>Ga0310345_10002320_pt1 | contig 19492 bp, 18 predicted proteins | sample HC15DNA20500_MG_FD_204667 | JGI IMG/M metagenome (GOLD analysis project Ga0310345, IMG submission 204667) | Marine microbial communities from station ALOHA, North Pacific Subtropical Gyre - HC15-DNA-20-500_MG | ecosystem: Environmental > Aquatic > Marine > Oceanic | place: Pacific Ocean: North...
TGTGTAGCCAGAATGCGCAGACAAACGGGGCCGCTGAAACTACGGGTAGTCATTGGTGTGTTATCCCGCGCGTACCATTCGAGGGAACGAAACCTTGAGAACCACTCCCGAAGCTGCTGCTGCTCCTGATCAGGTCTGATCGGGGGCTCCCTTGAACAAGTGCGTCTGCTCGGGGCGGAAGGTCAGGCTCACCTCCCGGCCGCGCTCGAACACCGCGTCCTCGGACAGCGCGGCAATCAACGGGCTGCCATCCGTCAACTCGAGATCGACCACAGTTTCCGAGCCGAGCCGCTCGGTCAGCTTCACCTTGCCATGCAGCTTGCCTTCGGACGGATCGAGCGAAGGGTGCAGGTATTGCGGCCGGAGCCCGAGCGTCAGTTTTTCGCCTGCCCGCAGCCCCTCGATCTGGCAGGGCAGCTCGATCGGGTCGAGCGCGGGGTTCTTCACCACCGCCGCGCCGGCGCGCGCCTCGGCCACCTCGACCTCGATCAGGTTCATGGATGGTGCGCCGAGGAACTTGGCCACGAACATGTTGGCGGGGTTGTGGTAGAGATCCATCGGCGCGCCGACTTGCTGCACCTCGCCATCCTTGAGTACCACGATCTTGTCCGCGAGCGTCATCGCCTCGACCTGGTCATGCGTGACGTAGATCATCGTGGTCTTCAGCTCCTTGTGGAGCCGGCCGATCTCCATCCGCATGTCCATCCGCAGCGCCGCGTCGAGGTTCGAGAGCGGCTCGTCGAACAGGAACACCTCCGGTTTCCGGGTGATGGCGCGGCCGATGGCAACGCGTTGGCGCTGGCCGCCCGACAGCTGCGAGGGACGCCGGTCGAGCAGGTGCTCCATCTGGAGGATGCGTGCCGCCTCCTGGATGGCCGCCTCCTTCTCGGCCTTGGGGGACTTGGCGACGGTGAGGCCGAAACCGATGTTTTCGCGCACCGTCATGTGCGGGAAGATCGCGTAGCTCTGGAACACCATGGCGATGCCGCGTTCCTTGGGCTGCACCTCGTTGACGACCCGCCCTCCGATCTCGAGCGTGCCGCCCGAGATCGTCTCCAGCCCGGCGATCATCCGCAGGAGCGTGGACTTGCCGCAACCCGAAGGCCCGACGAAGACGACGAACTCGCCATCCTCGATCTCCAAGTCCACGCCCTTGATGACCTCGGCCGAGCCGTAGCTTTTGTGCAGGTCCTTCAGCTTCACCGTCGCCATGTCATTTCCCCCTGTCGGACGCTTCGATGTAAAGCAGTTTCTCGGTGTCAACTTTCACCGGCACCGGGTCCATCACGTAGCCGCCGAAGTTCTCCTTGCCGCCATCGCGGAAGCCCATCAGCACCGGCCCCGTTTTGGTCATCAGCACGCGGGCCGCGTAGCGGTAGCAGGGTAGATCGCCGTCGAGGAAACCAGGCGCTACGCGCCAAGGGCCACGCGGGCTGTCGCCTACGAGGTAGTGGTTACCGGTGACCGGTGCGGTGCCGGCGTTGGCGCGGCGCTCTTCGGACCAGTGCTCTGCGGCGGTGCAGAAAAGACAGTACCAGCGCCCCTCGATCTCGAAGAGTTGCGGCACCTCGAGCTGGCCGTAGCCGCCGACGAAGACCGGCGGTTGCAGTGTCCACTCGTAGAGGTCAGGCGAGGTCGCAAAGCCGATCGCGCCGCCTTCGTTGGCCTCCTCGATGCCCGGTGCGCGGGCGGTGAAATACATCAGCCACCCTTCGCCGTCCGGGTCCTTCATGACGAAGGGGTCGCGCATCGCCCGATCATGCCAGTGGCCGACCGCATGCTCGGCCTCGTAGTGGCTCGCGTTCGGCCCCTTCATGTCGAGGCAAAGGCCGGAGCCCACACGCTCCCAACTGTGCATGTCGGCCGAGGTGGCGTGGCCGATGCGCTGGTAGAGCCCGTTCTCGGCCGAACCGCCGCCCGTATAGAACAGGTGCCAGAGCCCGTCGGGCCCCTGGATCACCGACCCGGTCCAGGTGGTGGTGTCGTCCCACGCCGGCTTTGGTGCGGGCTTCAGGCACGTGCCGAGATGCTCCCAGTTCACCAGGTCGTCCGAGACGGCATGGCCCTGGCTGACGTTAAAGTGGCGCAGGTCTGGGTCCCCGAGCGACTTGTCCGCCTTGAGGAAATAGCCGTGCCAGCGCTGCCCGTCATGGGCGTACCAGCTGTCCCAGATCCACTGGTTTTCGAGTGCGAGGGTCATGTCGTGTCCTTGCGAATAAGTGGTGTCAGCCCTTCACGCCGGTCGAGGCGATCGAGGAAATGAAGGCGCGTTGCAGCACGAAGTAGAAGGCGAGCACGGGCAGGGTGATCAGAGACAGGTAGGCCATGATCTCCCCCCAGGCGCGGTTGAGCTGGAAGAAGTACTGGAGATCCACCATGACCGGGCGGTAGCCCTCCTCCTGCACCACCATCAGAGGCCAGAGGTACTGGTTGTACATCACCAGGAACTTCAGGATTGCCGCGGTTGCCAGCACCGGGCCGGAGAGCGGCATGACGATGCGGCGGTAGATCATCCACCAGCTCGCGCCCTCGACCCGGGAGGCCTCAATCAGCTCGCGCGGCAGATCGCGGAAATACTGAACGAAGAGGAAGATGGTCAGCCCGTCCGCGACGAAGGGCAGGATCTGCACCCGGTAGGAGTTGAGCCAGCCGGTGGTGAACCCGTCGAGCCCGATCCAGGGCAGCTGGTTGACGATCAGCAGTAGCGGAATCGCGATGGTCTCGAAGGGCACGATCAGCGTGGCAAGGATGATCGACAGCAGGAGCCCCGACCCGCGCCATTCGAGGAACACGAAGGCGAAGGCGGCGAGCGAGCACACGAGAAGCGCCAGCACCACCGTGACCGCCGTCACCAGCACGGAGTTAAAGATGAACAGCCCCACCGGCGCGCGCTGGAAGGCCGCGGCGTAGTTGTCGAGGGAGATGTCGCCCACCGGCAGGAAGGCTCGCAGGCTGCCGGTGTCCGACAGAAGCTGCTGATCGGGCTTGAGGGAACTCACCACCATGAAGACCAGTGGGAAGATGAAGATCACGGCGATCAGCACCAGCACTGCGTAGCGCACGGCCAGTCTGAGACCGCGATTGGACGGATCGATCTGGGCCATCAGTTCCGCTCCCGTGTCAGGTATCGCTGGATCAGCGAGATGGTGAGAACCAGCAGGAACAGCAGCACCGAGATGGTCGAGCCGCCGGAGATGTCCTGCTTGCCATAGCCGCGTTCCACGGCTTGGAAGACGATGGTCTGGGTGCTGTCGAGCGGCCCGCCGCCGGTCATCACGTCGATCTGTGCGAACAGCGCGAAGGCCTGCATGGTGATCACGATTAGGATCAGCACGGCGGTGTTTCGCAGCCCCGGCCAGGTCACGTAGCGAAAGGTCTGCCAGCGCGAAGTGCCTTCGATCTCGGCAGCCTCGTAGAGTGTTGGGCTGATCGTCTGAAGCCCTGCGAGCCAGATCACCATGTGGAAGCCCACCGCCTGCCAGATCGACATCGCCATGATCGCCGGCAGCGCCGTGTCAGGATTGCCGAGCCAGTCGACCGGCTCGAAGGCGCCGAAGGTGATGGCCGAGAGCAGGTTGTTCAGAAGCCCGTCATTGCCGTCGTAAATGAAGCGCCAAAGCAGGGAGACGACAACGATCGAGACCACGACCGGCATGAAGTAGATCGTGCGGAAGACGTTGATGCCTCTAAGCCGTTGATTGATCAGCAGCGCCAGCACCAGCGCCAGACCCGCCTGCACCGGCGCCACCACCGCGACGAAGGTGAGTGTGTTGACCACCGCCTTCATGAAGACCACGTCGCGCGCCAGCAGCACCACCCGGTCCTCGCCCCATTGCCAGCTCGTCCATTCGCGCATGCCGTCGAGATGGGCGTAGTCGGGGTTGCCGCGAGTGAAGCCGCGCAGGCGCGGATACTCGATCGCGCCATCCTCGTCGCGGATCACGGCGCCCGCATCGTCGCGCTCGGGCTCCAGCGTCAACACGCCCACACCCATGAGCTGGCGGTAGTTGTCGAAGCCGACCCACTCGGTCGGGTTGGGCGAGATCAGCCGCTGGTTGGTGAAGCTTAGCCCGAAAGCGAAGAAGAACGGCAGGATGATGAAGACCGCGATCAGGCCGAAGCCCGGCAGCGCCATCGTCCACCCGGCCCGGTTCGATTGCGTCAGTCTGGAGCGGGACATGGGTCACCTCGTCTCTGGGTCCGGCCCCCTCGGGAGGAAGGGGGCCGGAGGGGAGGATCAGTGGCCGTAGCCCTGGTTGCGCTCGATGTCGGCGTCGATCTCGTCGACCGCCGCGTCGAGCGTGTCCTGCACGTCGGCGCCGTTGGCGATGTCGGCAAGCGCCTTCTCGAACACCTTGGCGGCGACGACGTAGCCCGGCGACACCGGCCGCAGCTTCGCTTGGCTTTCGGAGAGTTCGTAGAACACCGCCATCGGGCCACCCTCCTTGTAGTTCTCGGTCATTTCGGCCGCGCTTTCGGTCGGCGGGATCAGCCCGATGCCATTCGAGAAGGCGGCGAGGTATTCGTCTTGCAGTGCGAACTCGATGAAGGCTGCCGCGCCCTCGGGATGCTCCGAAGTTGCCGAGACCCCGAACTGCCAGCTTGCCGCGCCGATTACCGGGCCGTTGCCGAAATCGGGCGCGGGCAGAAACAGCGTGTCATCGCCATATTCGTTGAGGATGTTCAGCGCGGCCCAGTTGCCGTTCCAGCTGATTGCGTATTTGCCCTCGACGAAGCCGTTGTCGCGATCGGCGGGGTCCTGGCTGGTGCCAGGCACCAGGTCGCGCTCGAACAGCGATTGCCACCATTCGCCGAACTCGACCGCTGCGTCGCCGTTCAACGCGCCTTCAGCGGTGGAGTAGGTCTCGCGATCGACGATGTCGCCGCCGAAGCTCTGAAGGAAGGGTGAGAAGGCATAGGGATACCACTCGCCGGTCCAGGCCATGCCGAGATCGAGAGGATAGGCAAACTCGCCGCTCTCCTTGATCTTCACCAGCGCCGCGTCGAACTCCTCCAGCGTCCAGGGCTCTTCGAGCGTCGGCACACGGATATCGAACTGGTCGAGATAGCTCTGCCGCGTCACCATCGCCACGGCGGCGTCCCACAGGCCGATCGAGTAGAGCTCTCCATTCCACTCGCCCTTCGTTCCGGGCAGGAAGTTCTCGATCAGGCTCTCGTCGATCGGCAGCGGTTGCAGGTAGCCCGACCAAGCCCAGTTCGGCATGACGGGGCCGTCGACATCGAGGATATCCGGCAGGTTGCCCGCGAGCGCCGCAGCGATGACGCTGTCGTTGTAGCTGCCCTGCGGGAAGCTTTGCAGGCTGACCTCCCACTCGTCCTGACTTTCGTTGAAGTCGCCGACGATGCGATTGATGATCTCGCTTTCGACCTCGTTTCCGGCGCCGTGATACCACATGCTCAGTTCGGTCTGCGCGGCCGCACCGGTGGCGAGGGCGCTGGCGAGGATCGTGCCTGCCATCAGGTTCGTTCTGGTCATCTTCGGGTCTCCTCCCTGTTGGATGTCAGTGTTCGGTGACGGATTGGCGCCAGCACACCGGGCCGCCGATCAGTTCGACTTCGGCCGGTACGGACGCCCCCGCGATCAGCGAAAGAAGGCGGCGCGCTGCTGCCTCACCGATACCGCGGTAGTTCAGATCCGCCGTGGTAAGCGGTGGGTACAGCGTCTCGGAAATGACGCGGTAGTCGTCGTAGCCCGCGACGGAGATCTCCTGCGGTACGCGGATGCCGCGGTCTCGCAGTTCCCCATAGAGCCGGAGCGCCAGTTCGTCGTTGCCGCAGCAGATGACTGTCGGCCGATCCTCAAGTGCCAGCAGCCGGTCGAGCGCCGGCGCGATGAACGGCTTTGGTCCTTCTCCATGATCGGCAAAACCTTCAGTAACCAGCGCCGGGTCGAAGGAAATGCCCGCGGCCTCCAGCGCCTCGCGGTAACCTCGGCTGCGAAGCTCCGTCGCGATCATGCCCTCGGGTAGCGTGAGGTAGGCGATCCTGCGATGGCCGGCCGAGATTACGCGCTCGACAAGCGCGCGCTGGCCCGCTCGGTCGTCGGGTAGGATCGCGGGCGTGCCGATTGCATCGAAACAGTTGGCGAGCACCAGCGGCGTGCCGCGCGGATCGAGTTCCTCGATCCGCTGATGGTGATCGGCTACATAGATCAGCCCCTCAACGCGGTGCTGCGCGAAGGTCGCCATCAACTCCGCAGCCCGGTCCGCCTCGCCGCCGGTATCGGCGATCATCAGGGTCATCCCGGCCTCGGCGACCTCGCGCTGGATCGCTTGGACGATGAACAGGTCCGGAAGGCCGGACGGCCCGGCGCTCCCGTCGCCGCGCGAGATTGCGCCGGTAATCAAGCCGACCAGGCCTGACCGGCTGGAGCGCATCGTCCGCGCCGCACGTGAAGGGCGGTAATCGAGTTCGCGGATAGCTGCCTCGACCGCCGCACGTGTTTTGAGCCCGACCGGCGCATCGCGGTTGATCACCCGCGAGACCGTCTTGGGCGACACGCCAGCCTGCTTTGCAACGTCGTAGATCGTAGCCACTGCGTTCCTCGCACGTACCGCACCGTTCAGAGCCATATGACATCGGTGTCATGACATCGGTGTCATAGCAGGGCGGATTCCGTTTGGTCAAGCCTGTTTGGATTGCGTTCACTGGCGCGCGGCATGTCGGTTGTTTGGTCTTTCCCACCCACATGCGACTGCCCTGCCATTTTCACGACCAGGTGCCGGTTGCGAATCAGAGAGACGAGCATTGCGATTTCGGCAGTTGTGAACCGTCCTCGGGGAGGCCCCCTGCCACCGTGGCGCGGGACATGATCCTTAATTCATCACTTCACGAGAAATATTATGCCCGCAACCGACGACTCGGGCCCTTCGGCACTGGCATGTCCCGGCGGACGCTTCCAAAAGGCGCCGCGCAACCGCGGCCCCACGATTCGCCGCGGTGCCCGGAGGCTCGAGAGGGAGAACACATGAACCAGCCGACACGATTTCTGCATGCCGGCATGAAGCTGCCCTTCATGCTCATCGTCACCTGTTTTGCCGCCTGGGGCATCGCGGCCAACATGACCGACCCACTTGTGCAGGTCTTTTCCAAGATCTTCTCGATGAGCGCGTTGCAGTCCTCGCTGGTGCAGTTCGCCTATTACGGAGCCTATTTCTGCCTCGCCTTGCCAGCGGCCTTCATAAATCGACGTTACTCCTACAAGACCGGCATCTTGGTCGGGCTGGGCTGCGCCATCGCGGGCGCCTTTCTGTTCTATCCGGCCAGCATCGCCATGACCTATGGCTTCTTTTTGGTGGCGCTGTTCCTGCTGGCGGGCGGGTTGTCGATCTTGGAGACGTCGGCGAACCCCTTCGTCATCGCCATGGGACCGGAGGGCAACGCCACGCGCCGGCTCAACCTCGCTCAGGCTTTCAACCCGGTCGGCACCAATATTGGTGTGTTCCTGTCGGCGGCGCTGATCCTGCCCAACCTGAACACCGCCGACGCGGACGCGCGCGCTGAGATGGGATCGGACGCGCTACGGGCGCTGCGCGCCGAGGAGTTGCAGGCGGTGATGGTCCCTTACGTCGGATTTGCCATAGTGCTGGTCGCGATCTGGATCGCGATCGCGCTCAGCCGCATGCCCACGCCGAGCGAGCGCGAACTTGAGGCCGGACATGAGCTGCATTTCGGGGCGACGCTGAAGCGGCTTCTGAAAAACCGCCATTACAGCTTCGGCGTGGTGGCGCAGTTCTTCAACGTCGCCGCCCAGACCTGCGTCTGGACCTTCACCCTGCAATACGCGATGGCGGCGATCGGCACCGACGAGGCCGGGGCCGGCTGGTATCTGCAAGCCAGCCTGCTGGTGTTCCTTGTATCGCGCTTCGCGATGGTCTGGGTGATGGGTTTCGTCCGGCCTGCGCTGCTGCTGGCCGGCTTGGCGCTGACGGGGGCAGGGCTTGCGCTCTACGCCGCGCTGGTGCCGGGCCTGTCGGGCCTGTGGGCCGTGGTGATGATCTCGGCCTGCCTGTCGCTGATGTTCCCGACCATCTACGGCATCGCCCTCGAGGGGCTGGGCGAGGATACCAAGTTCGGTTCGGCCGGGCTGGTGATGGCGATCCTGGGCGGCGCGTTGCTGCCGCTGGTGCAAGGCGCGGTGATCGATGTCGCCGGCGCGACCTTCTCCTATGTGGTGCCGGCCGCGGCCTTCCTGGTCGTGATGGGATACGGGCTGTTCGACTTCGCCGCCGTGCGGCACGGGGCGGCCCGGACGGCCTGAAGGCGGCCGAATTTCGCAATTGCCCCGCCCGCCGTGTTGTCTAACCCTGTGCGGCGGACGGGGAGGAGTACGACATGCGGGACATGACCCTGCGTCAGGTCGAGGTGGTGCGTGCCGTGATGATGACCGGCACCATCAACGGCGCGGCCACGCTGCTGGGTGTCTCGGCGCCCGGCATCAGCCGGCTGGTCAAGCACACCGAGGAGTCGCTCGGGCTGCGCCTTTTCGAGCGCAAGGGCGGGCTGTTCGTGCCATCGGTCGAGGCCGGGCCGATCTTCGAGCAGATTGGTCGGGTCTACCACAATGTCGAGAACTTGACCTATGCGATCGCCTCGCTCCAGCGCGGCGAGGACGCGCGGCTGGCCTTCGCCTCGGCCCCCTCGATCGCCCAGTTCATCGCCGCGCGGGCGATCCGGCGGCTCAGGCGGCGCTGGCCCGATCTCTACATCGATCTCAACATCCTCAAGATCGAGGAGACGCTCGACTACCTGCTTCTCGAGCGGGGCGAGTTCGTGATGATGAGCTATCCTGTCGAGAACCCCGCCATCGAGAGCGAACCGGTGGCGACGGGGCGGCTGGTGGCGGTGGTGCCTGACGAGCACCCGCTGGCCGCGCGCAAGTCAGTCTCAGTCCACGACCTCGCGCGCGAGCCGCTGATCGGGGTCGATCCGGCCGATCCCTACGGCGCGATCCTGCTCGCCCCTTTCAAGGCGGCGGGGCTGGATCCCCCTCAGTCGATGCGCGGCCGCTTCGCGCAAACGGTGGTCAGCCTCGTGCGCCACGGGCTCGGCGTGGCGTTGATCGACGAATTCTCGGTGGCCGAGGTCTACATGCCCGGGCTGGTGCGGATCGCGCTCCAGGAGGACAGTTCGATCACCGCCTATGCCTGCCGAAAGAAGGGTCGGGTGCTGTCGAGTTTCGCCGAGCAGGCGATCGCCGATCTGCGCACCGAACTGACCCGCGCAGTGTCGCGGCAGGATTGGGCCGGTCCAATGAATTAACATAAAGTTAACGAGTGGCTCATCTCGGCATTTGACGTTATGGCAGCGTCGAAGCCATGATGCTTCTTGTCGTACGGGCATGGGAGCGCCCGGCACATAACCGATCCTTGGGAGGATGATATGAAGACGCTGTTCACGGGCGCGCTGGCCGCGCTTGCAATCACCACCGCTCCGGCGCTGGCCGAATACCCGGAGAAGGAGATCCAGGGCATCATCCAATGGGGCGCCGGCGGCTCGACCGACACGGTGATGCGTGCGGTCACTCCCCATGCCGAGGAGGTGCTTGGCGGCAAGGTGGTGATGCAGAACATGACCGGCGGCGTTGGCGCCATCGCGGTCAAGTTCGCCTCTGCCCAGGACGCCGACGGCTACACGCTGCTGATGGGTGCCGAGAACCCGCTCCTCTACAAGGTAATGGGGCTGGGCGACATCGACTATTCCAGCTTCGTGCCGGTCAACGTGATTGCCCGTGGCGTGCCGATCCTGGTGGCCAACAACGATGCGCCGTTTGACACGCTCGAGGAGATGGTCGCCTATGTGCAGGAGAACCCGAACGAGGTGAAGTTCGGCTCCACCGGCCCGGGCGGGCTGCCCTCGGTCGTCACCGCTATGCTGCAAAGTGAGATCGAGCTGCCGGTGACGGCGGTCCCTTATGACGGCGACGGCCCGGCGCTGACCGCGCTGCAGGGCGGCGCGATCGACGTGATGCCGGCCGTGCTCGGCGCCTCAATCGAGGCGATCAAGGCCGGCCGCATCAAGCCACTGGCGCTGATCGATACACAGGCGAACGAAGCTCTGCCCGACGTGCCGCCGATCACCGAGGCCTACCCTGGTTTCGAGACCTACCTGCCCTGGGGCCCGTTCTTCGGTGTCTTCGTCAAAGAGGGCACACCCGACGATGTGGTCGCCAAGCTCTCTGAGGCCTATGCGGCGGGCGTCGAGAACGCCGATTTCCAGCAGCTGATGGACGACCGCGGCTTTCAGGTGATGAACATTTCCGGCGACGAGGCGCAGGAGTTCCTCGACAAGTGGCAGTCCGTGACCAGCTGGCTGGTCTACGACGCCGGCATCGCCAAGGCCTCGCCCGAGGAATTCGACATCCCGCGTCCCGAGTGACGCGGACCGGCGGGCCGCCGCGCGCGGCCCGCCCCCTTTCAGGGCTGTCCCGGCCCGTACATTCCCTTTCCCGCGTCCATGCCCCGCCAGGGAGGCGATTCATGCACGATCCATCCAAGAAGATGCCCGGCGAGACCGCCTTCGCGGTGGTGCTCGTCGGGTTGAGCGGTTTCCTGCTGTGGCAGGCGATCCTGATCTCGGGCTTCGAGGCGTTGTCCTCGCCCGGGGCGTTCCCGATGGCCGCGGCCTTCGCGATGCTGGTGACCTCGGTGGCGATCCTGATCAAGACGCTGCGGCTGCGCGAGCGCATGGCGCTGCGGTTCTTCACGGACGTGGCCCCGCCGGTGATCCTGGCGATGTTCGCGATGATGCTGGGCTATGCGCTGCTGCTGAAGCCGCTGGGGTTCCTGCCGACATCGCTCCTGTTCCTGACCGTGTCGATCTTTGCGCTGCGCCGCCGGGGCCTGCTGTGGTCCTTCGGCGTCTCGCTGGCCTCGCTGGCCTTGGTCTATGTGATCTTCCGGCTGGTGTTCACCGTGTTGATGCCGTCGGGGATCGTGCCCGAGGGCGAGATCCTGGCCTGGCTCGGCGACCTGTTCTCCGGGGGTGATGCGCAATGACCGAAGCGCTGCAATTCTTCCTGATCTCCTGGCTTGACCTCAAGCTTCTCGGGCTGGTCGCACTTGGCACCTTCGCAGGCATCTATGTGGGCGCCATCCCCGGCCTGTCAGTGACCATGGCGGTGTCGATCCTGATATCCTTCACCTTCGCCTGGGACGTCTACCCGGCGCTGTGCCTGATGGTCGGCATCTACATGGGCGGGGTTTATGGCGGTTCGCGCACCGCGATCCTGCTGAACATCCCCGGCGCGCCTTCGGCGATCGCCACCGCGCTCGACGGCTACCCGCTGGCGCAGAAGGGGCAGGCCGGTGAGGCGATCGGGCTGTCGACCGTCATGTCCTTCGTCGGCGGCTTCATCGGCATCGGCGTCCTGGCAGTGGCGGCGCCCTTCGTGTCGGAGTTCGCGCTGACCTTCCAGCCGCGCGATTACATGCTCTTGGCGATCCTCGGCATCCTGCTGGTCGGCTCGCTCTCGGGTGAGAGCCTGCTCAAAGGGGTGTTCGCGGGCGCGCTTGGGCTCCTGATCGGCGCGGTCGGCCTCGATCCGCTCACCGCCGAAGAGCGCTTCACCTTCGGCATGGTCGAGCTGTGGGGCGGGATCTCCTTCATCGCGGTGATGATCGGGCTGTTCGGCGTCTCCGAGGCACTGACGCAGCTGCATTACATCGACAAGGCCGCCGTGAAGCAGACCATCGGTCGGATCGTGCCGTCCTGGCGGGCAGTGGGTAAATACCTGCCGCTGTCGCTGCAGACCTCGTCGATCGGGGTGATCATTGGCGCGCTACCAGGCACGGGCGGCGACATCGCGGCGCTGATGGCCTACGACCACGCCAAGCGGGTGACAAAGAAGCCCGAGGTCCCGTTCGGCGAGGGCGCGGCCGAGGGACTTGTGGCGCCCGAGACCGCCAACAACGCCGCCGTCGGCGGCGCCTTCATCCCGATGCTGACGCTGGGCATTCCCGGCGACGCGGTGACCGCGATCATCATCGGCGCAATGTTCATTCACGGGCTGAATCCGGGGCCGATGCTGATGATCGAGCAGCCGCAGATGTTCTGGTTCATCACCGGGGCGCTGGTGCTGGCCAACATCTTCATGCTGGTCTTTGGTCTGACCGGAATCCGGTTGTTCACCAAGATCGTCGAGATGCCGCGCGCGGTGCTGATCCCGCTGATCCTGCTGCTGTCGATCGTCGGCGCCTATGCCGTGAACAACTCGATCACCGACGTCTACTGGATGCTGATGTTCGGCGCCTTCGGCTACCTACTCAAGACCTATGGCTACCAGGTTGGCCCCGTCATTCTCGGCGTGATCCTGAGCCGGTTGATCGACGAGAACTGGCGCCGGGCGATCATCTCCGAGCAGGAGGATCTGGGAAGGCTGTTCATGGGCATCCTCACCAGCCCGCTGTCGCTGGTGCTGTTCGGCGCCGTCGTCTTCATCTTCATCAGCCAGACCCCGCTCTGGACCGGCTTGCGCGCTCGCTTCGGCACCGCGCGGGCCCGGGGCGACGGGGTCTGACATGCCAAGGGACCATACCATGCCAGGCGACACGCTCCGTCTCGGGTTGATCGGCGACAACATCCGCGCCTCGCGCTCGCCGCTGCTGCACCGCATCGCCGGCGAGATGCTGGACATCCCGACCGTCTATGACCGCCTGATCCCCGCCGATCTTGGGGAGAGCTTCGACGCGGTATTCGCGGACTGCGCCGCGACCCGGCGCGGCATCAACGTCACCTATCCCTACAAGGAGGTGGCGGCGCGCAAGGTGACGGTCGAGGACCCGCTGGTGCGCGCCATCGGCGCGGTCAACACGGTGCTGTTCGAGGCGGAGGGTCCCAAGGGACACAACACCGATTTCACCGGCTTCAAGGCGGCCTATGCACGGGTGCGGGGCGACGCGGCGCCCGGCACGGTGCTGATGATCGGCACCGGCGGGGTGGGCCGGGCCGTGGCCTTCGGCCTCGCCGGGCTGGGTGCCGCGACGCTGCGGCTGATCGACCGCGATCGGGCCAAGGCCGAGGCATTGGCGTCCGAACTCGGCGCCGCCGCGCCTGCGATGGCCGTCGAGGTGGCCGAGGAGGCCGAGGCGGCGGCAGAGGGCGCCGACGGCCTGATAAACTGCACGCCGCTTGGCATGGAGGGCTATCCCGGCTCGCCGCTGCCGCGCGCCGCGATGGCGAGGGCCTCCTGGGCCTTCGACGCGGTCTACACGCCCGAGAACACGCAGTTCCTGATCGATGCGGCAGCGCAGGGCCTACATGTGATCTCTGGCTGGGAGCTGTATTTCTACCAAGGCGTCCACGCCTCGAGACTGTTCACCGGGCAGGGCCTCGACGAGGCCGCGCTGCGTGCCCGTCTAAGGGAGGACTGACCATGCGCCGTTCCATCGCCACCGTTTCCGTTCCCGGCACCCTGCGTGAAAAGCTCGAGGCGATAGCGAGCGCGGGGTTCGACGGGATCGAGATTTTCGAGCAGGATTTCATCGCCGAGGCGGGATCGCCCGCCGAGATCGGTGCGATGATCCGCGATCATGGGCTGTCGATCGAGATCTTCCAGCCGTTCCGCGATTTTGAGGGGCTGACCGGCGCCCGACGGACCAAGGCATTCGACCGGGCCGAACGCAAGTTCGACCTGATGCAGGAGCTGGGCACCGACCTGGTGCTGGTCTGCTCTTCGGTCGCCCCCGACGCGGTGGGCGGCATCGACCGCGCCGCCGATGACTTCCGCGAGCTGGGTGAGCGGGCGGCGAAGCGCGGCCTGCGCGTCGGCTACGAGGCGCTGGCCTGGGGGCGGCATGTCAACGACCACCGCGACGCCTGGGAGGTGGTGCGCCGCGCCGATCATCCCAATGTCGGGCTGATCCTCGACAGCTTCCACACGCTGGGCCGCAAGCTCGACCCCGAGACAATCCGCCGGGTGCCGGGCGACCGGATCTTCTTCGTGCAACTCGCCGACGCGCCGCTGATTGAGATGGACCTGCTCTACTGGTCGCGCCACTTCCGCAACATGCCCGGCGAGGGCGATCTCGACGTCACCGCCTTCATGCGCGCAGTTATGGCCACCGGTTATCGCGGCCCGGTCAGCCTCGAGGTGTTCAATGACCAGTTCCGCGGCGGCCAACCCGAGACCGTGGCCCGCGATGGCTACCGCTCTTTGGTGCATCTGATGGACCGGGTGCGCCGCGAGGAGCCGGGGGTCGATGCGGGACTGCCCGAGATGCCCGACCGGATCGCCGCCACCGGCGTCGAGTTCGTTGAGTTCGCCACCGGCGCGCAGGAGCGCGACGCGCTGGCCGCGCAGCTCGCCACGCTGGGCTTCGCGCGCACCGGGCGGCACCGCAGCAAGTCGGTCGAGCTGTGGCAACAGGGTTCGATCCGGGTGGTGGTCAACACTGAGACCCACGGCTTCGCCCACAGCGCCTACGTCACCCATGGCACCGGCATCTGCGACATCGGCATCGGCGTCGAGGACGCGGCCGCGACGATGGCACGGGCGCAGGCGCTCGGCGCCAACCCGTTCCACCAGCCGGTGGGGCCGGGCGAGACCGACATCCCGGCCATTCGCGGCGTCGGCGGATCGGTGATGCATTTCATCGATCACAGCGCCGATCTGGCCGGCGTCTGGGAGCGCGAGTTCGAGGCCGAGGACGAGAGCGGCGCGGCGCAGGGTGCCGGGCTGACCCGGATCGACCATCTGGGCGAGACCATGGCCTATGACGAGATGCTGAGCTGGGCGCTGTTCTACACCTCGATCTTCGATCTGGGAAAATCGCCGATGGTCGACGTGGCCGACCCCGACGGGCTGGTCCGCAGCCAGGCGATCGAGGCTCCGGACGGCGCGCTGCGGTTGACGCTGAACGGCGCCGAGACCCACCGCACCTTTGCCGGGCGTTTCCTCGCCGACAGCTTCAACTCGGCGATCCAGCATTTGGCCTTCGCCTGCGATGACATCCTCCTCACCGCGCGGGCGCTGGCGGCGCGCGGCTTCGAGCCGCTGCCGATCCCGTCAAACTATTACGACGACCTCGCCGCGCGCTTTGACCTCGAGCCGGGCCTGCTCGACGCGCTGCGCGACGCGCAGGTGATGTATGACCGCGACGCGCAGGGCGAATTCTTCCAGCTCTATTCCCGGCCCAGCCCGGGCGGGCTGTTCTTCGAGATCGTCGAGCGGCGCGGCGGCTATGCGGGCTATGGTGCCCCGAATGCCCCATTCCGCATCGCCGCCCAGAAGCGCTTAGTTAGACCGAAAGGGATACCAAGATCATGAAGAGTATCACGGATGCTGGTATGACGACGCGGCGTCGGGTGCTGGGCGATGCGCATGTCGACCGGGCCGAAGCGGCCAAGACCGAGTTCGACGCGCCGTTCCAGGCGATGATCACCGACGCGGCGTGGGGCCATGTCTGGAGCCGCGGCACGATTAGCCTGCGCGAGCGCTCGATGTTGACCATCGCGCTCTTGGCGGGCTTGGGCAACGACCACGAGCTGGCGATGCATGTCCGCGCCACCGCCCGGACGGGCGCGAGCCGCGACGACGTGCTCGAGGCCCTGCTGCATGTCGCGATCTATGCGGGCGTGCCGCGCGCCAACCACGCAATCGCCATCGCAAAGAAGACCTTCGATGAGATGGAGGCGGCATGAGCGCGTTCCAGCAGAAACAGGCCGTGACCCAGACACCGGGCGGCCATGTCGCCCCCGGCGGCGGTCTCTATGCCCGCGACCGCACTTGGCACCCGGCGGCGCTGACTCCGGCCTACAAGACCTCGGTGGCGCGCTCGCCCTCGCGCGCGCCGATCTCATTCCCGACGACGGTGAGCGAGGAGACCGGTCCGGTATTCACCCGCGACCTACTCGGGCCGCTCGATGCCGACCTGATCCACAACTACGCCAAGTCGCCCGAGGGCGCGATCGGGCCACGGATCGTGGTGCAGGGCCGGGTGCTCGATGAGGACGGGCGCGGCGTGCCGGGCGCGCTGGTCGAGGTCTGGCAGGCCAATGCCGGCGGGCGCTATCGCCACAAGAAGGAGGGCTATCTCGCCCCCCTCGACCCGGATTTCGGCGGCTGCGGCCGCTGCATCACCGACGAGTTCGGCAATTACGAGTTTCGCACCATCCAGCCCGGCCCATACCCGTGGCCCAACGGGCCGAACGACTGGCGGCCGGCGCATATCCATTTCTCGGTCTTTGGCCAGAGCTGGGGCCAGCGGCTGATTACCCAGATGTATTTCGACGGCGACCCGATGATCTGGCACTGCCCGATCGTCGGCACCATCCCCTCGCGCGAGGGGATCGAGAGCCTCGTCGCCCGCCTCGACATGGCGGCTACGATCCCGATGGACGCGCGGGTCTATCGCTTCGATATCGTGCTTCGGGGCCGCCGCCAGACCTTGTTCGAGAACCGCATGGAGGGGCTGTGATGCGTGCCATCGAGCGTCTAAAGGAGAGCCCGAGCCAGACGGCGGGGCCCTATATCCATATCGGCGCGCTGCCGAATTTCGCAGGCGTCGAGGGGGTTTACCCGGAAGACCTCGGCCACCGGATGATCCTAGGCAATGCGGCGGGCGAACGGATCACGCTGCGCGGCACGGTCTATGACGGCACCGGCGCGGCGCTAAGGGACGCGATGGTCGAAATCTGGCAGGCCGACGCCGCCGGCAAATATGCCGGGCAGGACGGCGCCGATCCCGCCTTTACCGGCTGGGGCCGGCAAGCGGGCGACATGGAGACCGGCGAGTTCGCCTTCGAGACCCTGAAGCCCGGCCCGGTGCCGTTCCGCGACGGGCGGATGCAGGCACCGCACATCTCGGTCTGGATCGTGGCGCGCGGAATCAATCTCGGGCTGCAGACCCGGATCTACTTCGCCGACGAGGCCGAGGCCAACGACGCCGACCCGATCCTGTCGCGGATCGAGCATCGCGACCGGATCGGCACGCTGATGGCCCGGCCCGAAGGTGACGGCAGCTACCGCTTCGACATCCGGCTGCAGGGCGAGGCCGAGACCATCTTCTTCGACATCTGAGGAGGCGTTCATGTCCGATCCCTGCATCATCTGCGTCGCGATCACCGGCTCCCTGCCGACCAAGGCGAACAACCCGGCGGTGCCGATCACGATCTCCGAACAGGTCGAGAGCACGCAGGAGGCTTTCGAGGCGGGTGCGACCATCGCGCATTGCCACGTGCGCGACGACGAGGGCAGGCCGACCTCGGACCCCGAGCGTTTCGCACGGCTCAAGGAGGGGATCGAGACGCATTGCCCCGGCATGATCGTGCAGCTCTCGACTGGCGGCCGCTCAGGCGCGGGGCGGGCGCGCGGCGGCATGCTGCCGCTCTGCCCGGACATGGCCTCGCTGTCGGTGGGGTCGAACAACTTTCCGACCCGGGTCTACGAGAACCCGCCCGACCTCGTCGACTGGCTGGCCTCGGAGATGCGCGCATATAAGGTGAAGCCCGAGATCGAGGCCTTCGACTTAAGCCATATCGTGCAGGCGGCGCGGATGGCGCAGGACGGGCGGATCGAGGGGCCGCTCTACGTGCAGTTCGTGATGGGGGTGAAGAACGCGATGCCGCTCGACGAGCCGGTCTTCGATTTCTACATCGAGACGCTGAAACGCTTCGCCCCCGATGCGCTGTGGTGCGCGGCCGGCGTCGGCGCGGCGCAGATCACCGTCAACGAATGGGCGATCGCCAAGGGCGGGCACACCCGCACCGGGCTCGAGGACAATGTCCGCCTCGACCGCGACACGCTCGCGCCCTCGAACGCGGCGCTGGTGAAGCGCGCCGTCGATCTCTGCGAAAAATACGAGCGGCCCGTCGCGACATGGCGGCAGGCGCGCGAGATGCTGGGACTGCGGATGCCGGAGGGCGTGGCATGAGTGGGCTGCGTTTTGCCGCGCCGAACGGCACTGTTCTGCACCACGTGATCCGCGAGGGTCGGGGGCGGCCGGTGGTGTTCGCCAATTCGCTCGGCACCGACCTGCGGATTTGGCTGGCGGTGGTGGCCGGGCTCGACCCTGACACCCCGATCCTCCTGTGGGACAAGCGCGGCCACGGGCTGTCCGAGGAGGGCGAGACCAACATGGCAGGTCATGTTGCCGATCTCGCCGGGCTGATGGATTTGCACGGGCTCTCGGGTGCGCTGGTCTGCGGCGTGTCGGTGGGCGGCATGATCGCGCAGGCCCTAGCGGCGGACCGCCCCGATCTGGTGGCGGGACTGATCCTGTCGAACACCGGCCACCGGATCGGCGACGCGGCGACCTGGAACGCCCGGATCGAGGCGGTGGAGCAGGGTGGCATCGCCGCGATCTCGGAGCCGATCCTCGAACGCTGGCTCTCGCCGGGCTACCGCGCCGCGCAGCCCGAGATGCTGGCGGGCTGGCGGATGATGCTGACCCGCACTACGGCCACGGGCTACGCCGCCGTCTGCCGGGCGATCCGCGACACCGACCTGACCGCGGCCGCGCGCGGCATCGCGGTGCCGACGCTCTGCCTTGCGGGCAGCGATGACGGCGCGACCCCACCCGCGCTGGTCGAGGAACTGGCCGGGCTGGTGCCGGGGGCTGAGTATCGCTGCCTCGAGGGCATCGGTCACCTGCCCTGCATCGAGCGGCCCGACGAGGTCGCGGCGCTGATCCGCGACATGCTGGGCAGGATCGGATGAGCGTCTTCGACCACCCCTGGCTCTCGGGGTTATTCGGCGATGCCGAGATGGGCGCGATCTGGAGCGCCGACGCGGATCTGGCGCGGATGATCGCCTTCGAGGCGGCCTATTCCCGCGCCCTGGGTGCCGCCGGGCTGGCCGAGGCGGCGATGGCCGAGCGCGCAGCGCGGGCGATCGAGGCGGCACGGATCGACATGGATGCCCTGCGCGACGGCACCGGGCGCGACGGTCTGCCAGTGCCGGCGCTGGTCGCGCAGCTCAAGCGGGCGGCGGGCGAGGATGCGGGCGCGGTGCATCGCGGCGCCACTTCGCAGGACGTGATCGACAGCGCGCTTGCCTGCGCGCTGCGCGACACGGGTGGTCTCGTCCGCGACCGGCTGGTGGCGTTGCGCGCCGCGCTCGAGGCGCTGCACGAGCGGTTCGGCGACCGCGCGCTGATGGGGCGGACGCGGATGCAGGCGGCGCTGCCGATCTCGGTCGCGGACCGGATCGACGGCTGGGCGCTTCCATTGGGCGACCATCTCGACCGGCTGGAGCGGATCATGCCGCAGGTGGCGCGGCTGCAGCTCGGCGGGCCGGTCGGTACGCGCGGCGATCTGGGCGGGCAGGGGGCGGCGGTGGCCGAGGCGGTGGCGGCGGCGCTCGGCCTCGCGCCCGCGTCGCAATGGCATGCCCGTCGCGACGGCGTAGTTGAATTCGCAGGGCTCCTATCGCTGATCTCAGGCAGCTTGGGCAAGATGGGGCAGGATATCTGCCTGATGGCCCAGCAGACCCCCCGCGAGGTGACACTGTCAGGCGCGGGGGGCTTCTCGGCGA
>Ga0310345_10002321_pt1 | contig 19487 bp, 15 predicted proteins | sample HC15DNA20500_MG_FD_204667 | JGI IMG/M metagenome (GOLD analysis project Ga0310345, IMG submission 204667) | Marine microbial communities from station ALOHA, North Pacific Subtropical Gyre - HC15-DNA-20-500_MG | ecosystem: Environmental > Aquatic > Marine > Oceanic | place: Pacific Ocean: North...
TCCTTCGGATCCAGATGTTCTAGTATTGATGAACCATCAATCTCTTATGGATTTGCCACTCGGCGTCAGAACTATACGGGGAGGTTATCCAATGGTTGTTACTCGTGCGAGATATGCGAAGTGGATTCCATTAATTTCTGGTATTATAAGAAGATTGGATTTTCCCACGGTCCATCCTCAACAAAAGAGCAAAACTGACCTCGTGAGACTCTTTAGGACAGCAAGGACGACCACAAGACCGGTCCTTCTTTTTCCAGAAGGCACACGTTCTCGTGACGGGGAGCTACTGCCCTTTAGACAAGGTGCCCTGAATGTCTTTCTAAGTAAGCGTCAGTGGAAGGTCTATCTCGTTGTAGCCGATGGTGTATGGAAGTACAGAAAATTCGTGGATCTTCTCTTCTTAAAAGAAAAGATCAATTGGAAAATGAAAGTCTTGGGCCCCTTTGAATCTCCGGAAACAAATGAGGATTTGTCGGACTGGGTACAGGAGATGGAAGATCAGATGAGAGAAGGCCTAGCCTCCCTCAGGGAAGGAAGCTAGGCCCGAAAACTGTTCAGAAATATTGGACAGTCGTTACAGTGGCCGGTCCGGGTTAGCCATAGTGCGCCACATGTGTGCTGTGGGACTATTGTCATTACCCAACCCTTGGGTAGGCTGTTTAAAGTGACGACCGATGATGTCAATGAACGGTTCGATTGTCACGTCTACACCGTCTTGGAAAGCGTAGGTGTCATTAACTGTAATCAAGCGGGATTCCATATACCATTTATGGGCCCTGCAGTACTTATAGGCTTCTGCGATGTAAGGTTCGGGAACGTAATCTTCACCGAAGATCCTGTTGTACATCTCAGGATATTCATAACCCGTGGCCTCATCGGGATAAAATCGCAGAGCTTGGTGGTACTGGATGCCCCAGCTGACTCGCTCGTCGACGTAGGGTGCAAAAAGTTGAGCACCCCAGTACCCATGATCGACTTTGATCAGGTTTTGCACGGTATCATGCAGAAGGCACGCCAGTATCGTTCTTTCTGGTTGGCCGGTCTGGAGAGCGTGGTTGGCACTTTGAAGTACGTGACGTGCGGGTGCGAAGCGAAGTCTAAAGAAATCTTCGAGGGTGGCATTTAGGGGCATCGGCTCGAGATCACCTTCCCTGGTGAATAGACTACCAGTACCGCGTCGTGTGGTTCTCTCCTGCTCCTGCAGCTCCGCTAGTTCGTCTTCAGATAAAGGTTCTTCTTCCTCTGCATGCTCTTCTTCGAGCATGTGTATCATGTAGTGCTCTAGTTCTTCTGCTTTGTCTTCGGGAGACATTCTTTCAAGTGCCCCGACCCCCAAAGTTGCTAAAAAGGCTCTGCGATCGACTTCCATAAAAACCCTCCGGACTTGGTCATCTCTGAATATTGTACCGTTGACAATAGCTCCAGATGTGGACGGGTGCAAACTACTACAGTGTTTGGTGGATTTTTGACGAGAGAGTTCTTTTTATGATTTTGACTCCCCTCTTTCGCGGTGCCTGTGATCGGTTCCAGATTGAAGGGTGTGTCGACTGTAGGGAAATCCATGACTTTCTAATACTGATCAAAGCAGGGGTGAGCATATGCTAAAGCGTGCAATTTTCTGGAATCTAATTCTTTTTATTTCTCAAAGTATTTCGGCCCAAGAGCCAGTGTCTTGGGGGCCTGATATGCATTTTTCTACATTTTCAATCGCTGCTATTGATCCTGAAACTCGTGAATCTGGGGTAGCAGTAACGACTCGAGTCGCTTGTGTGGGAAATGCAGTGCCTTGGGTTCGTGCAGGAGTAGGTGCAGTGGCAACCCAAGCCAGTACCCGTGTAGAATACGGAAAAGAACTCTTGGATTTTATCGAATCGGGGATGAATGCCGATGACGCAATGACTAGGGCGGTGGCTGGCGACTCCATGTCTGCTAGGCGACAGATAGGGGTCATCTCTCTGGATGGAACGAAAGCCCAGCACACCGGCACTGGCCCTAGCTACTGGGCGGGACATCGAGAAGGAGCCAACTATGTCACACAGGGAAATATCTTAGTGGGCCCTGAAGTTCTGGCTGCAGTTGCGGAGAGTTTTGAGGCCAGTGAAGGTACGGAGCGTCATCTATCAGATCGCCTAATTGAAGCTTTAATGGCGGGCCAGGTTGCTGGAGGCGATAAACGAGATGGAAGGTTACAATCCGCTGCGGTAATTGTTGCTGATCCCAGGCCCGGGAACTCCAGAAGGCAAGATCAGGTCACTACTAATATCAACGTTTGTGAAAATCCAACCCCTGTGGCTGAACTTCGAAGAATTTATAGTTCGATTTCTCAGACCCTCGGATATCGAGATCTGCAGAGACTCGGAGGGAATGACGTCTGGCAGCTGAGAGTCTTACTCCATGCTATTGGATACTATAGACCAGAGGCGGATGGAGTTCCTTTGGATGCGACCTCGCAAACCTACACAGAAGATGCAGTGAATGCTGTTCACCGCTTCCGTGTTGATCAAGGTCTGTGGACTCCCAGAGGAGATGTGGCTAGAGGGTTAGTCGACCAGCAAACGCTCGCTCGTCTTTGGCAATCTGTGGAGGAGGCCGGAAAGACGCTGGAAATCCGAAAGGTCATCCGGGACGCCATTTTGGTGCGGCGTTGATTCGGTCGCTTGTTTTTAGCTAAAAGATGGAATTCTTAGTCAATCAGAATCTGGAGCGGGATCGGATCTACGGAGAGGAAGAGCGATCTGTAGTCTCTCTTGCTGAGTATGAGCGAGCCAAAGTAGAGATCGAACAGTGGAGCGGCTATTCTCCTACTCGTCTTTACTCTCTTCCAGGCATCGCTGAAGAGTTAAGTGTTTCTGAAATTTGGGTTAAAGACGAATCGACCAGATTCGGACTGGCGAGCTTTAAAGCTCTGGGAGGATCCTACGCAGTTTCCAGGGTATTGGAACGGGAACTTAGGATGATTGGGAAGGAAGCGGACCCACAGTCCGTTACGGTTGTGTGTGCTACCGACGGAAATCATGGAAGATCGGTTGCATGGGGTGCACAGGAATGTGGTTGCAGGTGTGTTATCTATGTTCCAGCTCACGTGACAGAACGTCGTGCTCAGGAAATAGCCTCTTTTGGAGCTGAAGTGGTTCGGTTAAAAGGGAATTATGACGAGGCTGTGGTTCAGGTGGCTAATGACGCAGATACCAATGGCTGGCAGGTCGTATCGGACACTTCTTACGAGGGGTATCAGGAGATACCCAGTTGGGTGATGCAAGGTTATACATTGATGGTCGAAGAAGCTTTCTCACAGTTACCCGAAACTAATTGGCCAACCCACATCTTTATTCAAGGAGGAGTGGGCGGTCTAGCCGCCGCTGTTTGTGGACATCTATGGGAAAACTACGGATCTAAGCGACCAATCATAACTGTGGTGGAGCCTATCGAAGCCGACTGTCTTTATCGCAGTGCTCAGTCTGGTCTTCCAGAATCAGCTTCGGGTTCACTCGAAACCATAATGGGAGGGCTGTCTTGTGGTGAAATTTCTTCACTGGCTTGGAAGATTCTGTGCCCAGGTATTGATGCTTTTATGACAGTTGATGACACCGGGGTAGGTCCTTGGATGAGACGTTTAGCTGAAGAAAGAGACGACGGACCCCCTATTGTTTCAGGCGAATCAGGTGTGACCGGCTTGATCGGTTTGGAGGTTGTCAGCGCAGATGAAGTTCTTCGGAAAAGCCTGAGTCTAGATCATCGTTCTCGAGTTATGGTTTTCTCGACGGAGGGTGCAACGGACCCAGAAACCTACAGAGATATCGTAGGTAAAGATTTCGAATCTGTGGCTATTTCTGATTGATTTTGCCTTTCAACTTAACTTCTCAGTTGCTGTCTCCGGAATACATAATTTCGCCACCTACGATGGTGTAGCTGATCGCGATATTAGGAATGTCTTCTTCGGGGATGGTTAGAATGTCACGATCTAGGACGGTGATATCGGCCAGCTTCCCCACTTCCAACGATCCTTTAATATCTTCCTCAAAACCAGCATAAGCATTGTTGATCGTATAGGATTTCAGGGCCTCCATTCGGCTCATTTTCTGTCTAGGAGTGAGCACTTCACCGTTACTCATCATCCTTGAAACACTCGAGTAATAGCTAGCAATGGGGTCTACATCCTCAACGGGAGCGTCCGTTCCGTTTGCAATGATCGCTCCAGCGTCCATGAGGTCACGCCAGACGTAGGCTCCCCAGTCCACACGCTCGTGCCCTAAACGATCAGCAATCCATGGGCCGTCGGAAGTGGCATGAACACCCTGCATCGAAGCGATGACCTGCATATTACCGAATCGCGGAATATCATCGGGGTGGAGATGTTGAGCATGTTCAACTCTCCATCTCAGGTCTTCTTCTTCCGGGTTATTGGTGAATGCCCATTGGAAAATATCAAGTGTTTCACGGTTTCCACGGTCACCGATTGCATGCATGGCAAATTGATACCCATGTTCTATCGCCAGCTCAGCGGTTGCTGCAGCATCTTCAAGGTCAGAAGTATTCAGTCCAGCACTCTCAGGAAGATCAGAGTAAGGTTCTAGGAGCCAAGCGCCATGTGACCCCAGGGCGCCATCAATGGCCATTTTAATAGCGCGAACAGTGAGCCGATCATCACCGACACCGATCATTTTGTAGGCGGCCAAATGCTCTGTAAGTTCCGCTACGGATTCTCGCACCATGACCCAGAGTCTAATATCCAAACTCCCATCTTCCGCCATTTCTTTAAAGACATCAATTTCCTCAAAGCTGGAACCAGCGTCCTGGAAACTAGTGATGCCTTTCGACAGCGCTTCTTCCTGCGCCAGTTCAACAACTCTTCTGGGATCGGGAGGAGTCGCTCTTTCGCGAGCAGGCGACAGGAGGCGACTGGCCGTTTCTCTGAAATAACCGATGGGGTTTCCCATCCCGTCTCTAATGATCTCCCCGCCAGTCGGATCTGACGTTGTATGATCAATGCTGGAAAGTTCCATCGCCTTGGCGTTGGCGTAAACTGCGTGGCCACTGACGTGAGTCAGTAGCACTGGGTTGTCGGGCGATGCGGCACTTAGAGTGATATGGAGCGGTATTCCTTCGACATTAGGTACAGGAGCACGGTCCCATTTTTCTTGATGCCAACCTCGTCCAAGAATCAGTTCGCCGGGCTCAGCATTGCGGGCCGCTTCTTCCACCATTGCAACGACCTCATCCCAATTAGCTACATTCATGAGGTTTAGTTGCAATTGAGCCTCGCCCACACCCGTAAAATGTGCGTGCCCTTCGATGAATCCAGGGATGGCAGTTTGACCTTCCAGGTCAATGACTTCGGTCTGTGATCCGACAAGTTCATCCATATCTGCATCACTACCTAAAGCCAGAATTTTTCCTTCTTTGATCGCTATGGCTTGGGCGGTGGGATTATCATCATCTACCGTAACAATATGGCCATTGATTAGCACCAGATCGGCAGCGTTACTGTCCCCGATGACCTGCAGGATGGCCACAAGAACTATTATCGCGATGGCTGATAGTATTACTCTTAAAGACATTTGTTTCCCTTTAGTTTTAGGAGTTCTTGGCTAATAAGCGACGGCCATTCCGTCTTTGTGTGGCGTCGAACCTCCGCTCATCGCTCCCGTCGCTCTGTCGAACATGATCAGTTGCGCGCCACCAACGCCACCGATAGTCGTCCTGTGCGTCATCTCATGGCCCCATCGCTCGAGTTGTGCGATTACGTCTGCTGAAATGCCTGGTTCTGCAGTTACCCTGAAGCCATTGTTATGATTGATTCTGGAGATTTCCACTGCTTGCTGGGCATTCATACCGAACTCCACAACGTTCAAGAAAATTTGTACATGTTGTTGAGGTTGTACTGCTCCACCCATGGCTCCGAAGGTCATGAAGAATTCTCCATCCTTGAACGCCATTGCAGGAATGATGGTATGGAAAGGTCTCTTTTTTGGTTCAATGACATTCACGTGACCGGGTTCACGTGAAAATAGAGCTCCGCGGTTTTGTAGGCTGAATCCAGTTCCAGGAGCAACTAACCCCGAACCGAATCCGGAGTATAGACTGTAAATAAATGAGACGGCGTTGTTGTCCTTATCCATGACTTCCAATAGTACGGTGTCTCCTTCATCGGGGATCCCTGATTCTGGACGCTCCATAGCTTGTCCTGCAGAGATTCTACCGAACTGTGTCTGTCCGTATTCACTGGAGATCATCTGGTTGATGGGCAGGTCGTTGAAGCTGGGATCGGCATTCCATTTCTGGATGTCCGCATAAGCAAGTTTCTTGGCCTCAATGATGTAGTGCAGGTATTCCGCCGAGTTGTGTTCCATCGCTCCCATATCAGCGTTTTCTAGGATTTTGAGCATTTCTAATGCAGCAATTCCTTGTCCGTTAGGAGGCAGCTCGTAGAGTCGGTAGTTCTTGTAATCGGCATGAATTGGCTCTACCCACGTTGAGGTATGTTCTGCAAAGTCTTCCATAGATAGAAACCCATCATGTTCGTTGGAATAATTCACAATGGCTTCTGCGATTTCACCTTTGTAGAAAACGTCTCTTCCTTCGGTAGCTAACAAACGGAACGTTCGGGCCAAGTCTTTATTTACAAAGACTTCTCCCATTCGGGGAGAGCGTTCGCCATCGATGAGCCATGTTTCTCTCGTAGAAGGTTCTTCAGAGTCTTCAAGGCTCTCCCATGCATCAGCGATTATCTCAGACACGGGAAAACCATTTTCTGCATAGTGGATGGCAGGTTCAAGAACTTCGGCCATGCTCATGGTTCCGTATTCTTCGAGTACTTCGAACCATCCATCAACGGCACCAGGTACCGTGACCGAGTAGATTCCACGGATGCGGTCCATCTCATGTTTTTCTAGCTTTTCATTCAATTTTTTAAGATTGACGGCCGCCGCCGCTCTTCCGCTGGCGTTGATTCCGACTAGTCGATCTTCTTCGGCCAGGTATATCATGATAAAAGCATCGCCACCCAAGCTCGTGCTCATAGGTTCAACGACTGTTAGGACGGCGGCTGTCGCAACTGCGGCATCTATGGCATTACCGCCTTTTTTCAGGATGTCGAGGCCAGCATTAGCGGCTAAAGGTTGGCTGGTGGAAACGACACCACGAAGACCTGACACGGGTGAGCGCATCGTTTCAAAAGGAAAGGTGCCTCCTCCTACTTGTAACGATTCAGATGAGCTGGAGTCACCACAAGCTGATGCTATAAATAGGGTTAGGATGAGTATCAACACTCGGGTGATCCGATTTCCAAAATCTAACCTTGCCATTTCTTCGCTCCCGCAGCTGTCATCATTTTTTGGGTTTTCAACTACTACAACATTAGTCATGGCTTGCGGATAGGCCACCCTTCGAAGCAGAATCTATCACAACTTGGCATCGGTAATCGGATGACCAGATGAGGAGGAGGCGGCATGGAACAGCTTAACCAAGATCGAACCCAACAACCGTTGAGTACGATCCTTTTGTTGGTCGGCATTGTCTTCATTTTTGGAATTGTGCCATTGATGCAATGGTGGCCAGCGGGATGGCAATGGCAACCGAATCATCCGGAATATGAACAGATGATTCAGGGTGTATATGCCACATTAGGGGTGTTTCTTGTCATTGCTTCTCGTAATCCTGCTGCACACCGGAGTCTTATAGCTTTCACGGCCTGGTCTAGTATCGTCCACGCTGGAATTATGGCCGTGCAGGCGGTAGGGGACTCTGCTGAAAAGGGACATTTATTAGGAGACATCCCAGCGTTAATAATTGTTGGAGTATTGTTGTTGTTGTTAGCACCTAGATCAACTGGTAGTTGATCAGATTGCTTGTCCCTATGGATTCCACTTGTATCTCTTGGACTGAATGTTTCCGTCTTCAACTTTTTTTGGGGAGTCAGCGTTAAATGAAAAATATTTTCCGGTTTCTATTCATATCGCAGTGCCTGGTTGTCTTACTCGATTCTTCGAGTGTACTGTCGGCTCAGAATTCCATTGATCACCGATTGGAGCTGACTGCTGAAAATGTCCATTGGGGCTATTACGATGCCAGTGTGAATCCGGTGTTAAGGATAGAGCCAGGAGAGCAAGTCTATGTGGAGACGATGATTGCTCGGGGCGTCACTCGACTGATTATGGCTGGTGCTGATCCTGAAGCTATTCCCCCCTCAATGATGGAAGTAGAAGCTGGAGTTGTAGATCGAGGTCCAGGGGCTCATCCAATGACTGGACCGATCTATGTGGAAGGAGCAGAAGCGGGTGACGTTTTAGCTGTAACTATCAAAGATATCGGTTACTTAATCCCTTTTGGTTTATCAGGGTTTTTGCCTGATGGTGGAACATTGCCCGACGATTTTCCCTATGGTGGATTGGGTTATTTCGAACTCGATCTTGAGAATGACGTGGCCTATATGAGGGGTACGGATGCGGTCATACCCATGAGGCCTTTCTTTGGATCTATCGGTGTTGCTCCTCCAGTTCTGAGAGGTCGGGTGTCAAGCAATCCGCCAGGTCATCATACAGGAAACCTCGACAACAAAGAGCTTGTGGTTGGTACGACCCTGTACCTGCCAGTGCATGTACCAGGAGGATTGCTATCCATTGGAGATGGACACGCCGCTCAGGGAGACGGTGAGGTCAGTGGAACGGCGATAGAGACGTCTATGTCCGGTGTCATTGAGGTTCAGTTATACAAAGATCAAAACCTACTTTGGCCAAGAGCGGAGACTCCGACTCACTATGTGTCGATGGGTTTGCACACGGACCTCGACGAAGCTGCTCGCTCAGCTACCCGCGAGATGGTTGATTTCTTGGTGACCGAGAAAGGAATGGATCGAGGGGACGCGTACATACTTTGCTCCGTAGCCCTTGACCTTAGGGTTACACAATTGGTAGATGGGGTCAAAGGAATACACGGTATGCTTTCGAAGGATCTACTTCCCTAATTCACGAAAGCTACTGAAAGCATTTCTAATTCACTTTAAACAGGACACAGTCAAAATGGAAAACGTAATAGCAAGTATGGTGGAAGATTTTGAAAATGGGAAAGTGAATCGTCGTCAGCTGATTCGAAACTTGGCCCTGGCTGTTGTGGGCGTTCATAGCGTAACCAGTCCGGATTCTCTCACAGCGGAAACTAATTCTTCGAAGGATTCACAAGCCGTTTTCGAAACTGCAGGACTGGACCACATTTCTTATGCTGTGTCCGACTACGGTCGGAGTAGGGACTTCTATAATGATTTGATGGGCTGGGAGGTGCGTAGCGATAATGGGGAAAACCAAGCTTCATTGGCTATTGGAGATGTGGGTAATATCATCATTCGTAACAATAGACAGTCCATGAATCAAACGGCGGGACGTGGTGATCGTCCACCACTTACGGGTGTAATCAATCACGTCTCATGGAAACTGAAGGATTTTGACACGGCTGCAGTTAGGGAAGAATTGGAGCGTCGTGGTCTAAACCCTCGTCGAGATCAGGCAGGTGGCGAAGGGTATGATAGCTATCATGTTCTGGACCCAGATGGCTGGGATCTCCAAATAGCGAAATAGCTTTAGATTTTCCAGAAACGAGTCTTGGTGTCGAGGTCTTCAAAGCAAAGTGCTCCTAGGTAGGAGTCGTTGGCTTTGATAGTCTCAAACATCCATTTTTGAGTTAGGTCATCTGCGACTTTGGTATCCTGCAAGAATCTTCCTCTGTCATTGTCGGGCACAATACTAAAATCGTTGGAGGAAATAGTGAGGCCGGTCCCGAGAGCTTTCAGGTAAGCTTCATTGAGGGTCCAGATTCGATAAAAAGCTGAGGAGCGTTGCTGTTCCGTGTGTCCGTTTATGAAATCATTTTCATTTTTTGTGAGGAAACGTTCTGCGATTTTGGAAAAAGGACGTTCAGTTTCCAAGTGTTCAACGTCTATTCCAATTCGACGGCTGTATGCTACGGTAATGAGTCCCATATTTTTAGAATGTGAAAGATTGAAGCTCAACTTTGGATGTTCTGAAAGTGCTGGCTTGCTGTTTTTTCCGTATTCAAATGAAATCCTGGAGGGGTCGGACTCTGTATACAGGGAGAGTATCCTTCTCAAGTGAGCTCTCCCACAAATTCTTCTTTCTCTTTTTATCGTGGAATCGGGACGATCTAGGTCTTGAAGTTCATCCTGGGACAATACTGTTCGATCGCCTTGTTGCAGATTAAGGGGAAATTTCCAGACGTCGATTTCATCTTTTGGTAGGCAGATCCAGTTAGTTCCAGAAATCCACTGGTTATGTGTTGCCATGTATCTATTTCGACCAGGTTAGAGAAGCACTCTTTATATTTTCCGAGATATCGGGGTGTGTTCAGTCATTTTAGACTAGTTATAGAGGGAACTCAAATTTGTCAAATGGTCATTTTAGTCCGATCTTATAATGTCAGCTGATATCTTAAAAGAACACCTTGGGCCACTATAGAAGGGCCACTTGGAATTGGCTGTGTTGAGGTGGTGTTGGCTGTACCTGAAATGTTTTTCTACTTGATTTAATAAGTTGTGATCGGCCAGGAGACTAAATAGATGGTATTTATGAAGGCATTTAGTGCGATGGCGGTTGGGATTACCTTACTGCTTGCGGGCCAGGTTTCGGATGTGATATTACCCGTGGAAACGGCTTTATCAGGCGATATAGTTGAGGTCCCCGTACGCACTCCAGTGTCACAAAATGAAATAATCCAGGGCTATGTTTCGGATGATATTTCTATTCCTTCAGTTCTTCCTGTGGACCTTTCTCCTGAGGAATTAACTGGGGTTGTCCAGAAATACTGTGTCGTATGTCACAACGATGTGATGTTGACGGGTAATTTGACCTTATCAGAGTTCGATGTTGGCTCGGCTACTGTGAAGCCAGTGATAGCCGAGAAGATGATCGTCAAACTGAGAGCAGGGATGATGCCGATTCCAGGAGCTCCTCGACCCAGTCCGGATACACTTCTGGCGTTGGTAGAGACACTAGAGACGATTATCGATGATGCGGCTGCAGAGGATCCAAATCCGGGAAGTCGTACGTTCCAACGTTTGAACCGTGCGGAGTATGCTCAGTCGATCAAGGATCTTTTGGATTTAGATATCGATGCGGGCGATTATCTTCCGCTGGATACGAAGAGTGCCAATTTTGACAATATTGCTGATGTGCAGATGCTGTCCCCCACTCTTTTAGGGGGGTACCTGTCTGCTGCAGGAGAAATCAGTCGCCTCGCCGTAGGAGATCCGGATGTTACTGCAAGTGAAGCAACGTATCGAGTTTCCCGGTGGGCATCTCAGCGAGAGCATATTGACGGGGCTCCTAGGGGAACTCGAGGTGGCATCTCCGTTGCACATAATTTTCCTGCAGACGGACACTACCGTTTTAGAGTTTCCTTCCATCATGAAACTACTGGTGCACTGTATGGTAGTGGGGCCGATGCTTTGCATACGGCAGAACAACCCGAACAGATCGAAATCTCGATAGACGGGCAACGCGTTGCCCTTCTCGAACTGGGTCGGTGGATGCATGCTTCCCATGAAGATGGCGTGAATTTGCGCACGGATCCCATCGCGATCTCTGCAGGGCCCAAGAGAGTATCTGCGGCTTTCATCCAGAGGTTCGAGGGACCTTTACAGGATTTGCTGTCACCGCATGATTGGTCATTGGCTAGCACAAGTATCTCTAATACTTACGGCTTTCAGAATGTTCCACACCTAAGAGACTTTGCTATAACCGGCCCCGACAATGTCAGTGGCATTTCAGAAACTCCAAGTCGGAAAAGAATTTTCACCTGTAGACCAATTGCTCCCGAAGAAGTGCTGGGCTGTGCAGAGGAAATCCTTTCTGCATTAGGGTCTAGGGCCTTTCGTGAGCCATTAGCACAACAAGAATTAGATGGTTTGATGTCATTTTACGAGATGGGTGGTGAAGAAGGTGGCTTCGAAGGGGGGATTCGTAACGCCTTGGAAGCGATCCTTGCCAGTCCGTATTTCGTCTTTCGCTTTGAAGAGCAACCGGAAGGTCTCAAAGCAGGTGAAAACTATCAAATCGCCGACATGGAAATGGCATCACGACTGTCATTTTTCTTATGGGGAACTCCACCAGACGAAGAGTTACGTGAACTTGCTCTTGAAAATAGATTGTCAGATTCTGACGTCTTAGAGAGTCAAGTCAGCAGGATGCTGAACGACCCGCGTTCAGAAGCGTTGAGTAGACGATTTGCTGCACAATGGCTCAGGTTGTCTGATCTACTGAAAATCAATCCAGATGTTCGTCTGCATCCTGATTTTGACGAACCTTTAAAACAGAGTATGCTGGAAGAGACACAACTCTTCTTCAACAGCCTGGTTCAAGAGGATCGCAGCATGCTGGAACTGTTTACGGCTGATTATACCTACGTTAACGAGCGTTTAGCTAAACATTATGGCATGCCTGGTATCACCGGTAATGATTTCCAGAAGGTTCAGTATCCGAGTGAACGTCGTAGGGGTATTCTAGGACAGGGAAGTGTCCTTACGTTGACGTCCCATGCAGGTAGGACTTCTCCTGTATTGCGAGGCAAATGGGTGATGGAGGTACTTTTGGGGACACCACCACCACCACCACCACCGGGAGTGCCGGACCTGGACGAAACGGAACTGAGTTCAGGAGGGCGTATGCTAACGACCCGTGAGCGGATGGAGATGCATCGTTCCAACCCTGTCTGTAACTCTTGCCACAGCTTCATGGATCCGATCGGACTGTCTTTGGACAATTTCGACGTGACTGGAAGATGGCGGATCAAGGAAAATGGTGTGGCCTTAGATACACAGGGAGAACTATACGATGGAACGCCTGTAGCCAGCCCTGACGATCTCTTGGAAGCTTTAATGAAGAGGCCGATTCCGTTGATCCGGACCTTTACGGAGAATCTGATGGCCTATGCATTGGGTCGCAGGGTAGAGTATTATGATAAGCCAACGGTAAGAGCGATTACAAAACAAGCTGAGGCCGAAGGATACAGGATGTCGTCCTTTGTCATGGGTGTCATAAACAGTCCAGCATTCCAGATGAGCCGGGCTGAAGTGACCGTAGAAGACCAGAGTGGGTCTAATTAGTCGACTGGAGGGTTTACGGAGGTAATCAAGTAATGGATTTTATTACTGGGAAGCACATTTCTCGTCGAGCAGCACTTCGTGGCATGGGTGCCACTGTGGCGTTACCGTTTTTGGATGCAATGGTTCCTGCCGGGAAAATGCTATCGAGTGTCGATGGGCTGTCTTCGTCTTTGGATACTACCCGCCTGATTGCGATTGAGATGGTTCATGGAGCAGCGGGTAGCAATGAATACGGTGAATCCGTCAATCTGTGGTCACCTGCAGATGCTGGTAACGATTTCGATCTAACTCCGACTTCACTGCTTTCACTGGAGCCTTACCGGGATTATTTGACGATCATCAGTAATACAGACGTTGAGCCAGCAGAAGCGACGACACCTCCGGAGATCGGAGGAGATCACTTCCGTTCCAGTGCTGTGTTTCTTACGCAGACTCATCCTAAACAAACAGAAGGTTCAGACGTTTTGGTCGGGACATCCCTAGACCAACTCTATGCCCAGAGATTTGGTCAGGATACGCCGATACCCTCCATGCAACTCTGTATCGAAAATATCAATCAATCTGGCGGGTGTGCTTACGGGTATACATGCGTATATACGGATTCTATTAGCTGGGCTTCTCCGACAGAACCCTTGCCTGTGATTCGTGATCCAAGGGTTGTTTTCGAACAACTTTTCGGAGCGGGTGGAACAGCGGAAGAGAGGACACTGCGAAGGCGGACAGACAGTAGTATACTCGATTGGATCACTGGAAGAGTAGGTCAGCTAAAGAGAGAGCTGGGTGCTGCAGATCAGCAGAAATTAGAGCGTTATCTGGAGGATGTCCGTGAAATAGAACGTCGAATTTCTCTTGTTGAATCCAGGAACAGTAGCGGAGAATCCAGAGAACTTCCTGAAGCTCCTGCGGGTGTTCCCGATTCATTTTCTGAACATGCAAAGCTGATGTTTGACTTGCAGCTATTGGCTTTCGAGTCTGATGTTACAAGGGTCTTCTCCTTTAAGATGGGAAGAGACTCCTCTGCGAGAGTCTTTCCTGAGAGTGGGTCGGAGAAGCCATTTCATCCTGCTTCCCATCATGGTGGGAATGAGGAATCGGTCAGAGAATTTGCAAAGATCAATAGTTATCATGTGAGCATGATTCCGTATTTTCTGGAAAGACTAAAGAATACGGTAGAGGGAGACGCGACCTTGCTGGATAAAACGATGCTTATTTACGGATCTCCAATGGGTGATCCTAACTTGCATAACCATAAGCGCTGTCCACTCTTTGTCGCAGGTGGAGCCAATGGAGCTCTTGCAGGGAATAATCATATTTTCACAGACAATGGCACGCCGATGGCAAATGCCATGCTGAGTTTGGGACAAAAACTGGGCTTCGATGAAATGACATCATTCGGCAATAGCACTGGACCCCTAGAGCTGAACGTCTGAAAAATACACACAGCAGCAACCTAATTAGGATCAGGAGGATTATACTTGGCTAAGTTTGGTTGGATCACACATTTTTTGGTTAGAAAAATCTCAACGATAGCTTTCTTGCTCGCTTTTCTTTCTGGTAACCACATGGTAGCAGATGCTCCTGTGGCCGATGCTGCTATGCGGAACGACAGTGAGGGAGTGTACAGTTTGTTGGAGCAAGGTGAGGACGTCAACGCACCCCAAGGGGATGGGATGACTGCCCTACACTGGGCTGCAGAAAACGGAGATATCGAGATGGTTGAGGTACTGCTCTCAGCAGGTGCGAGCCTCAATAGTACAACTCGTTTGGGAAGTTATACCCCACTTCATTTGGCCAGTAAAATGGGTCGTGATACAGTAATCAGAGCTCTACTGGGAGCTGGACAGGATCCAAATGTTCCTGCCCTGAGTGGGATGACTGCTCTACACTATGCAGCGTCTTCAGGATCCATTGAAGCAGTTGATATCTTAGTGAATGGTGGTGCTGAAGTAGATGCGAAAGAGTATGACGGAGGACAAACCCCTCTAATGTTCGCAGCGGCTTTGAACAGAGCTCAAGTAGTGGAAGCTTTGACAAGGCATGAGGCTGACCTAGAGGCATACAGCAGGGTCGTTGATATGAGATCCCGAGGTAAAATGGATCGTATGGCAGGAGATCGTAGGAATGAAGTCATTTCTGCCTTTCGGCAACAGGCTGGTGGAGGCGACCCGAGCTGGAGACCAAATACTAGCCAGGTACAGACAGCAGTGAAGGCAGCTAATGCGGTACTTGACCTGGGACCAGAAGCTTTTGTTGACGCAGAGGAAGGGGAACTACTAGATGGTGCAGTGGCCGCAGGGGTGTCTTCTTTTGAGGATCTTGTCGGGGGCCACGGAGGCTTCACAGCACTAGTCCATGCGGTTCGAGAGGGACATTTAGAGTCAGCAAAGGCATTGTTAGATGCAGGTGCAAATATCGACCAAGTCACCCAAGGTGATAATACTAGTCCACTGCTAATGGCTATGATCAATGGTCATTTCGACTTGGGTTTGTATTTGGTGAGTCGGGGAGCCGATGTAACCCTAGCTAGTGTGGCTGGTACTACACCACTTTATGCGGTGTTAAATGTACACTGGGCTCCAAAGGCAAGGTATCCTCAGCCTGGGGCACAAAAGCAACAGCAAGCAGACTACCTAGAGACTATGGAATTCCTTTTGAAGGCGGGAGCCAACCCCAATGCTCGTCTTTCAAAACACCTATGGTATATGGGATACACATTCGATCAATTGAGAGTGAATACGACTGGTGGGACTCCATTCTGGAGGGCTGCATATGGAACCGACGTCAGTGCGATGAAGCTGTTAATGGCCTATGGAGCGGATTCCAATATTGCGACTATGAAAGTTCCTGGTAGACGCAGAGGCCCTGTCAGAGAGGATTTATCTGGTTTGCCTCCATTGGCTGATGGTGATCCGGCGGTATTCCCGATTCACGCCGCATCGGGAGTGGGGTACGGAGAAAGTTTTGCAGGTCAAGCCCATCGCCACGTGCCTGATGGCTGGATGCCGTCTATTCGATATTTAGTTGAGGAGCTTGGTGCTGACGTGAATGCTAGGGATACAAATGGGTTTTCCCCAGTTCACCATGCGGCTGCCCGTGGCGATAATGAATTAATTCTATATCTAGTCGAAAAGGGTGCTGATGTGACTTTGGTGGGACGGAGTGGCCAGACTACTGTGGATATGGCAAATGGACCATTCCAGAGGATCCAGCCATTTCCAGAAACGATAGCTCTTTTAGAAGGGATGGGTGCTGTCAATAATCACAATTGTGTTTCTTGTTGAACCGCTGAAATTCATTAGCGGAACTACAATTCAACGGTGTCCGTATTTGTCGTAAACCTCTAGAAGTTCCTCCAAATGTTTACCGCTCATTTCCAGAGACTTTTGACCTCCAGATGCTGATGGCGGCGAAAGTTATCCCGGAAGCTATCAGTGCGAGTAGATGAGGTTGTAGTAGTGTGTTGTTGGCGGTCGTTATCAGAAATTGAGATGACAGGAATACAGTAAGGCCTACCGCTCCTGCGGCTAGAGCTTCTAAGCTACTCGGATGCCGCGAAAAGAGTCCTCCGACTACGGGTATGAAGACGCAAACGGCGATCAAGGAATAGAAAATCGTTAGAGCACCTATGATAGATGGGAGAACGAGGGCCAACAACACGGAGAGGATCGCTCCTGAAAAAGCCGCCCACCTGGCGACGCTCAGTAATTCACTATCACTCGCTCGAGGGTTCAAATGTCTTTGGTAAAGATCCTTAGACAGAGAAGTGGCCAGCATATATAGGATTGCATCGGCGGAGCTGATTTCGGCTGAGAAGATCGCAGCCAGTCCCAGAGCACCTATAATGGCGGGAAGCCCAGAATCCAAAACTAACAATAAAGCGTCTTCATTGTCCAATAGGGCTGGATTGTATGTGTGAGCGATCATTCCGAGAAGCGTCGGGACGATTGCAAAGATTAACAGGCTTATTGCTGTCGCAGTGAGCCCTATACGCACAGCTCGTTCATCCAAGGCTCCGTAAACTTTTTGGATGATGCCTGGGGATACGATAAAATTAGGAACTAACACCGCCAGCAGCATCCACCCTGACTGACCTCCCTCCCAGAAATTGAGATAGTCTGCCCTTTCGGGAAGAGACATGGTAACAACTTCCCATCCGCCAGCGGAGACTATCGACCAGGGCACTATTACTATGAATCCAGTCATCAAGACTATTAGGTGGAGCATGTTTACCCATGCCGTGCTGAGTAGGCCACCACCCACGAAGTACAGTGAAATAATGATAGCACCCAGAAGGACGCTTACTTCGTAGGATGTGCCTATAAGGAAACCTAGGATTTTAGCCATGGCGATGAGTTGGGCTGCAAGTAGGGCTGGCGTGCTTATCCAAATTATGCTGGTTATAGAGGCTCTAACTCCTGACCCATATCGGACTTGGAGGTAGTCTCCGAGAGTATAAAGTCCAGCATCGCTGGCTATTCTCCAGATCTTGGGTCCCACCCAAAATGCTAAGAAGAAAGTTCCGATCGCAGCTGATCCGACCCACCACCATGCAGCAAGGCCATCTCTGTATCCAAGTCCAGCAGCACCGATAGTACTTCCAGCTCCAATATTTGCAGCTAGCACTGTCGAAAAGAGCAGTATCGGCCCCAAGCGTCGATTTGCTACGAAAAATGCTGCACTGCTATCGACTTTTCGACTGACCCATAACCCTAGGCCGATAAACAGCACGCAATAGACTATGAAAACGGCTAGATTCAGTGTCATGACTCTGAATCATCCATCAGAGTGTGTCCGTCTCTCGCACCCAAACTTTAAAACTACAAACGTGTCCCGCTGCATCTCACCTCAAGTGAGGAGCTACAACGAATTCGTTTCGTAACATCATCTGCTTCCGATTGGCCTGGCGTTGTGCTTTTCATAGAGCCGTGTATGTCTGTCGTCTATTGGAACACGTCGTCCTTTGATGAATATCTCTTGAATACTGCTACGGATATCTAGCGGATCTCCATCCGTAATGAAGAGATTAGCCATTTTTCCTTCCTCTAGGGTTCCAACCAAATCGTCAACCCTCCAAATTTCTGCTGGCCAGACCGTCAATGCTTTCCATGCATCTTCAGGAGATAAACCATAGGCACTGGCTAAGGCGGCATGGTACGGAAGGTGTCTCGCAATAGTCTGTGATCCAGTTGCAAAGGCGATCTTCACACCTGCCTCTACAAGAATTCCCGGTTGGGCATACACAGCATCGTATGGAAGGCCTTCCTCTGGGTTTTGCATAAGTGAACTGAGAATCACAGGAACCTCTGCCGCCGCCAGTTGTTCAGCTACTTTCCAGGCTTCTCTTCCTCCGTTGATGACGATTTTAAGGCCGAAATCTTCGCCAAGTTTGAGAGCCCCTAGGATCTCGTTTTCTGAATTTGCGTTGACAATAGCTGGAATTTCACCGTCCATGAGCGGGCGCATTGATTCGTAAACTAAATCTGTTTCCTGGAGGCCTTCGTTACGGGCGATGTGGTAGGCTTTTGCTGTCGCAAGCTCATTATTAAGATCTTGGATCCGCTCTTTTGCTTGAGTTGCTCTACTTTCAGGGGTTCCTACTGGTGGGCCAAAGCGTCTGCCACCACCTTCTGTGCTCGGATAGTTAAATATGTAGCCAGCGTTGGCATTGACAGACATATCCTCCCAGGTCCATCCGTCCATATTGATTAGGGCGGCTTGCCCACTTATTACTCCGCCCTCTGGGGCTGTAATTGCAGTGGTAACACCAGTTGAGCGAGTGACACCGATCATTTCGCTACCAGTGTTGATACCTACGAGGGCTCTTATGTGAGGGTTATATTCACCAATTTCGCTCCGCAGATTCATGGTAGGTATACCACCAATTTCCACCAGGCCTATGGGTGTGTAGGAGTCGATCATGCCCGCGTACACGAATTGACCAGAAGCATCGATAGTTACCGCACCTTCAGGAACTGCTACCGAGGTGCCAACATCCACGATTCTGCCATTTCTAATCAGAATACTGCCTTCAAATTGCTGTCCATCTCCAACGACGACCGTTCCACCTTCAATGACAAAAATACCTTCTTGCCCCACATTGGCCTGTGCTTCAAGGGAGATGCTACAGAGAAGGAAAGCTATAGCTACTTGTGCGAATGTTTTCATCTTTGTTCCTCCATGCCATCTTTGTCAGCTAAAAGTTTTGCCATAGTGTCGGCTTGGTCGCGATCAAAGTAGACGATGCCGTCTACGATGGTTTTTTCTACTTTGGTGGAAGGGTGGAAGGGATGATGACTAAAAAGTGCTAGGTCAGCGTCTTTCCCCACTTCAATGGACCCCACTCGATTTTCAACACCGATCTGAATAGCAGGATTTATAG
>Ga0310345_10002323_pt1 | contig 19474 bp, 18 predicted proteins | sample HC15DNA20500_MG_FD_204667 | JGI IMG/M metagenome (GOLD analysis project Ga0310345, IMG submission 204667) | Marine microbial communities from station ALOHA, North Pacific Subtropical Gyre - HC15-DNA-20-500_MG | ecosystem: Environmental > Aquatic > Marine > Oceanic | place: Pacific Ocean: North...
TTTATATTCAAACTCCCGCAAATTGTGGAAATATTGTTTTTCGTAATGATTCTAAGATTGAACTTTTTATGCCCGTAGAAAACTTTACTAATTATGGTCACTACAATTCGTTATCATGGACACTACCGGTGAAAGAAAATATACTTTATTTATTTCCTGCTTGGCTCACACATACAGTTAAATCTAATCAAAGTAATAAAGAAAGAATTTCAGTTTCTTTCAATATACGATAAAATGCCACAAAATAAACACATACTAGAGGTTAAAAAGACGATTCCTTATGTGGGAGGTTGGTTAAAAGTAAAACTTTCTCAACCGACGATGGATAAACTATGGACTTATACTAAAAAAGCCACGCAAGACTATCGAAGAAATTTAGCTGGTAATATTTCTAAAGAGTTTAAAATGATTGATGAGAATAACTGGTTCTTTAATAATGTTCTACAAGATTTGATAGCAACATATCAAAAAGATTTTTCAAATTGTGCTGGGACTTTTCTCACACATGATCATAGATATATTTTGAACCAATGGTGGATCAATTATCAAAAACAAAACGAGTTTAATCCTATTCATGATCATTCTGGAGTATATTCTTTTGTTATTTGGATGCAGATTCCATATGATGCTAAAAAGCAACGGGACCTTCCTTTTGTAAAAAGTTCTAATTCCCCACGGGCCTCTGCTTTTGAATTTACTTACTTAGATATTTTAGGACATCTTTGCCACAGTGCTTATGACGCTTCAGAAGGCTATATGTTATTTTTTCCCTCAAAATTAAAGCATCAAGTCTATCCCTTTTATAAGTGTTCTAAAGAAAGAATTAGTATTAATGGGAATATTTATTTGGATTCACGAGAAATTGTTTATAGAAAGTAAAGAAAAATCCAGACATTACAATTACTATTATACCACGCAGACAGTCTTTAAACCCATACACTGTGGTGGTAAAATAGATCCATATTATGCCTTTACAAAAAGTAGAATTAGCTCCTGGTTTTAACAAGCAGGCTACTGCTTCTCAAGCAGAAGCCCAGTGGACGGATGGCGATAATGTACGTTTTCGTTATGCTTCCCCTGAAAAAATCGGAGGATGGGATCAACAAACCACAGATACTTTAGTCGGTGCGGCTAGAGCTATTACTACTTGGTCCGATACGGGTGGAACTAAATATGCAGCTGTGGGAACTCATAAAATGCTAGGTATATATTCAGGAGATGCTTTTTATGATATTACTCCTCTAGCTTCTACTATTGCTACTTGCACCATTACCAGTACCACAGGTTCTAGTACCGTTACTATCGGCAAAAGTACACATGGATTAGCAGAAGGCGATTTACTTATTTTTGATAATGTTACTATTCCGGCAGGATGTAGTTTTACAACAGCTGATTTTGAAACCAATACTTTTGAAATTCAGGCAGCTAGCTCCAATAGTTTTAATGTAGTTATGACTTCAGTTGAAACAGGAGCAGGAGCTTCGGCTGGGGCAGGAGTAGATACCGAACCTTATGAAGTTATAGGTCCTGTTAATCAAACTTTTCAATATGGATGGGGTACAGGAACATGGGATGCATCCACATGGGGAACAGCACGAACTTCAACTCAAATTATATTAGATCCTGGTAGTTGGTCTTTAGATAATTTTGGAGAAAAATTAATTGCAACTATTCATAATGGTAAAACTTTTATATGGGATCCTAGCTTAGCTAATCCTTTAACAAGACGAGCAATCATTGCGACTAATAATCCAACAAAATCAGTAATGTCAATTGTTTCGGATCGCGATAGGCATTTAATTCAATTGGGTACTGAAACTACTATTGGCAGTGCCTCCACTCAAGATCAAATGTATCTTCGCTTCTCGGATCAGGAAGATGAAACAGATTATGTTCCTACTTCTACTAATACTGCAGGAACGATGTATTTGGATCAAGGAAATAAAATTATGGGAGCCGTTCAGGGAAAAGATTATATTTTAATATTAACAGATACAGCGGCTTACATTATGCAATATGTAGGACCCCCTTTTACCTTTAGTATCAGGCAAGTAGGCTCTGATTGTGGTCTCATTGGCCAACATGCTATAGCCTATGCTAATGGTGTAATATTCTGGATGGGAAATGGTGGAGGATTTTTTATGTTTGATGGATCCGTTAAACCTGTTCCTTGTTTAGTGGAAGATTTTGTATTTACAACCGATGGAGATAATTTAGGGATTAATTATGATACTGGAGGAGAATTAGTTTTTGCTGGCCATAACGCTTTATTCAATGAAGTTTCTTGGTTCTATCCCCAAGCTGCAGCCGATCAAATAGATAGAATTGTGACTTATAATTATATGGAAAGAGTCTGGACTACAGGAACTTTAGATAGAACAACCTGGAGCAATCCAGATATTTATGCTTTACCTTTTGCTACTGAATATGAAACTACAGCTAAACCTACGATGCCAACGATTAATGGGGTAAGTAATGGCCGTAGTATTTTTTATGAACACGAAACTGGAAGCGATCAAACCCGTCGTTATAGTACTGGAAATGTAGTGTCAGCTATTGCTTCTTCTATTCGTTCCGGTGATTTTGATTTAGATGTAGATGGAGACGGACAATATTATATGAGTGTCAGACGATTCATTCCTGATTTTAAGCACCTTAATGGAACAGCTAATGTTACTATTTATTTACGAAGATTTCCAAATGATACGGCAACTGGTTCTCCCTTGGGTCCCTTTACTGTTTCTACAAGTACGGAACAAGTATGGACTAGAGCTCGAAGCAGATTAGCTAGTTTTAAAGTATCAGCAGATGAACTAGCCAGCAATTGGCGATACGGATTATTTAGATTTGATTCTCGACCTGATGGAATGCGATAATGGCTAAAGTAACTGTACTCATTCCAGAACCGAAAGAAGATTATGATGTTTCTAATCAAAGACAAATTCACGAGGCTTTAACAACTTTTAAAAATCAATTAAACACTTCTTACCAAGAAGATTTAAGAAAGGAACAGGAAGCTTTTAACTTTTTCATGTCATGAGTATACAATATAAAAACGCAGGCTTTGATTTAACTACTACCAATATGACTACATGTCTGACAATGGATACTGGTTCCAGAGCTATTATTCAAAATTTTCAATGTGCTAATGTTTCTACTGGTGCTATTATTGTTAAATCTTCTTTTACTGATAGTTCCGCTTCCACTACTTATCAAATTGGAATAGAATCAATAGCCGCTGGAGACACTACCAACTTAGCTAAAGGAGTTTTAATTCTGGAAGAAAGTGATTCATTGAAAGCTCAATGTGCTGCTACAGCTAATGTTGCTAAAGGCGTTATATCTTACGCCCTTATTAATCGTGACGACGAGAATGGGTAAGGCACCAAAATATGGGACTAATCTTTACCATAAAAGAACCAAGAAGAAAAGGCCTGGACGACATGCTAAAAACTATAGTAAAAGGATACCTAAGAAATCTAAAAATAGAGGACAAGGAAAATAAATGAAATATACAACAATTGATGGTGAACAAGTACCTGTATTACCCGCAAAAGCTACTGAAATAGTTAAGCACAAAATAACAGGTAAGGTTTATGCATCCAAAGAGGAATTTGATAAAGATGTAGCAGATCCTAATACTGATACTAAAAAAGAAGACTTTAGTCAGGATGTGGAAATAACAGTTGCATCTCTCACAGTATTTGGTAAAACCAAAAAATAATGTTACCATATGGAGGAACCGAAATTCAATTTGATTACCTCCGTAAATATGCCACGAGACATCTTCTTGATCTAGTTCAAATAACAACTTCTGTACCAGAAAAAGAACCTCTTCATCCTCTGCGCCCTAATATTCTTTGGATTAAGAATTCGTATGATCAACCTAATGTAGCACCGTGGTTTAAAGATAAAACTAATCATAGTAAATATGATTGGTATGTTTTTAATTCTCACTGGACTTATGAAAAATATAGATATTTTTTTGATGTTCCAGATACCCGTTGTCTTGTCATAAAAAACGGAATTGACTATGAGGAATTAAAATTAAAGACTGATTTTACTTATAAGACTCCTTTAAAATTAATTTATTTTTCAACTCCTTGGCGTGGCCTAGATGTTTTATTAGATGCCATGCAACTTTTAGAAAAAGATGAAGATATTACTTTGGATGTATATTCCAGCACCATCATTTATGGTGATGGCTTTCACAGAGAAAATGATAAAAAATTTCACAAGCTTTATGATCAAGCTGATCTATCAAAAAATGTTTACAATAAAGGTTATTGTCATCATGATGAATTAGTAGGACTTTTAAAAAATTATCATGTGAGTGTTCACCCTTCTACTTTTGAAGAGACATTTTGTATTTCGGCTATGGAAGCATTAGCTTCTGGCTGTATGCTAATAACCACGGATCTCGGGGCTCTTCCAGAAACCTGTGCTGAATTTCCAATCTATATGCCCTATTCAAAAAATAAAAAACATTTAGTAGAGCAAACCGTTGATTCTATTAAACAAGCTAAAGCTATTCTAGGTGCTCAAGATCTCAGTCAGAACTTGAAATTTCAACAACAATATTATAAGAACTATTATGACTGGAAACTTTTAGGAAGATTTTGGGATAGATTTTTAACAGGAGCTATTAATGACAGAAAAGAAAGAAAAAACATCACTTAAACCTGCAAATAGGATTAGTGTTTTACCACGCGATAAAAGTGAAGAAAAAAGAATAAAAAAAGAAGAAGTTCTTAAACAATCCCCTGGATTATTTATATCAACTCCAGTTCATTCAGAAGTTTGTTTGCATTATATGAAATCCTGTTTGGATTTACAAAAAGAATGTCTTTTAAATAATGTTAATATTGTTTTTCAACTAATGAAAAGTAGTTTAGTTACGCAAGGACGAAACTTATGTGTAGCTTCTTTCTTAAGTTCAAATACAAGTCAAATGTGTTTTATCGATGCTGATATGTCTTTTTCTGTACGATCTATTTATAGAATGTTTGAATCTCCTCATGAAGTTACTCTGGTTCCTTATCCTATGAAAACGGTGGATGCTAATAAATTTAGGCAAGATGATGACAGAAGACCAAGCGACCACCCAGATACTAAAGGTTATACTTTCCCTGTAGAGCTACCTGATTTAGAAAATATTGATATGAAACAAGGATTTGTTGAAGTAAATAAAGGACCAACAGGTTGCATGATGATTAAACGGAGTGCCTTTGATAAATTAATAAAAGCTTATCCTCATTTAACAGTATCACAAAAAACATTAATTAATGGAAAGATGGTTGAAAAGGAAAATTATTGGAACTTTTTTGATACTTACTATGATAGAAAAACTAAAGTTTATCTAGGAGAAGACTTCTATTTTTGTAAGCTATGGAAAGATATTGGTGGTAAAATATATGCTCTTGCAGATGAAGAAATAGGCCATGTAGGCGAAAAAATGTATCGAGGAAAATTATTTCAAGAATTGGTCAAAACTAAAGATAAAATCCCTATGAGCACAGAACTTAAAAAATAGGCCCTCAAATTTTAGAGTATTCAAACCTTTTATCCCATCATCTCCCATAGCACCTAATCCATACAGTATTGCTAAGAGCACCATATGACTGTAAAATGGTAATTACTTAAGTATTTTATTATGGATCCAATAACACTAGCATTGGCCACATTTGGCGTACAGAAACTACGGGGAAAATCGACTAAACGGTCGTTTAGAGATGCCCTCATTGTAGGTGGTATTGGTCAATTAGGCGGAATGGCTGGAGTAAAAGGAATGTCCGCTTATGGCAATCCTGCTATGGCTGGAAGTCTTAGTGCTGGAGGAAATTATCTAGGTGGAGCTCAGGCGGCTAACATGGGTATCGGCCAACAATTTGCAACTACTAAGGTCGGAGGAACTCTTGCTAATATGTGGGGCACTGCTCCAGAAGCAGCAACCAAAACAACACCAGCAACAAAAGGATCAGGATTCCTAGGCTGGGGTAAAGGAGCTCAAATAGGAGCTGGTTTAGGTTTAGCTACTTTACTGGAAGGTGATGAAAAGATGCCCGATCCACCATTCACGGAACAAGATTACAAAGACGCTTACAACGAACAATCAAAATTAACATCAGGATTATCAGATAGATTTGATTATGGTAGCACACCTAATCCTCATTACTATGGTGGTGCTGGATTAGGAAATATATATAATTATAATAAAGGAGGACTAGCGTCCATTCGTATTCAAAAATTTGCAACAGGAGGAGTTAGTTATTTACCTTCAAAAATAGACCACGATGAAAAAGATACTAATAATTATGTTAGAGCTGGAGGACAGATTGCAGATGGCGCTGGAGCTGGTGATAAAAATAAAGATACCATTTTAGCTCAATTAGCTGATGGAGAATTTGTATCTCGATCAGATGCTATTTTAGGAGCTGGTATTATTGAAGGAGCTGCGCCTAATTCAGAAGAAGAAATGAGAAAAAAAGGGGCTGCCTTCTTTTATAGCCAACAAGCAAAATTTAAACGTGTATTTGACTTATTAAATGCTAGCAAAAAAACAACACATTAAACAAGGAGTAGACGTTTTATGGATTAAGCCAAAAGACCTGGATCAATACTGGAATCTAGTTCATTTCATGATTGCTGAAGGATTAAATTTTGATGGCAATCCTATGGATGTTAAGGAAATTAAAAACCTTATTAAAAAAGGTGAGTATCAACTTTTTATAATGTTTGGTTCTGATGATGGAGATAAACTTAAAGTATTTGGATGTTTTGTCACTAGAATTTTAGCATTGCCTAAATTTAAACAAGTAGAAGTTATTTTACTTAAAGGAGAAAAAAGAGAACTTTGGCAAGAAAATGCAGCAAAAATGATAGAAAAATTAGGAAAAGATAATAAATGTAAACGCGTAGCAGTTTTAGCAAGACCTGGCTGGAGGAACTTTTTAGAACCTTTCGGCTGGAAAGTTAAACGCTATTTATATCAAAAGGATTTAATATGAGTTTTATATTCGGCGGTGGTAGCAGTGGTGGCGGAGGTGGAGGACCCACTTCAGGAACACAAGTTTCCATTGCCAGAGAAGCACCAGAAGTTGAAGCAAGAAAACTATCACTTTACGATCAAGCCTTAAAATTAGCGCAAAGTCCCGTACCATTACCAGCTTATCAAGTTGCTGGACCGCCTCCAAATATGCAGGCAGGATTTAATTTAGCTGGACAAACAGGTGTAGGAGCTGGAACTCTGACTTCAGGAATTGGAGCCCTAGGAGGTGCACAAACACTAGCAGGAGCAGCTCCTAATATTTCTCAGTTTTATAATCCTTACCAATCTTATGTAACAGATGAAATTAATAGACAAGCGCAAATAAGACAAAATGAATTAGGTGCCGAAGCTGTACAATCAGGAGCTTTTGGTGGAGCAAGACAAGGAGTGGCTTCAGCAGAACTTGATAGAGCAAGACTCAATCAAATTGGACTTTCCCAAGCTGGAGGTTATACACAAGCTTTAGGTGCAGCCCAACGACAACAACAATTAGGTGTACAAACAGGTTTACAGTCGGGACAACTTTATGGACAATTAGGCCAAGCTCAACAAGGCATGCAACAACAAGATATTAGTAATTTGATGCAAGCGGGTGGGGTTCAACAACAATTAGGCCAGCAGGCTTTAGAGGCTCAACGAATGACAACCATGACTAGAGCATATGAGCCTTATCAAAGATTAGAATTTATGAAAGGTCTAATGACCAATCTACCAACAGGCCAGAGTGCAATGACAGCAACCACGGCTCCCGGAACCAATCCGTTTGCTCAAGCAGTCGGAACTGGTATTGGAGCTTATGCTGCTTACAATATGGCTAATAGACAGCCAAGTAATATTAATATTGGTCAACCTTACAAACAGTAGGAAATTCTATGAATGATCCAGTCTTAAACCGAAAACTGTTTAGGCATAAAGCTCAAATTATCCATAACCAAATTCCTAAATTACAACAAGGAGGAGATGCTTGGTATAGAGCTGGAGCAGGATTCAAAAGCAAATGGCAAGGAAGCCCAGCAAGACATCTTTGGGATTTTAATAGAGGTCGAATGTACAATACTGCAATGCTAGCGGCTCCATGGAAAAAAGGACAAGCGGTATTGGGTGCAGGAAAATACGCACTTGGAAAAGCTTTTCAAAAAAGTGGAGTTCCTTGGGCAGCCAAAAAAGCTTGGCCTTATAGTGGAATTCCTAAAACAGTTAGAGGTGCAAAGCAACTCGTAAGAAAATCTCCAGCAGCCGCTAAAATAGCGGGTGGAGCTAAAGTACTCGGTGGTGGTTATCTAGCATATGAAGGTCTTACAGAAGGAGCCAAAGAATTAAAAAAAGGTAATGTTGGAACAGCAGCCTTATATGGAGGAAGTGGTTTATGGGGAGGTGGAATTGGACTCAGAGGCTATCGATTATTTAAAAGAGGACAAGCAGCAAAAAAAGGAAAAGAAGGAATTGCGGCTTTTAAAAAAGCTACTTCGAGAGCCTCAGCTTATGAAAAAAATCCATTCTTCGGAAAACATAGTGGTAAATTAATGATTGGTGGAGCAATAGGAGCCTATGCGCTTGGCGAAGGAGAAGCTGAAGCATATGAGCAAATTTTAGATCAACTTTCAAACGATCAAAAAGATGAAGTTTGGGAAATTGCTACAACATTCGCTAAAGATCTTGAGAATGTAACTAAAAAAGAACGAGCAAAAGCTGTAGAAATATGGGTTAATCAACAAAAAGAAAAATTAGAAAGCAGTTCTGAAAAATCACCAGGACATCCAAGTAACGAAGGAGCAACAACTTTAGAAGCGGAATCTACGGTGCCTAATTCAGGAAGTCCTTTAAATGCTGAGGAAGCAGCAATTTTAAAAGGTCAAAAAGAAGAAAATGCTAAAGCTGAAGCGGCAGCTTTAAAAACGAAATTTGATAATTCCGATATGGCAACTCAAAGGGAATTTTTAAAATTCAGACAATCAATCACTGATCTAACAGGAACGTATGGTAATGATAGAGATTTAATTTTAATGAAAATGGCATCAGGAATGATGACGGGTCGAACACCTCATAAAGGTTTAAAAGGATTTATGGATGTTACAGGACAAGCAATGGGACCAACAGTAGATACAGCTTTAGCTTTAAGCAATGCTCAAAAAGGTAGAGATACCGATTTGGCAACGGCTTTTCTTAAAATGAAACAAGAACAAGCAGAAGCAGCTGAAGGAGGAGGTATTAAATTAAAAGGAGAACTTAAATCTTTTGTAGTTGAAGACCCAGCTAATCCAGCAACGGGATATAGAGGATCTCTTTACGGCTTTAAAGTTGTTCAAGGTCAATTTGATGAAAACTCAGGACTTATTTACGAAATGGGAACTAATCAAACTTATTCACTTCTAGGAGGAACCAACATCAAAGAAGCTGGGGGAAGTGCTGCTCAATTACAAAAATCTCGATCAAAATTAAGCAGTATGGGAATTGGACTCGATTATGTTAACCACATTCTTTACGATATGCCTGATAATTTAAAAGGAGTTACAGGTTTAATGAAATTAATGGGATCTGACTGGATTTCAGAATCTAGCACTTGGGACGGAATGCAAAATAAATATACTCAAGGAGCTGATAGTCTAGCTAATTATGTAAGTTCAAATATTCTTGATCCTTCACTGTTCACCGACGCCGACGGAAAAGCATTAATGACAACAATAGTAGATGAAGATGGAAAAGAGAAAGAAATAACTCAGTACGACTGGGCTGTTCAGAATCTTCAAAATAAAGATAATGAAGCTAGAGAAAATCTACAAAAGGGTAATAGGAATTGGTTTGGATTACAAGTAAGCACAGAAGAGCTGGATCAATTAACTAAAGCGGCTTTGATCGAAAACCGTTTAAAATATATTATTGCGAATGCAAATAAATCAGAAGATCGTTTAACACGATGGGATATTGAAAATGCAGAAAAAAGTACTTCTATCCTATCCTTCTACTCTTTCAAGAAAAGATTCAGTGCTGCAGGCGTTAATTCTCAAATGAGAGCCCTTCAAGCGGAACTTCAAAACAACTTTGATAAGGAAGCACGAAACTATCAACAGTTGGGAGGAACCAATAATTATCTATTAAACTTTAATAGTGTGAAAAAAATTAGAGATTGGAATGTAGCATCAGGAATGGAAATAGCTGAAGCACAGCTTCCTGATATATTGGATAGTATTCCAATTGAAGGAGTTGGTGGATAATGGCTGATCTTAAAACATTACAAGAAGCGATAGATAACAAACAAATCGATACTTCTAAATTAAATCGAAAACAATTAGGTGCATTGGATAAAGCTTTTAAAGACGGAATTCTAAAAGGCTACAACAGTGTCGCTGAACTACAACACGAACTAGGAGGAGCCGCTGACACGTTAGCAGCAGAAAAAGAAAAACAACTCAGACCTTTTCAAGCAGCAACGGTGAGCGCCGTTTATCCCGAGGGCATCCAGCGTGCCGATTTTGAAATGGTTGGGGATGTAGCAGGAAATATGATTCCTTATATTTTAGATGGTAAAAAAATTTTAAACCAAATAACAATGGGTGGAGGCGCAGCAGAATACACTCTTCAAGCAGCAAATCATAATATAGGAAGATTCCAATCTTTAGCAGGGAAAGTTGTTAGCAGAACTCCTGCAGGAAGAACTGTAGGAATTCTTGGACGAGTGGCTGCAGTTTTAGGACGTGCTAAAAATTTTGGCAAAGCAGCCTTAGAACAATTAAAATATGGAACTCCAGTAGTAGGCAAAGTAATGCCTAAAGGCATTAGCGCTAGGCCTCATATGCTTCCCACTCAATTACTTCAGACAGAATTAAAATCCCAAATGTTGGGAATGGGAGGTGCAGGTACAGGTTCTCTTCTTTATGGTATGGCAGAAGCAGTCACTGATGTTGGAGGAGCAGCTCAAGAAGATTTAGGAAGTGTAAGTGATCAGGCAATAGACAGCCTTTCTCCAGTTGACCAGGAAATTGTTCACGCTACAACAGCGATGAAAAATGCAATGATTTATAATGGAGTAGGTTTTGGCTTACTTCCCATGCTGGCCGCAACAGGAAGAGGTTTAAAAGGTCTTTTAGGTCTTAAAGGAAAAATATCTAAAGAGATTGCCGAAGAAGCTTACAAGTATGGTAATGATGCTAATCTATCTATGGTCATGGATAGAAATCGTGGATCTGTTGCACGATTCTTTAAAGATTTTATGAGAACCATCGGGGTCTTCCCTTTAATTGGGCCTCCTAGACAAGCTCAAAGACGAGCACTACATGGACAATGGTATAACAATTTTTTAGATCATTTAGATGCAGGTGTTCCTTTCGAACATGCAGAATTGTTATCTCTGGAAGCATTAGGACAAATGAGAAGAAACTTTGTTAAACTCCATGACGCCATTGGCGTTAAGTATGATACTGTTTTCAAAATGGCGGATGCTTTGGGTCCTGAGCTTAAACTTATTCCCACTGACAATATTAAAACGACGGCAAATCGAATCAGAGCCGACTTAAAAGCTGCATATCCAGATAGATTTGTAGATTATGGAGCAGATATGATTAAAGGAATTCAAATTACTGAATTCGATGATCCTATTTTAAAATTTTTACATGTTGTTGACAATATGGGTGCAGAAAATATTACCGCTAAACAATATATTAATTTAAATAAAATACTAACTAATGTTCTACCTAATACCAGAATTCACGATCCACGGGGCATGGTTAAAGCTTTCAGAGAATCATTAAGAAAAGATTTTAATGCTATAGCTGGTGATCAGGGCGTAGCTAATGTTCTAAAAAATCCAGCCGTCAAAGAACAATTTGATTCTTTAGTATCCACACAAGGTAAAGCAGGAGCTGATGCTTATCTAGGTAATCTTGTAGAGGGTTTAAAATCTACAGGTAATGAATTAATGGCGGCTAATAAATTTTTCCACGATACTGTAATGCCTTATGCCTTTACTCCAACAGCTAAAGCCCTAAGCAAAGTCGATCCAAGTATTTTTACCAATATGGGATTATTAGGAATTGCTAGTGGTAGAGGAACGATAGATCCAAATCTGCTTTGGGAAAAAACCATTAAACAAATTATGAGATCCCCTAACGCCAAAGCTGTTAACGATTTAAAATGGATGTTAGGTTATGATCATAGCAAAACAGGCAAAGAAATTTTTGATCGATTCAGATCTTTATATATGTTTGATGCTTTTACTACAGCGTATGCAAAAAAACCACCAAATGCTGCGGCAGGAAGTCTTTTTGAGCTTATGGAACAATCACGACTTAAAGGAGTTTTAGATGGTCGTTATGTTGATGAAATTAATAAAAATGTGGGTAAGATGGGGCATAATCAAGGCCCAACCTTCACCCAAGATGCTTTTATCAAAGGAATTGATCCTGTTAAATCGGTGGCTTCAGGTATTGGAACTGTACGATACAGAGATTTAAAAGCATTACCAGGAGAAGTGGCTCAATTGGATGTAGAAAGATTTGTTAAAAATCTAGGTTTGATAGGAGATGATTCTACTATTACTGCTTCTAAAGGTAAAATAATTGAAATGTATGGTGGAGGAGAAACAGGAAAAAAAGCTCTAGCACATCTTGAAGGAATTATTAGAATTATGAGAGCTGAAGCGGATGTGCCTATTGCTGACTCTTCAGTGTTCCTACAAAGAAGATTCACTTTAGGAGCTGGAAAAGCCATTGGAGGAGGCATGTTAGCAATGGGTGGAATGGCTAACCTACCTTTAACGATTGCCTTTGTATTGGCTTCTCGATCTATTGGACAAGCTTTAGGAAGTCCACAGATGTTAAAGAGAACTTTTGATCTTTTTACCAATTTGGAAAGAATGGGAAGATCAGGTAGCAAAATAGAAAACAGACAGTATGCAAAATTATTTTTCGAATGGCTTAACCATTGGGATGACGAACCAAAAGACTTTCCAAAAGTGAGTCCTAATAGTATTAACTTTCAAGAAATTTCAGACTATTTGCTTCAAATGCAAAGTCAGGTTCCTGAAGCTAACTTTGATAAAGATGGCCTTAATAATGAAATAAGAAAAAGAGCGTTCTATGAAGAATATAAATTACAAAACGCTCCAGCAGATGTTATTGCTGCAGGAGCTAATTTTATAAGAGGTACGGTAGCAGCCTTAGATAATCAAGTAAAAATAGAAGAAGCTGGAACCCAAGCTTTAGAGGCTCCTAAATTACCTAACATTCCCCAACGAGCTTCAGTAGGAGCTAATGCACAAATTCCTGGTCAAGAACTAGGTGCAGGTCAAGGAATTAAAGAAACCTATGCAAATTTATTTCCCCAGGATAATCTGGGACAAGCAATAGCAAATAAAAATGTCCAAAGATCAGTCTAATCACAGAGTTTTATCTCAACGAATCACGGATCACGAGAAATTGTGTAGAATCATGCAAAAACAAACACATGCTAGAATTGCTAGTATTAAAAAACAAATCGAACGTCTAGAAAAAATTGTTATTTCATCTGCAGCTTTTGTTATTATAGGTCTTTTCACAATAGTTTTTGCTTTAATTAAATTTCATTTCTGATAAAAGAATGAGGTGAAACTTTTAAAACAAGACACCAAATTCTTTATAGGCGATTTTAAAAAAATCAATAAATACAACTACACTACTTATACTCGTGACGACGATCACGGACCACGAACTTATAAAGTAAACAATCTTAATTTACCTAGCGTTACTAATATTCTTCAATTTACTCAATCCAAAGATAAACAACAAGGCCTGGATAAATGGCGTGAACGAGTTGGATTTCATGAAGCTATGGAAATTGTTCAACAAGCAGCTAAACGAGGCACCGAGATGCACAAAGTTTTAGAAAAATATATAAATGGAGAAGGTTACCTTAATCTTTCAGATGAAGGAACAAAACCTCGTTTGATGGCTCATGAAATTATTCAAAATTTAGGTCCTTTAAAAGTAGTCTATGGAACTGAAATAAGTTTAACTGGAAAAAATAGATGGGCTGGCTCAACTGATGTAATCGGAGAATATAATGGTAAACCTACCATTATCGACTTTAAACAGTCAAATAAACCGAAACGAGAAGAATGGATTGAGGATTATTATTATCAGATTGCCGCTTATTCTTTAGCTCATGAAGAACACTATGGTCCTATTGATCAAGGCTTAATCGCTATTTGTACCGTAGATGGATTATATCAAGAATTCATAATGGATGCCGTTAAGTTGGATGAATATGAGAATAAATGGTTGGAACGACTAGAGCGATATGAGAAAAAACACGAAGAATTTGAAGCAGAACAAAAGAAAAAATTGGGAAAGTTTTATATAAGTCCAGAAGAACGAAAAGCGTGGCGAAAAGCTAATGCGGGTAAAACGGCTGAAGATTTTATGAAAGAATTCAAAACAGAAACTAATCAGGAAAAACTAGATAAAACATTTGATAAAGTCTTCAATAAGCCTAAAGCCACTTCTTAGCTTCTTCCCCAAGAGTCTGGGCACTTAATTTAATCTTTCGTTGAAGAGCTGAAATAATCATCATTTCTATGGAGTTTGGCACAATTAGGTCAATGTAAGTGACCTTATTTTTTTGACCAATTCGATGAGCGCGATCTTCGCTTTGCTTCCGGACTTCAAGATTGTAACTATTACTAAAATATATAACATTCCTAGCAGCAGTAAGGGTAAGACCATAACCACCAGTAGAAGGATTACCAACGAGGAAACGACATCTGTCATTATGCTGAAAATTTTTAACAGCATCTTTACGTAAGTCGACAGAATCTTTTCCGTATATCGAAACCACTGAATCTTTTCCATACAGATCCCCCAGTGTTTGTTTTATGTTTTCTATGTTATGCACGTATGTTGCCCATATAATACACTTCCCAGTAGCCTCTTCCAAGATGCTTAGTAATTCTTTCATTTTTGGACACTTTTTAAAACTGTAGATATCTCCTTTGTCCGTTTTTAAAAATCCATTACAGATTTGATGAAGTCTTAAAATTTCTGTTAATTTATTAGCAAAACTTACACTATCATCTTGAATTAAAGCTCTGGCTTTTTTTCTAAGTTCTTCATAAACACCTTTTTGTTCTATATTTAAATCAACACTTCGTTGAGTATAAACTTTAGGTGGAAGATCCAAACAGTCATCTTTAGTAACCCGAAAAGAGAATTCTTTTAATTTTCTATCCAATTCATCAAGATTGGTATAATATTTTGGCATTAAAATTTGTCTTCCGGCCAGTTCAATTTGTTGCATTACTGCATACCTGGCTCTAAAAGTATAAAAAGATTCAAAACCTAATAATGCTTTACTTAAAAAGGCACATTGAGTATAAAGATCTAATGGAGACTTTGTTACTGGGGAGCCTGTTAGTATTCTTCGGTATTTTACCACTGTACTTAATTTACAAATCGCTTTTGTTCTTAGTGCTGTTGGTGATTTTATTGTTGTGCTTTCGTCAATGACCATCATAGAAAGCTTTCCCGTTAGATTTAGTCTTTGGTGTAGCCAGCGTTGTCCTGATTTATGGGAAAGGGCTTCTACATTCATTAATATGTATATTAGTTCCTTTGATTTATCTGCTTTAATTAATTCTTTATCTTTATTAACTTTCCAACACCAGATATAGGGGGTGACTGGAGAATGATCCACAATCTCTTGTACCCAATTTCTATAAACAGAATTAGGCGCAATAACAATTACTTCCTTTATTTCTTTTTGCTGATATAAATAAGCTGCATTATCAATGATGACTTTAGTTTTACCAGTCCCCATTTCCATGAAATATGCGAATGTTTTTCTGAGAGCCCCGATATTTAGGGCATCGCGTTGGTGCTGATACGGTTTTGTTTTATATCGATACATGATTCGTCTTACAATACTTTTAAAGTATTCTTAAACTTTTTATATTTTTTTCTTTACTTCGTCAAACATATAATTTATACAGGTCCTTGGAGGTTCTTATGGACTTAGAAGCAGAATCGACCATACAAGTCGATACAGCAGTGTCCCTGGACATTGCAAAATCTTGCAACAAGTTATTGGAAACTCAGAAACAGATAGCAGATATTGACGAACAATTAAAAACGTTAAAATCACAAGAAACTATTCTTTCTGAGCAAACCATTCCCAACTTGATGCATAATGCGGGTGTATCTTTAATTAAACTTAAAGATGGATCTTCCGTAGAAATAAGACCTTTTTACGGAGCTAGAATTCCACTTCCTAAAGTGGAAGAAGCTTTTAGTTGGCTTCGTGAAAATGGACATGGGGACTTAATCAAGAATAATGTTATGGTTACTTTTCAACGTAAACAAGATAATGAAGCTAAATCTCTTGTTGCGGAGTTAAGAGATAAAGGCCACAATGTTAAACAGGCCGAAAAGGTGGAACCAATGACTTTGAAAGCGTTTGTAAAAGAACAAATTCAAGAGGGTAAAAACGTTCCAGTTGATTTATTCGGCGTCTATGTTGCAAGTAAAACTAAAATAACCACGAAGGAGTAAACATGCAAACACGGCAACAAGCACCATCTCAGGCTAAAGAGATTCAAAAAAAAGAAGCACATTTGCCAGCTGCTATTAATTTAGAAGAGGCATCTGGAGAAGGTCTAGAGTTCGTTAGTGCTAAAGACCTTAAACTTCCTATACTTAAAATCTTGTACGCAAATTCACCTGTACTAGATAAAAACGATGGGAAATATATAGCTAATGCGGAAAAAGGAGATATATACAATGAAGTAACCGGAAATCTCTGGAAAGGGACAGACGGGATCATTGTTGTTCCTTGTTTATATATCAACACTTTTAATGAGTGGAAAGACAAAGGGGATAGAGATAGCCCTGGAAGACCTATTAATATTCATACGGATCCTTCCATTATGTCTGAAACCAAAAGAGGTGAGGATAACAAGGATAGACTTCCAAATGGTAATTATGTGGAAGATACAGGTAATCATTTTGTCTTTATTTTAGACAAAGATTATCTACCACAAGAACAAGCAGTAATTGCTATGAAGTCTACTCAAAAGAAGAAATCTAAAACCTGGAATTCGATGATGCAGACTCGAAGAGCGAAAGGTACTAAAGGTTTCTTTAGACCACCATCATGGGCAACTACCTATCGCTTAACTACAACTAGAGAATCAAATTCTCAAAATGTTTGGTATGGTTGGGTTGTGGAATTTGACAACTTCCTAGACACAACTAAGATGGCAAAAACTCTCGAAATTACGAGAGGTTTTTATCAAAGCTCTATGAAGAGTGATATCTTTGGTAAAGTTGATTTTGGTGTCACACAAGCACAAGATGTAAGTCAGGATACAAAAGCAACCGTTCCGTTCTAAATGCTAAAGCGATTAGCAGATCTTTTTGAAGGGGATCCTGATCAGTTCATCACGACCTCACTTACGGGTGAGGTCGATGAACGTGGCAAGCATCAGGCTAAATATGTCACGATTCACGAACCTCTCACTTCAGATAAATGGCAAGAACATTTAGATGGTAAAGTTAGAGTCGGGGTGCGACCCGAAAACAATGAAAAAGCCAAGTGGGGATGTATCGATGTCGATCCCACCACTTATAAAAATTATTCTCAAAAAAAATATGTCGGTATTATCCAAGAATATAATCTCCCTTTAGTTCCTGTAAAATCTAAATCAGGAGGTCTTCATTTATTTTTATTTTTAAAAGATTGGGCTTCTGTTGAAGATATTAGAAAAAAATTAGACGAGTGGAATGATACTTTTTTTATGGCAAATGAAGTCTTCCCAATGAATAAAGCAGTAACAATGCCATACCACAACATGAATGCAACAACAGAATTTGCCTTTGACGATAACTCAAATCCATTGATGATAGGATCATTTCTAACGTTAGCTGAATCGAAACGATTATCAGTAAAAGAATTATATAACCTGAAAACGAATGCATATGAACCTGAAGCCGACTGGCAACATTATCCTCCATGTGTGCAAAAACTTATAACAGACCCCTGGCCTGGAAACAATCGAAATAACTTTTTATTCAATATTTTAGTTTTAGAAAATAAAAAAACTGATGGTAATTTAGACATCAAGGCACTTCAAGAAATTGCTCTTGACCGTAACAAGCAATGCTTCAGTAAGCCTATGAAAAGTAGTGAAGCTAAAGCTATTGCTAAATCAGTTAAAATGCATGGCTATCATTTTAAATGTCCACCCAAGCACAATGAATTAGTTCCTATTTGTAATAAAGAATTATGTAAAACACGTAAACTAGGTATTGGTCCACAAGTACCAGAAATGATAGATCAATTTAAAGAAATTTCTTATACTAGAGATACTAAAACTATTTATTTTAGCTTCACTTATCGTGACCAACGAATCACGGTTCAGCCCGAAGATATGAAAGATGAAAAATCTTGGCGTACTAAATTATTAAAATATGGAATTTTTTGGTTATCCTTACCTAAAACCAGAGCAGGACCAGCCCCTTTTGAATTACTACTTAAAGAACTTACAGCACGAGCCATTGAAAATGAAAAAATGAAATTTACTGATACCATTGATGAAGAAAAATATAATACTCTTAAATCCTTTTTCGAAAAAACAATTGAAGAAGATGATTTTTCGAAGTTAAAAGATGGTTATGTGGTGTTAGATTCTAAAACTAGAATATGTTATTTCAAACGTTCTACTTTAGAATATTATATCAAAGCTCATGCTACTAAAATCTTTAGTAGTACGATGGATGCTCTACATTATTTAGGTTGTGAACGACATGAATATTACCAAGGAGAAAAAAATATTTGGTATGTTCAAATGCCAGAATTTATTAATCACGTAGAAATTAAAAGTACTAACAATACTAAAAAGGAACCAACTGAGCTAGATGATGAATACCACACAGGAACAGGAAAATTTAGAACAAAAAAATCTAAAAAGCCTTTACCACAAGACAATTAAAATCTTTGGTCCTCCTGGAACAGGAAAAACTGAAACTTTAATTGGGCGAGTGCTAACCAGAGCTTTGCAAAATGATATTTCTCCAAAAGATATTGCATTTATTTCTTTTACCAATAAAGCTGTGGATACTGCAGCCATGCGTGCTTTAAAAGCTTTTCCTCAATATACCTCAGAAGATTTTTACCGATTTAAAACTTTGCATAAATATTGTAGAAGATATTTTGATGAAGATATTTTTGATCCTAAAGACTGTATGGTGGATTTTGCTTTACAGACAAAAATTATTAAACAAAGTGATAAACGATTAGCTGATGATAATTTTACTTATCTAGATTGGTCTTTAGGGATTTATAGCAAATCAAGAAATATGTTAAGCACCCCTGAAGCAATTTATAAAAAAGAATCTTATCAAAAAGATTCGTTAGATGTTTCATTAAAAAAAATTAAAGTATATGAAGAGTATAAAAAATCAG
>Ga0310345_10002325_pt1 | contig 19462 bp, 16 predicted proteins | sample HC15DNA20500_MG_FD_204667 | JGI IMG/M metagenome (GOLD analysis project Ga0310345, IMG submission 204667) | Marine microbial communities from station ALOHA, North Pacific Subtropical Gyre - HC15-DNA-20-500_MG | ecosystem: Environmental > Aquatic > Marine > Oceanic | place: Pacific Ocean: North...
AGCTGTGAACAGCAGGCCGATCGGGCCGGCTCCAAAGAGCGCCCCGCTCTCGCCCGGCTGTGGAGCCAGCTTCCCTATCCCATGCAGTACACAGGCCAGGGGCTCACCCAGCGCGGCGACAGCGAAATCCAGCCCGCCGGGAATCCTGTAAACACCCCTGTCGACAAAACGGGCGGGCACGAGAAGGTAGCGGGCAAAGGCTCCGTTGAGATAGAGCAGGTCGGCGCAGAGATTCTCATCGCCCCTGCGGCAGAAATCGCAGGAACCGCAGGAGGCCGAATTGGAAACCACGATCCTCTCACCCTCCCGCCAGCCATCGACACCCTCACCAAGACCGATGATCGTGCCGGCCATCTCGTGGCCGAATGGAGATGGAACCTCCAGCATCCGCGGATGGCCTCCCCTCCTGTATACCTTCACGTCCGTACCGCAGGTCACCGCGGCGCCGACGGAGAGGAGCAGCTCTCCCGGACCCGGCTGGGGAACGGGGCCTTCGCGGAACTCGATCGTTTCGGAGCCCGTCAACCAGGCGGCCAGCTGTTCCATATTCAATCCTCCTTGCCGGGTTCGATCAGCACCTTCAGGGCCTTGCGGCCTCGAACCAGCTCGAGGGCCTCCTCAAAGCCATCAAGGTTGACCCTGTCACTCACCAACCCAGAGGCATCGAGCGCGCCTGAGAGCATGAGCTCCCAGGCCGCGGCCTGCTCCTGCACCCCCCCGGAATACGAACCGATGAGACGGCGCTCCTCCCTGAAGAGACGATCGAGCTCAAAGCCCGGCTGCTCGCCGGCGCCGGCGTGGGCGAAAAGAACCACTGTCGAGCCCCTCCTGCCGAGATCGAGGCACGCATCCAGCGCGCCAGGGCCGCCCGCGGTATCAAATACCGCGTCCGCTCCCCTGCCGGAGGTCAACGCGGTGACCGCGTCGGGAGCCTCCCCGGAGCCACAGACGAACTCGGCACCAAGCGCCAGGGCCAGCTCCCTGCGATCTTCGAGCAGCTCGACAATCCCCACTCGGATGCCGGCAATCGCGGCCTTCAGAACCAGCAGGTGAAGGAGGCCCATGCTGCCGCCTCCGAGAATGACGGCGGCGCCCCCGGGGCCGATCCCCGAGCGCCTGATCCCTCTCAGGACACAGGCCGCGGGCTCGAGAAATACCGCCGAGTCATCGCTGAGAGTGTCCGGAATGATCCGCATCGCCGAGGACACCGCCTCAGCCGCGATGAGTATTTTCTCGCTGAATCCTCCCGGCTCGAGCCGGTTCTCGCGAAAGCCTTCGCACATGGTCTCGCTGCCGCCGAGGCAATAAGCGCACTCGCCGCAGGGGACATGATGGGCCACCACCACCCGGTCCCCGGGACTGAAGCTCCCGACACCAGCTCCACACTCGTCCACCACCGCCACCACCTCGTGGCCGAGCACCGTCCCCGGCGGCTGGTCTCCGGCCTCCAGCTTGAAGACGTCGGTTCCGCAGAGACCGCAGGCGCGAAGCGAGACGAGAACCTCTCCCGCACCAGGCCGCCTCAGCGGACGCCGCTCGACGACGGTCTCGCCTCCGCCGCGGCAGGCCAATGCCCGGTACTCTTCTTCATTCGTCACGCCGGCGGCTTTCATCATCCGGCCTCAAACCCGCTCGAAGACACCCGCGGCGCCCATCCCCCCGCCGATGCACATCGTCACCAGCGCATACCTGGCATCCCGTCTCTCAAGCTCGCTGAGAGCCGTCAGCGTCATCCGCGCGCCGGTGCAACCGAGAGGATGCCCCAGCGCCACGGCTCCACCGTTCACGTTGACCTTCTCAGCCGGGAGGTCCAGTTCCCTGATCACGCTGAGAGCCTGGACCGCGAAGGCCTCGTTGAGCTCGATGATGTCCATATCGTCCAGCGTAAGACCCGCCTGCGCGAGCGCTCTGGGTACAGCCTCGACGGGACCGATGCCCATGATCTCCGGTGCCACACCTGAGACGTTGTACGACCGCAGGATGAGACGAGGCCGAAGGCCGAGCGCCTCGGCTTTTTCAGAGCTCATCACCACCACCGCGGCGGCGCCATCGCTCATCTGCGAGGCGTTCCCCGCGGTAACGGTTCCCCTCGTCGAAAAAACAGGCCTGAGCTTCGAGAGTCCCTCGAGGTCGGTGCCGGGACGCGGACATTCGTCCACTGAAAATTCGACCCCGGTTTCCTCTACAGCTCCATTCTCCCCCGGTCTCTTTACCGAGAACCTGTAAGGAACGATCTCGTCGGTGAACCTGCCGCCATCACGGGCCTCGAGAGCCTTTCTATGGCTCTCTACCGAGAACTCGTCGGACTCCTCCCGCGAGATACCGTACTTCCGGGCCAGGTTCTCGGCGGTCAACCCCATCCCGATATAGACCTCGGGCCAGTCCCGGGCGAAGCCCGGGTTCGCATAGGTGCGCTGGAACATGGCGACCCGGCTCATGCTCTCGGTGCCGCCGGCGACGACGACCTCGGAATGCCCGCAACGCACCTGGTCGAAGGCCTGTGAGATGGTCTGGATTCCCGAAGAACAGAACCTGTTGATGGTGGCCGCGGGGGTCGTCACCGGGAGACCCGCCTTCAGCGACGCGATCCTTGCGACGTTCATCCCCTGCTCCTGCTCGGGAATCGCGCAGCCCATCAGCACATCTTCGACGTCGGCGGGCTCGAGGCCCTTCGCCCTGTCGACGGCCTCCCTGATGACGCAGGCTCCGAGGTCATCCGGACGCACCGTACGCAGGGTTCCCTTGCGCCCCTTGCCCATCGCCGTCCGTGCTCCGCTGACAATCACCGCGTCCTTCATTGTACCGCTTCCACTGGCCTGGATTTCAATTCCTCAATGGCTTTCCGGTCTTGAGCGTATGGGAGATCCTGTCGAGAGTCTTCTGCTCACCGAGAAGACCCAGGAAGACCTCGCACTCGAGATCGAGCAGGTATTGCTCGCTCACCGGGAACTCCGCATCGATATTCCCCCCGCAGAGCGCGTAGGCGAACCGGCCGGCAAGAAACTCATCGTATTCGCTGATGAAGCCGCCGCCGGAATACTGGCTCAGGAGGATCTGCAACTCGGCGATGCCCGCCCCCCCCGCCACCTTCACGCTATGGCGCGGGCAGGGAGGACGGTATCCCTCCGCCGCGATCGCCAGGACCCTGGTCCTGGCATCGCAGAGCGCCCTGTCACGGTTCATGCTGATCCCATCTACCGGCCTGAGATAGCCAAGCTGCCTTGCCTCCGCCGCGCTGCCCGAGATCTTCGCCATGGAGATGTTCTCGAAGTACCGCATCAGGAAGCCGAAAGAATCCACCGGGTACCCTGGCGGCACCGCCTCGGCGGCACGGCAGGCCATCTCGCGCGTGCCACCACCGGCGGGTATCAGCCCGACCCCCAGCTCGACCAGCCCGATATAGGTCTCGGCTGCGGCCTGGATCGCGTCGCAGGCCAACGGTATCTCGCAACCGCCGCCAAGAGCCATCCCCTGGACCGTGCAGACCACCGGGATGGAGGAATACCTGAGCTTCAACGCGGTGGCGTGGAAGCCCCGGATCATTCCCTCGATCGCCTTCCAGTCCCTCTCCAGCGCCGCCGAGGCGAGCTCCTTGATGTTGGCGCCGACGGAGAAATTGGGGGCCTGGTTGCCGATGACCAGCCCCGCGTAGCCTCCCTGCTCGGCGGCATCGACTCCCCTTCGAACCAGCTCGAGGGTCTCGCCCGAGATGGTGTTCATCTTGGAGTGAAACTCGACGCAGAGAACTCCCTCCCCGATATCGAGAACGCTGGCGGATGGGTTCGACTCGAGCGGCTCACCGCGCATACGAACGTTATCAAGGAGGATGACCCCCGCCCTGTCCCCTATTGCCTCGAGCGTTCCCCCACCCGGAACGAAAACCGACCGGCGCCTGTCGGCTCCCTCGCCGGCGACTGAATAGAAGCTGTCCTTCCCTCCCGACAGGAGAGCCTCGACGAGGGCGGGAACCTCTCTTCCCTCCTCCTCGATCCGCTCGACCGTAGCCCTGACGCCAAGAGCGTCCCAGAGCTCGAAGGGTCCCAGCTCCCAGTTGAAACCCCAGCGCAGCGCCCTGTCGACACTCACGAGGTCATCACAGATCTCAGGCACCCTCCTGGCGCTGTAGAGCATGGTCTCCGACAGCAGCTTCCAGACGTAGGCCGAGGCCGGATCATCTCCGCTGACCAGGGCCTGGATCCTCGCCGGCAGCCCCTTCGCCTCTCGAGCGCTCTCGAGCGAAGGAAAGCTGACCTCTCTCGCCTCGCGGTACTCGAAGGATTCCAGGTCGAGAACCAGGATGTCCTTGCCCTCCTTCCTGTAAAACCCGCCGCCGCTCTTGCGGCCGAGCCGCCCCTCATCCACCATTCGCTGGAGAAAAGCGGGCGCCTTGAAGAGCTCGCGGCTCTCATCATCGGGCACCAGGTCGTATACGTTTTTCATCACCATGAGGGCGACATCGATCCCCACCAGGTCGTGAAGCTTGAAGGTCGCCGTCTTCGGGCGACCGATGACAGGCCCGGTGATAGCGTCGATTTCCTCGATGCTCAGACCGGTCTCCTCCTGGTAGACACACGATGCTCCCATGCAGAGAACGCCGATGCGATTGGCGATGAAGTTGGGAGTATCCTTGCATTCGACGACACCCTTGCCCAGGCGCACCTCGGCGAAATCGCGAACCGCCGAGAAGACCTCCTCGGAAGTATCCGGTCCCCGGACCAACTCGAGCAGGTACATATAACGAGGCGGGTTGAAGAAATGCGTCACCAGGAAAGAACTGCGAAAATCCTCATCGAGCCCCTCGACCAGCAGGCCCAGGGAGATGCCCGATGTATTCGAGGAGACGATCGACCCGGAACGGCGGTGAGAGGCGATACGCGAATAGATATCCCTCTTGACCTCGAGATTCTCGGTCACCGCCTCGATGATCCAGTCGCAATCTTCCAGCGCCCCGAGGTCATCCTCGATATTGCCCGCGGTGAGGAGCGCGGCGGAGGAGGGGTCCATGAAGGAGGCCGGCCTGGATTTCAGGGCCCCGGCGATCGCGTCCGAGGCGATCCGGGAGCGCTCACCCTCTCCATCGGGAACGATATCCAGCAGCAGGCAGGGCACTCCCGCGTTCGCGAGATGCGTAGCGATTCCGCACCCCATCGTGCCGGCCCCAATGACCGCGGCCTTCCTGATCAGCATTTTCGCCGCCTTTTCATCACCTGTTGATATCCCCGGGGGTCACTCCCCGTTTTCCTCCAGGCCCTTCCTCTGCTGCTGGCGCAGCCACTCTATGCGATCCGCGACCTTTTTTTCAAAACCCTGGTCTCCCGGTTTGTAGAAGTAATTTCCCTGCAGCCCATTGGGAAGATACTGCTGGGCCACCCAATGATCCCGGAAGGCGTGCGGGTATTTGTAGTTCTTGCCGTGTCCCAGCCCCTCCTTGTCGCGGGAGGAATCCTTGAGATGGTTGGGAACCTCATCGTCTTTGCCACTGTTGACCGCGGCGACAGCCTCGTAATACGCCATCGTGGAGTTGGACTTCGGCGCCGTGGCGAGATGGATACAGGCCTGGGAGAGGCTGAACTGGCACTCCGGAAGGCCCACGAAACGGGTCGCCTCCGCCGCGTTGTTGGCTACCACGAGCGCCATGGGGTCGGCCATCCCGACATCTTCGCTGGCGAAGATAACCATGCGCCGCGCGATAAAAAGAGGATCTTCCCCGGCACGGATCATCCGTGCCATCCAGAAGAGCGCCGCATCCGGATCGGAACCGCGCAGGCTCTTGATAAAGGCGCTGATCATATCGTAGTGGATATCCCCATCCTTGTCGTACAGAAGCGCCCTCTGCTGGATTGATTCCTCGGCCACCCCGAGATCGATAGCGATGGCCCCATCATCACGGGGCTGTGTCGTCACCAGCGCCAGCTCCAGGGCGTTCAACGCGTTGCGCGCATCTCCCGAGGCCAATTGAACGATATGATCAAGGGCAGCTTCGGCTACCTCGTGTTGAAGGCCCCCATACCCCCTCTCCTCGTCCTCCAGCGCGGCCACCAGGATCTCACGCAGCTCATCGTCGGCGAGCGAGCGCAGCTCGAAAATGGTCGACCGGCTGACCAGCGCCTTGATCACCGCGAAATAGGGGTTCTCCGTTGTCGCCCCGATGAAGGTGATCGTACCGTTCTCAACGTGGGGCAGCAGGGCATCCTGCTGCGCCTTGTTGAACCTGTGCACCTCGTCGACAAAGAGGATGGTGCGCCGTGAATCTTCGAAGCTATGTTCCTTCAGTCTTTCCGCAGCGCGGGCAACGACCTCGCGGATGTCCTTGACACCGGCAAGAACGGCATTGATGGTCTCGAACTCCGAGCGGGTGGCGTTGGCAATCACCCTTGCGAGGGTCGTCTTGCCTGTACCGGGCGGCCCCCAGAAAATGACCGAGGTAACCCTGTCGGCCTCAATCGCTCTCCTGAGGAGCTTGCCCTCACCGAGAATATGGGGCTGGCCGATGAACTCATCGAGGGTGCGGGGCCGCATCCTCGCCGCCAGCGGCACCCCCCCATCTTCGACGAGACAGGACGCATCCCTGTCGAGCGCCGCCTTCGATTCCTTCCCGCTGCGTTTCATCACGCTCATCCTAACACCCGGCGTATGCGTCCGTCAGGCTTAGTTTTCCGCCGCGAACCCGCTCAGCTCAGGATGTCATCCTCTTCGCGCCAGGGCGGACTCACCAGCGCGGCGAAAGTGAGCTCCTCCGCCGAGGTGTTCTCTATCCACTGCTCGGCCCCGGCCGGAATGTGGACGGTGTCCCCGGCGGTGACATCGGCAGTCTCAGCTCCTATGTGCATGACTCCACCTCCCGCGAGGATCGTATAGACCTCGTCCTGCGCCGCCAGGCTATGGGGCAGGGTGGCCTTGCCGGCTTCGACCCTGGCAAAAGCCAGTGAATAAGGCAGCTCTATTTCATCGCGGTCGGTGTGCAGGATCTCCTTCAGGCGGCAACCATCGTTGGCCGTTATCTCGACGCAATCATCCATTCGCTTGATAAACATACTCATTCCTTCGCGTTCAGTGTTCTCCTACCCCGAGGGTCCTTCCCCTCCAGGTCTCACCCTTCCCCCAGCGGTAATTCCAGGCCGAGAGAAAGGTCATCCACAGATAGAGACAGCTTGCCAATGGCAGGCTCAGAGCGTAGCGCGGCGGTAGCTCATGATGGCGTACCGCCGGCCAGTATTTCACAGTTTGCAGCGACATCGCCACAGCCGCCGCCAGGCCTGCAGGCGGCTCGTCCCGTACCAACGCCACCACACACAGCAGGGGAGGTGAGATGAAGAAGGCGAACAACCCCAGGAGGGTAAGTATCAGCAGAAGATACCTGTAGCCCAGCTGGTCGAAAGCCGTGCGGGTCACCATCGACGAGATCTCCCGCAGGCTCGTAGTACGCCTCACCGAGATCATCTTCCTCGACAACCCCAGCCAGAGACTGCCTCCAGCCTGCTTGACCCTGGCTGCGAGATTCACATCATCTATTACCTCGGTGCCGATCGATTCCAGCCCGCCGATCTTCTCCAGGTACTCCCTGGAGACCAGGAGGCACCCCCCCGCCGCAGCCGCCACGGACGATGTGTCTTTCGCCACCGATCTGAAGGGGTAGAGAAGCTGGAAAAACCAGACAAAGGCGGGAACCAGCAATCTCTCCCACCAGCCCCCGGTATTCAACCTGACCATGACGGATACGAGACTCTTCGACTGTTCGAGGGCGATCTGTCGAAGCGCCCTGATCGAGTGAGACGAATGCCTGATATCGGCGTCGGTAAAGAGAAACCAGCCGATGGCCCCGGCTCCCGGCGAAGAGAGAATATGCTCGACGCCCCGGGCGGCGGCAGCGGTCTTCCCGGACCAGCCCGGCGGCGGCTCCCCACCATCGAGTACCTCCGCGGTTTCGCCCGAGGCCACCATCAACTCCCGGGCGAGAGCCCCGGTTCCATCCCCGGAGCGGTCATCGACGAGGACCAGCCTGGCGTAATCTTCAGATTGCTCCAGGAGAGACGGAAGGGTCTGCGCCAGGGTCTGCGCCTCGTTGCGAGCCGGGATCACGACAGCGAGCTCTCTGCCCTGTCCCTCCTGTGCGGTGGGCAGAGGATCGTCCGGCAACACCAGATGCCGGGGCCAGCCGCGCCTGAAATCCAGGCAGAGCACGACCCAGAACAGCAGCACCGTGAAGCTCCAGCAGAGAAACAGGACACTCAATTCGGACTGTCCACGCTCTCAGTCCCGGCCGCCGAGATGATGGAGCGGATCTCATCCGCCAGGGCGGCATTCGTACTGATGCCGCTGCTTCCATCGATGCCGGGGTTGCCCTGCCAGTCGGTAAAGACCCCCCCGGCCTCCTCCACGATGGGCTTCAGGGGCACGATATCCCAGCGGCTGAGAACGGGGTCGAGCATGGCCTCGACCCGGCCTGTGGCGACAAGGAGATGTCCGTAGCAATCCCCCCAGCTGCGCAGCACCTTCACCCGGTCGCCCAGCAGGCTGTGCACCCCGAGCGTCCCTGACATGCGAAAGGTCTCGAAGCCCGTATAGACGACGCCGGCAGCGGCAAGGTCCGACACCCCGGAGACGCTCGCCCTGGCACCATTGGCGCTCGACCCGTTGTGGTAACACCCCTCCCCGGCCGCGGCCACCAGCGTTTCACCAAGTGCGGGGAGATTGATGACCCCCAGCACGGCCTGGCCATCCGGATCCTCCAGGCCGACGAGGACACCGTAGAGAGGAACGCCCTGTACAAACGACCGCGTCCCATCGATCGGATCGAGGACCCAGCGATATCCCGAATCGCCCGGTCTCTCGCCTGACTCCTCGCCCAGGAACGCATCCGTGGGAAACTCGCCCTCGAGAAGCTCGATCAGCAGAGCCTCGGAATTCCTGTCGGCCTCCGTCACCGGGCTCGAATCCGCCTTGAACTCTACCTCGATACCCTTCTGGAAATATTCCAGGGTGAGCTCTCCGGCTTTTTTCGCCGCCGCGAGAGCTACCTCCATACGTTTTTTCAGATCTGTCATAGCCGCCTTACTCTTGCCGGTATAATTGAACCGGGCGGGCGAATTCTCGCACCCACTCGAACCCTGTGCAAGAAATCAAAACGGCGCACGGCAATCAGGAGCCGCCGCCCAAAATCACCGCCAGCAACCGCTTCTTTCTCCTCCGAAGACCGGTAATACCGGTTTTTTCACGATAGTACCCCGTTAAGGGAACTTAATTCAGGGGGCGTAAGTGGAGGAAAACTCCAGTTTTTCACAGGCGGTTCCCGATAAAGAAGTTTGTGGAGGAATCTAATGAAAAGTATACGAATAACGGCAGGTCTCCTGGTTCTCAGCGCGCTGGCTTCCGGTTGCAGCAGCAACTCGCTGCGTGAAGGCACCTGGAAGCTCTCCTTCGAGGCCACCGACAGCAGGACGGGCGAATCCATGGACAAATACTTCGAGTCCGCCGGTGCTGCCTACCATCACGTGGACCTGAAAATCGAATGGGCGAGCGAGAAGGAAGAGGAGGTCGTCGAGATCAAGGGGTTGCGCAGCTACTCGGCGCTCGGCACCGCCTCCAAGAGCCAGGCCAGCCTGCCCCCCATGTACGGAAACATCCCCGAAGGCAAAAACGAGATCATCATCAGGGGCCGTGATGACAGCTTCCAATTCTACCTTGTCGGCAGGGTCCTCAGCGAAGAGCACATCGACGGAAAAAACTTCCTGGCAAAAAGCCACCTCGAAGATGAGGCGGTGGAAGGGCGCTGGAAGATGAAGTGGGTCTCAGACTGAGACACCCGCTCCCCCAGGAGATCTTTCTCCCCGACGCCTGCAGCAGTTAGAATGCGGGCATGGTCGATTCCCCAGCTGACTCCCAGGCATCTCCTCCGCGGGAGGCGCGAACACTTCCTACCAACATCGTGCCCCTGGCCGCGGCGGCTATCCTCGTTTTCTCATCGGTGATCGTGACCTGCCTCTGGCTGTTGGGGATGGTCGATGGCAGCTCCTTCGGCGACCTGGGAATCTCGGCGCTGCTGGCCCTTGGGGCCGCCCTCCTCTGGCAGCTTGTGGAAAAGCAGAGGAACCGGGCGAAAGACGACATCCAGCCGCTGGCATGGGTGGCCTTTCCCTTCTCGATCCTCCTCTTCCTCGGCCAGGCGCCCTTCCTGGTGCGGGCGGTCTACCCCCCCATCCAGGACTTCTTTCTCAGGGACGGACAGGTCCAGGCGAGATACGTCGAGCGCTCCACCGGGTTGAAGCTGGAGATCTCGTTCCCGAAACCGCTCAAGAGCGCCCGCGGCGATCTGCGAATCAACTCCAGGGACCTGGCCCTGGCCTGTTTCAAGAAGGAAGCGGGACTTATCCAATGGCCCAGCGAGAAGACGCTGTCGATCTCCGTCCCGGCAATGCTGGAACATCTCGGGCAGGAAAAGATTGAAACTCTCAGCCTCAATCTCCGGGCCATCGGTACGAGCGGGGAGGGAGTCGAGCTGCCGGGTCGCCTGCTCTACGCGGATGGGAAGCGGGTGTCGCCCCAGACACTCCGTCCCCGGGAACCCTGAGCGTCCCATCGAGCGCCACACTTGTCTTTTGCCCGGCACTCTAATAAACTCTTCTGTTTGGTAAAGATCCCGCCCAAGAGAAAAAGAACGACTCGATATGGTCAAGCGCCTGATAGTGAATCCCGACGACGTCCGTCGCCCAGCGACGACCCAGATCGGGGAAATTCCCGCCAATTCCTACGCCAGGACCCTTGCCCAGGAGATCACGGACGGAACGATAAGCGCCGACGAGGCCCTCCTGGTCTACAGGGATATGGTCGTCATCCGGGAGTTCGAGACGATGCTCGACCAGGTCAAGAAGATGGGCGGTTACCAGGGACTCGAGTACGACCACAAGGGGCCCGCCCACCTCTCGATCGGACAGGAGGCGGCAGCTGTTGGACAGTCCTTCATGCTGGAAGCGACTGATCACATCTTCGGAAGCCATCGCAGCCACGGGGAGTTCCTCGCCAAGGGACTCAGCGCGATCCACAAGCTTTCCGAAGAAGACCTCGGAATCATCATCGAGGGTTCTCTCGATGGAGAGATCTGGAAGGCCCTCGAGAGCGAGGCCAGCGCCGATGGGAAGAAAAGGGCCGAGGAATTTCTCGTCTTCGGACTCCTGGCGGAAATCTTCGGACGGGCCACCGGCTTCAACCGCGGCCTTGGCGGCTCCATGCACGCCTTCTTCCTGCCCTTCGGCACCTACCCCAATAACGCCATAGTCGGCGGAAGCGCGGATATCGCCGTGGGCTCCTCGCTCTTCATGCGACTGCAGCGCGACAGCGGGATCGCGGTAGCCAATATCGGCGACGCCTCCAGCGGCTGCGGACCCGTCTGGGAGGCGATGAATTTCGCCACTATGGGCCAGCTCTGGAATCTCTGGCCCGAGCCCTACCAGGGAGGCCTGCCGGTCATCTTCAGCTTCATGAATAATTTCTACGGCATGGGCGGCCAGACCAGGGGTGAGACGATGGGGTTCGAACGCCTGGCCTGCCTCGGAGCCGGGATCAACAAATTCAATCTCCATGCCGAGACCATCGACGGCAACAACCCGCTGGCGGTCATCGACGCCTTCCGGCGCAAGCTCGACGTCATCAAAAACGGGGAGGGTCCCGTGCTGCTCGAGATCATCGCCTATCGCCAGAGCGGCCACTCGCCAAGCGACGCGAGCGCCTACAGGGAGCGCGAGGAGATCGAGATGTGGAGGAACATCGACCCGATCAAGGAGTTCGGCAAGCAGCTCATCGAGTCCTCCACCGCGAACGAAGAAGCTCTCACGGCCTGTGAAGAGCACGCCAGGGAGATCATCCTCAAGGCCTACCGGCTCGCCACCGACCTGGAGATCTCGCCTCGCCTGGGCGGCGAGCCGATCGCCCGCTTCATGTTCTGCCACCAGGATGAAGAGGAGCTGCCAGGGATCCGGGAGGGAGACGTGCTCAAGCCCCTCGAGGAAAACAGCCGCGTCCAGGCCCTCGCCCAGAAGAGCCGCTCGGGCATCGACCCGGAATCCGGGGCGGTGCTGCCCGAGGGCAAGGCTATCTCAGTACGGGACGCGCTCTTCGAGCCCATCATCCATCATTTCTACAACGACCATCGCCTGATCGCCTACGGCGAGGAAAACAGGGACTGGGATGGCGCCTTCGCGGTATACCGCGGGATGACCGAATCCCTGCCTTACCATCGACTCTTCAACTCACCGATCTCAGAGGCCGCTATCGCCGGGACCGCCGTCGGCTACGGCATGGAGGGCGGCCGGGCGCTCGTGGAACTCATGTATTGCGATTTCCTCGGCCGGGCCGGAGACGAGATCTTCAACCAGCTCGCCAAGTGGCAGGGGATGTCAGGCGGCGAGATCCGGATGCCCGTGGTCGTCAGGGTCTCGGTTGGAAGCAAGTATGGAGCCCAGCACTCGCAGGACTGGAGCGCCCTGGTCTCCCACATCCCGGGACTCAAGGTCTGCTTCCCGGTCACGCCCTACGATGCCAAGGGGCTCATGGCCTCGGCCCTCAGCGGCAACGACCCGGTCATCTTCTTCGAGAGCCAGCGCGCCTATGGCGAGACCGAGCAGTTCCGCCAGGAGGTTCCCGAGGATTACTACAAGATCCCCATCGGAGCGCCTGACATCAAACGCGACGGTGATGACCTCACCATCCTCACCATAGGGGCAACCCTCTACAAGGCGGTCGAGGCGGCCGAAAAGCTCGAGAGCGAGCATGGCCTGTCGGCCGAGCTCATCGATGCCCGCAGCCTGGTCCCGTTCGACTACAGCCTGGTCCTCGACTCCGTACGCAAGACCGGCCGCATCCTGCTCGCATCCGATGCCTGCGAGCGCGGCAGCTACCTGAACACGCTGGCCGCCAACATCCAGCAGCTGGCCTTCGACCATCTCGACGCGCCGGTGACCATCGTGGGCGCACGCAATTGGATAACCCCCTCGGCCGAGCAGGAGGAGCTCTTCTTCCCGGCCGACACCTGGCTGCTGGACGCGATCCATACCCACCTCGTTCCCCTCGATGGCTACACGCCCTCGACGGACCGCTCCGGAGCCTACATGATCCGCTGCAATCGAGAGGGAGTATGAATCCTTCTCCCGGTGGTGAGCAGGAAACCTTCGACCTCGACGAGGAACCCCTGAAGGAGTGGATCCTGAAGGCCTACCACGAGAGAGCTCTCGACAGTGAAGAGCACGCCCGACTGGTCGATGCCCAGAGGTTGCTGCTCTCCGGTCCCGACTCCCCCTTCAACTCAGGCACGTATTACTTTGAGGAAGACCCCGGGCCGCGCCTCGCGACCTTTGCCCTGCAACTCGACGAGATAAGCGAACAGCTCGCCACGGCCCTCTTCGAGCCGCTCGAGCACGGAATGAAACAATCCGAGCCCTCTCTCGCGGCCCCGCCCCGCGAAAAAAACGCCGGCTCCAGCGCTGCCTCCGCGACCAATCTCTCGCTCTACATAGCCTCCCTCGCAGGACCGATCTCGATGCGAACAGGTCTCGACGAGACCGTGACCTGCTCCCTCCTGTCGACCGTACTGCTGGCGATGTCAAGAGTGGGAATCGCCCGGGTCAGGGAAGCGCTCGGCTGATCGACCCTGAAGAACTCAACCCCTCAGGTTGATCTCCTGCATGAGCTTGTCGGTCGCATCGTAGGCCTTCGTGACCCATTCGACGATCTTCTCGGGCTCGGGTGAGTACTCCAGCTCGAGGCTGATGGCTCCGTCGAACTCGAGGTCCTTGATGGCCTGCAGGTAGGGCGGGAAATCAACCACTCCATCGCCGGGAGGAAAGTCCCCGTGCACCTTCCCATCACAATCGGAAATATGCACGTGTCCGGCCCGCCCCCGAAGGCTTGCCAGCTCCTCAGGTTTGCTATCGGACAGCAGCATGTGGCTGATGTCGATATTGGCCTTCACCGCGGGAACGTCGACGTCGGTAAGAAACCTGCCCATCTCGCTGAGGTTGTTGACGAGGGCCATGTCGAACGGCTCGAGCTCGAGAACGATCTCCAGGTCGCGTTCGGTAGCGTATTCGCCCAGGGTCCGGCAGTGCTCGGCTCCCCATTTCCACTGTTCCTCCGGCGGGATGACCTCCTTCTGCCAGATATACTCACCGATCACCAACAGGTAGTTCTTCGCTCCCAGCTGCTCTGCCATGTCGAGGTATCTCTTGCAGCGTGCGAGGTGAAACTCCTGGACGCTGGGATTGAAGTCGATTAGCCCGACGCTGACGCCCACGACGCTGATGATCGGCAGCTCGATCTCATCGCATTTCGCCTTGATCGCGGTGATGCGCTCATCGGCTCCCGGGTCGAGGGGATCCTGGAAGATATCGACACAGTCGAAGCCGATCTCCTTGGTGCGTTCCAGGCCGCTTAAAAGGTCAATACCATGCTGCTCCCAGGCGGAGTTGATCATTCCGAGTTTCATGTTCCTGTTTTCCTCTCGAGTTCATTCCCGTGTTTCGACGACCTCCGCCGGCGCGGCAAGCCCTCTTCTTATCAATTACCAGGCTCCGCCGTCAAGCGGACCTTATCTCGTCTATCGTAAAGATCCTGTGTTCGATGGCTCCGCGGTAACAGGCCTCCACGAGGGCAACCGTGTCGAGGTTGTCCTCGCCGTCAATCTCCGGCTTCCCGCCGGTCTCGAGAGCCACGAGCAGCTGCGCCATCGTCCCCTCGAAGGCATCGGGAAACCAGACCTTGTCCCACTTCGGCTCTACCCAGACCTCACCACCCTCCTTGCAGGTATAACGCAGGGTGCTGGGCACCGCCTCGGGATAGCTCGGCCAGCCGATCGTTCCCTTGGCGATTCCATCGGTGCCTTCCACCCGCCAGTTGATATAGATGTCGCCGTCTGAGCCTTCCCGGCAGGGACCGGTCCAGACATCGTCGAGGCTCGTACAGCGCAGGCCGCTGTCGTACTCGAGGATGTACATGTTGATTCCATCTTCATGCGGAAATTCCGTACGCGGGTCGGGACGACTCGAGGAGAGCACCCGGTCGGGGTTCCCGAAGAGGTAGCGGAAGGTGTCGATGTGATGGATGCTCATGATGTAGTAGGAGAGCTTCCCGTAGGGCACGGCCCAATCCGACCAATGTGGAATGGCCCGCATATCGATGGTCGCCAGGACAGGCTCTCCCAGGAGCCCGCGACCGAGGAGATCCTTGAGCGCCCGGATCGACTGGTCGTAGCGCATGTTCTGGTTGACGGCCAGGGTGATACCCGCCGCGGCGCAGGTCTCGACGATATGCCTGGCATCCTCGTAGGTCATGGCCAGCGGCTTCTGGGCCAGTATGCCGCGAATCTTCCCGGCGTAGCCCTCGCAGATCCGGTCAACGACCCCGCGCTGCAGGTCGGGCGGCAGGGCGATGTCGACCACCTCGACCGCCGGATCGGCGAGCAATTCTTCATAGTCCTCGTAGACCTTCTCTATGCCGTGGCGCTTGGCGACCTCCTCGGCCTTCGAGCGGGTCCGGTTGGCGATCGCCACAGGATTGAAGCCGGCGTTGCGGTAGGCCACCAGGTGGCAGTCGGCCATGATGAAGCCGGCCCCGATACAGCCGATACCGGGAGTCAGATCGGCCGGCATCACGGGCTCGTAGCGCAGGTCGAGGGGGATCTCGCTCATGGTTCCATCCTTGTATTCAAAGATTCGACTCGACCGGGCATGATGCCTTGCGGTCCGCCGGATGTTCAACGACAATTGTGCCCGCATCGCAAACTCTTCACCCCCGGCGGAGCTGCCCGGCATGAAAATACCTGTCCTGACAATACTCTTCATCGCCGCGGTCGCCGACGACGCCCTCCAGCCGCTCCGGGCCGACAACGCCCGGGTGGAGCTGCGGGGAAAGTGGGTCCTCGACCCCTCGGGAAAAGCCGTGGGGCCGGATTCTTTCAGGCGTGGGCTGCAGACATCCTCCCTCTTGTGGAGAGACTCGGCGCTCCTGTCGGCCGGCGACCAGCGCAGCCAGTATCCCGGCCACCTCTTTCTCATCGACCCCGGAACCGGACGCCTCCTGCGCCCGCCGATGAAGATCACCCCCGATGAAAAAAAACCCGGCGAGAACCGGCACCTCGATACCTATCGCTCCATACCGAATTCCGATTTCGAAGGCCTGGCCGCCGATCCCGCCGTCCGGGACAGGCTCTACGGCATCACCGAGGACAAGGTCCCCTGGATCAGCGTTTTGCGGCTGGAAAAATCCCGGAAAGAAACCATCGTGAGGCTCGAGAGCCTCACCGAGATCCGTTTTCCAGAGGGTCTCGAGCCCTGGGATGGAAATAAGAATTTCCGGCTGGAAGGAATCGCCCTGGCGGAAAAACCCGGCAAGGCCTACCTGGCCTACGAGCGGGCCGGTGACGACCTGCCGCGCATCCTGGAGATCACGCTGACGGGCCTCGCCGGAAAAGACATCGTCACCGCCAGGGACCTGGGAATCTCGTTCGACGGGGTCACCCGCCGCCCGGACAAGAAGAGCTCTCTCCTCAACATCAACGACATCCAGTTCCTGCGCCGGGAGAACAGGTCCTGGCTCGTCGCCCTGGCCCGCGACCAGGAGCGCGTGCTGCTGATCGATCTCGATAAAGCCCGTGTGATTCGCTGGGTTGACCTCGACCTTCGCGACCCCGGCGGCGGCCGCATCTACTGGGTATCACCTGAGGGCCTCGCCCTGGATGAGGAAGCCGGGCGCCTCTGGATCATCAACGATCCCGACTCGGTCAGCGGAAACTACCGCCGCAGGGGCGTGAAAAAAGCCGACGGAATGTACGCCCTCTACGCTCCCCTGCTCTTCGAGATGAAGCTCGCCGAGCTCTTTCCCTCCGCGGCCGGGAGAAAACCATGAGCGCCCGGAGAGACCCCGCGAAGGAACCGATGCTGGAGCTGCCCGTGCTGGACGCCCAGGAAGACCCCGGCGGAAAGATCCTTCCCGGCGAAGACGAATCACCCCGTAAAATCCGGGCAAGACTGTCGAAGACCATGCTGAAGACCATCGGCTCTCACCAGCTGATCGAAGAGGGGGACAGGATTCTCGTCGCCGTCTCCGGCGGCAAGGACAGCTACACCCTGCTCGACCTCCTGCACGAGGCCAGGCGCAAGTCGCCGGTTGAATACGAGCTGATCGCGGTCCACCTCGACCAGGGGCAACCCGGCTACGACGGAGGCGCCCTGAGCGCCTGGCTCGAGGAATTCGGCGTTCCCTGGGAGGTGATCACCGAGGACACCTATTCCGCCGTGCTCGAGCTTACGGAGAAAGACAACTCCACCTATTGCGGCCCCTGCTCACGGCTACGCCGCGGCATCCTCTACACCACTGCCGAACGTCTAGGCTGCAACAAGCTCGCCCTCGGCCATCATCGAGACGATGCCCTCGAGACCCTGCTGCTCAACCTGTTCTACGCCGGCCGCCTGCAGGCTATGCCGGCGCGCTACAGGACCGTCGATGGGCGTTTCGAGGTCATCCGGCCCCTCATCGAATGCGCCGAGACGGATATCACGGCTCACTCGGAGGTCCGGAACTACCCGATCATCCCCTGCAACCTCTGCGGCTCCCAGGACAAGCTGAAGAGGGTCGAGGTCGCCCGGCTGCTGGCCGAGCTGGAGGAAAACAATCCTGGACTGCGGCAGGTCATGCTGAGCGCCATCGGGAACGTTCGCCCGAGCCACCTCCTCGACAGGGAGGTAGCCGCGGCCTGGGACGAGGCTGCCGGACGCTACAAGCCCAGGCGCTGAAGAGTTCTTGAAGATCCCCCCTTGATGGACCACTACCGCGCAAAGACACTACCCTCCCATGGCAACCCCGAAAGAATTCAAAAATCGCCGCGCCTACCACGACTACCACGTGCTCGACAGGATCGAGGCGGGCATCGTCCTCATCGGCTCCGAGGTGAAGTCGCTTCGTGAGGGCAACCTCAGCTTCGCCGAGAGCTACGCCCGCATCGAAAACGGTGAGGCCTTCATCCAGGGCCTCCATATCTCCGAGTACAAGAACGCTCGAATGTTCGGGCACGAGGCCACCCGGCGCAGAAAGCTCCTGCTGCACAAGAAAGAGATCCGCAAGCTCTACAAGGCGGTGTCGATCAGAGGCCAGACCCTCATACCCCTGAAGGTCTACTTCAATAAGCGGGGCATAGCCAAGGTGATGCTCGGGATCTGCAAGGGAAAGCACTCCCACGACAAGCGAGCCGCGAAGCGAAAACGCGACAGCGACCGTGAGATCCGGCGCGAGATCTCCAAGTATTCGGACTGAGGAACGGGACTCAGATCAGGATTCCCGCAATACACGCCGTCATGAAGGCGGCAAGCGTACCGCCAAGCATCGCCTTGAATCCCAGCCGGGCGAGATCTCCCTGGCGCTTGGGAGCCAGGGGACCGATTCCACCAATCTGGATTCCAATACTGGCGAAATTGGCGAAACCACAGAGCGCGTAGGTGGCGATCACCCTGGAACGTTCGCTGAGCGCCAGGTCCTGCATCTTGATATAGGCCACCGCCTCGTTGGCGACCATCTTGATTCCAAGGAGCTGCCCGACCTTGCCGCAATCCACCGTGTCCACACCCATGAGCCAGGCGAAGGGCCAGAATAAATAGCCGAAGATCTTTTCGAGGCTCAACTCGCCATAATTGAAATAGCCGCCCAGCCAGCCGAGAAGCCCGTTGAGCACGGCGATAAGCGCGATGAATACGATGAGCATGGCTCCGACGTTGATTGCCAGCTTGACGCCGGTGATTGTGCCCCGGGCGATCGCATCGATGATGTTGACAGCCTCCTTCGGGACCTCAACCCGCACATCTCCAAGAGTCTTCGATTCGTCGACCTCCGGCTGCAGTATCTTGGCGATCACCAGCGCCGCGGGAGCCGATATGATCGATGCGACCAGCAGGTGGCCGGCATCGATCCCCAGCGAAACGTAGAAAGCGAGCACCCCACCGGCCACGGTGGCGAAACCCCCGACCATGACAGCCATGAGTTCTGAATTGGTCATCGTCGCCACGTAGGGCTTGATCACCAGCGGAGCCTCGGTCTGCCCGACAAAGATATTGGCGGCCGCCGAGAGGCTCTCGGCTCCGGAGGTACGCAGGGTCTTCTGCATAACCCAGGCCATGGAGCGAATCACGATCTGCACCACCCCGAGATGGTAGAGAATCGACATGAAGGCCGAAAAGAAAATGATCGTCGGCAGAATCTTGAGGGCGAGGAGACCATCCTCTCCATGAACGAGGCCCCCAAAGAGAAAATTCGTCCCCTCGTCCACGCAGCCCAACAGCTTCTTGAATGTGTCGCCGAGAAATTGAAAAAAATCCATTCCGGGACCGGTCCCGAGAATAAGAAAGGCGAAGAAAAACTGCAGCGCAACACCGCCCACGACAATCCTCAGCGACACCTTGCTGGGATTGGAGCTCATATACCAGGCTAT
>Ga0310345_10002327_pt1 | contig 19437 bp, 21 predicted proteins | sample HC15DNA20500_MG_FD_204667 | JGI IMG/M metagenome (GOLD analysis project Ga0310345, IMG submission 204667) | Marine microbial communities from station ALOHA, North Pacific Subtropical Gyre - HC15-DNA-20-500_MG | ecosystem: Environmental > Aquatic > Marine > Oceanic | place: Pacific Ocean: North...
GCTGTGCGAGGGGCTTTCGATGGCCGAGATCGCCGCCATGCGCGAGGTCAGCGTCAACACGGTGCGCAACCAGATCCGCAGCCTGTTCGAGAAGACCGGCACGCGGCGGCAGGCCGAACTCGTGGCGCTGGTGGCACGGCTGGGGGGCTGAGAGCACGCGGCCGGTTGACCGGTCCGCGATCGCGCAGCCTACTCGATCGCGGGTGCGGCCCTCCTGCATGGCGGCGCCACGACCTTCGCAGGAGATTCCATGGACGGATCACTCGCCGCGCTTTTCGCCCTCGTCGCCGCCGCCGATCTCGCCTTCGGGGCCCGGGGCTGCCGCCTCGAGGGCTGCGACGCCCTAGAGACCACGCGGGCGCGCACCGCCCTGCAATATGGCGAGGTGCTGTATCAGGGCGAGCGACAGGGGGGCGAGCTGTATCTGCAGCAGATGCTGCCCCGGCGCTTCGGCGGGCTGGAACCGGTGCTGGGTCTGTCGGTATCCGCGGATGGCGACACCTGGGTCGGCGCGGGGCTGCAATGGACCGGGGCGCTGCCGCATGACAGCTTCGTGCAGCTGTCGCTGCTGCCGGGCTTTCACGCGCAGACCGACGGCCCGGATCTGGGCCACATGATCGAGTTCCGCTCCTCGATCGGCGTCGGCTATGCCTTCGACAACGGCGCGCGGCTGTCGCTGCAATTCGATCATCGGTCGAATGCTGAGCTGTCGGATCCCAATCCGGGGCTGGAAACCTTCGGGCTGCGCGTCGCCCTGCCCCTGTGATCAGCCGGGCAGCAGCACCAAGGCACGCTCGTCCCAAGCCAGCCGCGCGGCCGCGCCGACATCGAGCACCGGGCGACCGATCAGGTTCTTCATCGACACGGTGAGCGGCCGGTCGATCCCGTCCACCCGCACGTCGTAATAGGTCATGTCCCCGTAATAGACGACCTCGCTCACCACGCCCTGCACTTCGCGGCGCGGCGCGGTCTCGCCTTCGAACAGGATCGCCAGCGTCTCGGGGCGGATGCCGACCGAGACGGCGCCGCCGATTTCGCCGGAGGTGGCAAGATCGGCGGTGGCGACGCGCCCCAGACCGGCGATGTCGATCTCGCGGCGATCGGCCGAAAGCGCGCCGGGCAGGAAGTTCATCTTGCCAATGAACTGCGCCACCCGCTTGGTGGCGGGACGGCGGTAGAGCGTCTCTGGGTCGGCGAGCTGGCCGATCTCGCCCTCGAACATCACGGCGATGCGGTCCGACATCACCAGCGCCTCCTCCTGGTCATGGGTGACGAGGATGAAGGTGATGCCGACCTGCCGCTGCAACCGGATCAGTTCGAGCTGCATCTGCTCGCGCATCAGTCGATCGAGCGCCGAGAGCGGCTCGTCCAGGAGCAGCACCTTGGGCTTGAGGATCAGTGCGCGGGCCAGCGCCACGCGCTGCCGCTGCCCGCCCGAAAGCGCATGGGCGCGGCGCTTGCCGTAGCCTGCGAGGCCGACCATATCGAGCGCCTCCTCGACCGCCCGCGCCTTTTCAGACTTGCCGCGCGGATCGCGGCGCAGGCCGAAGCCCACATTCTCCGCCACCGTCAGATGCGGGAACACGGCATAAGATTGGAACACCATGTTGGTGGGCCGGTGGTTGGCGGCAACGCCCTTCATGTCGCGCCCGTCGATGCGGATCGAGCCCGAGGAGACCTCTTCGAGACCGGCGATGGTGCGCAAAAGCGTGGTCTTGCCGCAGCCCGAGGGGCCCAAGAGCGAGAAGAATTCGCCGGCGCGGATCTCCAGATCTATGCCGCGCAGCGCGTGGTAGTCGCCGTAGTGCTTCTCGACGCCTTTGAGTTCGATGAGAGCGGTCACAGGAAGCCTCCGGTATCCTTGATCCCGGCACGCGCGAGGCCGCGGCGGCGGAACAGTTCTGCGATGATGAGAAGCGTGACCGACAGCGCCACGAGGATCGTGCCGAGCGCCATGATCACGGGCAACTGCGCCGGAAAGCGCAGGAGGCCCCAGATATAGACCGGCATGGTCGGGTTCGCGCCGGTCAGGAAAAAGGCGATGATGAATTCGTCGAGGCTGATCGTGAAGGCGATCAGCATCGAGGAAATGATGCCCGGCATCACCAGCGGCAGCGTCACGAGACGAAAGGCCGAGAAGCGGCTTTCGCCCAGATCCATCGCCGCCTCCTCGATCGAGGGATCGAGATTCTGGAACGCGCCGTTGAGGATAGCGATGGAGAACGGCGTGCAGATCAGCACATGCGCCGAGATCACGGTCCAGTTGTTGAGGTTCAGCCCCAGCACCTGCCGCAGCACGATCAGGAGCGACACTGCGACGATGATCTCGGGCAGCACCAGCGGCAGCATCACGAAGCCGATGATGCCGCCCTTGCCCGGAAACCGCGCCATCGCGCCCGCGCGCGCGGCGCAAAGCCCCAAGAGCGTCGCGAAGATCGCGGTCATGGCGGCGATGAAGAGCGAGTTGCCCACCGCCTGCCGCAGCGCCGCGTTGGCCACGAGATCGGTGAACCAATGGGTGGTGAAGCCCGACAATGGAAAGGCGATGATCGTCGCGTCGTTGAAGGCAAAGAGCGGCAGCAGCGCGATCGGCGCATAGAGGAAAAGCAGGTAGAGGATCGTATAGACCCTGAGCGGCGCACCTCTCATCCCCGCCCTCCTCATCCTCGCCCCCTGAGCCAACGGCGGTTGAGCGCGACGAAGACCAGCGCGATGGCGGTGACGCAGACCATCGCCACCATGGCGATGGCCGCGCCCATCGGCGCGTTGTTGAGCTGCAGGAACTGGGTCTGGATCATGTTGGCGATGAGCTTTCCGCCGGCGCCGCCCATCAACTCGGGCGTGACGTAGTCGCCGATGGTCGGGATGAAGACGATGAGCACCGCGGCCACCAGCCCCGGCATCGAGAGCGGCAGGGTGACGCGGAAGAAGGTGGTGAGGCGGGTCTCGCCCAGGTCGCGGCTGGCCTCGATCAGCGATCGGTCGATCTTTTCCAGCGCGACGAAGATCGGCAGGATCGCGAAGGGCGCGAAGGCGTGCGCCAAGGTGATGATCACCGCGTTGACGTTGTAGAGGATGAAGCTCAGCGGCTCGTCGATGATCCCGGCGCCGACGAGGCCGGAATTGATCACGCCGTTATAGCCCAGGATCACCTTCCACAGGAACACGCGGATCAAATAGCTGGTCCAGAACGGGATGGTGATCAGGAACAGCCAGAGCGACTTGCGGTGGCTGGGCACGTGGAAAGACAGGAAATACGCCACCGGATAGGCCAGCAGCACGGTCACCAGCGTGACGATGCCCGACACCATCAGCGACCGGCCGAGCAGCACGCCATAGATCGGCTTGTCGAAAAACTCGCGGTAGTTGGCCAGCGTGAACTGCGTGTCGATCGTCATGAAGTCCTGCGTCCAGAAGCTGAACAGCACGACCGCGAGAATCGGCAGGGCCAGCAGCGCCAACGCGTAGAGGAATGGCGGCGCGAGCAGCGTGGCCGCGCGGCCACCTTCGGATTTCGCGAAACTTCCCAGACCCATGGCCGCCCCTTCATGCCCCGCCGCGATGCTTGACCGCGCGGCGGCAAAGATCAACCGCGCGCGCGCCTTTTGCCGCAAACCGGGCGCGACGCAAGTGGTCTCGTGCGATCCGGCCACATTGCTCAGCGCACCCGGAGATCACGCCGCCGCACGCGAAAAGGGCGGCCCCGCGGGACCGCCCTTTCCTGTCGCATGATCTGCGAAGATATCAGCGCTTCGAGAACTGGAAGCTACGACGCGCCTTGCGCTTGCCGTACTTCTTACGCTCGACGACGCGGCTGTCGCGGGTCAGGAAGCCGGCGGCCTTGAGCGCGCCGCGCAGCGAGGGATCGTAGAGCTGCAGCGCCTTGGAGACACCGTGCTTCACGGCACCGGCCTGGCCCGAGAGGCCGCCACCGGCGACGGTCGCGAAGACGTCGAACTGACCGGCGACGCCGGCCACCTGGAACGGCTGGCGCAGGATCATCTGCAGCACCGGACGCGCGAAGTAGGTGTCGATGTCCTTGCCGTTGACCACGACCTTGCCGGTGCCCGGCTTGATCCAGACGCGGGCGACCGCATCCTTCCGCTTGCCGGTGGCGTAGGAGCGGCCCAGCTCGTCGCGGACGGGCTCGCGCGGGGTGAGGGCTTCGGTGTTGACCTGACCTTCGGTCGAGACGGCCGAGCCCAGCTCTTCGAGCGAATTGATCTGATCGGCCATTATGCGGTCCTCGTGTTCTTCTTGTTCATGGACGCGACGTCCAGAACCTCGGGCTTCTGAGCCTCCATGCCGTGCTCGTTGCCGGCGAAGACGCGCAGGTGGGTCATCTGCTGACGCGACAGGCGGTTGCCCGGCAGCATCCGCTTGACGGCCTGCATGACGACGCGCTCGGGGTGCGCACCCTCGAGGATCTGCTGCTTGGTGCGCGACTTGATGCCGCCCGGGTGGCCGGTGTGCCAGTAGAAGTGCTCGTCGCGCTTCTTGCCGGTCATCTGCACCTTGTCCGCGTTGATCACGATGACGTTGTCACCCATGTCCATGTGCGGGGTGAAGGAGGCCTTGTGCTTGCCGCGCAGGCGCATGGCGATGATCGAGGCGAGGCGGCCCAGAACGACGCCCTCGGCGTCGATCAGGATCCACTTCTTCTCGATATCCGCCGGGGTAGCGGTGAAGGTTTTCATGGTTCTGCCCTTGATCTGCAACGCGCACCGCCCCGTACGGGCCGCCCGCGCAAATTCGATGGGCGGGTTCTAAACGAAGCAGTGGCGCAGTCAAGCGCACACCTCTCTAAATAAACTAGTAAAATCAGTGGTTTGAAATTAAGGTATCATATTACCCCATAGAATTGGCGAATTCAGACCTCCATCACCTGCGGCGGTGCGGCGAGAAGCGCCGCCAACCGGTCGATGGCCATCTCGAAGGCGGCGTCCTCGCGCAGGCCCGTCAGGGCGATGCGCACCGCCGAAGGGGCGCGCCCGTCGATCAGGGCGAATTCGTCGGCGGGCTTGAGCCGGATTCCTTCCGCCTCGGCGGCGCGACTCAACGAGGAGGGCCGCCAGCCGCGCGGCAGGTCGAGCCAGGCGAAGGGCACGCCCTCGCGGGTGCGCGGCTGCCACGGCGCGAGGCGCGAACGCAGGATGGCGAGCCGCCTGCCCTGCACCTCCAGCACCGCATCGCGCACCCGCTCGGCGAGCCCGCCCGACAACGCCGCCTCGGCCAGGGACACGGTCGGCCGCGACAGGCCGAAGAACTGCTGCTGCGCCGCGACCCGCGGCAACGCCACCCTGCCCGGCGCGGCGAGGATCGCGCCGAGCCGCAGATCCGGGCTCAGCGTCTTCGACAAGGTGGTCACGACCCATGAGCGTTCGGGCGCGAGGCGGCGATAGCTTGCATCCTCGCCCGCATCCGACCGGAAGCAGTCATCATCGATGATCTGCAAATTGTACTGGCGAGCTATGGATACAATTTGCGCCCGCCGCTCCGGCGAGGTGCGGATCGTCGTCGGATTGTGTGCCTCGGCACTGGTACAAAGCAACTGCGCCCCGGTCTCTCGGCAGGCCCGGTCGAGCGCTTCTGGCAGCAGCCCCTCGCCGTCGAAGGCGATCCCGGTGATCTCGGCCCGCACCAGCGCCGCGGCGTGGCGAAATCCGGGATAGGCCAGCTCCTCGGTGAGCACCACCGGGCGCGGACCGTGCAGCAGCGCCTGAAGCAGCACCACCATGCCGTGCTGCGCCCCGGAGGTGAGCACCACGTCGTCGGGATCGACCGGCCCATGCGCAGGCGCGGCGAACCATTCCGCCAGAAGCCCGCGCAGCTTGGCGTCGGCCTCGGGGCCGGGATAGCTGACATAGGCACCGGGTGGCGGATCGGGCAGGTTCTTCAACAAATCATGCAACATCTTGCCTTGGCCGACATCGGCCACCTGCGCTGTGCGCAGGTTCAGCATGGGGCCATCCTGACCAGTGCCGCTAGCATCGATGAGCGCCGGTAGCGGTGCCGGTAGGTCCGGCTCGGCAACGAAGGTGCCGCGCCCGACCACGGCGCGCAGCACTTCCTGTTCGACGAGATCCTTGTAGGCTCGTGCCACCGTGCCGGGCGTGACGCCGAGCCGCCACGCCACCTCGCGCACCGGCGGCAAACGGTAGCCGGGCGCGATCACCCCCGAACCGATCGCTTCCTGGATCGAGCGCTTCAGCGCTTGGTGCTTGACCGGTCCGCCCTTGTCGAGGCTGGGCCACCAGATTGTATCCATGACAAAACTTCCGTGGACGTCATTTGCACGGCATTGTATGCCTACTGGGCAGCATATAGCTAGATTGTACCAATACAAGAGAGATCGACATGACCACGCTCGCCCCGACCGCCACGCCCTTCGAGGCCGCTCTCGACCAGGGGGCCATTTCCGCGCTTCTCGTCGGCCTGGCCCGGCGCGTGGCGCTGTGGGAGCGGCGCGCCCGTACCCGTCGCGCGCTGGCGCATCTCGATGCGCGGGCCCTGCGCGATCTTGGGCTTGATCCCATCGCCGCGCAGGCCGAGGCCGCGCGCCCGTTCTGGAAGGGCTGATCCCCGGCCCGACCATGCCTCTGGGGCCGGAGCGATCCGGCCCCTTTTTTCGGATCGTCAGGCCGGTGCCGCGCCCTGCGCCGCCCCGGGCGGGATCGAATAGGTCATCGAGGCCCGCGCCACCGGCGCCGCCTGCCCTTCGCTGAACAGCAGCGCCTCACCCACGGCGAGGCGGCGTCCGAGCTTCAGGAGCCGGGTTTCGGCCAGCAGGTCGGCCCCGGCCTCGGGCCGGCGCAGGAAATCGATCGAGGCGCCGGTGGTGACCGCCTGCGCCACCGCGCCGATCTCCGACAGGATCGCGAGATAGATCGCCACGTCGGCCAGCCCGAACATCGCGGGCCCCGACACCGTGCCGCCCGGGCGCAGATGCATCTCGGCCACCCTGAGCCGCAGCACGAGCCGTCCGCCCTCGACGCTCTCGACCGCGAACTGCGCCGCCACCTGCGCGAAGTCCCGCGCGAGAAATGCGGTCAGTGCCGCCCGGTCCATCTTCATGCCGATCTCCTCCCCTTTAGCGCCCACGCTTCCGCAAGCCAGGATAGGGGGCAAGCCCCCAGTTGAGCCGGGCTCATATTCGTCGTGGGTCCTTTTCATTTGCATCCTCGTCGGTTGCGATGCAGGCAGTGTCGGAAACGGCCGCGACCCGTGCGCCGATCCGGGCGTTGATCCGCCCCAAGACCCATCGCCCGCCCCAGGAGCCCCGAGACATGGCTGACGAAGATGACGACCTGATCCTCTCCGAACTCGACGATGAAGAGCTCGTCGCGCAGATGTTCGACGACCTCTATGACGGCCTGCGGGACGAGATCATGGAGGCGACGCAGATCCTGCTCGATCGCGGCTGGCAGCCCTATGACGTGCTGACCAAGGCTCTGGTCGGCGGCATGACCATCGTCGGCAACGATTTCCGAGACGGCATCCTCTTCGTGCCCGAGGTGCTGCTCGCGGCCAACGCCATGAAGGGCGGCATGTCGATCCTCAAGCCGCTGCTCGCGGAGACCGACGCGCCGCGCATGGGCAAGATGGTGATCGGCACCGTCAAGGGCGACATTCACGACATCGGCAAGAACCTCGTCGCGATGATGATGGAGGGCGCGGGCTTCGAGATCGTCGATCTCGGCATCAACAACGCGGTCGAGAGCTATCTCGAGGCGCTGGCGCGCGAGAAGGCCGACATTCTGGGTATGTCGGCGCTGCTGACCACCACCATGCCCTATATGAAGGTGGTGATCGACACGATGAAGGAGCAGGGCATCCGCGACGACTACATCGTGCTGGTGGGCGGCGCGCCGCTCAACGAGGAGTTCGGCCGCGCGATCGGTGCCGACGCCTATTGCCGCGACGCCGCCGTCGCGGTCGAGACGGCCAAGGACTGGATCTCGCGCCGCCACAACCAGATGCAGGCGGGTGCCTGAGCAAGACGATGCAACCAGATGACGCGACGCTGACGCGCGACGGTCTCGCCCCTTCGGGGCGGGGCCGCGTGCTGCTCATCGCCTGCGGCGCGCTGGCGCGCGAGATCCTGGCGCTGATTGGCCGGAACGGCTGGGATCATCTCGACCTGCACTGCCTGCCCGCGATCCTGCACAACCGGCCCGACAGGATCGCGCCCGCCGTCGAAGCGGCGGTGGCCGCGCGCGGCGCGGGCTACGAGCGGGTCTTCGTGGTTTATGCCGATTGCGGCACGGGCGGCGATCTGGCCCGGACCTGCGAACGTCTCGGCATCGGCATGGTCGAGGGCCCGCATTGCTACGCCTTCTACGAAGGCGTCGAGGCCTTTGCCGAAAAGGGCGAGGTTACCTGCTTCTACCTCACCGACTTCTTGGTGCGGCAGTTCGACGCCTTCGTCTGGACGCCGCTCGGGCTCGACCGGCACCCGGAGCTGCGCGAGATGTATTTCGGGAACTACACGACGCTGGTCTACCAGGCGCAGACCGACGATCCGGCGCTCACCGCCCTCGCCCGCGCCCATGCCGAGCGGCTGGGACTCGGGTTCGAGAGGCGGTTTACAGGCTATGGCGATCTGGCACGGGCATTGGCCCGCGCCTGACGCGGTCAGGCCGCGGTAAGCGCGGTTTCGCGAATCCGTTCGACCATGGCGCGCAGGCCGTTCGAGCGTTGCGCCGAAAGATGGTCATTGAGGCCGAGCCGCGCCAGTTCGCCGCCCGCGTCGATCTTCGGCACTTCGGACACCGGCGCCCCGTCGTAGAGCGCGTGCAGCACCGCGATCAGCCCGCGCACGATCATCGCGTCGCTGTCGCCCCGGAAACGATAGGTGCCGCCTTCGGGCGAAGGCACCAGCCAGACCTGGCTGGCGCAGCCATGCACCTTGGTCGCGGGCACCTTCAACGCCTCCTCGAGCGGCTCCATCGCCTTGCCCAGCTCGATCACGTGCCGGTAGCGATCCTCCCAGTCGTCGAGAAACTCGAAGGTTTCGGCGATCTCCTCGAAGGCGGGTTGAGCCATTTGCGTCTCCTGTGGTCTGGACCTGTTCCCTAGGTAAGGACGATGCCCGGATTTGCCAGTGGGCGCGACCGTATGCCGTGACCCTTGGCCTGTCCGGGAACCGGCGCGGCGGCTCAGAGCTCGACCGTCACCACCTGCGCGCCCTTCGCGGCGAGCGCCACGCGGCCCTCGCACAGCGCCAGCGCCTGCTCGCCGAACACCTCGCGGCGCCAGCCATAGAGTGCATGCACCTCGCGCTCGCCCGCCGCCAGCGCATCGAGCTCGGCGGAGGAGGCGATCAGCTTCGGCGCCACCCCTTCGGCTTCCGAGCGCGCCTTGAGCAGCACCCGCAGCAGGTCGGCCAAGGCCGGGTTCACCTGCAGCTGGTCGCGCGGCTTCTCGGCCTTGGGCATCTTGTCGGCGGGCAAGTTGGCGGCGCGCTCGATCGCGGCGAGGATGCCATCGGCGATCTCGCCCTTGCGGGCCTCGCGCAGCAGGAGCCGCGAGCGGCCCAGATCCTTTTCGGAGGCCGGGCGCGTCGAGGCCAGCTCGACCAGCGCGTCATCCTTGAACACGCGCGAGCGCGGCACGTCGCGCTCCTGCGCATAGGCCTCGCGGAACTGCGCCAGCTCGCGCAGCGCGGCGATGAACTTTGGCGAGTTGGAGCGCGTCTTGACCCGCTGCCAGGCCTCGGCCGGATCGACGCGGTAGGTGGAGGGATCGTTGAGCACCGCCATTTCCTCGGCAACCCAGCGGGCGCGGCCCGACTTCTTGAGCTGTGCCGCGAGCCATTCGTAGATCACGCGCAAATGTGTCACATCGGCTAGCGCATAGGCCTTCTGCGCTTCAGACAGCGGCCGACGCGACCAGTCGGTGAAGCGCGAGGACTTGTCGATCTCGGCCTTGGCGATCTTGCGCGCCAACGTCTCGTAGCCCGCCTGCTCGCCGAAGCCGCAGACCATCGCCGCGACCTGCGTGTCGAACAGCGGCGCCGGGATCAGACCGGCCTCGACCTGGAAGATCTCCAGATCCTGCCGTGCTGCGTGGAACACCTTGACCACGCCCGGATCGCGAAACAGCGTATAGAGCGGCGCCAGATCGAGCCCTTCGACCAGCGGGTCGACCAGCACAGCGCTGCCCTCGCCGCCATCGGGGCCGTCCTCGCCGGGATGGGCGAGCTGGATCAGGCAGAGCTTGGAATAATAGGTCCGCTCCCGCAGGAACTCCGTATCCACCGTGACATAGGCGTGCTTTGCGGCCCTCTCGCAATAGGCGGCGAGGTCTTCGGTGGTGGTGATGGTCTGCATGTCGTCCCGTGCTTGCGGAATAAGGGGCGGCGCGCGGCGCCGATCCCCGACCTCTTAGGCGATGGGCGCGCGGATGGAAAGCATGAGCCTCAGAGCCGGATCGGCGTCCGGTCGCCCATGGCGAAGCGGCGCAGCACCATCGGGTAGAGGATATGTTCCTTCTCGAGAACCCGCGCAGCCAGACGCTCGGGCGTGTCGTCGGGGTGCACCGGCACCCGCGCCTGGCCCAGCACCGGGCCGCCATCCAGTTCGGCGGTCACCTCGTGCACCGAGACGCCGTGCTCGGCATCGCCCGCTTCGATCGCCCGCGCATGGGTGTGCAGGCCGCGATATTTCGGCAGCAGCGAGGGATGGATGTTGAGCATCCGCCCCTCCCAGCGCGCGATGAAGAACGGCGTCAGGATCCGCATGAAGCCCGCGAGGCAGATGATATCGGGCCGCGCCGCCTCGAGCCGTTCGGTCAGGGCCGCCTCGAACGCCTCGCGGTCGCGGCCGAAGGGCCGGTGATCCACCGCTGCCGTATCGATTCCCAACGCCGCCGCGCGAGCGAGACCGCCCGCCGCCGGATCGTTCGAAGCCACGAGCACCGGGCGGCACGGATGGTCGGGACCCATGTCCCGGACCAAGGCGAGCATGTTCGAGCCGCCACCCGAGATCAGGATGGCGACGCGCTTCTTGTCGCTCACGACAGCTGGCCCGTATAGGCGACCCCCTGCCCGGCCTTGACCCGGCCGAGCCGGTGTACGGTCTCGCCCTCGCCCGCCAGCAGCGTCTCGATCGCCTCGGCGCGTTCGGCAGAGACGACGACGACCATGCCGATGCCGGAATTGAAGGTCTTGAGCATCTCGGCCTGCTCCAGCCCGCCCTCGCGCATCAGCCAGTCGAAGACCGGCGGCAGCGACCATGCGTCCAGATCGATCTCGGCGCCCAAGCCCTCGGGCAGCACCCGCGGCAGGTTCTCGGTCAGGCCGCCGCCGGTGATGTGGGCCAGCGCATGCACGCCGCCTGCCCGGATCGCCCCCAGCACCGGCTTCACGTAGAGCCGGGTCGGGGTCAGCAGCGCCGCGCCGAGGCTGCCTTCCGCGAAGGGCGCCTTGTCGTCCCAGCCCAGCCCCGCGCGCTCGACGATGCGACGCACGAGGGAATAGCCGTTCGAATGCACGCCGTCCGAGGCGAGGCCCAAGAGCACGTCGCCCTCGGCCACGCCATCGGGCAGCGCCGAGCCACGCTCCATCGCGCCCACGGCGAAACCGGCGAGGTCGAAATCCCCGGCCGGGTACATCCCCGGCATCTCCGCGGTCTCGCCGCCGATTAGCGCGGCGCCAGAGGCCTCGCAGCCCGCGGCGATGCCCTCGATCACCCGCGCCGCCTCGTCGAGCGCCAGCTTGCCGGTGGCGAAGTAGTCGAGGAAGAACAGCGGCTCGGCGCCCTGGCAGACGAGGTCGTTGACGCACATCGCCACGAGGTCGATGCCGACCCCGTCGAGATGGCCGGTGTCGATGGCGATCCGCAGCTTGGTGCCGACGCCGTCGGTGGCCGCGACCAGCACCGGGTCGGTGTAGCCCGCGGCCTTGAGGTCGAACAGCGCGCCGAAGCCGCCCAAGCCGGACATGGTGCCGGGGCGGTCGGTGCGTTTCGCCGCGGGCTTGATCCGTTCCACCAGCGCGTTGCCCGCATCGATATCCACCCCCGCCTGCGCGTAAGTGAGCCCGTCCTTCTGCATCGCGTCCCCCGAATGCCGGTTTGTGAAGTGACGCCGCGATACCTCAGACCCCCCGCGAGGGCCAGCGCCAACTTGACCCGCCCCTCCGGTCTGCTAGGAGGAGCGCGGGGGCCCGTAGCTCAACGGTCAGAGCAGACCGCTCATAACGGTTTGGTTGGGGGTTCAAATCCCTCCGGGCCTACCAGGACACCCGTCGTCGCGCCGAGTGTTCCGGCGGGGGCAACTTTGCCAAATCGAACGTTTTGGCGAGTCTTCTTCGGGGTATTTTCTACCACTCGCCTGTAAGCCTTTAGTCTAGAATGTTTTTTGCAGAACGATTGGGCGTTGATGGTGTAACCGCCCCCCGACGGCATTGGTGTGCCAAAGTGGGTTTGAACCCATCGCGCATTGCGGTGAATAGCTCCGTGTCTTCTGGACGCCTTCTTCGCTAATTTTGAGGCAAGGAGGCCATGATGAGCAGCAGCAGGTTCAGCGACGAGTTCAAGCGGGACGCGGTCGCGCAGATCACCGAGCGGGGCTACTCGGTCAGAGAGTTGTCGCAGCGACTGACCTAGCCGCAGATGGCGTGCCTTGAGCCGTTTTCTCCCAAATCCTTCGGTAGGGCGCGTGCGACGATCGCCGAAGGCCCCGGCTGCTCATCGACAATAGCAGCAGCTACAAGTCCGGGGAGCTGACCGATTGGCTCGGTAACAAAGGCATGGACGATGTTCGCGGCGCCCCGCCCCCCCGACCCAAGGCAAGATCGAACGCTGGCACCAGACCCTGAAGAACCGCATTCTGCTAAAGAACTACTACCTGCCCAGAGCGCTCGAGGAGCGCCGTGGCGGCAAGCGGAGCTGCCGGAGGTCGCCGTGCTGCGGATCTTCCGCGGGCTGGTGCCCTTCATCGCGGTCGATATCGCGCGCCTGGGGCTTCTGGTGGCATTTCCGGCGATCTCGCTCTGGCTCGGCTCGACCATAGAATAAGCCGCAGAAGCATGATCCGCTCCGCGAACAGCTCCGTCGCCCCCGCTCGCTAGCGGTGGAGCAAACATTAGTGAAAATCGATCGTTCTCGCGCTAGGCTGCCCCCGTTGCGATGCCTCCCGCTTGACCGCCCGCCCCGAGGACACCGACATGACCGAACCGCGCCATACACCACTCCACGCGCTGCACCTCGAACTGGGGGCCAGGATGGTGCCCTTCGCTGGCTACGAGCTGCCGGTGCAGTACCCGATGGGCGTGATGCAGGAACACCAGCACACGCGCGCCCATGCCGGCCTGTTCGATGTGAGCCATATGGGCCAGGTCGTGATCCGTGGCGACAGCTATGCCGACGCGGCGCAAGCGCTCGAAGCGCTGATCCCGGCGGATATTCTCGGGCTGAAGGAGAACCGGCAACGTTATGGCCTGCTCACCTCCGATGAGGGTGGCATTCTCGACGACCTGATGCTGGCCAACCGGGGTGATCACCTGTTTCTCGTCGTCAACGCCGCGCGCAAGGCCGACGATCTCGCGCATTTGCGCGCCCGGACGAACGGCGTCGAGATCACCGAGATCACCGACCGCGCGCTGCTCGCTCTTCAGGGGCCCGCGGCCGAAAAGGTGCTGGCGCCCCTCGCACCCGAGGTCGCCGGGATGCGGTTCATGGATGTGGCGTCGCTGCGGATCGACGGGATCGACTGCTGGGTGTCGCGCTCGGGCTATACCGGCGAAGACGGCTTCGAGCTCTCCGTTCCGGCGGACCGGGCGGAAGAGCTGGCGCGGAAACTGCTGGCGCATGAGGAGGTGGCCCCGATCGGGCTGGGCGCGCGCGACAGCCTGCGGCTCGAGGCCGGGCTCTGCCTTCATGGCCACGACATCGACGAGGACACGACCCCCGTGGAGGCCGGTCTCGGCTGGTCGATTCAAAAGCTGCGGCGGCAGGGTGGCGCGCGCGAGGGCGGCTTTCCCGGGGCAGAAACCATCCTGTCGCAATTCGCCGAGGGCCCGTCCCGCAAACGCGTCGGCCTGCGCCCCGAGGGCCGCGCGCCGATGCGCGAAGGGGTGACGCTCTTTGCCGAGGCCGAGGCGGACACGCCGGTGGGTCGGATCACCTCAGGCGGCTTCGGCCCGACCGTCGGCGGCCCGGTGGCGATGGGCTACCTGCCCGTCGAACTGGCCACGCCGGGCACCACCATCCATGGCGAGCTGCGCGGCAGGCGGCTGCCGCTCACGGTGACCGCCCTGCCCTTCACCCCCGCGAATTTCAAACGCTGACCCTCAGGGAGACTTCGATGAAATACACCCAAGAGCACGAATGGCTGCGCCCCGAGGGCGACATCGTCACCGTAGGCATCACCAAGCACGCGACGACCCAGCTCGGCGACATCGTCTTCGTCGAACTGCCCGAGGTCGGCGCCACGGTCTCCAAGGGCGAGGAGATCGTGGTGATCGAGAGCGTCAAGGCGGCCTCCGAGATCATGGCGCCGATCGACGGCGAGATCGTCGAGGTCAACGAGGCGCTCGCCGCGAACCCGGCCCTCGCCAACCAGGACGCGACCGGTGCGGGGTGGTTCTTCAAGATCCGGCCTTCCGACCCGTCGCAGATGGACGATTGCATGGACGAAGCCGCCTATACCGCCCTGATCGGCTGAGCCCCGGGAGCCCGCGATGACCTTCACTCCGACCGATTACCTCCCCTACGACTTCGCCAACCGGCGCCATATCGGCCCCTCTCCGGCGGAGATGGCGCAGATGCTGGAGCTCGTCGGGGCCGAGAGCCTCGAGGCGCTGATCGACGACACGCTGCCTGCCAAGATCCGGCAGGCCGAGCCGCTCGATTTCGGCAAGCCGCTGTCGGAGAGCGAGTTTCTGCACCGCATGAAGGTCACCGCGGGCAAGAACAAGGTGCTCACCTCATTGATCGGACAGGGCTATCACGGCACGGTCACGCCGCCGGCGATCCAGCGCAACATCCTCGAAAACCCGGCCTGGTACACCGCCTACACCTCCTACCAGCCTGAGATCAGCCAGGGCCGGCTGGAGGCGCTGCTGAACTTCCAGACCATGGTGTCGGACCTGACCGGGCTCGAGATCGCGAACGCCTCGCTGCTCGACGAGGCGACCGCCTGCGCCGAGGCGATGACCATGGCGCAGCGGGTCGCGAAATCGAAGGCGCGCGGCTTCTTCGTCGACGAGAACTGCCACCCGCAGAACATCGCCGTGATGAAGACGCGCGCCGCGCCGCTGGGGATCGAGATCATCGTGGGCGACCCGGATCATCTCGACCCCGAGGCGGTGTTCGGCGCGATCTTCCAGTATCCCGGCACCCATGGCCGGCTGCGCGACGTCACGCCCCAGATGGAGCGGCTCCACGCTCATGCGGCCATCGGCATCGTCGCCGCCGATCCGCTGGCGTTGACCCTGCTCAAGGAGCCGGGCGCGATGGGCGCCGACATCGCGGTGGGCAGCACCCAGCGCTTCGGCGTGCCGGTGGGTTACGGCGGCCCGCACGCCGCCTACATGGCAACGCGGCAGGCCTATACCCGGGCCATGCCGGGCCGCATCGTCGGCGTCTCGATCGACAGCCATGGCAACCGCGCCTACCGGCTGGCGCTGCAGACCCGCGAGCAGCATATCCGCCGCGAGAAGGCGACTTCCAACGTCTGCACGGCGCAGGCGCTGCTGGCGGTGATGGCGGGCTTTTATGCGGTCTTTCACGGGCCGCAGGGCCTCAAGGCGATCGCCCAGCGGATCCACCGCAAGACGGTGCGCCTCGCCAAGGGGCTGCGCGAGGCGGGCTTCGAGGTGGAGCCCGAGAGCTTCTTCGACACGATCACCGTCGAGGTCGGCGCGCTGCAATCGGCCGTGCTCAAATCCGCAGTGGACGAGGGCATCAACCTGCGCCGCGTCGGCACCTCCCGGATCGGCATCGCGCTCGACGAACGGACCCGCCCGGCCACCATCGAAGCGGTCTGGCGCGCCTTCGGCATCGAGCGCGAGGACACGGATTTCACACCGCGCTACCGGCTGCCCGAGGCGCTGTTGCGCCAGTCCGACTACCTCACCCACCCGGTCTTTCACATGAACCGGGCCGAGACCGAGATGATGCGCTACATGCGGCGCCTGTCGGATCGCGACCTTGCCCTCGACCGGGCGATGATTCCGCTCGGCTCCTGCACCATGAAACTCAACTCCGCGGCGGAGATGATGCCGGTGACGTGGGACGAGTTCGCGCTGATGCATCCCTACGCACCGCGCGACCAAGCGGCGGGCTACATGGAGATGATCGAGGACCTTTCGGCCAAGCTCTGCGACGTGACCGGCTATGACGCGATCTCGATGCAGCCCAATTCCGGCGCACAGGGTGAATATGCCGGGCTGCTGACCATCGCCGGGTATCACCGCGCGCAAGGCCAGAGGCACCGCGACATCTGCCTGATCCCGATGTCGGCGCATGGCACCAATCCGGCCACGGCGCAGATGGTCGGCTGGCAGGTGGTGCCAGTCAAGACGGCCGCGAATGGCGACATCGATCTCGACGACTTCCGCGCCAAGTCCGAACAGCATGCCGACAGGCTCGCCGCCTGCATGATCACCTACCCCTCGACCCATGGCGTGTTCGAGGAGACCGTGACCGAGGTCTGCCGGATCACCCACGAGCATGGCGGGCAAGTCTATATCGACGGCGCCAACATGAACGCCATGGTCGGCCTGTCGCGGCCCGGCGATCTGGGCGGCGATGTCAGCCATCTCAACCTGCACAAGACCTTCTGCATCCCGCATGGCGGCGGCGGTCCCGGCATGGGGCCCACCGGCGTCAAGTGCCACCTCGTCGACCACCTGCCCGGCGATCCGGTCAGTGGCGAGGGCGCGGTCTCGGCGGCGCCCTTCGGCTCGCCCTCCCTGCTGCCGATCTCATGGGCCTACTGCCTGATGATGGGCGGCGCCGGGCTGACCCAGGCCACCCGGGTCGCGATCCTCAACGCCAACTACATCGCCCGGCGGCTCGAGGGCGCGTTCGAGGTGCTCTACAAAGGCCCCTCGGGCCGGGTCGCGCATGAATGCATCATCGACACCCGCCCCTTCGCCAAGAGCGCCGACGTCACCGTCGACGACATCGCCAAGCGGCTGGTCGATTGCGGCTTTCACGCCCCGACCATGAGCTGGCCGGTGGCCGGCACGCTGATGATCGAGCCGACCGAGTCCGAGACCAAGGCCGAGCTCGACCGCTTCTGCGACGCGATGCTGGCGATCCGCGCCGAGATCGCCGAGATCGAGGCCGGGCGCGCCGACCGGGCCAACAACCCGCTCAAGAACGCGCCGCACACGATGGAGGATCTGGTCCGCGACTGGGACCGGCCGTATTCGCGCGAGACCGGATGCTTCCCGCCCGGGGCCTTCAGGGTCGACAAGTACTGGCCCCCGGTGAACCGGGTCGACAACGCCTGGGGCGACCGCAACCTGAGCTGCACCTGCCCGCCGATGGAAAGCTATCTCGACGCCTCGCAGTAACACAAGGGCAGACCTCGGCGCCCGAAGGAGCCGGGGTTCCCCAGTTTGTCGTTCAAGGCATGATGCCGATTGTCCGTCGTCAGATGATTTGGGACAGGGTCGTGACTTCGGCACCCCTCGGCTGTCCGGCGAGATGCTTCTCGGCGACAAGCTGTGCAACAGTTCTGTCCTTTCCGAAAGCAGACGTCAGCGGCGCGGCATTCGAATAACCGCTTTGGGCCGCGAGCGGCTCTGTTGCGCAAACGGACTGACGGGATTCATCTTCGGAATCCAGCATGGTAGCCGGGGCGCATGAGCAGCAGACCGACGCCGCCGAGCTACAGGACTAGGAACTGGTTCGACTATAACGCGGCGCTGAAGAAACGTGGCTCCCTGACGATCTGGTTTGATCCCGACATGGACTGGACGCCGCCCCCGAGCGGCAAAAGGGGCCGCCAGCAAAGCTACAGCGATGCCGCCATCCAAGCCTGCCTGACGATGAAAGTGCTGTTCGGCATGGCGCTCCGCCAGACGACAGGCTTTGTCGAAAGTCTCTTGCGGCGGATCGGCCTGGACTGGTCGGTGCCGGACTTCAGCACTCTATGCCGACGCCAGAAGGCGCTGGCTGTAGGCATCCCCTATCGCGGCTCATCGGGTCCGCTGCACTTGCGGATCGACAGCACCGGCATCAAGACCGAGGAGGAAGGCGAATGGCACGCGCGTAAGCACGGCGGCCCAAAGCGGCGTCTGTGGCGCAAGATCCACGCCGGGATCGACGAGGAAACACTGGAGGTCCGGGCGGTCGAGATCACGGGGAGCCATGTCGGCGATGCCGCCATGCTTCCAGAACTGCTGGACCAGATCCCCGGGAGCCAAGACATCGGCTCGGTCACGGCGGACGGTGCCTACGATACGCGCAAGTGCCATGACGCAGTCGCAGACCGTGGCGCGCATGCGGTCATCCCGCCTCGCAAGAATGCGAGGCCTTGGAAGCCTCGTACTGCCGGTGCGCTCGCGCGCAACGAAGCGCTCAGGGCGTCGAAATACCTCGGCCGGTCCCTATGGCGCCATTGGAGCGGATATCACCGCCGAAGCCGCGTCGAGACGTAGATGCATTGTGTGAAGCTGTTGGGCCAAAGCCTCATGGCTCGGGACTTCGACCGTCAGGTGACCGAGATCCAAATCCGCATCGCCGTGCTCAACGGCTTCACCGCGCTCGGCATACCCGTCACAGAGGCTGTGGGATAAGTCCGTCCGGGGAAAGGGGCACTTCGGCCATTACCCGTTTTGCGCAACAGAGCCCCTTGGATCTTGCCATGATCAGCGCTTGAGGTTGGTGGTTTCCTGCAGCATTTCGTCGACGGTGGTGACGATCTTGGCGTTTGAGGAATAGGCGCGCTGGGTGCTGATCAGGTCGGTCAGCTCCTGCGCCACCTCGACGTTGGAGCTCTCCAGCGCCCCGGCGGTCAGCCCGCCGGCCGAGCCCTCGCCGGCCTGGTTCAGGCTGAACTTGCCGGAGTTGCGCGACAGCACGTAGGCGTTGCCGTCGGCCGCCAGCAGCCCGTCGGGGTTGGCGACCTCGGCCAGCGGGATGTTGTAGAGCGGCTTGCGGCTGCCGTTGTTGAACACGCCGTAGACGTCGCCGCGCTCGTCGATCTCGGTGCGCACCAGCACGCCGCTCTCGGCGCCGTCGGCGCCGATCTTGAGCGCCGAGTAATCGCCGGCGAACTGGGTCATGCCGGTGTGGCTGTCGGGTGCGCCGATCGCCACCTCGATGGTCTGCGGCACGGCACCGTTGTCGACGGTCAGCGTCGCGATGCCGGTGGCGGCATCGAAGACGAAGCCCGCCGGCGCCACGGCGTTGGAGGTGGCGTTCGAGTAGAGCCGCGGCGCCCCCGCGAGCGGGCCGCTGTCGTGGAAGTCGACGGTGA
>Ga0310345_10002329_pt1 | contig 19426 bp, 16 predicted proteins | sample HC15DNA20500_MG_FD_204667 | JGI IMG/M metagenome (GOLD analysis project Ga0310345, IMG submission 204667) | Marine microbial communities from station ALOHA, North Pacific Subtropical Gyre - HC15-DNA-20-500_MG | ecosystem: Environmental > Aquatic > Marine > Oceanic | place: Pacific Ocean: North...
TGAAAATCTGTCTGATGCATTTGGTTGTGATATAATTACTTTTCAACCTAACAGGCGTGTTGCAAGAATTATGTTCAAGAAAGCATTAGAAAAAATTGGTTCACCTAGTTGGTATCTTGATTCATTAATTTACGCATTTCCTGTTTCGATGACAATGAAAATGGGAATTAAACTACTTGTTTATGGTGAAGACATAAACTACACATATGGTGGAAAACAAGGTGTTGAAAAACCATCTGCTATAAACCAAGTAGAAAATGATGTTGTAAAACCTGTATGGGGTGAATGGCTTGATGATGAAATAACAGAAGAAGATTTGGCATCGACAAGAGTCCCATCTGCAGAGGAATGCAATGCATATGGTTTAGAGGCTATCTACTTGAGTTACTTTGTACCTTGGAATTCTGTCCATAACTATGAAATTGCAAAACAGTGGGGGTTTCAAAATCTTAGTAATGAATATGAAAGAGAAGGCTCAATTGATAATTACGATCAAATAGATTCTTTAACATACTTACTAAATCCATATCTCAAGTATTTGAAATTTGGACATGCAATAGCGACTGATAATGCATCTCGTTGGATACGTTACGGTATAAAAACAAGAGATGAAATGATTCCCATAGTTGAAGAGCGTGATAAAAAATTAGATCAGATTATTATTGACAAATTTTGTGAATTTACTAGAATATCACATACTGAATTTTGGGAAATGATGAATAAATGGTATAATCCAGACTTATTTGAGAGAGACAATCATGGTCGTTGGCATCCAAAATTCAAGGTAGGCCAATCACAATAAAATAATAGGTCTCATTTATTCACAGATTATTGATATTATGTTAAAACGAAGAAAAATACTAGTTACGACTGGTACAAGAGCTGAATATGGAATATTTAGACCTGTATTAGAAAAAATAGAGATGAGTAAAAAATTAGACCTTCTTCTTGTTGTTACTGGCACACATAATTCTAAAAAATATGGTATGACTATCAACGAAATTAAAAAAGATGGTTTTAAGATTTCTAAAATTATAAAAATTTTACCCAAATCTGATACTCTTTATTCTACAACACAATCATTAGGTGAGGGAATAATATCTTTTTCAAAAGTTTTTAAAAAACTAAAACCTGACATCAATCTAATTTTAGGTGACAGAGACGAAATGTTAGCATCCGCCATATCTGCTTATCATATGAATATACCAAATGCACATATTCATGGTGGCGATAAATCTGGAGGACTAGATGAATACAATAGACATGCAATAACAAAAATCTCTAACATTCATTTTCCAGCTACTGAAAAAAGTAAAAAGAGAATTTTGAAAATGGGGGAAAATCCAAAATTTGTTTTTGTTACAGGTTCTCCAAGTGTAGATGAAATTAAAAATAATAAAATTACAACCAAAAAAGCTCTAGAAAGGAAATATGGAATTAATTTTTATGGGAATGAAATTTTACTGATATATCATCCTGTAACAACACAACTTGAAAAAGATTCAACACAAATTTACAACATTCTAAATTCAATTGTAAAATTAGGTTATACTTGTATTGCTATTGCACCAAATTCTGATGCGGGACGCAATGAAATTTTTTGTGCCTTGAAAAATTATTCAAAAAAATATAAATTTATAAAAATTTTTTCGACTTTGCCGCGAAGTGATTATTTAGGAATGTTAAAAAACTGTGGAGTACTTTTAGGTAATTCTAGCAGTGGTATGATAGAGGCCAGCTATTTCCAAATACCTGTTGTTAATATAGGAATAAGGCAAAAAAATAGGGAAAAGGGAAAAAATGTAATTGATGTAAATATAAATTCAAAAAACTTAGTCTATCAAGCAATTCAAAAAGCATTGAAAATAAAAAAATCAAAAAAATCCACTTTTGATTTTCCCTTCGGCAAGGGGAATTCTGCACAAAAAATTGTAACCCATTTAGAAAATGTATCTCTCGGTAAATACTTAATCCAGAAAGAATTAACTTATTGATATGACTGAAATCAAGAAATCTTGGAAAAAACCTGAGATTCTTCATGGAAAACTAACCAAGTATAACTACATTGTTCATTACCCTGAAAATCTCAAACTAGGAAAATATTTTGATATTGGTACTTTTACCTACATAAATGGCAAATTTAGCGTAGAAGTTGGCGACAATGTTCAGATTGGCTCTCATTGTTCAATTTATTCAAATTCTACAATTGATGAAAAATCTGGACCAGTCATTTTAAAAGAAAACTGTAGAATAGGAAGCCATAGTACTATAATGCCAAATGTCACTATAGGTGAAAATTCAATTATTGCTGCATATTCTTTTGTAAATTGTGATGTACCGCCTAATGAACTATGGATTGGGGTTCCTGCTAAATTTAATTCTAAATTAAAAATTAAAAACTAATTTAGAATTTTGTTATATCATAACCAAAAATCTTTTCAGCTATCTTATTGTATTCAATAGCTTTTTCTATTGTAACCATTCCAACTTCATCTTCTAACTCATCATCTAACATTGTAACTACTTGTTCTGCAATTCCAAATTTTAATTCTTGAAAAGCTACTTGAAAATCTACTGATTTCCATTCCACAGTTCCTTTTTTACAAACATGAATTTCTTCTAAGGGCATGAGACGATACGAATTTTCTTTTGTCATTATTTCAACCATCCACCTTCCACTAGATTCCCAATTTGCATGATATGAAAATGGAATATTTTCTTCTGAAACTCCAGTCCCAACAAAAATTGATCCTGAAGGATGCCAATCAAGTTTACCAAATTGAAAAGAAACTATTTCTTTTGGCATTCCTATTAATTCTAATGCCATGGTAATAACATGTAATGAATTACTAATTCCCCACAATGTGTATTCATTTTCTTGATAAACATCGAATGGTATTTTATGTGTCCATTCTGTAAAATCAAATTTACATGATGTTATGCCGCCTTCATTTTCAGCTAATTGCTTTATCTTGTGAAAATTTGGATACAGTAGTCTGTTATAAGCAATTCGTACTTTCTGTTGATCAATAATTTCATTCAAAGAAAATAATTCTTGATGAAAAAGCGAGCCTGGCTTTTCTAATAGAATTCTAATTTGCCCTGTTTCAATTGCTAATTTTGTAGCAGACATCAATAATTCTGTAGGTGTTGCAATTATGACAAGATCCTTTTTTCCAACAGTTGGTAATTGTTTTTTAAATCCCCCATCTAGAATTGTGTAATGAAATTTATCAGTAAAATCTGATGATTGTTTGGGTGATTTAGTGATTATAGTAACATCATTTACGCCTAATTGTTCTAGAGCACGGGCATATTCTTTTCCCATATACCCTCCACCAATAATGAGGACTGATTTATCATCTAATGAGTAAGAATGAATTTTTTTTAATTTGTTGTATTTTTCATTGATTTTTTTCAGGTTATTGGACATAATTCTATGTTCTCTTTTAGTAATTTATTTATGTGTGCATTAAATATTCGGAATAATTCAGAGTGCACATTGAATGACTCGTTTAATGTAGGCAAGAGACATTTATCATTTTTTAATATACCATCAATAATGTGAATAGATGTACTACTCACATGTTCATAGTTAAATTCTAAATTATAGTCTCTTGTGTCTCCATACGTTGTAATTTTCCCGTTTGTTTCATCAATTACTATCTTAAGCTTATTTGTAGATATTTCTACAATCATCTCGTCATTAAGATTTGGCAGAAATGTCAGTGATAAAGATGAACCATTTTTTGTAGTACCAGTAATTGCACCTGAAAACTCTTTGAAATTTTGACCTCTTTTATTTGGTAGTAGTTCATCTAAAAGCGATTCACCGTTAAGGATAATTTTGTTATCTTCCACTAACCATGAAAATAAATCTATGTAATGAATTGCATTTGTCCCAAGACCATTTTTACTGTTAGTTTTAACGGATAAACTGATTACTTTCATATCTTGCAGAATTTCTTTAATTTTTTTGTATGACTTGAAGCATCTGGGATTTGTATTTACCCATCCAATTCCACCGTACTCTTTCATTTTTTTAAGAAGTAAGTTATACTCGTTAACTGATTGGCAAACCATTTTCTCTATAAAAAATCTTGTATTTCCTTTATTGATTAGTTCTAAAATTAAATCAGCTCTTCCAATGGAATTTGTAGCAACAACTACAAGATCACCTGTTTTTTTCAATTCGTTTACTGATTTATACCAAAAAAATTCATGATTAGTTTCATCATAAGTAATTTCCTTTAAACGTAATTTGGCTAAATTTTGTGCGTTATCATTAGGTTCAATAACGTAAACTTGTATACTATAAGATAATCTCGCAATTGCTTGAAGGTGTCTACTACCAATATTACCACATCCAACCAAAATTATCGTTTTAACCAATTATGTTTCAAATTTTTTAACATCATTTAAAAGATATCATTTATTCAATCTGAAATATAGTGAGTTTAAAAACAATAAAAAAATCACAAATCGATAAAAAAATATTTTTATCAATTTTCTTTTTGGCTTTTACTATTTTTGTATTTTCTTCAGATGCCCATAGATATAGTGGAGATGAAAATTGGCAAAATTTACAAGCAATCAGAATGGTAACATTAGAACCTCATTCACTTTATGTTGATGGAGAATCAAAAATACGTTTTGAATATCCAGTAGATTATCCTTTATATTGGCAAGGAACTACATGTTTTAATTATATACTTTGTTCTCCTGCAAGCATTGGTGCTAGTGTAACACAGGTTCCATTTATTTTCATTAACCATAATTTTCATGTTATTACTGAAGATACTGTTACTTGGACTCTTAACGACTTCAATGATTCACATTATGTATTTTGGCGAAATAGTATTGATCCAGATTTCACATTTTTAGAACTTTTTTACGGGCCTGTATTTTCGGCTCTTTCAGTGAGTGTTTTTTTTCTAATCTCTCGCAGTTTTAATTATGAAATGAGAACATCACTAATACTTACCCTGTTATTTGGATTAGCAACACCAATTTGGGCTTACTCACAAACAACATTAAGTTTAGTACCTATGGTGTTTATACTCCTACTTGGGTTTTATTTTTTTAGAAGATTTCAAAAAAATGATTCAGCAATTAATTTAATTTTTTGTGCAATATGTTTAGGGTTTGGATTTATGGTACGACAAGAAATGGCAATGATTATTATTGTGCTAATGGCGTTTTTTATTTATAATTTAAGAAAAAAAGAGGGAAAGATTAAGAAAATTTTTTGCTATATTGCACCTCAAATCATATTTTATGCATGTTGGAAATCATTAGAATACATAAGCACTGGCGGTATTGTGTATTTCACTGAAGCTTCTGATTTGGCATTTGTTGCACATGAGTCAATGACAGCTGGAAAATTTCTAACACATCAGTTTGGATTATTATTTAGTCCTGGTGTAGGTTTATTCTTTTTTGTACCAATACTTTTTACGGTATTTTTTGCGTTTCCTGATTTTGTTAAAAAACACAAGCCGGAAACTTTTTTCATTTTGGGCATAATTGCATTTTTTATGGTTCAAATGGGTTCATTTGGACATTGGCATGGATTAGTTAGCTGGGGTGGGAGATATCTAATTCCATGCATACCATTCCTATTATTACCGTTAGGAGCAAGCATTGAACATAGAAAAGGCAAGAAATTGATGCTGATTATCATTATTCTTGGCAGTTTAGGGTTCCTGTTCAACCTAGTATATCTAGCACAGGATGTAAGCTGGTTTACTTGGGGTCAAGCTGCTGGTGAGTTAGGTTTGTTTAGCTTAGGAAGTAGTTTGACAGGATTATATATTCATGATTCAACCATTTGGACATTTGAATATAGTCAATTAACAAATTCTGTAATATCATTTTTCACAGATTTTTTCCCTGACATATTTTTACTTAAATTAATGGGTTCGGGAATTTTTGTGGCTGCTATTTTTTCATTATTATTAGGCCAAGCATATGTTCTTTATAGAATATTAAACAATTCAGAAAAAACAAAATCACAAATGAATGTTGAAACACTATAAATGGATTAATAATTATTATTTTTTATCGCGAGAGGTTCAGACCACCATTAAGATTTCTTTGGTAAATAATATCAAAATATTTTGGAACCAACTATAAAATCAAACCAATTTATGGTTCTGCGTTAGTAGCCCATTTGATATGTGCACTTGCTTTATCCCATCCTGGTGGAATCACAGTAGGATTAGGATGGTTGAAAGTGCAAATCAATCCTTCATTTGTACTTTCTTCATTTTTATCTAAATCAGTACTGACAACACAAATTTCCTCACCGGAAGAAAATTCGTCAAGTAAATCCTGTTCTCCCATAACCCTAAAAAATAATAATTCAGCGTAATAGCCTAGTGATTTTTTATCTGGGTGTTTTTCAAACACAACAAAATATGCCTTGTTTACCAACGTTTCAAACTTAATCTTGATTGCTAAATCTGGATCAGAAACCAATCTTTTTTCAATTGCTTCCTGCGAATCATATATTTGTCTTCGAAGCTCTTCTTTGTCAATAAGTTCACTTTCTAATAATGTGCCCCAATGCACAATACCTACTTGATCCGCAGGTCTTAGTAATAGTTCATGATATATGTCATTAATAATTTTTTTATTTTTGTCTGATATTTTCTCAAGCATTTCTTTATCTATCATAGACTCATTGTATTTGACATTAGCAAATTGTATAACAGGTCGTTCTTTGGCATTGTTGGTTTGTTCACATTCTGATAAAGTGTAGAAATCATTGCAATCAAACGTTGAATCTATGGATATAATGGATGTTGGTAGTGCTATTGCCAGAAAAATATAGGTTATAATAATTATTTTGTTTCTTTTTTTCATGCCTGTAAATTTTGTTCTAGTAGTTTAATTTCTTTTATATCCATTACTTCAGAAATCTAATATAATCTATATTGACTTGAATATTTAATTTATATACAAAAATAGATTTTTTAAACGCATGAAATCTGATAGATTATTGAAAACAATTGTGTGTATGCCTGCATTTAATGAAGAAGGCGCTATAGGCGACCTGATAAAAAAAACGCTTTCTTATGCGGATTCTGTGGTGGTATGTGATGATGGGTCTTCTGATAATACAGCAAATGAGGCTAAAGACTCTGGCGCTTATGTAATAAGCCATAATGAAAACAAGGGGAAAGGTTCAGCATTAAGATCACTCTTTAAACATGTAAAGAATTCTTCTGCCGATATTATTGTAACAATAGATGGAGACGGACAATTCTTACCTGAAGAAATAAAAAAACTCACCAAACCAATTATTGAAAAAACTTCAGATATTGTAGTAGGTTATAGATTCGACGATAATACAGAAATGCCTTCATATAGAAGGTTAGGAAATAAAATTTTAGATCACGCAACAAATATTGTAACTAGTCTTCCGATTAGAGACACCCAAAGTGGGTTTCGTGCATATTCCAAAAAGGCAATTGAATTAATAGAATTTTCTAACGATGGGTTTACTGCAGATTCTGAAATTCTGATAGACGCATCAAAACATGGTTTAAGAATTTCAGAAGAAAAAATTACCGTGATTTATGACACTGGACGTCGAACTTCAACAAAAAACCCAATTTTGCACGGTAGTGGTGTTTTAGGAACACTAATTGAAATGATTCTGGTTAAACATCCTTTGAAGTATCTTGGTATTCCTGGAACTATTATAATTTTTTGTGGCATAATGCTTTCCTTTTACACTATTTCTATTTTTAATGAAACACAACTTTTACCAATTCCGTTTGCTTTAGTTTCTGTTGGCACACTTTTATTAGGATTTTTGTTATTGTTAGTATCGGGAATATTATTTGCTATAAACAGATCAGTTTTTCACAAATAATACATTGTGTATAAAAAAATTTAGATATGACTAATGATCTTGAGAAAAAAATAACTGGACTCTATAAAGAACTATTACAACGTTCACCTGACAAAACTGGGTTATACTATTTTATCTCAATGATAAATAAAAAACATCTAACAATTGAGGATGTTAAAAAAATCTTGTCTGAATCTGACGAGGCAAAATCATTAAAGGAATTTACACATTATTCGGACAAGTATTGGAATGATTTAGAGTTAGTTAGAAAATACAAGGATAATCTTGCAACTGGAAATGAAAATACTCATTGGATAAGTGATATTTTGAATCGGTTTAAGGAATATCTGCCCTTTGGTAATGTTTTGATTGTTGGATGTGGTAATGGTTGGCTTGAAAGACAACTATACGATTTAGGAATAGGGAAACATTTTGATGCATTTGATATGTCTGAAAAATATATCAATGAAGCAAAAGAACTAAAGCAATCTAGGCCAATAGATTATTTTTTGGATGATATTAACTCTATGAGTAAAATTGAAGACAACAAATATGATGCAGTTTTCAATTTTGCAGTACTTCACCACGCCATGAATATTGAATACGCACTCAAAAAACTTGCATCTTGCCTAAAAAATAACGGGTTGATGTTTAATGAAGAATATGTAGGACCTGCCAGAAATCAATATTCTGATGATCATGTAAATATCATGCTAGAAATAATGTCTGACCTACCCAAAAAATTTAGAACAAAGGCTAAATTTCTTAGACCCCCATTGGCAAATTTTAGAGTTGAACCAAGTGAGGCGATACACTCTGATCTAATTTTACCACTAATTCCAAAATATTTTGATATTATTTACCAAAGAAATCTTAATGGTGGTGTTGCCTACCAAATACTTCATAATAATATAGATGAGTTTAATGATACTAGTAATAGTGAATCTGTAAAATGGCTTGAATATTTGTTACAGCGTGATTTACAATTTACAGAAAACGGCAAAGTACCAGTTTTATTTTGGTATGGCGTGTGTACACCTAAATAAATTTCTGGAAATTTTACCTAAGGTCACAATTTAAAATAGTAAGGCTCACAACTGAATGAATAATGAGAAATTTCAAAGTCCGAATTATTAAAACAGCTGTAGGGAGTATGGGGAAAGTACCTCTAATTAAAGAACTACAAAAAAATGGTGTGTTTGTTATAGGCACAGACGTGAATCCTTTGTCATCTGGATTGTATATTTCTGATAAAAAGTATGTAGTGCCAAAAGGTGATGATCCAAATTTTTTACAATCTATGATCAACATTTGTAAAATTGAAAAACCTAACTTACTATTACCTAATGAAGAATATGAAACTTTGACATTATCAAAAAATAAAAACCTATTTGAGGAAATGGGCATAATTTTACTATGCCCAGATTTTGATATTGTAAAAACTTGTTTTGACAAGAAAAAGACAAAAGTATACCTAGATAGCATCGGTATACCTACTCCAGTAACTTTTACTCCCCAAAATGCACAATTTCCTTGTATAGTAAAACCAAATTTTGGTAGGGGTTCAGGAAATATGTATTTAGTTAATAATGAAAAAGAATTAGAATTTTACCTATCAAAAGTTGAATCGCCTATAATTGAGGAATATATTCAGGGGGAAGAATTCTCAGTTGATATTATTGCAGATTTAAGTGGTGAGCCTTTATCAGTTATTCCAAGGGTAAGAATACAAACTGAATCAGGAATTTCAACAAAAGGTATTACAAAAAATGAACCAACTATTATTGATTTCTGTAAAAAAATTACAAAAGAGTTAGAATTGAAAGGACCATCATGTATACAATGTATTAAGAATGAATCAGGCGTAAAATTTATTGAAATTAATAATAGATTTGGAAGTGGTTCAATTCTATCTGTACATGCTTGTAAGTCGATTATAGATAATTTAATAAAAATTGCAAAAAATGAAAAACCCATTAAGGATTTTAAATTCAAAGAGGAATTAACAATGCTGCGTTACTACAATGAAATTTTCCTTGAGAAGGACAAAACTATTACAACAAATGATAGTAAATGAACATCTCTTAAGATTTTTATTTTTAGTCTCAAAAAACATTCTTGCCTAATACGTGCTTTTTTGAATAATATATTAGATTTATTAATACACAGTAGAATGACGATAGTTAATGAATATTCTCATTATTGGAGCACACCCAGATGATGAAGTTCTTGGAATGGGTGCAACCATTAAAAAATTACACAAAAATAATCACAAAATTCATCTTTGTGTTGTATCAGAAGGCACCTCGGCACAATATGATGACAAAAAGATGATTAAGATAAGAAGAGATTGGTGTATTAAGGCGGGTAAGATATTAGGAATTTCTGAATTCAATTTCTTGGATTTTCCTGATGCAAAATTAGATTCTATACCCCAATTAGAAATAAATATTGAACTTGAAAAAATTATATCAAAATTTAAACCAAAAATTGTGTATACTACCCCTGATAATGATGTTAGTAAGGATCATAGTATTGTTTTTGATTCTACACTAGTCGCATGTAGACCACATAATAATTCAATCTCTCAATTACTTTCATATGAATCCCCTAGTGGATATACAACAGGTGCTATTACAAAATTTCCCTTTCAACCAAATGTTTTTGAAGACGTGACCAATGAGTTTCGCTATAAGATCAAGGCATTTAAAGCATATAAGAGCGAAGTGAGAAAATTTCCTCATCCACGTTCTTTAATAGCTATTGAGAGCCTTGCAATCCGAAGAGGAGTAGAAGCAGGTTTGAAGAAGGCTGAAGCGTTCAAATTAATTTACGGCATTAATCAATGATCAGCATATTAGAATTAAAATGAATTTTTTGCACACACAAGGAAATTATATTATAAAAATTTGAAACACAAGCCAATTTATTTTATTGTCATTTAATACTCTCAACGTATGATCCTTTTGGCAAAAACGCATATTGAAGTGGGCCGCAAAATTTTTCTGGATGGATTATATGTTCATACCCAAAAAAATCAGTATTGTTAGGATCCAGTTTAGTCAAAAACTGATATCTTTTTTGTCGCGATTTTTCATCATAAGCACCATAATGCAGTATTTTGAAACGGCTTTTTACAATATTATCTTGGCCAATAGCATTTTGAGGAATTAGCGGGCAGTGTAAATTTCCTGGAAAGTTCATTTCTTCATATAATAGATCATTTGGTTGATTTTTCATTCTTAAGATAGAGGCATGAAAGTTAGTTGTTGTTGTATCATTGATTCTGAATTGGCTAGGTTTATCTCGCATTTCTAAATATTTTACATGAAAAACATCTGTCTGTGGATACAAGACGCATAGATCCTCTTTTAAGATTTGTTTCATATTTGGCATAATTACTTCATCCCCATTCAGAACTAGTAAAAAATCTGGTTCAAGTTTTAAAGCCATTTTTAATAATATGTTTTTATCTCTAGCATCATCATGCGGTAAATTTGCTTGGCTATGAATGTCAACAACTTTCGGAAATTTTTTACAGATTTTTAGAGTATTATCAGTTGATCCATCATCTAATATTACAATTTCCTGGCAAATTTCTGAGGCAGCTTTTAAAGATTCTCCTATCCACCTTTCTTCATTTTTAATCCTGAATGTTGCAACAATTTTTGGATCAGGTATATTTTCTAATTTTTCCGGAAAAATTACATTTGGTATAATCTCAGGATGGGGTGCTAGAAATTCTGGTGAGCTTTTTATTAATTCAGATAGTTGAAATTCATTTATTTCATGATTTTGTAAAAGATGTAGGTAGTTATCCAATCCTGGTTTATCAGGTTCACGATTAAGCAGTTTTTCATAAGAATTTTTAATCATATCCTGAAAATATTGAGTTTTATCCAAATCAGATCTAATCCTTTTTGATTAAAGTTTTCAATAGATATTAAAGATTACAGAAATTTTTTATCTTAGTTAATTTTTTTTGAAATAAATAAAATTGTCTTTGTTGTTTCATTGCTTAGTCTCATGATTTATCTTATACACTACCATACTGGTCTTATCAGATTTATAAAGAACCTCCCAATTTGACGGAATTTTAGGATTATCTGGTTCAGATAGTTCTTCATGGTATTTTTTCAGGTCAGGTCCTTCTACAAAATCAAAAACCAGATAGTCAGGTATTGGTTTGTTAACATTATTTCTGTCCGTTGGTAGACCAGCAATGTTAGAGTAGTAAATTTCAAATTCTGACCAATTTTCTCGGGTTATGTATTTATCAAACGAGTCAGCTCTATTTCCCTCGTCATAATCAGTATAAAGCCAGTTACTTTTGGCATTATATGCATCAATTGGAAACGCAGACATTACATAGCTGTCCTCAATTCCAATCTGTTTAGATAATATTTCCCCTACAAGTTTATTCTCATATCCATTTTGATCTTTTATGTCTCTATTTTGAAATAATTTTGAAAATTCTTCGCTCACTCCTTGAATCTCAAGATCATCATATAGATATGCATTAAGCAGTTTGTATGAAAATCCTCCATTTATGAGTAAAATTAGAAAAACTATTACTACAATTGTTTTAACATTAGGCTTATCAGAGTTTGTTAGCCTATTTTTTTGAATTTTAGAAGTGATCTTTGGCACAATATTTACAAAAAATACAGCACTTAACGCAATTGTTGATATCCATACTGGAAATAAATGAAATCCCATATAAAGTGGCACAATAGATATTGTTAAGAAAAAAACCACATCTAAAGTTAGTAAAACGAGCAGGCTTTTGTTGATGTTATTAATGTGTAGAATTCCCATAACCAAAAATGGTATTATAAAAATAGCAAAAAAATGATAATTTATGTCGCCTAACCAAAATACCATAAGCGCTGTTAAAGTAATTGTACCGAGCAGAATTCCCAAATTGATTTTATTTAATCTAATTTTTAAGGCATAAACCAGTCCACCAAAAACAGGAATTAGTCCAAGATATGCTATCATTGGGAATATAGAAACACTGCCAAGCGTATTAAAATTAAAAAGTATGTTAGGGTTATGATAAAACAAATTATAGAAGTAATTTTTCAAAAATATATCTGGGTCTATAAAGAAAATGGATGTTAGAGACACAGAGTATGACTCCGCCAGTAGTTTATCTCTCCATTCAGGAGGTTGAAATTTGGATTTATGCAGCATGTAAAAATTTGCATCAGAATCAAGGATTGTCCCATACATAGAATAATTATAGACGAATAATGGGCTAAGCACTATTAGGAAAATTATTCCAAAAATAGCAGCATGTGATAAGTTTATCTTGATTTTTTTATCACGAATTAACAGAAAAATTGTTAGAGCAAGAAAAATAAACGCGGCCTGAAATCTAAAATGTGTAGATAAAGCTAAGAATATACTAGCTATAATGATGTCGTATAATTTTAAATGTTTCTTGGTAAAAAAATACAGAGCTACAAAAATAAAAAATATGGGAAGTGGATCATTTAATGCCTGCAATGTTACTCGATCTAATTGTGGTGTAAATACAACAAACATCTGAGCAACAATAGCAATTTTAGATCCGAAAATATTTTTTATTATGTGATATGAAAAATATACCACACCTGTCATGCTCAATAAGGAAATTATTTTTAATAGAAGAAATGAGTCATTAAAAAACGAATTTAAAATAGCATAAAAAATTAAGCCAGTGTAAGTAGCATCACCAACTTTTGTATTTTGACCATCACCACCTAGTATCTGTTCGCCAACCTGCACATACCAAATCCCCAATTCTTGATGCCAAAACTGGTGATGGAAAAAAGTTACGTATGTCATAACTAGGAAAAAACATACGGTTATGAATATTGGATATTTATTTGTCTTCACATGATGTGTGACTGAGAATTTTCCATCTTCTAAGAAAGCATTCATGTAAAATTCATTGTGTAATTTTTTTGCCTACTAATAAATTAAATAATTCCTAATATTTGTTCATGTGATGAACTCTAAGATAATTATTGATTTTATCCGAGTCAGACAATATTATAAAAATATAGTTGTTTTTCTCCCTTTGGTTTTTTCAGTTCAACTTTTTTCCGTGGATCTTATTTTTATGTCAATTTTGGGATTTATTGCTTTATGTTTGGTTTCAAGTGGAATATACGTTAAGAATGATATATCAGATATAGAACTTGACAGAATTCATCCCAGTAAAAAAAACCGTCCTCTTCCGGCTGGGCTTATAACAAAAAGGCAGTCATGGTTAATTTTCATTATACTATCAAGTATTGGATTTTCTATCGCATTTTTATTAAATTGGAAATTTGGAATTATTTTAATTCTCTTATTTTTAAGTACAGAATTTTACTCTAGATGGGCAAAAAATATTATTATTTTGGATATATTTTCAATTGCTGGAAATTTTATAATTAGAGTAATTGCTGGAATAGTTCTGCTTGAGAGTATTTTCTCACCCTGGGCAATAATAGGAATTTTCTTCGTGGCACTTTTTCTTGGATTCACCAAACGAAAGGCTGAATTGGAATTTCTCAAAGATGCTTCAAAGGACACTAGAAAAGTTTTAAATCAATACGCATCATTCTCTTTAACTTCAGTAATCATAGTTTCTGCAATAATGATAATAATTACATACTCACTTTATGCTATAGATGGTCCAAATGATGATTGGAGATTAATTCTAACAGTTCCTCTTGTAGTTTTTGTGATATTTAGACAGTTACGTGTTTTATCTATTGATCCTATGGTTGCACAGAAAAATGAAATTTTCAAAGATTGGCAATCAGCTGTGGCAATAATAGCTTTTATCGGTTTGTTATTATATTTAATTTATTTAGCACCATCAGAATTTTTTAGTTAATAGGTTCAAAGTGCGGTTTTGGCATCGGAATAATAAATTTTCCACCATTTTTGATAAATCCATTCTCTTTTTTCATAATATCGTCTTTAAAGACCCATGCAAATAATAATGCATAATCAACACCATCTAAAGCATTATCTGGTGGTATAATGGGAATGTGCATTCCAGGTACATAACGGTCATATCTTTCAGGCGATGCGTCTATTCCATAATCAATAATTTTTACATCAACTTGCCAGAAATTTAAAAGAGTGTTCCCTCTTCCAGACATTCCATATGCAACAATTTTTTTCCCTTCAGATTTTAATTTTTTTAACAAACTGATCATTTCTTCTTTATGATTCATGACAGATTTTCCAAAAATCTCAAATGTTTCAAGCCTATCAAGCCCAAGCTTTTTTTCTGATTGAAGAAAATCAGATACAGCAGTACAGATTTGTAAATTTTTATTACTGATTTTCTTTGCGTAAACCCTGATCATTCCACCTCTGACAGAAAATTTTTTTATGTTATAGATTTCTAAGCCATGTTTTTTTAGAAAAGTGGATAAAGCAGTAATTGAATGATAGGAAAAATGTTCGTGATATATGGAATCATATTGCATTTTTTCTATAATATCAGCTAAATAATGTACTTCAAAAATAAATAAACCAGATTCGCATAAAATTTTACTTATACTAGAAGTCATATCATCCATATCATCAACATGTGCAAATACTGCATTAGCTATGACAACATCAGCAAAACCAAATTTTTTAATAATGTCCTCAGCTATATTTTTTCCAAAAAAACCATTTATTACATTAAGACCTTTTTCTTTTGCAACACTAACAATATTCGTAGCAGGATCAATTCCAAGACAATTTACATCAAGATCACTAAGAGGTTTTAATAAAATCCCATCATTACATGCGATTTCAACTACAAATCCTGAATTGCTCAAAAGATCATTTTTTATCTCTTTCGCATAAGATTGAAAGTGTTCTAGAACTGTATTTGATGCTACAGAAGAAAGATAGCGATAATCATCAAATAATGTTTCTTTAGGAATTATATCAAGTAACTGTACTGATGCACAAGACTTACAGAAATAAACATCCAGTGGGTATGAAGGCTCAGGTTTTCCTAGTTCTTCTTTTTTCAAGTATGCTCCTGCTCTTGGCATACTAGATAGGCTGAGGAAACACACTACGTCTTTACTTCCACATAACCTACAGTCATTTCTTTTTGACATTTTTTTTGAATAATCTCTCTACAATTTAATGTTAATTTTAAATCAAGTCAATAATTATTATTGTACTAAGCGTTTTTACATTGAAGGAATTTGTTTAGTTTGCATCGACAAATTTTTCTTTTTTATCTTACCCTCTTTACTAATAGACGAATTATAGAAATCAGTATTAAACAAAATTTTACCTAGTCTTTTAATGGCTCTTGTATATTGTGGTAATTTTAGTTGTGAAAGCATCTTGAAAAAACGATCAGGTCTCAAATAAAACCTTAAGACAGCTCGAGTCTGGAGCTTGGATATTTCTTCAAAACTACATTCTGACCAATCTGCATCAAATTGATAATAATTGAATGTTTTCCAATCAACAGAGCCATTTTTAGAATACTTTTCAACCCATAAATCAAATAATTCAGTTCCAGGAAGCGGCGTGACTTTAGTAAAATTTGCACGAGTTAACGGTAAAGACAATGCAAAATTAATTGTATTTTTTATTTCTTCTCTAGTTTCAGTAGGGAAGCCTATCATGAAAAATCCTACACCCTCAATGCCAGCCTCAGAAATTTCCTTGCACGTTTTTGTAACAACTTCTTTGTTTAGTTCTTTTTTAATCATATCTAAAATTCTTTGATTAGCTGATTCTATTCCCAAAGCCATGGAGCAACAACCAGATTGTTTCATTAATGAAAGCATTTCCTTATCTAGCTTATCAATACGAACACCGTTTGGAAGACTCCACAAGACCTTAATGTTTCGTTTTAGTATTTCTTTACAAACATTGATACAGTGTTTTCTGTTTAATGTAAAATTATCATCCTCAATTTGAATTTCTTTAACACCATAATCATTAACAAGCTTCTCTATTTCGTCTACAACTTTTATGGGATCACGGTATCTCATTCGTTTTCCAGCAGTGATAGGCGCACTGCAATATGTGCAACTGTATGGACAACCTCTAGTTGTAACAATTGGCGCTAATGGGTGTGCGTGAGCTATCATTCCATGTGGTGCAACTGGATATGTTCTAGGATCAATTGATTCCCAATCAGGTTCACCAAAATCGTCAATATTTAATTGGAAATCTCTTTTTAATTTTCCAACTTGCAAAGTGTACAATTCCTTTTGTTCAATCAATTCTTTACCAGCTGATTTTGATTGTACCGGTTTTCCGTTCTCCCAATAAATTAAGCCTTCAACTTGTGCAGGAGGAATTCCTGTTGCTAATTGATTAAGTGTTCTTTCCCCTTCACCTATAGCCGCATAATCAGCACCTGAATCAATCAAACTTTGTTCGGGATTCGTAATAATATGTGGCCCGCCAATTATTGTAGGAAGGCCATATGACTTAGCTCTTTGCACTTCTTCAATACATTCAGGAAAATATGTAGACATTGCTGTAACACCAACAATATCCCATTCTGATGGATCATATTCAATTTTTTCTCGTAGACCATCAAGGACTTTGACTTTGTGACCATTTTGCTTTAACGATGATGTAAGATAACCCAAACCTAAATGCGGTGCAACAATATACGAGTCGTATGAAGGACTGATTAAAAGAATCCTCAATTTAGGCATACTCCGTGTACGATATATTTAGTTTTTTCAATGGTTAATTATACATAAAAAGTCATTAAAAGGCATACTAATTGAAAAATATGCAGGCAGAACGTATTCTTATAGGATGCAGTGTCAAATCGAAAAATGCTGATTTTGCAAATATAGAAACTGAATATCTATTCAAAACTCTTCTAGAATTTGGAGGTAAAATTGGTAATGCAAAAAAGATTGCTTGCTTTACAGAAGAACCAGATTCATCAATCAAAGAAATTTTGGAAAATCTTCAAGTTCAAATTCGCATAGTTGAACCAGTAGACAATCGTCAATCTTTTGGAAATAAAATTCGTATTCTTGATGAGGGAATTAAGGAGGACGTGGATGTTATTGTAATGTTAGACACTGATATAGTAATTGCAGGTGATTTTAGCCAATTTTTGGGAACGCAAAAAATCATGATAAAGCAAGAAGATAGCGATCCATTTACTTTAAGTGACTGGAAACAGATGTTTGATTTCTTTAAACTACCACTTCCTCAAGAGCGTTTTCAGACAAGCTGTTCGGGTCAAGAAACAATACCATATTTTAACGGTGGTGTAATGATAATTCCAAAACTTCATGCATCCGAGTTGTTGGAACAGTGGAAGTATTTTCTAAAACAACTCTTAGACAAACAGAATAATCTCCCCCCAAAATTTTCTGAAAATCCACATGATAATAAACAACCTCGTTTCTTTGATCAAATAGCATTTTCATTAGCTATTACCAAATCAAAACTTCCGTATGAGATTTTACCATTATCTATGAATTATCCATATTCTGGCACTGTTCATCATAGTGAACATCCTGAAACATTGGAGCCTTTCATTATACATCATCATCATTGTATTGCAGAAAATGGTAAGTTACTTGGCACACCTTATTCAAATATTAACAACAAAATAGATGAAATCAATTCATTTTTAATTGAAAATAAAGAATATAATATTTCATTAGAAATCGACGACCCACTTGTAATACGTAATCTATCTATGCAACATGACTTTTGGGAAATTCATGAACGTGTCAAAGATCTTCCGATTGATAGTGATAACGCTAGTTTGCAATATTATCTTGCTTTATCATTACATCACACTTACTCTACTGCAAGAAAAGATGAAGCATTAGCACGTTATAATGTGGCTCTTGAAAATGGTTTTGAAAAATTTATGATATACTCAGATCGTGGTTTCTTATACCACTTAGCAGGTGATATGAAGAATGCAAGAAAAGACTTGCTTCTAGCATCTGAGCTCAAGCCATATGACCTAGAAAATAAAAGACGTCTATCACTAACAGACTCCAGAATACCTATGTTAAAAAAATTACATAGCGAACAAAAATTTGCAGAAACAATTGAAAAGATTGGTGACCTGGATTTGGATAATGACAACGCATATTTGCATTATTACTTAGCTTCAGCATTTCATAGAATTGATAAAGATCTTGACAAAGCTTTACTACATTATGACAAAGCTGCTGAATGTGGCATGACTGATTTCTGGCTTCATTTAAGTCGCGCTGAATTGTATGCTCAACTAGGAATGATTGACAAATTCAAATCCGAATTTAATGTGGGTTATGGAAAACTAGTGGATTACTATGAGGGAACAGAACCACATATTGATTACCTAAGAACTCTTATTTGGAAAAAAGATGATGGATTAAAAAAACTACGTGAACTTAACGTGAAAAAAGATGCTGGATTAAAAAATCTTCGTTCCATAATTAATGAAATGCGTAATAATCCTAGTTGGAAATTAATCAAAAATTTGATTTATGTTTTAGTTACTAACTATGTTAAAAAGAAAGATTCACCAACATAAAATCACTTTTATCTTTTTATCAGGAAACTATGACTGATTTT
>Ga0310345_10002330_pt1 | contig 19419 bp, 14 predicted proteins | sample HC15DNA20500_MG_FD_204667 | JGI IMG/M metagenome (GOLD analysis project Ga0310345, IMG submission 204667) | Marine microbial communities from station ALOHA, North Pacific Subtropical Gyre - HC15-DNA-20-500_MG | ecosystem: Environmental > Aquatic > Marine > Oceanic | place: Pacific Ocean: North...
GGCCCAGGCCATGCGCGTCCGACGGGAAATGCGCCGGGACCCAGTCCACGATCACCCCGATCCCCGCCCCGTGCAGCCGGTCCACCATCGCGGCGAAGTCGGCGGGCGTGCCGAAGCGCGAGGTCGGAGCGAACATGCCGATCGGCTGATAGCCCCACGAGCCCGAGAAGGGATGTTCGCTGACCGGCAGGAATTCGACATGGGTGAAACCCATCTCGGTCACGTAGTCGATCAGCTCCGTCGCCAGAGTGTCGTAATCCAGCTCCCGCCCCTCGGCGTCGCGCCGCCAGCTGCCCAGGTGCACCTCGTAGATCGACACCGGCTGCGCCCGCGCGTCGGTCCGCGCCTCCATCCACGCGGCGTCGCTCCACGCCCGCTCCGGCAGGCCCGACACGACCGAGGCGGTGGCGGGCGGCACCTCGGCGTAGAAGCCGACGGGGTCGGCCTTGAGCGGCTGAAGGTGGCCATAGGCGTTCAGGATCTCGTACTTGTAGACATCCCCGACCACCACGCCGGGCACGAACAGCTCCCACACCCCGGCCGCGCCCCTCCGGCGCATGGGGTGGCGGCGGCCGTCCCAGGCGTTGAAATTCCCCACCACGCTGACCCGCCGCGCGTTCGGCGCCCAGACGGCAAAGGCCACGCCCGCGACGCCCTCGTGCTCCATCGGATGCGCGCCGAGGCGGTGATAAAGTTCCTCGTGCCGCCCCTCGGCCAGCAGGTATTCGTCCATCTCGCCCAGCACGGGGCCGAAGGCATAGGGGTCGATACGCTCCCACTCATGCCCGTCCCGGCTGCAGCGCAGCCTGTATTCGAAGGGTTTCTTCTTCCCGGCAAAGGCCGCGTGAAAGAAGCCTTCCGGGTGGATCATCTCCATCCCGCCCAGCGATTTGCCGCGCCGGTCCACCACCTCGATCTCCGCCGCGTCGGGGGCGAAGACGTTCAGCGTCAGCACCCCGTGCGCGTCCTTGCGCAGGCCGAGGATGCGGAACGGATCGCCATGCTGGCCGCGCAGCACGGATTCGATCTCGGTGGCGTCAGGCGCGGTGGTCGGCAGTGTCATCGTGTTCATTCGGCTTGCTCCTCGCCGCCCGAAAGGTTCAGCAGGCCGCGCAGCGGGATGTCGAGCCAGTCCGGGCGCATGGAAAGTTCATAGCCCACCTCGTATGCCGCCTTCCGGATCAGGAAGAGGTCGAGCAGGCCGCGTTCGAAATCGGGCGTGGCCGGGTGCAGCGACGCCCCCGCCATCACCTCGCGATAGGCGTCGAGGAAGGCGCCCTCGGTCCCCTTGCGCCAGCGGGCGATGCCGCGTTCGGTGGCCTCGGCGTCGGCGCCCAGTTCCGTGCGGCGGCGCATGGTGCTCCAGAAGGCATAGTCGAAGCTGCGCAGCATCCCCGCCACGTCGCGCAGGGGCGAAGTCCGCTCGCGCCGCTCGGCGAGGGTGCGGGCCGGTTCGCCCTCGAAGTCGATGATCTGGACGTCGTTCTGCGCGACCAGCACCTGGCCCAGGTGGTAATCCCCATGGACCCGGGCCATCCCGCCCGAGGGCTTCGCCCCGCGCAGCGCGGCGACCTTCTGCTCCAGCACCTCGCGCCGTTCCAGCACCCGGCGCGCCAGCGCCTGCGCGGGCTCCGGCAGGCCGTCCACCGCGCCCGCCAGCCGGTCGAGCTGTGCGGACAACTCCGTCTCCGTCTCCCCGATCAGCGTCGCCAGCGCGTCGGCCGTCATCGGCTCCACGCCGAAACCCTCCGCCGTCTCGCCACCTGCCAGCGCGCGATGCATTTCGGCCGTGCGGCGGCCCAGCACGGCGCCCAGGTCAAGGGGACCGCCTAGACGGGAGTCCATACCCTCCTCGGCCATCGTGTCCTCGGGCGCGGGCTCCATGTCCATCCGCTCCAGATCGCGCAGCAGCGTTTCGGTGATGTAGCTCCAGGCGTCGCCCTGGTTGCGGACGAAGTCAAAGGCCGCGGCCAGCGTCGTGCGGCGATCGCCGTCCTCGACCAGCTCGACCGTCCCCAGAAGCGCGGGGGTGGCGTCGAAGCCGTCATGCTCCGACAGGAAGCGCCCGATCTCGATATCCGGCTGCACCCCGTCCCGCAGGCGGCGGTAGAGCTTGAGGATCAGCTGATCCCCGAAGGCGATGGAGGCGTTCGACTGTTCCGCCGACAGCAGACGCGGCTCGCCCACGTCCTCGGGCAGATCGGCCAGCGCCCGAGACGGGCGGAATTCGATCCGCCCCGCCCCGGACTCCAGCGTCCGGCCCTCGCGCAGCGCCGCCAGCATCTCGACCGCAAAGCTTTCGTCCGCCGCGCTTTCCAGGATCGCGCCGACGCGGTTGGTGCGGCGCAGCTTGGCCAGCGTCGCGGGCAGGCGCGGCGAGATGGTCAGCGCGTCCTCGCCCCATGCCGCCGAGAGCGGCAGGAAATAGCGCTGCGCCTCGCCGCCGACCTCGGCCTCCGCGATGGCCAGCAGGTGATGCCCGCCGTCCATCTCGGCCAGTTCGCGCAGGCTCACCCGGCCCAGCCGGTCGTCCTTGCCCGCGAACCAGCGCTGCAGCGGCAGCCATTCGGCCAGCGTCTGCGCCTCGAACTGCCGGGCCGAGCGGTCGGCCAGCGCGGTCGACAGCCGTCCGTCCCGCGTGGTCAGGGTCAGGAAATCGGGCAGCACCTGCGTGTAGGGCGTGTGCCACGCGGGCGCTTCCTTCTCCTCGGCCAGCAGGAACCAGTAGAACCCATAGGCGGGCAGCGTGTGCAGATAGGGAAGCTCCCCGATCGGCGGGAAGGGGGACTGCCCGGTCAGCTCCACCGGCACCCGCCCCTCGTAATCCTTCAGGTCGATCTCGGCCGCTTGCGCCTGCCGCGACAGGTTCGCGACGCACAGCACGACCTCGTCCCCGAAGCGCCGCAGATAAGCCAGCACCTTGCGGTTGCGGGGATAGAGCAGTTCGATCTCCCCCCGCCCGAAGACGTCCAGCGTCCGCCGAACCGCGATCATGCGCTTCATCCAGTTCAGCAGCGACGACGGAGAACTCTGCTGCGCCTCCACGTTGATCGCCTCGTAGCCGTAAACCGGGTCCTGGATCGTCGGCAGGTAAAGCTGCTGCGGGATCGCGCGCGAGAAGCCGCCGTTGCGGTCGGCGCTCCACTGCATCGGGGTCCGCACGCCGTCGCGGTCGCCGAGGTAGTAGTTGTCGCCCATCCCGATCTCGTCGCCGTAATAGAAGATCGGCGTGCCGGGCATCGACATCAGCAGCGAATTCAGCAGTTCGATCTTGCGCCGGTCGTTCTGCAAAAGCGGCGCCAGACGGCGGCGGATCCCCATGTTGATCCGCGCCCGCTTGTCGCTCGCGTAGATGTCCCACAGGTAGTCCCGCTCCCGGTCCGTCACCATTTCCAGGGTCAGCTCGTCATGGTTCCGCAGGAAGATGCCCCATTGGCAATCCTCGGGGATCGCCGGGGTCTGCCGGATGATGTCGGTGATCGGGTAGCGGTCTTCCTGCGCGAGCGCCATGTACATCCGCGGCATCAGCGGGAAATGGAAACCCATGTGGCATTCGTCGCCGTCCCCGAAATAGGGGCGGGTGTCCTCGGGCCACTGGTTCGCCTCGGCCAGCAGCATCTTGCCCTCGTAATGCTTGTCGAGGTCGGCGCGGATCGCCTTCAGCACGTCGTGGGTTTCCGGCAGGTTCTCGTTGTTGGTGCCGTCGCGTTCGACCAGATAGGGGATCGCGTCCAGCCGCAGCCCGTCCACGCCCTTGTCCAGCCAGAAGTGCATGGCGTCCAGCACCGCCTCCATCACCTCGGGGTTGTCGAAGTTCAGATCGGGCTGGTGGTCGAAGAACCGGTGCCAGAAGAACTGTTCGGCCACCGGGTCCCATGTCCAGTTGCTGTCGTGGGTGTCGTTGAAGATCACCCGCGTCTTGTCCATCCACTTCGACGGATCGTCGGACCAGACATACCAGTCCCGCTCGGGGCTGCCCTTGGGCGCGCGGCGGGCGCGCTGGAACCATTCGTGCTGGTCGCTCGTGTGGTTGATGACCAGCTCGGTGATGACCTTGAGGCCGCGGCGGTGCGCCTCTTCCACGAAGCCCTCGAAATCCTCCATCGTGCCGTAGCTGGGATTGATCGCCTTGTATTCTGCGATGTCGTAGCCGTCGTCGCGCAGCGGCGAGGGGTAGAACGGCAGCAGCCACACGGCGGTCGCACCCAGCTCCTGCACGTGGTCCAGCCGCTGCATCAGGCCCTTGAAGTCGCCGATGCCGTCGCCGTTCGAATCCATGAACGCCTTGACGTGCAACTGGTAGATGATCGCGTCCTTGTACCAGTCGGGCGCGGTGATCACCTGTTCGCCGTGGCTCAGGTCAGGGTTCGGTGAATTCATGACACGCCTCCGGGCGGGGTCAGCTTCCAGATCGCATAGGGCCGTTCCACGGGATCAAGCTCCAGCCGGTGCGCCTTGCCGTGCCAGGTGAAGCTGTTGCCGTGCAGCATGTCGCGCACCTCGACCGAGGCATCGTCGGGCAGCCCGAATTCCCAGAGCGGCACCTCGAATTCGAACTCCGCCGGGCGGTGCGGGTCGATCAGCACGTGGAACAGAAGGTAGTTGCGTGAGGCCGGGTCGAAGCGGCCGTAGCACAGCACCTCGTCGTGGAAGGCGGGGAAGAACTTCAGGTTGCGGAAATCCTTCATCGCCGGCTCTTCCCGGCGGATGCGGTTGATCAGCCGCACGTCGTCGCGGATCGAGATCTCGGCGTCGAAGTCGCGGTGCTTCAGCTCGTATTTCTCGCTGTCGCGGTATTCCTCCCGTCCGGGCAGCGGCTCGCCCTCGCACAGCTCGAACCCGGAATACATTCCCCAGTTGCCGCAAAGCGAGGCCGCCATCACAACCCGCGTCCGAAAGCCGGGACGGCCCGAGGTCTGGTTGAAGATCGGATTGATGTCCGGCGTGTTGGTGAAGAAATTCGGCCGCATGTAATCGCGGCAACCTTCCGTGGTGAGCTCGGTCAGGTATGCCGTCAGCTCCTCCTTCGTGTTCCGCCAGGTGTAGTAGGTGTAGCTCTGGTCGAAGCCGATCTTGGCCAGCCGCTTCATCACCTTGGGCCGGGTGAAGGCCTCGGACAGGAAGATCGTCTCCGGGTGCTGCGCCTGCACATCGGCGATCAGCCATTCCCAGAACGGGAAAGGCTTGGTGTGCGGGTTGTCCACGCGGAAGACCAGCACACCGCGTTCGGCCCAGAACAGGAACAGGTCCCGGATCGCCCGCCACAGCGGCAGGTTCGGCGCGTCGCCCTCCAGGTAGTAGCGGAAGTTGACGATGTCCTCGTATTTCTTCGGCGGGTTCTCGGCGTACTTGATCGTCCCGTCGGGCCGCCGTTCGAACCAATCGGGATGCTCGGTGATCCACGGATGATCGGGCGAAGCGTTCAGCGCGATGTCCATCGCGATCTCCAGCCCGTGCGCCTGCGCCGCCGCCACGAGCGCCGCGAAATCGTCGAAATCGCCCAGTTCGGGGTGCAGCGCATCCATCCCGCCCTCATCCGACCCGATGGCATAGGGCGAGCCGATGTCCCCCGGCTCGGCCTTGAGCGAATTGTTCCGCCCCTTGCGGTTGGTGCGTCCGATGGGATGGATCGGCGGGAAATACAGCACGTCGAACCCCATGTCCGCGACATAGGGCAGGTGGTCGATCACGTCCCGGAAGGTGCCGTGCCGCCCCTCGGGCCCGAGGGAGCGCGGGAAAAGCTCGTACCACGCCGAAAACGCCGACCGCTCGCGCGTGACATAGATCGGGAAGGTCTCCGACCGCGACAGGTTCTGGCGGGGCCCGTTGCGCGACATGTAGGCGGCGGTCTCGTCGGACAGGATCGCATCCATGTCGCCGCGCTTCGCCGCCGACTTCAGCGCCTTGAGAGTTGTGCCTTCCCCGCGCCGCGCCTTCATCGGGGCCAGCAGCTGGTTCAGCTCCTGCACCTCGACCGTCACATCCTGCCCGGCGCCGATCTTCTTCAGCGTGTCGCGGCGCCACGTGCCGAAGGCGTCCCGCCACGCCACCACCGAAATGTCGTCGCGGCCCAGCCGGTCGAACTGCACCTCGGCCTCCCACAGATCGTTGGCGACGTGACGCAGGCGGTGCTCGGCCCCGTCGCCCGTCACCACGGCGGCGGCGATCACCTCGTGCCCGTCACAGAAGATGTCGGCAGAGATCGTCACCGGCCACCCGGCCACGACCTTGGCCGCGAACCGGCCGCCGTTGACCGAAGGTTCGACGTTTTCGATCACGACCCGCCGATCGGCAAGCTCGTCCAGCGTGTCAGTCATGCGTTCCGGTCCCCCATGTCCACGCGCGCGTCAGGTCACAGAACCGCCGAAATCGGCCCGGGCGCGGGAACGGATGAGCGATTGGCCATGGACGTCCTCACGAGGGGCGATGCGCGGTTCGACACTGGTTCGTTGGAATGGCAACAACCGAATGCGGCGGAATGTTCCTTGATCGACAAAGGTCGATCGGCTCAGCCGGCCCGCAGCCCCGCATCGGCCAGAAGCTCCCGGTCCGGCAGATCGTCCAGTGTGTCCAGTCCGAAGACGATCAGGAACTGATCCGTCGTCACGAAGGTGTAGGGCGCCCCCCGCTGCGGGCTGCGCGGGCCGGTGGCGATAAGCCCCCGGTCATGCAGCCGCCCGATCAGGTCGCGGCTGATCTCCTTGCCGAAGATGTCCTTCAACCCCTCGCGCGTGACCGGCTGGTGATAGGCGATGGCGGCCAGCACCGCGGCGTCGAACTCCCGCATGTCGAGCACCTGTTCGCCCACGTCCGCCGCCGCCCGCACCGCCGCGCCATAGGCGGGCCGGGTGCGCAGCATCCAGCCGCCCGGCACCTTCGCCACCTCGAAGGCCCGGCCCTCCAACCCCGCCGCAAGCTCCGCCACCAGCGACTCCACCGGCTCGTCCTCTCCCACGACCCGCGCGAGGTCCTTGCGTGGCACCGGCGTGGCGCTGGCGAACAGCACCGCCTCGATCCGGCACAGCCATTCGCGCCGCCGCGCCTCGGGCAGCAGATCGGCCAGATCCCGGTCGAACGTCTCCTCCTCCTCGCGCCGCCCGCTCATCCGCTACACCCCGTAGACGCGGAAGGTCTCGCGCCCCGAAAGCTCCCGCACCGCGCCGAGTGAGACGAGCCGGTCGCACAACCGCCGCGCCGCGCGGTCCGACATCAGGCGCGTCAGTTCCCCCGGGACCAGCGCATCGCGGGTCAGGAACATCTCCACCGCCTCCCCCGCCCGCTTGGCGCGCAGCTTGGGCGCCACCGCCACCAGCCGCGCCGTGCGCCGCGTCAGATCCGCCGCCAGCCCCAGCACCTCGGGCAGCGCGGCGACCGCCGCCCGGTGGCAGGCCAGCCGCAGGTCGTCGCCCCGGAGCCGCAGTTCGCGCCGCGTCAGCCCGAGCGACAGGAGCGGCAGGACGTGGGACCAGCCCAGCCCCCGCGCCAGCGCCGCGTCGGCGCGGATCAGCGCGGCGGTCTCGGCCCGGGGCGCATCCTCCAGCGCCGCCTCCAGCACGTGGGCCGCGCGGGGCATCGCTGTCTCGCGCCCGGCGGCGAGTGTCACCGCGGCCGCCGCAGCCTCCAGCCCCGGCAGGGCCCGCCGCAGCGTGTCCTCGGACAGCGGCCGCCCGACCGCCCGGACCCAGGCGAGGTAACTTTCCCCCGCCGGGCCGGGATGATCCCCGGGCCGCATCAGCAGCAGCGCATCGCGCAGATCGCCCGCCCGCTCGGGCCGCCCGGCGAAGCCCACGCAGCGTTCGGCGGCCTTCAGCGCCAGCCGCGCGCGCAGCAGGGGCCCCGGGATCCCCGGCAGCCCCGCCGCCAGATGCAGCTGCGCCAGAGCCGCGCCCGACAGGAACGCCGCATCCTCCGGCCCCTCGGCCCGCGTGGCCGAGATCCAGCCCGGCAGCCGAAGCAGCAGGGTCACGTCATCCAGCACGGGCGGCGCCTGACAGGTCATGCCGTCATGGTCGCCCACAACGGCGCTTTTGTCCAGATTACCCCGCCAAAGCGCCGCACCCTGCCGGGTGCCTTCACGCGCCCCCCGGCCGCCCCGCGCGCACCGCCGCCGTGATCGCCTCGGACAGCACCGCGCGGTCGCCGACATGGTTCGCCAGCAGCAGGATCAGCCGCGCGTTCAGCGCCGCGCTGTCGTCGTCGGAAAGCCCCTCGTGCGCGCGCAGCAGCTCCGCATAGAAATCGTCCGGCCCGGCGATGTTGGGCTCCGTGGTCAAGGCCATGCTCACCCCCTCCCGCAGGCGCGGCGCAGCGCGGCACGCACCGCCCTCTCGTCGAAGCTGTCCCACCTCGCCGCCACATGCTGGTCCGGGCGGATCAGGTAGACGGCCGAGGACGCCGCGCCCAGATACCGCTCCGCCAGCGCGCCGCTTGGATCATCCGCCGCCGACACCGCCACGCGTCGCGCCGCGACCGGGCCCTCGCGCAGTTCCTCCGGCGCGTCGGCGTCCAGCGTCAGAAGCGTGAACCCGCCGCCAAGCGCCCCCAGCAGGAAGCCGTTGCCGCAGGGCGCGTCGGGGCACGGGCTGCCCGGCCGCGTCCGGTCCGGCCCGCCGGGCAGCGCGTCCTCGCCGTTCAGCGCCATCCCGTCATAGGTGCAGGGCACCGACAGCCGCCCCGAATTGACCAGCGGCCGGGCAAAGGCGTGATGCTCCGCCAGCGCCAGCACCGCGTTGCGGAAGGTGTGGCTGACCCTCGACTTCGGCGTGATGAAATCGGTCGAGCGGGTGGAGTTCAGGATGTTCTCGTCCGCCCCGTGCCGCCGTTCCGTGCAATAGCTGTCCAGCAGCGCCTCGGGCGCCGCGCCCTGCAGCACCATCGCCAGCTTCCAGCCCAGGTTGTCGACATCCTGCAGCCCGGAATTCGCCCCCCGCGCGCCGAACGGGCTGACCTGGTGCGCGGCGTCCCCGGCAAAGATCACCCGGCCGTGCCGGAACCGCTGCATCCGGCGGCACTGGAAGGTGTAGATCGAGGTCCAGACGATCTCGTACGCGACCTCGGGCCCCAGCATCGCGTCAAGCCTCCGGCGCACGTTCTCGGGCCGCAGCTCCTCCGCCCGGTCGACATCCCAGCCGATCTGGAAATCGACCCGCCAGATGTCGTCCGGCTGCCGGTGCAGCAGGGTCGAGGCGCCGGCCTTGTGCGACGGTTCGAACCAGAACCACCGTTCGGTCGGGAACCCGCCGCCCAGCATCCGGATGTCCGCGATCAGGAAGCTGTCGCGGAAGACCCGCCCCTCGAACTCCAGCCCCATCATCCCCCGCAGCGGAGAGCCCGCGCCGTCGCAGCCGATCAGCCAGTCAGCGATGATCGTGTACGGCCCGTCCGGCGTCTCGACATGCAGCACCGTATGGTCCGCCGCAACCTCGACCCGTGCCACCCGGTTCCGGCCGCGCAGCTCGATCGGCGCGCCCTCGGCCTGCGCCTGCCGGACGCGCTCCACCAGCACCTTCTCGAAATAGGGCTGCGGCAGATTGATGAAGGCGGGAAAGCGGTGGCCGGCCTCGGGCAGCAGGTTGAACTCATAGACCTTGCGGTCCTCGTGGAACACCTTGCCCAGGTTCCACACCACCCCCTTCTCCAGCAGCGGTTCGGCGCAGCCCCAGCGGTCCGCGATCTCCAGCGTCCGCTTGGCGAAACAGATCGCGCGGGACCCCTGCCCCACCCCCTCGTGATCGTCCAGCAGAACCACCGGGATGCCCTGCAGCCCGAGGTCCAGCGCCATGGCCATTCCGACCGGCCCGCCGCCCATCACCACCACCGGGTGACGCACGGGGGCGGCCGCGTCCTGATCCGCCGACCGGGCATAGGGATACAGCCGGTAGGCCAGTTGATAGCGATCGTCCAGGGCCATGCCCGCCTCCTCCGCGAACCCCCTCCGCCCTTCCCCGGGGGGAAGGTCTCAACCCGTCACTGCTGAAGCGCCGCCCACATCTCCTGATCCCGTTCGGCGGTCCAGATCCGGGGCGTGTCGATCCCGCGCGCCTCGTCATAGGCGCGGGCCACGTTGAACGGCAGGCAATGCTCGTAGATCGCGTAATCGGCGAACTTCGGATCGCATTCCGCCCGCACGGCGTCCCACGCCTCCTTCAGCGACCCGCCGCGTGCGGCCACCCGGGCGGCGGGCCGGTAAGTGCTCTGCACGAAATCCGCCGTGGCGGCGATGGCCTTCGCCACCATCTCCTCGCCGACCAGCGCGTCGCCGCGCCCCGGTGCGATCGACTTCGGCGCGAAGGCGGCGATGTTGGCCAGCGTCTCGGGCCAGTCGCCGAAATGGCCGTCGCCGCAGTAGCAGGCCGAATGATATTCCACGATGTCGCCGGTGAACATCACCTCCTGGTCCGGCACCCAGACCACCGCGTCGCCGGCGGTATGGGCGCGGCCCAGCTTCATGATGTCGACCCGGCGCTTGCCGAGATAGACGGTCATCCCCTCGCTGAAGGTCGTGGTCGGCCGGGTCAGCCCGGGAATCTCCTCGTGCCCCTGGAAGAGCCGGGGGAAGCGGGCGAATTCGCTCTCCCAATCCTCCTGCCCGCGTTCCTCGACCATCGCGGCGGCAACGTCGGACATGATGACCTCGCGCGCACCATAGGCGCTGGCGCCCAGCACCCGGACCGCGTGGTAATGCGTCATCACCAGATGCGAGATCGGCTTGTCCGTGACCGAGCGCACGCAGTCGATCACCTTGCGCGCCAGCCGGGGCGTCGCCTGCGCCTCCACGATCATCACGCTCTCGTCGCCGATGATGACGCCGGTGTTCGGATCCCCCTCGGCGGTGAAGGCATAGATCCCCTCCCCCACCTCGGTGAAGCTCACCGTCTTCTCCGCCATGTCGCCCTGCGACGCGAATGCCTTGGCCATGCGGCTCCTCCCTGTTGCGGGGCGCGCGCGGCCCCGTCCTGTCCCCGGCCACCGCCGGGGCGTGTTCACTTCCGCCCGGGCGTCCCGTCGAACTTCTTCTCGAGGCTCTCCCAGCAGTCGATGTAATCGTCCTGCAGCGGCGCCTCCCTGGCGGCGAATTCCGTCAGGTGCTGCGGGAAGCGGGTCTCGAACATGAAGGACATCGTGTTGTCCAGCTTGTGCGGCTTGAGATCCGCGTTCGACGCCCCCTCGAACGCCTCCCGGTCCGGCCCGTGCGGCAGCATCATGTTGTGCAGGCTCATCCCCCCCGGCACGAAGCCCTGCGGCTTGGCGTCGTACTGGCCGTAGATGTTGCCCATCAGTTCCGACATGACGTTCTTGTGGTACCACGGCGGGCGGAACGTATCCTCGGCCACCATCCAGCGTTCGCGGAACAGCACGAAGTCGATGTTCGCGGTCCCCTCCACGCCCGACGGCGCGGTCAGCACCGTGAAGATGGACGGATCCGGATGGTCGAACAGGACCGCGCCGACCGGGCAATAGGTCTTGAGGTCGTATTTCACCGGGCAGTAGTTGCCATGCCACGCCACCACGTCCAGCGGCGAATGCCCGATCTCGCAGGTGTGGAACTGCCCGCACCACTTGATCGTCAGCGTCGAAGGCACCTCGCGGTCCTCGAAGGCCGCCACAGGCGTCTTGAAATCCCGCCGGTTCGCCATGCAGTTGGCCCCGATCGGACCCCGTCCCGGCAGCGCGAACTTCTGGCCGTAATTCTCGCAGACGAAGCCCCGCGCGGGCCCCTCCAGCACCTCCACGCGATAGACCAGCCCGCGCGGCAGGATCGCGATCTCCTGCGGCTCAAGGTCGATCACCCCCAGCTCGGTGCAGAACCGCAGCCGCCCCTCCTGCGGGACCACCAGCAATTCGCTGTCGGCCGAGTAGAAATAGGCATCCTCCATCGACGCCGTGACCAGGTAGATGTGCGAGGCCATGCCGACCTGCGTGTTCACGTCCCCCGCCGTGGTCATCGTCCGCATCCCGGTCAGCCAGGTCAGCGGCTCTTCGGCGTGGGGCACCGGGCTCCAGCGGTACTGGCCCAGGCTGGTCACGTCGGCCGGCACATGCGGCGCGGTCTTCCAGTAGGGCAGTTCGATCCGCCGGTAACGGCCCGAATGCTTCACCGACGGCCGGATTCGATAGCACCAAGTCCGTTCGTTCTGGTGGCTGGGCGCGGTGAAGGCGGTGCCCGAAAGCTGCTCGCCATACAGGCCGTAATTGCACTTCTGCGGAGAGTTCATCCCCTGCGGCAGCGCGCCCGGCAGCGCTTCGGTCTCGAAATCGTTGCCGAAGCCGGGCATGTAACCTTCATGCGTGCCGGTGGTGTCGGTGGCGCGGATCATGCCCTTGGGCAGCTCATGTTTCGTCATCACGGATCCTCCCGGTGGCGCCAGCCCCCCTCCCCGAAGCGGCTGACTCGCCCGGCAGTATAAACGTTGCAGATGCAACGGCGTCAAGCGGGTCATAGCATCTGCAACGAAACCGCTTGCAAGCGGCCGCCGCCACGTTCGATACTCGGCCCACGGAAAGGATGCGCCATGAAGGAAACCCCGCCTCCCCTGCCCGAGTTCGACCTTTACGGTTTCACGCCCTACCGGCTGGCCGTGGCCGCCAAGCGCACGAGCGAGGAGCTCGCCCGCCAGTATCGCCGCCGCTTCGGCATCTCGATCCCGGAATGGCGGGTGCTGGTGCATCTGGCGCATTCCGGCAAAGTCTCCGTCCGCGATATCGAGGCCCGCGTCGCGATGGAGAAGTACGAGGTCAGCCGCGCCGCCAAGCGCCTGCGCGAGGCCGGGCTGATCGAGCGGAAGGAGAACGCCCGTGACCGCCGCCTCGTCGTCCTCTCCCTCACCCCGCGCGGGCGCGAGATGATGGCCGAGCTGCTTCCGATCGCGCGCGCGCATCAGGCAGAGCTGGAGGCAAGGCTGGGGGACGCCTTCGCGCAGCTCGAAGCCGGGCTGGAGGCGCTGCTGGCCGGCAGCGAACCGCGGGAACCGTAAGGAAATCCCTGCATCCGGGTCACTTCGCCCCTCAGCTGACGACGCGCACATCACCCAGGCTCGGGTCGATCCGCCGCACCACGGCGCTCAGCCGCGTCATCAGGTGGGTCCGCACATAGCTCGCATGAAAGGCCGAGGGCGCGGCCAGCACCAGCCGCCCCTGCTCGGCCTCCACTTCGGTCAGCGCATGGAACCAAGCGCCGTAGGTCACCGGATCGTCGCCGTGCAGCACCGCCTGCGCCCGGGCCCAGGCCCCCTCCCCGCCCGCCGGGATGGCCGCGCGCAGGGGGACCACGTTGCTCTGCTCCGGCGCGGCTTCAGGACGCGGGGCCAGCCGCTCCACGAAATCCTCACCGATCAGCGGCCAGGCCGGGCGCGTGTCCTCCAGCATCCGGTCCAGATCCAGCCCGTAGACGCTCAGCCGCCCCCGCGCGCCCTTCCGCTTCTGCACCAGCCAGCCCATCGACCGGAACGCCGCCATCTCGCGTTTCACCGTGCGTTCATTTACGGACCAAAGCCGCGCGATCTCGCGCTGGCCGATGCACAATTCGTCGCGCTGCCAGTTGTAGCGGGTGGTCACCAGCGCCATGATGCGCATGACCCGTTTCTGGGTGGTGGGGTCGCGCGACAGGGCAAAGGCCAGCAGGGCCGATAGGATATCATACTTGCGCGCCGCGGCTTGTGGCCCGACCGGCTTGGGACTCTGCATGCCCGTCTCCTGTCCCCGCGCTCCTCTGGACGAAGTCGCGGCTGCCTCGGTGCCGGACTGTTGGGGTCTCGGCGGTTGGGAAAAGTCGTTTCACAACGCTCTTCCTCATTCTGCAGGCATTAACGTCCGGTTTCTCGATTCTGTCAAGCGTCCGGCGGATTTTGGGGTCAGGGGATCAATACCATTTCGAAGAAATCGGTATTCATTGGTATTGGGGGTCATTCTTGAGTGTCCCCCAATCTCGCGGAAATGTCCCCTAATGCCGGCATTCGGGTCGATCCGCGTCCCCCTTAGCGGGCGGCGGCTCGACCGGAGCGGCCGGCGCGTCCGGCCCTCCGATTCGGCTGCGGCCACGGGCCTTAGCCCCTGTATCCGTTGCCGAAAACCTTCCCTGCGGGGAAGAAAGCACAGGACGCAGATTCAAGTAAACTCTCCTTTTGCGTTTTTCTTCAATCAAGCGTATTTCCGAAGTCAGGCAGAATTAACGTTGAGGCGCAGCATGTACGACCACACAGAACTCGCCCGGCTCCAGGCGCAATCCCTGAAGATGCAGGGCTGGATTCGGCAGCAGACCTTCAGCCCGGAGAATTCCAAGACCCTCCGCCGATTCTCCTCCTGGGAGGTGGCGGAGCTGATCTTCCGCATCAACCAGTCCACATTCCGCGGCCGTCTCGCCGCCGACCCGAGCCTTCCCGGCGGGGAAGTCGAGGAGGATGGTCGCCAGCGCTGGTACTCGCTCGAGGAGATCAACGAGTTGCGCCGCCGGATGAAGATCAACCGCAAGTCCCTCATGCCCCCCCGCCCCGCCGGCAAGCGCGCCTTCCGCGCGGCGGTCGCCAACTTCAAGGGCGGCGCGGGCAAGTCGACGGTCGCGCTTCACCTCGCCCATGCCGCCGCGCTCGACGGCTACCGGGTGCTGCTGGTGGACTTCGATCCGCAGGCGACGCTGTCCCACTCCATGGGCCTCACCGACGTGGCCGAGGATTACACGGTCTGGGGCATCATGGCGCGGGACCTCATCAAGGAAACGGACCGCATGAATGCGGTCGCGACCGGCGCGGAATCCGGCGCCTCACTGCCGCAGCGCAAGCTGCCCGCCTCGATCCGGGACATGGGGCTCGACGGGCTACGTCATGCGGACTTCATCAAGCCGACGGCGTGGTCGACCATCGACATCATCCCGTCCTGCGCCAACGCGGCCTTCGTCGAATTCGCCAGCGCGCAGTACCGGCACCTGAACCCGGAATGGACCTTCTTCGCCGCCGTGTCGCGTTACCTCGATGGGCTGGGCGACGACGATTACGACCTGATCCTCTTCGACTGCCCTCCGGCCATCGGCTACCAGTCGATGAACGCGGTCTTCGCGGCGGACATGCTCTATATCCCCTCGGGTCCCGGCTACTGGGAATACGACTCGACCACCTCGTTCATCGGACAGCTGTCCGAAGCGCTGGAGGACCTGAGCCTCGGCTTCGCCAATTCCTTCCCCGCGGGGAAGACTCCGCTGCCAAAAAGCTTCGCCGACATCCGCTTCCTGATGACGCGGTACGAGCCGGGCAACGACCTGCACCGCGCGATGCTGGAAGCGTTCCGAAAGGTGTTCGGTGATCATGTGACGGAACATCCGATCGAGATGACGCGCGCGGTCGAACAATCCGGGCGCTTCCTCTCGTCGGTTTACGAAATCGACTACCGTTCGATGACGCGGGAAACATGGCGTCGGGCGCGCGCCTCGTTCGACCGGGCCTATGAGGAATTCAGGGGCAACGTCATTGCCGCGTGGGACAAGGTGTGAGGGCCGGATCATGGTGAAGAAGAGACGCATGTTCGACATCGAAATGCCGGAGGAGCCCGGGGAGGAAACCTTCCCCGCGGGGAAGGTCGAGGCTCCTTCGGGCAGTGCGCGTCGACGCGGGCCCATGGCCACGGCGATCGGCGAGGCCGCGGAATCCACCCGTGAGCGGCGCGAGCTGGAAGAGAAGATCCGCGCAGAGAACGACGCGCTGGCGCATGAGCATGTGAAGCTCAAGCGACTGGGGCTGGTGCTGGACCTCGTGCCGCTGGACGCGGTGGAGACGGCAAAGCTGGTCCGCGACCGGGCCAAGGCGCCAGACTTCGAACTGGCGGACCTCAAGGCGTCGATCACCGAACTAGGGTTGTCGAACCCGATCCGGCTGGAGGCGCGGGCGGACGGCCGGTTCGAACTGATCCAGGGCTTCCGGCGGTTGGCGGCCTACAAGGAACTGCTGCAAGAGACCGGAGACGCGGAGCGGTTCGGCCGCATCCCGGCGGCGGTCAGCCAGCCGGGCGACGATCTTGAGATGCTCTACCGCCGGATGGTGGACGAGAACATGGTCCGCAAGGACATCTCCTTCGCCGAGATGGCACAGCTGGCGATCGACTATGCCGCCGATCCGAACACCAAGGTCGACGATCCCGACCGCGCGGTGGCCGAGCTGTTCAAATCGGCGGGCTACCAGAAGCGGAGCTACATCCGGACGTTCATCAAACTGATGAGCCGGATCGGCGACGCGCTGGAGTTCGCGCCGGACATTCCGCGCGCGCTTGGCCTCACGCTGGCCGCGCGGCTGGAGGAAGTGGACGGGCTGGCCTCCGTCATCCGGCGGGAGCTAGCGGCGCTCGACAACCGGTCGGTGACGGAAGAGATCGAGGTGCTGCGTCGGCACGCGGGCGAGGAGCGCGCGGCGACGGCGGGACCGGTGGCGAAGAAGACGGTCGGCACGGCGGCGGCGGGCAAGGCCAAGACCTCGTTCCAGTTCGACCGGCCGGAGGGCAGGGCGAAGTGCACCGCAGGCAACGGGCGGCTGGAGGTGCGGCTGTCGCGCGACTTTTCCACCGTCGACCGGCGCAAGCTGGAGGACGCGGTGCGGCTGATGCTGGACCAGCTGGACTGACCTTCCCCGCGGGGAAGGTTCGGGGCCGGGGCAGAAATGCTCCGGCCCATTTTCTGCACCGGGCAGGGCGCGGCGCTTTTGGCGGCAGACTGCGCCGACAAGCGCCGCCATGGCTGTTTGCGGAAGGAACTCGCGGGCTGGGCAGGGGCCTTGGCTACGACTTCTCGGGCTATCTCGGCGTGGCGTTGAAGACCGCCCGCAGGGGGCCGTATTCGGGCCAGCGGGTCACCTCAACCTCGGCTGTCAGGGTGAGGCGCGCCGTTCGGGTAGTGAGCTGGCGCAGCACCTCCTGCAGCAGCAGACGGGCCAGCGGCGCACCGGGGCACATGTGTGGCCCGCGCCCGAAGGTCAGCAGGTCCCGCGCCGGGCGGTCCAGGCGAAATCGGTCGGGATCGGCGAAGATGGCGGCATCGCGGTTGGCGGAGGTGAAGACTACGGCCAGCGCCTCGCCCGCCTTGATCTGGCGGCCGCCCAGTTCCGTGTCCTCGCGCGCGGTGCGGGCGAAGCCGCGGTAGGGGGTGTAGAGGCGGAGAAGCTCCTCGGTGGCGTCGGGCACGAGGTCGGGGTTCGCGGTGAGTTGCGCGTGGTCCTCCGGATGGCGGGCGAGGTGGACCGCCATGGAGCCGATGAAGGTGGTGGGGGCGATGATCCCGACCAGCAGGAACTGCCGCAACGCGCCGAGGACGAGGTCCCGGGCGAGGGGCTGTCCGTCAACGCGCACCGCCAGCAGGCTGGCGGTCGGATCGGTGTCGGGGTCGCGGGGGTGCGCGACGCGATCTTCGATGAGCGAGCGGGCGATATCGTAGAGCTCGTCCGACTTGGCGCGCAGGGTGTCGAGGTCCTGCCGCTGAAGCGCCATGTTGAATTCGGAGCCGACCATACGGATGCGTTCGGCGTCGTCCGGGGGGAGGTTGAAGAACTCGGCCAGCAGCGCGATCGGGAGCAGGAAGGAAAAGTCGGCGCAGATGTCGCCGCCGCCCTTGGCGACCCAGGGGTCGAGGAAGCGGGCGACCATGGTGGCGATCCGGGGGTGCCAGGCTTCGAGCCGTTGCGGGGTGAGGAAGCGCAGGATCGCGTTGCGGTAGGGGATGTTGTCCGGCGGGTCGAGGTGCAAGGGCGGGCGGCGCTGCGTCGTGGCGACGGGCGGCACGACGTTCTGGACGGTGGTGGTGAAGAGGCGCCAGTCCTCCAGCACGCGCTTCGCGTCGGCATGGGAGGTGACGGCCCAGAAGCCGCCCAGGTCGTTCGACCAGGCGACGGGGCAGCGCCCGCGGAGGTCGGCGAAGAGGGCGTGGGGGCTGTCGAAATCCTCGGTCGCAGGGACGTGGAAGTCGGGTTTGCGGGTCATGGCGCGGGCCTCAGGTCGAGGGTGAGGGTGGTGATGCCGTATTCGGTCCAGCGCGCCCATGTCGGCGTGCCGGTGACGGCGAGGCCGGGGGCGGCCAGCAGGGTCTTGAGCACGATCCGGGCCTGGAGCTTCGCCAGCGCGAGGCCGAGGCACATGTGCGGGCCGATGCCGAAGGCGAGGTGGCGGTTGGGCTTGCGGTCGGGGATGAACTCCATGGGGCGCTCGAAGACCGCCTCGTCCCGGTTGGCGGAGAGGAAGTTGAGCGCGACGGGGCAGCCGGCGGGGATCGGGGTGTCGCCGATCCGTGTGTCCTTGGTGGCGACGCGGACGAGGGCCTGGTTGGAGGCGTAGAAGCGGAGGAACTCCTCGATCATCGGCTTTTCGACCGTCGGGTCGTCGCGGAGGCGGGCGAGGTGGTCCGGGTGGGTCGCCATGTGCCAGGCGATGGAGCAGAGGAAGTTGCGCGGGACGACGTGGCCGCCGATCAGCATGAGGCGGACCATGCCGGCCAGTTCCTCGGGCGTGAAGGCGGTGTCGGGCGGATTGGCGATCAGGCCCGAGACGATGTCGGTTTCTGGGTCGCGGGGGGCGGCGATGCGGTTCTCGACCAGCCGGACGGCGAAGGCGTCGACCTGGCGGGAGAGGTCGCCGGCGGTCGCGAGGTCTTCGCCCTGCACCGCGTGGACGTAGATGTGCGACAGCCGCCCGACCTCCAGCGCCTCGGCCTCGTCCAGCCCGATCAGGAGGCCGAGGGCGCCTTGCGTGAAGGGCTCGACGAAGCCGCCGGAGAAATCGGCGGCGGCGGGGTCGAGGCGCGCGATCAGGCGGTCGGCGAGGGACTGGAGCGCGGGCTCCATGGCGCGGATGCGGTTTTCCTTGAAGAAGGGGTTCAGGGCCTTGCGATAGCGGTCGCTGTCCGGCGGGTCCTTCTGCAGCGGCAGGCGTGGCAGGCCCTTGCGGGGGGAGGAGGGGATGACCGTCATCCGCGTCGCGGTGAAGGTTCCGGGGTCGCGGCTGGCGGCGCTGACGTCGGCGTGGCGCATCAGGGTGTAGAAACCGCCCCAGTTCTCGGACCACGCCACCGGCGCCTCGGCGCGGAGGCGTTGGTGGGCGGCGGGGTAATCGGCCATCACCTCGGGGGCGACGGGATCCCAGTCGCCGGTCAGGGCATCACGGTCCTTGGCAGCCATAGGGAGATCTCCGGGACATAGGTTATCAGCATGAGGAAGAGCGCCATGATGACCACGAAGGGCCACATGCCGCGCACCGCCTCGGACATGGGCGCACGGGCGATCGAGGACAGGACGAAGAGGTTCAGCCCGATCGGCGGGGTGAGGAAGGCGATTTCCATGTTCACGATCAGCACGATGCCGAAATGCACCGGGTCGATCCCGAGGGTGGAGAGCACCGGCAGGACGATGGGGGTCACGATCAGCATGACGGCGACGGCGTCGAGGAACATGCCGAGGATGA
>Ga0310345_10002332_pt1 | contig 19411 bp, 20 predicted proteins | sample HC15DNA20500_MG_FD_204667 | JGI IMG/M metagenome (GOLD analysis project Ga0310345, IMG submission 204667) | Marine microbial communities from station ALOHA, North Pacific Subtropical Gyre - HC15-DNA-20-500_MG | ecosystem: Environmental > Aquatic > Marine > Oceanic | place: Pacific Ocean: North...
ATCGGCAAAGAAGATGTGACCAGAAAGTTCCCCGGCCAAATCCGCGTTTTCTTGGTTCATTTTTTTCTTGATGAGAGAGTGCCCCGTTTTCCACATGATGGCTTGGCCTCCAGCTCTGGTAAATTCTTCGGGCACTATTTGGGAACATTTTACATCAAATATCATTTTAGCTTGACCATTCTTATTTAGTATGTCCAAGCCTAATAACAGAAGTAGCAAATCGCCCCTGACTATCTGGCCCTTGTCGTCAACCGCACCTATTCTATCAGCATCGCCATCGAACCCAATACCAAGGTCTGCTTTTTCTCGCTTAACAGTAGCGATAAGATCTTTTAGATTTTCATCCACAGTAGGATCAGGATGATGATTCGGAAATGTACCATCGGATTCGCAATACAATGGTATCACCAGAGCTCCTATGCCCCTTAGGATTTCAGCTCCCACCAGAGATCCGACACCATTCCCACAGTCCAAAACAATCTTCAGGGGTTTCTTAAGTCTAAATCGAGCCACGATATCTTTGACATAGTCCTTGGTGACATCAATCTTGGAGCAGGAACCTCTTTCTGCTTGCCCCCTTATGGCCCGGGGTCCATCGATCGACACAAAATTCCAGAGCCGTTGGATGTCTTTTCCATAAAAAGGATGGCCCCGCAAACTCATTTTAACACCGTTCCATTCCACTGGATTGTGTGAGCCTGTTATCTGGATACCTGCGTCCAAATGAAGTTGCTTCTCAGCCCAATACACAGTAGGAGTCGGAACTGTTCCAATATCAGTGACTTGTGATCCTGCAGAAACCAATCCTTCTATCAAACTTTCTGCTAACTGTTGTGAAGAAGGACGGTTATCTCTCCCCACAACAACCTTTGGACAGGTTTGCAGGTAACGAGCGGCTATCGATCCGAAAGCGAATCCAATATTTTCTAGCAACTGTGGTGTAAGCTCATCCTCAACAAAACCCCTGATGTCATACTCTCTGAAAATATGGTCTATAGACCGCATGGTACACTCTTTTCCACGGCATTCAAGTATGCCGGCTCAGGTGATTTGGACATCATTTCATCAGTGACGCCAAGCCTACAAATTCAATCCACTTGGAGGGAAAAATCCCCAGATAAATTATAAGCAATGAAGTGAAAATGAGAATCGACCGCAGTATAGCTGGCATTGGGACGGGACTGCTTGACTCATCTTTGGTTTGAGCCAATGGATCCTTCATCCACATAAGCCAAGCAATCCTTAAGTAATACCAATATGAGATGAGTGTGCTAAGGACTAGAGCAACGCACAAAAATATATAGTTGTCCTCCAGGGCTCCCTGGAGAATCAAAACCTTACCAATGAATCCTCCAGTTCCCGGGAACCCACCAAGAGAAAACAGGAAGATCGTCAGTGTCAAAGCAATAAATGGATAATTGCTTCCAAGGCCTGAATAATTCTCTACTTCAAGATTGTCTTCACTCTGATCTGAGACGAAGGTGATCCCGGCGAATAAACCAAGATTTCCCAGAACATAGGCGGTCAAATAGAACAATAATCCCGATTGAGATGTAGCATTATTGGCTATTATGGTGATCAGGAGATACCCACTATGAGCTATACCAGAATAAGCAAGCAGTCTTTTGATATTGTTTTGGGTGAGTGCAACCAAATTAGCGCCTACCATGGTGAGAATAGACAAACACCAGAGCACATCGGACCAAGAATAGTGAACTCCTTCCAGGTGAACGGCAAAAACCCGAAAAAATGTCAAGAAGGCACCAGCTTTAACTGCTACCGACATATAAGCAGTGACGGGGAGAGGAGAACCTTCATAAACGTCCGGAGTCCACATATGAAAAGGTACAATAGACACCTTGAAACAGAATCCCACTGCCAGCATGATAGTCCCGATCAGCAACATTGATTCGTTTGCACTACCCGTTGTTACAGCACCTGCTATCTCAATCAAATTGACTGATGAAGTGGCCCCATAAACAAGGGCTACTCCATACAGAAAAATTCCGGTAGAGAAAGCACCCAATAAGAAATATTTCAATCCGGCTTCTGAACCTCGTGGACTTCTCTGGTCTATCGCTGCCAGGGCATAAACGGAGATGGAAGCGATTTCCAAGCCTATGAAAATCAGCATCAAATCCAGTGACGCTGACATTACCATCAGACCTACGGAACAGAACAATAGTAAAGCAAAGTATTCCGGGGCTTGGAGCTCTTGACGTTCCACGTATGGAATAGAAATCAGAATTGTCAAACCCACAGAAAGGAGGAGGATCCAATTGGCCACTAGTGAGTAAGCATCAACAGCCACTATGCCTTGCGGCGATGAAACGTTTGTAGTGTATAGTATGTAGTTCGCAAGCCCTGCAGTTGCGATCCCTAGCAAGCTAATGCAGCCTAAATTTCGGACCTCCTTGATCCTTCCATTCCTACCTCTACTAACTCCGAAGAGTAGTACTGTAATCGCGAAGACTGTAAGTAAAATCTCTGGAGCCATTGCCAGGAAATAATGCCATTGTTTAGTAAAATCCATACCTAGAACTCCCTACATGCGGCGAGCGAGCTAGTTGCCGTATTGTCCGGTTCAAGCCAAGCCACAAGTCCCTCATGCCCCAATCCAACAGCATCGATTGTAGATCGATCGATCCTTTGAGCTTCTTCAACGGTCTCAATGACCAGGTCGAGAGAAGGAGCCATTCTGTCCATGAATGGTTTCGGATAAACTCCCAGCCAAATAATGCCGATTATAAGGGGAAACAAAACCAATATTTCCCTTCTCGAGAGATCATTCACAACCTTTTCCGGATTAGTTCTATTAAAGAAGATGCTCTGTATCATAGGAAGCATATAGTAGGCAGCGAAGACCACTCCACTAGCCGCAAATATGGCCATGGTTGATCGAGTTTCGAAGGCTCCGATCAGGGCCAGAAATTCACCCGTGAATCCACTGGTTCCAGGGACTCCTATTGAAGCGAATGCAGAAATCAGGAACGCCGTTGTTAACCAAGGAGCCATGGTCGCCAATCCACCAAAATCAGCAATGTTTCTAGTTTTAGTTCGCTCGTACAGCATGCCAAGCAATAGAAACAATGCTCCCGTAGATAAACCATGTGAAATCATTATTATCATTGCTCCCTGCAGTCCATTTTCATTAAGAGCAAAGATCCCAAGGACAACGAACCCCATATGAGCAACTGAAGTGTAAGCCACCAGTTTTTTTGCGTCAGTTTGTACAGCTGCTGTCCAAGCACAAAGTAGGATACCCAAAACACCCAATCCCATCAGTGATGTAATCACAACGGGTGCACTGGCGGCTAAAGGGAAAAAGGGAAGTAAAAATCGGATAAAGCCATAAGTTCCCATTTTGAGTAGAACCGAGGCTAGCACTACAGAACCAGGCGTGGGGGCTTCCACGTGAGCATCTGGCAACCAAGTATGCAGTGGAAAAAGAGGGATTTTAATGGCAAACGCCAATCCGAAAGCCCCAAAGAGCCATAGTTGCTCACTGACACTTAAGGGTATTTGGAGGAAATGGCTTATCGCAAAAGATTGCGACCCTCCCTTTGTATACATATAAAGGATTCCTACTAACATCAGTAGTGAGCCCAATGAAGTATACAGGAAAAATTTCACTGCAGCATATATTCTTCTATCTCCACCCCATATTCCCACTATGAAATACATGGGAATCAAGGTCAACTCGAAAAATACGTAGAAGAGAAACATGTCAGTGGACAAGAACACTCCCAAAACTGCGAACTCGAGGAGCAACATTAAGGAGTAAAAAGCTTTTTCTTTCTTCTTTATATATTCAAAAGCTCCAAGTATGGCTATTGGGGAGATGAAAGCAGCCAGGATTACCATGAAAAGGCTAATTCCATCTACTCCTAAAGAATAACTGACACCAAACATCTCTATCCAGTCAAATGAACTGACCATTTGGTATCCAGGACCTTGATCGGGGGAATATCCCAACCAGAGAGAGATGCTCAGTAACAAGACCAAGCTACTCCAGCACAGTGCCGTCATCTTGGCTTTGGCACGAGTTGTTACCAGTACATGCACAGATCCAACTAAAGGGAGCCAGAGTAAAGCATGGAGCAACCAAGCTTGGTTGAAAGAAGACGCTAACATTTTAGGTTATGACCATGATGAGGACCGCGAGCAGTCCAACAGTTAAGAAGAAAGCATAAGTATTAACTTGTCCCGTATGGAAAAGGCTGCCGAACCAACCGATCCCTTTGGCAAACCGTCCAGAAAGGTTGACTGATCTATCAATCAATCCTTGATCGAATTTTCGCCAACAGAAATGTGATATTCTCCACAAAGGCCTAACGATCCACTCATCGTAAAGTTCGTCGATATACCATTTGTTATATAAAAATTGGGATAACTTACTGTCGGGCGATTTAGATACTGCCGAACCCATTTTCTTTTTCGACAGCTGCTGTATCGTAACTATAACTAGTAATATCGCTACACTGGTTGAAATTAATGCCCAGGTCACTTCTCCTCCCCCAATGGGAGATTCGTGGCCTAGCTCTCCAACGTTTTCCAATTGTATTGCAATACTCTCCGATGTCACTGGATCTAACCAGTGATGTAACCAGTCAGTCATAGGGAGATGTCCAAATCCACCCACGACAGATTCCATTAAGTCTGGAGTGACGTTCACCCATCCTCCGAAGAAAGATAAAAGTCCTAATATCATTAACGGTATCAGCATAATCATTGGAGTCTCAGTTATTTCAGGCTGGCCTTGTTCGACTGTCCGATTATTTCCATGGAAAGTCATCACCATAAATCGGGTCATATAAAAAGCGGTTAAAAGGGCAGTTAAAATCGCCAGAGCCCAATAAAGCTTATAGAGCATCGGGAAGGGTGAAAATTCGGCCATGGCTAAGCTTCCAGTCATCCAAATGATTTCATCTTTGGAGAAAAATCCAGATAAGGGCCAAACACCCGAAATTGCCAAAGTCGCCACCCACATGAGAAAGCAGGTTATTGGCATATACGAGCGAAGACCACCCATATTTCGCATATCTTGTGGGTCATCCTCGGAATGAACTTTGTGAAGAGCCTGATGCATAGAGTGGATTACGGCCCCAGCCCCCAAAAACAAAAGTGCTTTAAAAAATGCATGGGTGACCAAATGAAACACGCCCGCTGTGTATGCCCCTACTCCCACAGCTAAGAACATATAGCCCAGCTGGGAAATAGTAGAATAAGCTAACACCTTCTTTATATCATGTTGCCTACATGCTATCGTGGCTGCAAAGAAAGCTGTACATACACCAACTCCGGCCACAACCGCAGAGGTCAGAGGTGCCAGTGAGAACAATAGAGAAGATCTTACGATTAAATAGACCCCAGCTGTAACCATTGTCGCAGCGTGTATCAAGGCTGACACTGGAGTCGGTCCAGCCATAGCATCCGGAAGCCATACAAAAAGAGGTATCTGTGCACTCTTTCCCACGGCTGCCAAGAGAAAGAATAGGGTGATCAGAGTCACCATGCCTCCTCCATATACAAACACCTGGGAAGCACTCTGTGATAAAGTTTGATAGTCGACAGATCCAACCGCACCATACAGTAAAAATATACCAAGCAAAAAGCCTAGGTCTCCGATTCTATTTACTATGAAAGCTTTTTTCCCGGCGGAGGCTTTTTCTTCATCCTCAAACCAGTAGCCAATTAACAGGTAAGAACAAAGCCCGACCCCTTCCCAGCCCACGAACATTATAGGATAGCTAGATCCCATCACTAAAATCAGCATGAAGAAAACAAAAAGGTTCAAATAGGCAAAATATCTAGCGTATCCTTTCTCATCTTCCATATAGCCCATACTAAAAACATGTATAAGAAACCCTACACCCGTTATCACGCTCATCATCACAATGCTAAGGGCATCTATCTGTATGCCAGCTTCCACTACAAACTGTGATGTCTCAATCCATGTCCAATAACTTCTACTCAGAGTTGACGGATGTTCCGTTAGGAACATCCGTAGGCCATTTGTAGCAACAAGAAAAAATGATATCAATACACTGCCTGGACCGACCAAGGAAGCCACTCTCTTAGACTTTAGAATGTCTTGGTCAGACACTTCTCGTCCTGGTCGGTTTATATAAAGGGATATCACTCCATTAATGAGGAAGCCTAGAAGGGGCAACAATATCACTAGACCCGGATAGAAGGGTTCCCAGTTAAGAACGTCATCGACTAAGGTTCCATTCTCTAGCAATGGAAATAGCTCAGAATGATTCAATTCTACCACCTAAGGAAACTAAAATTGTCAGTGATAACCGTTTGATGATGACGGAAAATCGAAATAATGATAGCCAACCCGACGGCTGCTTCAGCCGCGGCAACCGTCATTACAAAAAAAACGAATAGTTGCCCTTCTATTCCTGCGTAGCGTGACAGGGCCACGAAAGCCAAATTGACAGCATTCAACTGCAACTCAATGCAGAGAAACATAATGATCGCATTTCTTCTGATAATAACTCCCAATGTTCCAATGACGAAAATAATCGCACTCAGAAAAAGGACTTGAGTGACCATATCAGTCGGCTTTTTTTGCCAACGCCACGGCCCCTACAATCGCGACGAACAAGAGGATTCCTGTGAATTCAAAAGCCACTACATAATCAGTGAAAAGTGGTTCGGCGATAACCCCGGTTATACCTTTTCCCGCGACCTCCATGTCTATTTCTGAGCCAACATCTGAGAATCGGATCCAGGCGTCATCGCTGATTCCAAGTTGGTTTGCTAATAATCCTCCTATACTTCCCGTGACACCAAAGCCCAGCAAAACAGCTAGACCACCTCTTATGTCCTTTTTATAGTCATGGCCAAGGTTCAGCAACATGATGACGAAAAGGAAAAGAACCATAATGGCACCTGCGTACACAATGATTTGGATCGCAGCTAGAAAATGTGCTTCAAGTAGTACATAGATTCCTGCCGTACTAGCAAGGCTAGCCACCATGAACAGGAGGCTAGCTATTGGACTTGGTCCCAAGACGACTCCAAGTGCACCTCCAATGGCCAGCGAAGAAAAGAAGAAGAATATTAAAGCACTCAAAATTCAGCTCCCTTTCGACCTTTTTTCAAATCTAGTGAAATCATCGGTTATCCTTATTACTCACTTGTTGGATCAGAAGGATCCCAGAGCAGGGTTGTCGGATGGTCTTGGTGCATCAGTCGATCCAAGTCGTAAACAAAACGTTCTCTAGAGTATTCCGCATTCTCAAAATCTTGACCTACATGTATCGCTTCAACTGGGCACACTTCTTGGCACATCCCACAAAAAATACAACGGAATTCATCGATTTCGAAGACTATAGGATACCTGTTTCCTTGATCATCTTCGCCTCCGACTAAGCGAATACAATTGGCTGGACACACCGTAGGGCAAAGTCCACAGGCGACACATTTTGGCCTACCATCCTCATGTACTTCCATGCGATGTGTGCCTCGCCATCTAGGGTGTAGCCGAGTTTCTACTTCGGGATATTGTTGGGTTATTTTTCTGGGGTTCAACATATGTTTTAAGGTGATCTTCATCCCTTTCAGGGCCGCCCGCAGATAGGAAGTATCTTTGATCTCCGGTCGAGTTACTAAGGTAGTTGTTATCGCCATAATGATTCATCCACAAATAGTCTTTTTCTATTTCTTGACATTACATCACGATTGAAAATAGACAATGGCTTAGCCTCCGACCTTTTTCCCTGAGGCCGCACCACTTATTGTCCCACCCCTGTCCACCACAAAAACAAACGCCATGGTGCAGATACCGCTAACAACGGTGAGCACCAAACCAAAAACAAAGCCGTAATCAATTCCAGACTGAGAAAGAGTCAGGATAGTAGCTGCAACTATCATGGCGTAACCTAATGAGATAGGTAGTATAATTTTCCATCCCAACTCCATCACCTGATCGTACCTGAATCTTGGTAGCGTCCATCTTATCCAGATATATAATAGAAGAAAAAAACCAGTCTTAGCTGCAAATCCAAGAAATGTTGCCAAAGTCTTCCACACGGATAGACTAGCTGAAATCGGAGCTCCATCCCCAGTGAATCCACTAATCCAGGCTCCGTCATGCATGAACACGTCATCCCAAGAGCCAGGAAGATCCCAACCACCGAAAAATAGAGTTGCCATCAACGCCGAAGCAGTGACCATGTGGGCATACTCAGCAATGAAAAACATGGAGAATTTCATTGCAGAGTATTCTGTATGAAATCCAGTAATCAGTTCAGATTCTGCTTCCGGCATATCGAAAGGTAAACGGTTTGTCTCTGCAAATGCACATACCAAAAACAAGATGAATCCCAGTGACAACGGAAGTGAAAACCACAAGCCTAGTTCCTGTTGCTTCCAAACAATCTCGGTCAATGTCACATTCCCGGCTAACATCAACACAGTAATCAGACTTAGGCCTAGGCCAACCTCATAACTAATCATCTGTGCTGACGCTCTTAAGGCCCCCAGGAAAGCATACTTGTTATTAGAGGCCCACCCAGCGATCACCACCCCATACACACCGAGCGAACTTAAAGCTAAAATATAGAGGACTCCGATAGGAACATCCGCTATTATCATGGGAACTACTCCCCAACTTGTCGGCAGCGGTGCAGCGAACGGAATAACAGCGAAAGTCACCAATGCTGGGATCATAGCCAGCATTGGTCCTATGAGGAAATAAAACTTAGAAGCCGACGCAGGGAGAGTTTCTTCCTTGAACAAATTCTTCAAACCGTCAGCTATGGGTTGAAGCAAACCCATAGGGCCAACTCTGTTGGGACCCAATCTGTCTTGAATGAAAGCGGAGATTTTCCTTTCTGCCAAAGTTGTGTAGGCGACAGTTAGCATGATGATCCCAAACATTACCGTAATCTTAGTCAGGGTAATCAGATAGAACACCATCCCATCTTCAGCACTAACAATCTGCAGTCTCTCCATATCAACCCTTCGTAACCTGGGCATCAAATTCAAGTTGAAATCCCATAGATCCTAATTGTAGATATGTCAGCCCAGTGAATGCTTCGGATACTTCTGAAAGTTGATCGAATACATCCTCAACAGTTTGCCTGGTTTCAATCCCAGTAACGGCAGAGGTGAGGTCATTCAATACGGACCAAGCAGGCCTTGCATCTCTGGGCCCTTCAAGGCTTCCAAAAAATTTCTGAACCCTCTTGTCACAGTTAGTGAAAGTCCCGTCCACCTCAGCAAACGTTTTAATTGGAAGGGTGAAATCGGCTCTTTGAAGAGATTCGGAAGGATGAGAGCCGAGATAGATTATAAGGTTTGCACCTTCTCCGAAATTCGCCTCTTGGTCCTGTAACCTGTCTCCGACAACCAGAATTGTTTCAGCTTCTCCAGAGATGTCTTGCAGTCCTCCGATCCCATTTTTATCCCCCACGTGCTTCGCCCCCAACAACTTTAATCCCTCTACATTTGGGGCTAAATCCTTAGTCCTCCGTAGACCGTCAGTCCCTCGAAGGGGCATTTCCTCTAAAGAGGAGGGGCATCGAAACACGATCTCACCACCCCCTATAGCTTTGAGTAATTTAACAACAGCCCCCATATCTTCGTTTGAACACAATGGCGAAACGACCACCTTGATCGAGCCTTTCAATGATGTGAGTCTTGCACCCACCTCTTTAATTATATTTTGCCATTCCAATGGTGTTTGTAAGCTTCTATCGAGATTCCCAATCGCTGGCTCTTCTATTCTGCCCTCTTCATTAAGCCACTCATATTGAGCTCTACCATAATCACACATCCAGTGACCGTTCACCTCAGCATTTAACCTGGGTTTAAACCTCTGTACTAGATTATCTCGAGTATGAATGTCAATATTGCACCCCATGCTGCAGTTAGGGCAAATAGACGGTGTATGGGCTAAATCCCAGGCTCTGGCTTTGTGCAAGAAATCCTTAGACACCAAAGCTCCGACTGGACAAATATCCACAACATTCCCCGCCCATTCTGCTTCCTCGAGGCCTCGATCAAAAAATGTATCTATTACAGCTCTATTACCCCGTTCCACCACAGCTAATATTGGTTTTTCTTCAATCTCTTCCATGAATCTGACGCATCTGGTACACATGACACATCTGTCTCCATAAAAAAGAATGTCTCCGCCAAAATCATCTCTACCCAGAACTCTTTTAGCGACCTTACTTCTGCCGTGTTTCCTGCCTTCCGAGAAGACAAAATCCTGCAAATCACATTCGCCAGATTGATCGCAAATAGGACAGTCCAACGGATGATTCACCAGGTAAAATTCCAAAACACCCTGTCTCATTTTAACCGCAGATTCACTGTCTGTACGGACTACTTGACCTTCAGCCACAACTGTTATGCAGGAAGGCATGAGTTTAGGCGCACCCTCTATCTCTACCAGACAGAGTCTGCATTGTGCTGGCGAACTAAGCCCAGGGTGATAGCAATAATGAGGCACTTCAGTGCCGGCCTGGCTGGCAGCTTCTAGCACCGTAGTCCCTTCGGGAACTTCTATACTCACATTGTCAACGACTAGGTTTATATTTCGGATTTTTTCGGGCACAGAATTGGGCTTAGCCATTCCCGCTCCCGACCTTTAGCAGGTTCAAATAATCTTCTCTGAAATACCTAATCGAAGATTGTACAGGTGCGGCGACTGAATCAGACAGCACACAGATCGTGGTGCCAGTCATCTGGTCCGTTAATTCCATCAAGGTGTCCAGGTCTTCCTCACTACCTTGTCCGTTTTCCATTTTCTTCAGAATGGTGGTGACCCAGGCGGTCCCTTCCCTACAGGGTGTACACAGACCGCAAGATTCATGAGCATAGAATGAGGCCATCCTCATCACCTGGTGAACAATATCTGTACTCTCATCCATGACAATGACGGACGCACAACCTAACATCGATCCAGCTTCCTCTACTCCTTCGTAAGACAACAAACAGGTCTCCACTTGCTCTGCCGTTAGAATAGGAACGGAACTCCCTCCCGGAATAACCGCTTTTAGGGATTTTCCATCTTTTACTCCACCACACACGTCCTCTATCAAGTCTTTGAGTGGGAAACCCAGTGGAAGTTCATAGTTTCCCGGGCGTTCGATATGGCCACTGACGCAGAACAGCTTAGTTCCTGGACTTTTTTCAGTTCCCCATTTTCGATACCAATCCGATCCGTACATGACAATGTGGGGAACAGCGGATAAGGTTTCTACATTATTTATCGTTGTAGGGAGGCCAAACAATCCAGCGGCGGCCGGAAAAGGAGGTTTGATACGGGGTTCGCCCCTCCTTCCCTCTAGTGAATTCATTAAGCCAGTCTCTTCACCACAAATATAGGCTCCAGCTCCAGTATGTACAGTTAGTTCAATTGTTGTTTTAGATCCCAATACGTTCCTGCCGAGGAAGCCACTTTCATAGGCATCCTCTACTGCTTTCCCTAGGACTTGGTTCGCCTCGAAGAATTCACCTCTACAGTAGATGTAAATTTGTTCGGCACCGATGGCATAAGCTCCAATCGCGCAGCCTTCAATTAATTGATGAGGGGTCCATCGTAATAACTCTCTGTCTTTAAAGGTTCCTGGTTCAGATTCATCAGCATTACACAGCAAGTAGTGAATTTTCCCTGAATTTTTTGGCATGAAACTCCATTTGAGACCAGTAGGAAAGCCAGCACCGCCTCTTCCCCTCAATCCAGAATTCTTAACGATCTCTATCACTTCCCCGGGGCTCATGGACAGTGCTTTTCTTAGGCCTTCATATCCCCCCTTTTCGATCCAACCTTTCAAAGTCCTAGCATCCGGATCACCAAAATGCCTAGAGATTATGGAGACTTCGCTTCGGTGATTGTATGGATATCCCATTTTATTCCTCCACACCCTTTCCTCCGCTGTCATCTGACAGATTTTTCCGAAGTCTATTCAAAATTTCAGGGACATCTAGCACACCAACATTTTCGAAGTATTTAGAATTGATTTGAACACAGGTGGGGAAACCACAACCTGCTAGACATTCGGCTTCAATCACACTGAAATTGCCGTCCAAGGAAATCTCTCCAAGATCCGTTTCTATCTCCCCTAGAAAAGTCCGGAGCACGTCTTCAGCACCACAGAGATTACAGCTGATATTTGTACACACTTGAATCAAATATTTTCCAACTGGTTGTTTGTTATACATCGTGTAAAATGTAGCAACGCCTCTGACATAGGCACTTGACAGGTCGAGGAGTGTTGCTACTTCATCCATAGTTTCTGGAGAAACATATCCTCTAATCTCTTGAGCTAGAGATAGAGTAGGCAACAACGCAGCTCGTTTTTCAGGGTATCTAGTAACAATTTTCTCAAACCGAATTAGATAATCACCTTCAAACAGAGTTGCTCCCGCATCTTTTGTTTCCAACAGATAGGGATATGTGGCCGAAGCACTCGGATGTCCCCCACTTAGAGGCCTTTTTCCTACAAATTCTTCTCCCCTAATTTCTACTTCAGTAAGTTGATATTCGCCGACGTTACCAGCCCAACCCGGGTTCTTCTCAGGAGGGGTCATCTATCTATTTCGCCCAACACTATGTCCAAACTCGCATTGATCATTATGAGGTCTGAGACCTGGTGTCCTTCTGCAAGTTGTGGTAAAACAGAAAGATTGACGAAGGAGGGTGGACGCACTCTCCATCTTACCGGTTTTTCCCCGCCGTCACTAACCACGTACATACCCAATTCACCCTTTGATCCTTCTATCGCAAAGTAACAGTCGCCAGGAGGCACCCTCACTCCTTCTGTGACTATCTTAAAGTGATGGATCATAGACTCCATATCATTCATACAGTCAGTTTTACTGGGAAGTGAAACCCGTGGATCGTCAACGTTGATTGGCCCACCAGGGAGCCTTCTCAAAGCTTGATCTAATATCTTCAAGCTTTGCCGCATTTCCTCCATCCTCACCAAATAGCGATCGTAACAATCCCCATTTTTACCTATTGGAACCTCGAATGCATAGGTCTCATAGTCATAGTACGGCCGGTCTTTTCTAAGATCATAATCAATTCCTGATGCTCTCAAATTGGGACCCGTGAATCCGGCGTTGACAGCATCGGACCCAGAAATAGTGCCTATATCCTGAGTCCTGCCGAGGTGGATTCCGTTACGGGTAAGAAGTGAGTCGATTTCATCTAACGTCTCAGGGAAAGTCTCCACAAAGTTTCTAAGTTCATCGGTCCAACCCTCAGGAAGGTCTGCCATCATCCCTCCAATCCTTGTTGCGGAGGTGGTGATCCTAGCACCTGTGAATGCTTCGTGGAGCTTATAAATCCTCTCCCGCTCCTGGAAAGCATATAGAAACGGCGTGAAAGCACCCACATCTATAGCTGTAGTTCCCAACCACAAGAGATGACTAAAAATCCTTTCCATCTCCATACACAACACTCTTACCACCTTGCATCTCTCGGTTACTTTCAAGTCCATCAGTTTTTCTACTGCCATCACATAAACACAGTTGTACATCAACGGAGCCAAATAATCCATACGATCTGTCAAGGGTACAATCTGATTCCAAGTCCGGAATTCTCCCAATTTCTCAAAAGAAGAGTGCAAGTAGCCTATATCGGGATCAATCTGCACAATGGTTTCACCGTCGAGCTCGCAGAGCAGCCTCAACACCCCGTGGGTCGCTGGATGCTGTGGGCCTATATTCACGAGCATATTCCCAGAGTCTAGATTTCCTTGGGGTAGTTCTATTGTCTGCTTGACCGACATCAGTCATCCGCCCTTTGGCCGAAACCCTCTAACTGTTCCGGACTGTAATAATCCTCATAATCCTGCTTTAGGGCTAGCTCGGTCTGCTTCTCCCTACTGAATCTTCCCCTCAAAGGAAAATCTTTTCTCAAAGGATGGCCTTCCGAATAATTTTTCGGCATCAAAATCCTTCTCAAGTCCGGATGGCCTTCAAATTGTACTCCAAAAAGGTCGAAAACCTCTCTTTCCAACCAGTTCGCGGAACCCCACAAATCTGCTACACTTCTAATCTTCAACGAATCTTCCGGTAATGGACACTTGATTCGCAACAATTTTTTATTGGTAATTGACCAAAGCTGATAAACCACTTCAACTCCAGGAACTGAGCCATAATCAACTGCTGTTACGTCCAGTAGAAGGTCGTAATCATGGCCTTCAGTATTCTTCAGCCATGTCAAGATCTCCAGATTATTACTCGGCTCCACATGCACCACTTGCTGGTCCCCACATTGAATCTCAGAACCGGTAATAGCTGAACCGAAAACATCGACCATAGCTTCAATCATGCTGACCTTCCCTTCAGTCATTGTTCTCCACCTATTTCAAAACGTCCTTGAAGCGACCGGGGCGAGCGGTTTGTGCTAGAGAGCTGAACTTATCTTGCTGGGTTGAATTCCCAAAAACTCCTGTCAAAGCTTTTACTTCTGAACTATCCGCCACAGGTTTTCCAGCCCCTTCCGGATCCTCCCTTCTTAATCGTTCATGATCAGCCATAGATTCGCTTTTGATTTTTTCCTGTATCATCATGAGTCCGTAGATGAGACCTTCTGGTCTTGGTGGGCAACCTGGTACATACACATCCACTGGCACAATCGTGTCGATTCCCTGTACCATTGAATAAGTATCGAACACGCCTCCGGAGCTGGCACAAGCCCCCATCGATATACACCATTTGGGTTGCATCATCTGATCCCAAGTTCTTCTCAGAACAGGAGCTAATTTATAAGGAACACGGCCTGCACAGATCAATACATCTGCTTGTCGAGGGCTGAACGACATGCGCTCCATTCCGAAGCGTGCCAGATCAAAATTAGAAGCGGCAGATGCCATCATCTCGATAGCACAACAGGCAGTGCCAAACGGCATGGGCCAAAGAGAATTCCGTCGAGCCCAATTTACCACAAAGTCTACCTTGGTGGTCAGGAAGGTAAGTTCTGAATTTCCAGCCACTGGGAGTTGCTCGTTCTGTCTATCTTTTATTCCCATTCCAAGCCTCCTTTCTTCCATTCATATACCAGTCCCAGGCCTAAAAGTAGGACGAACAGGCTGACCGCACCAAACACGCTCCAACCCAGGGTTTGCAGATCAACTGCCCATGGTATCAGGAAAACAGTCTCTAAATCAAAAACAATGAAACTAATCGCAACTAGATAGAATTTGACTGAAAACCGCTGGCGAGTGTCACCCAGTGGCATCATGCCCGATTCATAGGGCATTTCTTTAACTGGTGTCGGTCTCCTAGGGTTCAGGATATGTGATGCCACGCTCATTCCAATGGCATTCACGATTGACACGCTAAAGAGAATCAAAAGTGGGATGTAGGATCCCGACATAACCACCTGAAAGTTGCTTGTGAAATAGTTCACTTGTCGAACACAGTTAAAGTATTCGAAGCTTCAAAGGAGTGTCAACCCAAAATGTCCAATCCAAAATGTCGTTTGCCGTGTGGCCTGAAAGGACATATTCTCTGCATTCACTGAACTGTCGGCCTAGTGTTTACCATAATCCACTTGCCTACAATGTTATTCTATACTTATATCCACTTTTTGAGTTTCTATATCCAACGATAGAGTGAAATAAAAAATGCCAATCAAGAGTGACCACTGGATCCGTCAAATGTCCGAAGAACAGAACATGATCGAACCTTTCGAACCCAATCAAGTGAAACAGGGCAATATTTCCTATGGCTTGTCTTCGTACGGGTACGACATAAGAGTAGCACCCGAATTCAAAGTTTTTACCAACCTTCATAATGTTATTGTAGATCCGAAGAATTTTGACGACCGCTCCTTTGTAGACGTCAATACTACCGAGTGTATAATCCCTCCGAATTCATTCGCTCTCGCTCGAACAGAAGAATACTTCCGAATTCCAAGGGACGTACTTGTCGTTTGCGTCGGCAAGAGCACCTATGCTCGCTGTGGAATAATCGTCAACGTGACCCCCTTAGAACCGACTTGGTGTGGGCATCTCACTCTTGAGATATCGAATACTACACCTCTACCGGCCAAAATCTACGGAGGTGAAGGGATCGCTCAACTTCTCTTTTTGGAAGGTGATCAAGAACCTATGGTCGCCTATGCTGACAGAAATGGTAAATATCAGAATCAGGAGGGAGTCACCCTGCCAAAGCTGTGATCCCTGCATCACAATGTCTGCCGATGTGAAGATCAGAGTGAAGATAAATCATTGCACCCTGTGTCCCATAACTAGACCAATGATGCGAAACATGATTCCATATCGTACATAAAACTTGGACATAATTTTGGATAAACCTTTTTCTTGGATCGGACGACCTTTTTCCTGCTCCCCCTGGATTAAAAGCCCGCACTTGCAGACCATCGGCGGCAAATTCCTGCGGCCAAGTTTTCGGATGACTCTCCAATCCGAAACCATTGCAACTCCTGATGGGGATTTCTTGATATTGGATTGGATGCCAGAGACCAGCCCAGAGTCACCCCTGGTAATAGTGTTGCATGGCCTAGAAGGACATACTAGAAGACGCTATGTCACTCAAGCTTTTACATCTTTGAGGGCTAACGGCCTGCGGGCCGTCGGTCTGAATTTTAGAGGTTGTAGTGGATCTCCAAATTTGGTAGCCCGTAGTTATCATTCTGGGGAAACAAAAGATCTGCAATTCATCTTGACACTGTTGAGGAAAAGATTCCCCGATAGGCCAATCATGGGATTAGGATTCTCCCTGGGAGGGAACGTCCTCTTGAAATTCCTCGGTGAAACAGGAAAACGATTCCTGACTGCAGCTGCAGTCATATCCGTCCCTTACGATTTGTCTGCGGGCGTCGACTCCCTAGAAAAAGATGTGATGGCGAGGATCTATACAATGTATTTCCTGAAATCTCTCATGGAAAAAATTCGAACCAAGCAAGAGATGTTGAACTCTGTCATCAAGCTCGATGCACTCCCTGAAGATGTTACACTCAGGTCTTTCGACGAACTGGTTACAGCTCCTCTTCATGGATTTGAAGATGCGGCTGATTATTATGATAAATCCAGTTCCAGCCAATTTATTTCTTCGATTAAGATTCCCACCCTTCTCATTCACTCCAAGGATGATCCATTTTTTCCATCTTCTCGGTTTCCTGAAGGAGCAATCAATCGCAATTCTTACTTGACCCTGCTCCTTACAGAACTCGGTGGACACGTTGGTTTCATCGAAGGTTGGCACCCAGGAAATTTCACATTCTGGGCAGAGGAACAGGCCTCCGAATATTTAAGGGACTGCTTCGACTCGGCTGAAGTTTGAGGATCCTAAGAAAAGAATGTCTTGTGCCAACTATCCTGAACAGTCTTTTCCCACTCACCGTTCCGCAATTGAAATAGCCTTGCTATAGAATTGTCAAAGACAGTTGACTCCATCGAGACGGCCCCCTTCTCTGCTAAATCTCTAAAATCCAGCCTACCAACGCTCTCGATGCGTTCATCTTCTCGATACCAAATTGGTGATTTATCCAAAATTTTCACCTTCAAGGCCATTTCTTGATTTTTCAAAAAATGAACAAGTTTATCAATCGAACAGCCCGAAGGTGGAACTGAATTAAGGTCCACCGCAACAAAAAGAAATCTAGAGTGTCTCAGTTCTCTACCGCAAATCATCATCTCCCCGTGAGCAGACCAGCCTTGAAGAAAATCATCTAATTTTTGCAAAAAAACATTTTCTTCGGATCTGTCCAAATACCTCTCCATACCGAAAACCCACAACTGTGAATTATCAGGAAGATTAGAAAAAGGAATTAAAGACATAAATTTGTACTCCTTACGGAATAGAAGCAGTAGCTTGGAGGCTAGGAATCAATCTCTTCATGAAACTGATCCTCGTTCGTTGGAAATTTGTCGAGCAAGATAGCTATCCAGCGTAGGTCTTCCGTATTTTCCAACATGATCTTAACCACCATTGTCAAAGGAACAGCCAGAAGCGCTCCAACCGGGCCCCAGATCCACGCCCAGAATAGCAGTGATAACACAACCACTAAAGTTGATAATCCCAACCGTCTTCCCAATAAATTCGGCTCTAATAAATTTCCTAAAAACATATTTATGAAAAAATAAGTTGCAACCACAAAACCAAAATTTGTAAGAGTCCCAAATTGAACCAGACTAAGGAGCATCGCCGGAATAGCTGCCAAGATAGACCCCACTGTGGGAATGTAGTTCATCACAAATCCGATGAGCCCCAAAAGCACAGGGAAATCCAAGCCCAGAGACCACGTTATCAGGCCTATTAACAAGCCGGTCGCAAGACTGATAAGTGTTTTAATCGCCAAGTAGTCCTGTACTTCCTCAGCTATTTTAGTCAACCGACCGCGCTGCGTCTTGTTATGGACTACGTCTCCACCTCTTATCCTAGACCGAAGTTTTGCAATTGCTTCGAATTTTGGAGGAAAGATTGTAGCTTCCGCCAGAATGAATCCCAGTATTAAGAGCACCAAGAACGTATTGGTCAGAAATGCTACTACGCTAGCAGCTGTTTTCCCGAAGAAATCTACCGCCACTCCTGGATCGAAAACTTCTACGGTTAAATATTCCTGTAACGGCAATCCAAATCTGACACTCAGTCCATCGATCCAAACAGTATATAGGTTACTGATACTGCTCCTATAACTTGGAAGGTAAGTTTGAAAATCAGATACGGCTCTGATCCCTAGTAATATAAGACTACTGAAAATCGCACCTATCAATGCAAGGGTAATCAAAACTGCCAAAAAATCAGGAATTCTTGTCTTATTTCTTATTTTTGAGAGAACTGGCATACTCAGGATAGACAGAAACAGAGCTATAGTAAAAGGGAGGAATAGGCCTGAAGCCTCTCTTAACCCAGCTACCACAATCACCAGACAGGCCCCATTCAGAAGAAACCTGGCACCCGAATCCTTCACACCTTCAAATATCATATTCCCATTCCCCAGCTTTCATCAAAATATAATGAGATGTACATGAATATTAACCCGATACTCTCATGATATTGTAAAACTGCCAGACATACCAGCCACCCTTAAACAATACAGACACTCAGCTCACTAGCAGTTACAATCATATCGTCCGACTCGACCTTATTAGTCAGAGGAATATCCCAGGTTCTTTTGAACTAACTTGATAAGTCAGTTCTTATGTAGAAGATTCTATCAATCAAAATAAATTTGCTCTAGACTGCACATACAACAAACCACAAAACCAGTGGGGCCTGGACGATGCTAATCCTCTGTAGGAATAACCGGCTAGAAAAGTCTTTTCAAACTATGAACAAAGCCATCCTCCTAACTCCCCTCTTAACACTGGCATGCCTAAGTACTAATTTCACTGATGAAGAACCTAGGGTTCTTCAGGCAGGGGCTCCAGGCGAGGCATCAAGATTATTAGATCTTCAGGAACTG
>Ga0310345_10002333_pt1 | contig 19409 bp, 16 predicted proteins | sample HC15DNA20500_MG_FD_204667 | JGI IMG/M metagenome (GOLD analysis project Ga0310345, IMG submission 204667) | Marine microbial communities from station ALOHA, North Pacific Subtropical Gyre - HC15-DNA-20-500_MG | ecosystem: Environmental > Aquatic > Marine > Oceanic | place: Pacific Ocean: North...
GCGAGACGGCACACAGTCAAACGCCAAAAATCGCTACTCTTAAAAGACCTCGTTAAACAGGGTAGTTTAAAAGGATTAGGGAAGGTTCTAGTCTGCAAGAAGAACTACGTAATCGTACTGCATCGTACTGCTGCCAAGAACGACAGCACATGCTGACGAGTTGGTCCTCTAGCCAAATTAGAAACCGTGAACCTATAAGGTGAAGAACTAAGTCACCAGAACAAAGGTAAGGCGTGGAACCGATTAACAAGATCCCCACGCAGCAGTAGCTTTGACTCTATTCTGCCGCACCGGATCCAACCAACGCAGGCGTACAGTGTTTATCGAATGCGGCGGTCAGAGCAGCTGAAATCGACTCTGCCTCTTGATTCTCTATCTGAGAACGCTCCATCATGTAAATAAGTTTCCCGCCGCGCAGCAACGCAATCGCCGGCGACGATGGCGGGTAACCGGTAAGGTAACCGCGCACCCGCTCTGTCGCCTCAAGGTCGGCACCTGCAAAGACGGTCGCGACCTCATCAGGTTTCGTGGGATGCTGCAACGCCCGTGCGACCCCTGGGCGAGCCTTGCCGGCCGCGCAGCCGCACACCGAGTTAACTACGACCATTACAGTGCCAGACGTCTTCGTCAGTAGCTCATCAACCTCATCAGCGGTCCGAAGCTCGCTCACACCAAATTTGGACAATTCTTCGCGCATCGGCTGAATAAAAAATTCTGGATACACAGGCTCTCCTTATCCTAGAGGCTTCGCCTCTCATCGAACAACCCAACACTAGTTTATAGGAATCTAGCACAATCGCTGCTGCTCGTTACATTATCACGAGTTCTTCTCACCACGCCATAACGGTCCACCGGCAGAAGACTAGCGAATTGGACGCTGACAAGATCCCCCGTGTAACGGGCACCACACCGCAATTACACCGGAACTATAGAGCAGCGTTCTGACTGCGGACACTCGCAGCTGCAAGCCGTCTATTTAAACAAAACATCAGTGTCAGAGCAACGCCCCACTGTAGCAAGCATGTTCCAACACTATACGTCCGAATAGGATTCCACCACCCGTCGGGATCATAAACGGTCACCGCCTGATACATCCACCAACTGAACATGACGACAAACTCAACCGGAACGAGGTATTTCAATACCCATCCGTAGAAAATACGTATCCAAAACCTATCACTGACTGTACTGACGAATTCATCCCGAAACCGCCCGACCCCGTACTGGATAGCCGCAAACGCAATGAACAATCCATTCACCATTAGCCCTAGACTCCAAACCCAGTCCTGGTTTTCGAACACGGCCAGACTGACTGCTGAAGGGATTCCGAACACCACCGTCGCCGCGCCGACGAGTCGAACGGCCGTACGTCGAGTAATCCCCGTGTCTATCAGCACCCGGGTGCCGAGTTCAATCATGGCGATCAATGATGAAAGGGCTGCGCAGAAAAGTGCCAGGAAGAACACCGTGAGGAACAATCTACCGGCTGGCACCTGGGCAAATAGCTGCGGGATCCAGATAAAGGTAAGCCCAACATTTCCCGACGCCATCGCGTCAAGCGCCTCGTTCGTCGACAGGATTGCAAAAGCAGTTGGAAGGACCGCCATACCGGCTAGCAGTGACGCCGCATTGTTGCCTAGGCCTATCGTCGTGGCGTTGGTCACAACATCCTCGTCCCGACGCACGTAAATTCCGTAAGCAAGGATCAGCCCCCAACCGGCTCCCGTCGACCATGCAGACTGAGTCAATGCCTCAAGCCAGGTTCGGTAGTTCCCCAGTGCCGAAAGGTCTGGATTGAATAGGAATGACAACCCACGGCCCGCACCTGGTAGTGTCACCGCCCTTGCAACTGCAATTAGAAGCAAGAGAAACAGTGTCGGAATCAGGACCTTGTTCGCACGTTCAATTCCTGCCGTGACCCCTCGGGATACAATTGTGACCCCGCATCCAACCGCTATAACGTGAAATATGACAGGCTGCCAGATTGAAGAGCTATACCGCGTCCAATAGGCACTCGTGTCAATACCATCGAGCTCACCCATTAACGAAGCAACGAAATATTTAAGCGTCCAACCCGTGACGACGGAGTAGTAAAACATGATCATAATCGTCGTCAGTGCAACAAAGCCGCCCATCCAGGCAAATCTCTCCCCTACTATTGCTGTAAACGCACCCACAGGTCCGCGCCGCGCGCCCCGACCAAGTCCAAGTTCTGTTATCAATAGAGGGATGGACCATATGAAGAGAAACAACATCCATGGGATGAGAAATGCAGCCCCCCCGTTCTCAGCAGCAATACGCGGAAACCGCCACAAGTTGCCCGTCCCGACCGCCATACCCAAACCGGCGACGATCAACCCCCAACGCGACGAAAATAGATCAAGCTTCGGCATCAGTAGACCGTAGCAAGTTTACCAAGGCCATCCCATACCAAACGTTATCTAAACGCCTAATCTCAGAGCTCTGTTGATCTACCGCTAATCGCGTTACAACTCGATACGATCTCACCGGGCACAGTCTTGAGTACCAGACCTGCGGCGCAACTTTGGCGACCATTCTTAAGAGCCTCAGACCTCAGCTAGTCACCAGGATAATCGCGTCTGAAGTAAATCAAACAGATGTAAGTCCACAAGCTACGCTGTCATAGTTCTTCCGCCCAAGCGAGACAGTCCCTCATTACCTGCCTGCTCCTTCTGGCCCCACACCGGAATTGCTATTGCATCGTTACCAACAAACGGTTGCTACCTGAGTCATAGATGGGAATTTTTGAACAACGTTGTGTGAAATATTTCTGAATCGACGCGGACGTTCTCAAAACGCATACTCGTTCCTCGGGATTTATTCTCTACCGCGCAAACGAAAGTCTTCTAAAGAACCCCATCACTACATTAATCCAACATTGACACGATTCGTATCAATGACTATACTCGTATCGACTCAACATTTAGGCGGGGTGTGCGTGCACGAGAACGACTAACGTTGCGGCCTTCGTGATAACGCACGCCTTCTGCTTGCTTTTTAGCACCAGGTCGTGCCAACGGTGCCAGAAATTCTTTTCATCAGCATGGCGGCACGGATGCTGGGTATGCATCCACAGACGCTTCGTAAATACGAGCGTCTCGGCCTCGTACGTCCGACACGAACTGTCGGCAGCATGCGACTCTACTCCAGTGAGGAGATCGCACGCCTACGACTAATCAAGCACCTAGTTGATGAACTTGGCATTAACTTAGCCGGTGTTCAACAGTTGCTGTCTATCGCTGAAGTGGTAGAACGCATACGGGCTGTCTCTGCAAACGACGCACTCGACCGCCGCGCCAATCGCAGGCAATTCTACCGTGAACTCGATCGTTTAACGGAGCTCATGGGGCTATAGAGCATGCAGTTTAAAGACTACTACGAGTCGCTCCGGGTTGTGAAAGCTGCCACACCTGAAGAGATCAAAAAAGCGTATCGCAAACTTGCCCGTAGGTATCACCCGGACGTTAACCCTGGCGACTCGTCCGCTGAGACACGTTTTAAAGCGATTAACGAAGCGTACGAAGTATTAAGCGATCCTGACAAACGTCGCAAGTACGACGAACTCGGTGCGAACTGGAAGCAGTACGGACAAGCACAGACACCTGGTGGCCGCCCATTTGGTACTGCCGGCGAGTGGTCATTCCGTGGCCACCCGCCGAACAACGTCCAATGGAACGACGCCCGTAATGCTTTCGGTGACGACCCTTTCTCAGAATTCTTTCAGACGTTCTTTAATGACGGCGATCGATTCAGTACTCGACCTAATAGACACCGCAGCTACAAACACCGAGGCCGCAACGTGGAACATGAATTCCAGATGACCCTTGAACAGGCCTTCACCGGTGTAACGCAACGGTTGTCACTCACATCTGATGGCCGAACACGTACGGTGGATGTGCGGATTCCAGCGGGAGTAGCCGATCGGTCTCGAGTTCGGATCAGTGGTGAGGGTAAACCCGGTATAGGTGGTGCGTCCGCTGGCGACCTCTATTTACGTGTTCGCCTCGCACCACATGCAGTTTTCGAGCGCAAGGGACGCGATCTGTACATTAAAACAACCGTCGCACTAACGACGGCCGTTCTGGGGGGCGAGGTCAACATTTCGACACTTGAGGGCAAAGCACTACGACTTAAGGTCCCATCGGTGACACAACCCGGACAAGTGTTCAGGCTAAAGGGGCAAGGAATGCCCACGATTCGTAAGACTGAGGCGCGCGGGGATCTGTACGCAACCGTGCACGTTGGGCTACCAGACTTGCTCACCCACGAAGCACGTAAACATTTCGAAGCCCTCGCCCTCTTGGAACAATCAGTACAGCAAAACAAAGAACGAACCAGTGGTTATTGAGTTAGGACACACTATGCACACGGATAAACTAACCGAAAAAGCCCAGGAAGCGCTGCTGATGGCTCAACAACTCACAGCAGGCGCTGGGCATCCCCAAATTGAACCTGAGCACGTCCTCACAACGTTGGTCCAACAACGCGACGGCATCGTGCCGCGGTTACTCCGTAAGCTTGAGGTCGATCCAGAGCAGATCGCGCAGGCGGCGAAGTTCGAACTCGACAGACTACCGACCACACAAGGATGTACTCAACCTCAGTCCTCACCTCGCCTTAAGGCAATCACGATACAGGCTCTAGCTGAAGCCAATCGCCTGAAGGACGACTACGTCAGTACCGAGCATCTGTTCCTAGCCTTAACCGCGGAAGGGGGTCATGCACCAGCCGCTAACGTTCTTCTTTCATGCGGACTGACAACCGACCTGATCTATAAAGCACTGTTAGATATCAGAGGGTCTCAGCGGGTAATAGGCCAAAACCCTGAAGTTAACTACCAGGCCCTCGAACGTTACGGACGAAACCTCACCGATCTCGCCCGCCGCGACAAACTCGATCCGGTAATCGGTCGTGACGAGGAAATCCGTCGTGTCGTACAAGTGTTATCACGACGTACCAAGAACAATCCGGTACTAATCGGTGAACCTGGTGTCGGTAAGACCGCTATCATCGAGGGTCTTGCCCAACGCATCGTACGCGGTGATATTCCCGAAGGACTCCAAAACAGGCAGATCGTGGCCCTTGATATCGCAGCAATCATTGCCGGCGCTAAATATCGTGGTGAATTTGAGGAACGGCTCAAGGCTGTCCTTAAGGAAATTTCCGATTCCAACGGAACAATTGTTCTCTTCATCGACGAACTACACACGGTGGTTGGAGCTGGTGCGGCCGAAGGCGCCATTGACGCGTCTAACATGCTTAAACCGATGCTGGCCCGCGGCGAACTGCACACTATCGGCGCGACAACACTCGACGAGTACCGTAAGCATATCGAAAAGGACGCCGCTCTCGAACGACGTTTTCAACCGGTTCTCGTGCCAGACGCATCAGTGGAAGATACGATCAGTGTACTTCGTGGACTTCGTGAACGCTACGAGATTCACCACGGAGTGAGATTTAAAGACACAGCATTGGTCGCTGCAGCCATTCTCTCACATCGTTACATCACCGACCGGTTCCTACCCGATAAGGCGATCGATCTGATCGACGAGGCAGCTTCCAAGTTAAGGATAGAAATCGACTCACTCCCGGTCGATCTCGATGAGACTCAACGACGTATCATGCAAACTGAGATCGAGAGAGAAGCGCTTCGAAATGAAACGGACGATGCGTCGAAGAAACGTCTCTCTGCTCTTGAACAGGGCTTGGTTAGCCTCAAAGAAAACCGGGACAGATTAAGAACCCAGTGGGAACACGAAAAAGCTTTGATCCAGACGGAACGCACGCTAAGAAAAGAGCTAAAAGCACTCCGACACAATGTAGAACGTGCGCAGCGACACGGTAACTACTCGGAGGCATCCGAGCTCCAATACGGTCAAATTCCAGAAATCGAGCAGCGCCTAAAAGACGAAGGAGTACGGATAGCCAACGTCGATCCGCAAAAACGAATGCTTAAGGAAGAAGTCGATGAGGAGGATATTGCGGAGGTCGTCAGCAAGTGGACCCATATCCCGATCAACAAACTAGTTGAAGGCGAAATCGAAAGACTTGTGCACATGGAGGAGCGGTTGCGCAAGCGGGTAGTTGGACAGGAGATCGCCATCGTAGCCGTCGCAAACTCGATTCGTCGGGCGCGAGCTGGTCTCCAAGACCCAGAGCGCCCACTCGGGAGCTTCATATTCCTGGGTCCGACCGGCGTGGGCAAGACCGAGTTGGCCCGTGCCCTGGCCGAATTTCTCTTTGACCAACAGCGGGCACTGATACGTATCGACATGTCCGAATACCAAGAAAAACATACGGTTTCACGTCTACTCGGTGCCCCACCCGGGTACGTCGGCCACGACGAGGCCGGCCAACTAACTGATGCTGCGCGTCAGCAGCCCTATGCTGTCGTCCTCTTCGATGAGATCGAGAAGGCACACCCCGAGGTATTAAACGTCATGCTGCAACTGCTCGACGACGGGCGGCTGACGGATGGCAAGGGACGGACGGTTGATTTCAAGAACACAGTGATCATTATGACATCGAACCTCGGCAGTCAGTTTATCGCCGAACAAGCTGAGACCCATCGAGACGGTGAACTCAACGAGGGCACTCGCCAGCAAGTCGAGCAGGTACTCCGCTCACATTTCCGCCCTGAGTTTCTAAATCGAATTGACGACATCATCTTTTTCCACACTCTCGGACGAGAGCACCTGATGGAGATCGTTAATATTCAGCTTGCGCAACTCGCATCACGACTAGCGAATCGAAAAGTAGAAATCAATCTAACTGACGATGCAAAACGCCTGATTGTCGCAGATGCTTATGACCCGACCTACGGTGCTCGGCCCCTACGGCGCACCATTCAGCGCCTAGTCCTCGACCCGCTCGCGATGCGGATTCTTCAGAGTGAGATCGGTGAAGATGACCAAGTCATCGTCGGGACACGCGGTAATGAGATCACGTTTAGTCAACCGCAGCCCGCAAAAGCGTGCCGAGCGCCCAACTCAGCACCATTAATTCTGGACTCAACCTCGGCGCCTAGCTAGTTCGTGATTCGTCTGCCTTCTCGGATGCCTGGAAATCGTTTCGGTTGTGAGAACCATCACAGAACGGTTTCTTCTCAGAGTGTCCACAACGGCAAAGCGCAACTGGGCGCCCTTCTATCAAAAACGCGTCACCTGACGAGTCAATCACGCGCACGTCATCACCCTCTACAAGCAATGGTCCGTTGTCTCGGGTTCTAATAGTCGCCATCCGGCTTATTTCCTAATCGCATTGTTCTACCCTCACAAACTATCCCATCTTTTGCATCGAAGCGAGAAACTCCGCATTCGACTTCGTCTTGCCCATCTTGTCCAGCAAAAGCTCCATCGCTTCCACCGATGAGAGGGGATTCAGTACCTTCCGTAAAACCCATACACGATTCAAGTCTTCTTTGGTAAGTAGAAGCTCTTCCTTCCGCGTGCCGCTCTTCTGGATGTCGATAGCAGGAAATACTCTTTTATCCACAAGCTTACGCTCAAGGTGAATTTCCATGTTACCGGTGCCTTTGAATTCTTCAAAGATAACGTCGTCCATCCTAGAGCCAGTATCCACTAACGCGGTTGCCATGATGGTTAGTGACCCGCCTTCCTCAATATTCCTCGCTGCACCGAAGAATCGCTTCGGTTTCTGGAGAGCGTTCGAGTCAAGACCACCCGAGAGCACTTTACCGGAGGGTGGGATCACTGTGTTATACGCCCGGGCCAGTCGTGTAATCGAGTCAAGAAGAATAAAGACATCCTTCCGGTGCTCGACTAGTCGTTTTGCCTTTTCAATTACCATCTCGGCAACCTGAACGTGACGCTGAGCTGGTTCATCGAATGTAGACGAGATCACCTCTCCGTCGACCGAACGCTGCATATCAGTAACCTCTTCTGGACGTTCGTCGATGAGCAATACGATTAGATAAATTTCAGAGTGATTCTTAGCAATCGACTGAGCAATGTTCTGCAGCAACATGGTCTTGCCGGTTCGCGGCGCGGCGACAATCAGGCCACGCTGCCCTTTACCTATCGGCGTCATTAGGTCCATCACGCGAGCCGAAAGATTGGTCGGCACGGTTTCGAGACCAGCGCGTTCTTGGGGATATAGTGGCGTTAGGTTTTCAAAGAAAGCCTTTTTTTGTGCCTGATCCGGTGACTCGAAGTTAACTGCCTCAACCTTGATAAGTGCGAAATACCGCTCCCCTTCTTTGGGAGGGCGTATCTGACCAGAAACTGTGTCGCCTGTCTGAAGGTCGAATTTTCTGATCTGAGACGGCGACACGTAGATATCATCCGGACCTGGTAAGTAGTTGTAATCTGGAGCACGCAGAAAACCAAAACCATCTGGGAGAACTTCGAGAACCCCTTCCGAAAAAATAAACCCACTCTGCTCGGTCTGCGCCTTGAGAATCTGAAAAATCAATTCCTGCTTGCGCATTCCACTCGCACCAGTGACGTTTAGATCTTTGGCCACCTGGGTAAGCTTGGCGATGCTCATATCCTTGAGTTCGCCGATGTTTAATGAATCACTACTACGCCGTGGGGCAGGCTTGGGCGCGTCAGTTGTAGCGGTCTCGGAAGCAGGACCCGCATGTGCGGAGGTCCCTGTGGATGTGCGTTTATTGTTGGTTGGCATGGGCTAGATAGAAGTCTTGGTTAGGAGTAGGTTAGGCCGTGCGGCCAGGATTAAGGAGTAAGGGGTTAGAAGCCCCGCTTCAGTACTAAACGCTAGATCAGTCGACTAAATTCGTTTGCTGAGCGCAAAAGCTGGGTTGGAGGAGCTACTTGACGGACTGGAATTGAGTATAGGTCGAGCCTCTGTGTCTGTCAACCCCAGCGCCTACCCGAATTTCCTCATTCATAATCAGACGGAGTTTCACCGATTGCGACGATACTACACCAAAGCTTTGTCTTAAGGCCCAGTGCGTGTGCACGTACGATGAGCTCCCGGCTATCAGCCCCCGGGTTTATCCATATTTCGGGGACTCCTTTTGTCGCCATCTCACGAACAACCTCCTCACCGATGTTGGGTGGCACATAGAACGTGGCCATGTCGATCGCTCTCGGAACCTCAAGAACCGATCCATAGGTGCGAAGTCCCTCGATCAGGGCGAAATCAGACAACACCTCGTGGGAATGGCACGGATTGATTGGTACCACATCGTAACCTCTGTTCTGGAAGGCACGGACGGCTTTGTTACCGAACTTTCTTCGATCCCGCGACGCTCCAAGAACTGCCACAACCTTCATCAATTAAGTGTATACAATCTTTCGAAAGTGCCACGTCATACATTTGCGCTCATCGGCATTTGCGTGTTGACCCTTTTCACCGGCATCGGTGTTCCAGCCATCACAGATTCCGATGAAGCTTTCTACGCGGAGAGCGCTCGCGAAATGATCGAAAGCGGTGATTGGTTAACACCCCACTACAACTACGAGCCACGATTTGAAAAACCGATTCTCTATTACTGGCTCACCGCCGTCAGCTACACAGTCGCTGGAGTGTCTGAAGCGGCAGCCCGCTTTCCATCTGCGTTGGCCGGTCTCGGCCTGACTCTCCTCACCTTTGGATGCGCCAGGCGCATGTACGATGCCACGACATCGCTACTTGCCGGAATGATCACGGCTACCAGTTTTGGCTACATCGCGATGGCGCATCAAGCTCTCCCCGATCTTCCTCTCGCGTTTTTTGTAACACTTACTACATGGGCAAGCATTGAGGGATTACTTTCATGGCCAGATCGCGAACTTAAGGGCCAAGAAATACGTCGAAACCGACCATGGCTTCTGACAGCAGCTCTCGGTGCAGCCGGTGGGCTCCTTATCAAGGGCCCGGTCGGGCTTGCACTTCCTCTCATGGTGATCGCATCCATCGTCACCTCAGAGTACCTAACTAACAGGTCACGCTTCACAGTACGAAGTACCGACCTTGTTCTCGCTATTCTTTTCTTTTTATTGCTCTCAATTCCTTGGTATCTGGCCATGACGGTCGAGCACGGCGTCACCTATCTCGACCGGTTCTTTGTCGCTGAAAATATCGAACGTTTTGCTACCGCGCGATACAACGACCCCAGACCACTCTGGTACTACATTCCGATCGTGCTCGGCGGAATGCTTCCATGGTCACCGTTTATGCTCCTCTGGTTACCGCTCACTTGGAAAAGTGCGCAACAACACCGGGTTGACATCTCTACTCTTCGTCTCGTTATTTGGTCACTTGCACCATTACTCTTTTACACAGTATCCATCGGAAAACAACCGAGGTACATCCTTCCAATACTTCCACCATTGGCCATCCTTCTTGCTATGGCAATCCGCAGGGCACTCAACGACCGTTCGGTTCACATCGGCCTATTTTCAGTTTGTGCCACGGTTACTGCTCTCCTCATGCTTGGAATCGGAGTGCTAATCCACAGAACACGACCGCTGTTACTCGAATGGAGTGCCACCGCTACAATGGCTGTATCCGGAATGGTAATCCTTTCCGGATTAGTACTTCTCATAGCCGTGTTGATGTCGTGGCGTTCGACTTCACTGGCTAAGTGCTTACGGAATAAGATTCCGTTGCTCATCACGGCCTGTGCAGCCATCACCGCCATCGGTGCGCACTATGTCGTATTAGCCACTCCAGGTCCGGCACCAGTCGAGCGTATGGCCGTCCTAGTGAATGAAGCTCGCCAGGCTAACGAACGTTACGGTCGCTACGGTGTTTTTAACCGTAATCTTGTCTTCTACACCAACACCAAGTACGTGGAACTACCGATCCTAGATGCCGCACGTGATTTTCTTCGTTCGTCCGACCGCGTATTCTGTATCATGACAGCTGAGGACGCGACGAGCCTCGAGGCCGCGGGCGTTCATTTGTCACGACTTGAGGAATTGTCGTACCTCAACACCGGAAGCCTCAATTTTCGTACTTTGTTAGATCCGGACCCTAATCAATTTCTCAAACAGGTAGTGCTGGTAAGTAACCGATAAAAGTGCCTCGTTGTTGTTCGAGGCACCTGACATCTGCCACGCCACAGGTAAGTCCTCTACAATGAAACAGATGGCAACTCTTAACGAGGTGCTCTCTTTAAAAACACGTGAAGGCGACCTCTGGGAACGCCTCGACGACAAGCGTATCCGCTGCTACGCATGTGGACACGAATGCCCAATCCCAGATGGCGCCTGCGGCGTGTGCAAAGTCAGATTTAACCATGGGGGACGACTCTTCGTTCCATGGGGATACGTCGGTGGGGTTCAGTGTGATCCGATCGAAAAGAAACCATTCTTTCATGCGTACCCCGGAACCCTCACCTACAGCTTCGGCATGCTGGGCTGCGACCTCCACTGCGGTTATTGTCAAAACTGGGTAACATCTCAGGCACTTCGTGACCCCGCCGCCAACTCGTCCCCAAACCCGATCTCCCCAAAAGCCGTGGTGGAGGATGCTGTCCGCCACGATGCACGTGTCTTAGTGAGCACGTACAACGAACCGCTAATCACCAGCGAGTGGGCCGTTGCGATATTTAAGGAAGCGCGCGACGCTGGTCTAGCGACGGGGTTCGTCTCTAATGGCAACGCGACGGCGCGGGTAGTAGATTATCTACGCCCGTGGATCGACATGTACAAGGTCGATCTTAAGTCGTTTGACGACCAACAATACCGGACACTTGGTGGACGTCTCCAACCGATTCTCAATACGATTCGTAGGCTCCATTCACTTGGAGTGTGGTTGGAGATTGTCACGCTGCTCATCCCTAATTTCAACGACGATCACGATAACATTGAGCGCCTAACGAACTTCATTGCCAATGTTTCACCCGAGATCCCATGGCATGTCACCGCGTTTCACGCCGATTACAAGATGACGGACCGTGCCGATACGACAGCCGATATGCTAGAACGAGCCGCCGCCAGCGGTCGACGGAATGGGTTGCGGTTCGTCTACGCCGGTAATCGAGCTGGCCAGGTCGGTTTCTTTGAAAATACGTCTTGCCCGAACTGCGACACACTACTCATCGAGCGATTCGGATATCAAATTCGTTCCTACAACCTCACCAAAGACGGTAATTGCCCGGCCTGTTCCTTGCCAATCCCAGGCCGGTGGGACATTCGCTTTCGTAAACACATTACAGGTGGCCCGTTCTTGCCGAATAGCCACGCTTCTTTTCACCGGCACAATTAGTTCCCAAGACCGGTTCGACCTCTATCCCACTTCATCTGATTCAATAAGTCGACCGGAGATCCTAAAACCATTCTTCCTACAAAACATTTATCTACCGCTAGTTCAGGCGATGGCATGTGTCTGAGCACAGCCAATGTGGAGGTGAAACCTACGACGGGTTCTTACATAGAAAGGTCTTCTTTGTCCCGACAGTCCAATGCCGCAATGAAGGCCTTTAAACGGTCAACACCATCCTTGAGACGACTCAACGAGGTGGCGTAAGAAATTCGTAGAAACCCTGGCGCATCGAACGCCTCGCCCGCAGTCACGGCCACATGAGACCGTGCGAGCAATTCCGTCGCGAATGAAGCTGAAGTTCGAACACCCTCCGGCGATAACAGTTCTGAAATATCTGGGAAGAGGTAGAAAGCACCAGCGGGTCGCACCACCTTGATACGGGGTTCCTCAGCCAGCCACGCTATCAATTGGTCACGCCGCACGCGATATTCGCATAGCATTTCCGCAACAGCTGTCTGTGAACCAGACAGCGCAACCACCGCAGCACGTTGTGTAATCGACGACACGGAGGACGTCGAGTGACTCTGCACGGCATTAGCGCCAGCTATAATTTTAGTCGGACCCAGTGCCCATCCGCAGCGCCATCCAGTCATCGCGTAGCTCTTAGAGACGCTTCCCGCAATCACTGCCCGATCCCGTGCATTCTCAAAAAGCACACGCGGTAGATTATGTGACACCTCATCGTATATGAGCTGTTCGTAACACAGATCGATCACAAGCCAGATACCAGCAGCCTCTGTTTCCCTGGCGATACACTCAAGATCTGCTTCCGTGATCAGTGCGCCTGTTGGATTACTTGGCGAATTGATAACGATCGCACGAGTACGCGGAGTCACAGCCTCTAACACACGCTCAGCCCGCACGGAGAACTTCTCATCAGGGAACGTACGGACCAATACTGGATCCGCGCCAGACAACTTGATTTGATCGACAATGCTCGGCCAACCTGGCACGTGAGTGATGATTTCATCCCCGGGACCGAACAGTGCCATCGCAACGTTGAACAGTGCCTGTTTGCCACCAGCCGTTACAATGGCCTCTCCTCGTACGTACTCCACTCCGTACTTCGCCGCATACCAGTTACAGATTGCCTCCTTCAGCTCAGCGATCCCAGCGTTCGGTGTGTATTTCGTAAAATCCTCTGCAATTGCTGCAGCGCCAGCGGCCTTAACGTGCTCAGGGGTCGGAAAATCTGGCTCGCCGGCACCTAAATCAACGACGTCAACACCTTGACGCGCCAACCGATTAGCTTCAAGCAACACTTGCTGTGTCGGTGATGATCCGACTCTACTCATGCGGCCAGCTAATGTCATATTCGTACCTGGCAACCTAATGTTTAATGGAACGTATTACCTATGTATGAGTAACCAAATTGTTAAAGACTTACTTCCTACTACTAGACTCCGCCCGCAAACGCGCTTCCACCACCGCAGGCACAAGGCCGGTGATCGATCCGCCAAGTGCGAATACTTCTCTGGCTAACCGCGAACTGAGATACGTATAGGACTCAGCTGGCATCATGAACACTGTCTCGATCTCCTTATTCAACCGTCGATTCATCAGTGCCATCTGCATTTCATACTCAAAATCTGAGATGGCACGAAGACCACGAACGATCACATCAGCATGACGCTGGTGCACATAGTCCACCAAAAGACCATCAAACGTATCGACCTCGACGTTTACCTGTTCCTTGAAAACCTCCCGAGCGATCTCGACCCGCGCATCGACCGTAAATAGGGGCGATTTATCCAGGTTAATAAGGATTGCAACAATGATGCGATCAAACAACCGCGCACCGCGTTGAATGATGTCGACGTGGCCGTTCGTCAAAGGATCGAAAGATCCTGGATAGACGGCCACCCTAGTCGTGTGCTTGGCCATAAAACTCCAAAACGCTGTCGCCAGATGTTATGCGGCGCAGGTGCATTAAACCCGAAACGAGCGACGTACCTGAATTTCGCCGGCGCTCGAGTACCAAGAACCCGTCAGCTGCCAATCGCAAAGACAATGCAGCCAACATGGCACGAATACCTTCCTCATCATACTCATAGGGAGGGTCCAATAGGATAAGATCAAATTCCCCAGGTACGTCGTGCCGACTCAACACACCTGGTAGCGCGCCCAGGACAATCGTGCCCCTTTTCTTCAGATCACAGAGCGCGATGTTCTGAGCAACCAGCCGCACCGCGCGCTTATCTTTCTCCACAAATACGACCTCTTTAGCGCCACGACTCAACGCCTCAAGGCCAATTGCGCCGGTGCCCGCGCAGCCATCCATCACCACCGCATCACGTACCCGATCACCCAATATATTGAAGAGCGTCTCACGGAGGCGGTCGGACGTCGGACGCAAACCATCCCACCGTGGAAAGCTTAACCGCCGTCCTTTGCAACATCCGCCAATAATACGCATCGGGTACTCCTGCTAACGTCTCACCCCACTCTGACTAAACCGTAGCGCTCAATCCACTCCGTGTACGCCGACTCGGAGACCTTCTCAGAATCGGTGCTACTGGCGAGACAAGTAAACGCCAACCGCCGTGCGTCATCCATAATGCTGTGATCACGCAGCAGATCACCCACCCGAAATAAAGGAATACCAGACTGGCGAGTCCCAAAGAAATCCCCCGGTCCCCGCAATTCAAGATCACGTTCGGCAATCCTGAACCCGTCGGTCGTCGCAACTAGAGCGTCAAGGCGCGCTCGGGCTTGGTCGGAAAGTGGTGGATGGTACGCGAGTAGGCAGTACGACTGGTGAATACCTCGACCCACGCGACCGCGTAACTGATGCAATTGAGCCAAACCGAAGCGCTCGGCATGTTCGACGAGTATCACCGTCGCGTTCGGTACATCAATACCCACCTCGATCACAGTCGTCGCGACAAGGACGTCGATCTCGTGGGACGCGAACGACCGCATAATCTCATCGCGCTCGTCTTGCTTCATACGTCCGTGCACAACTGAAACTCGGCGATCGGAAAATACGTCCTGGTCCAAATGCTCTGCCATCTTTGTGGCTGCCTTCAGTTCGACCTTCTCCGAATCATCGACCAGCGGGTAAACGATGTAAGCCTGATGACCTCGGTCAAGCTCGCTGCGAATCAATGCATAGTTGTCCTCAGACCGTGAAGCTGCCCTTACCGACGTCTTGATCTTTTGGCGCCCAGGGGGTAGCTCCCGTATCTCCGATGTGTCTAGATCCCCATACATCGTGAGAGCTAGCGTTCGAGGTATCGGTGTCGCGGTCATCACAAGGACATCTGGTTCGATCCCCTTAGCCCGAAGTGTTGCCCGCTGCATCACGCCAAATCGATGCTGCTCGTCAATGATCACCAAGCCAAGCGTCTTAAATGCAACCCCCTCCTGTACAAGCGCGTGTGTTCCGACTACAAGTTGCACGTCCCCCATGGTTAACCGCTGGGAGGCCTCACGCCGCGCCGTCGAACCCATCGTCCCAGTTAGCAACACCGCGTGGAATCTCGATGGCTTCAGGAGATGCTTAATGTTGGAATAGTGTTGCGCCGCCAGGATTTCCGTGGGCGACATGAACGCCACCTGCAACCCATTCTCCATAGCGACGAGAGCAGCCAACAAAGCTACGATAGTCTTACCCGAGCCTACGTCTCCCTGTAGTAATCTGTTCATTGGCTGGCGACGTTGAAGGTCACTCACGATCTCTTTGAGCGCCTGCCGCTGATCCACCGTTAAGCGAAAGGGTAAAACATCTAGTACTGCCTGGCGTATCCGGTCGTCTACGGTAATCGCACGCGGCTTCGTACCCCGATCCACCTCTCGGCGCCGAAGAGCTAAACCAAGTTGAAAAAAGAAGAATTCCTCAAAAATAAGCCGCCGTTGCGCCGGCGTCTGGAATCGGTTCAGTAAATCCACAGAGGTGCCATGCGTCGGGAAGTGCGCCTCATGCAGAGCAGTCGCTCGGGAAGGCAAGCTGAGTTGTCTCCCGATCTCACCTGGTAGTGGGTCGGCGATGTCGTCTGGTAACCGTTGGATAGCCCCATACACTACGCGCCGAAACATCTTTGGTGTCAGAGAACCCCGCTTCTCGTAGACAGGTACGATCCGACCCGTATGGATCGTCTCATCGTCGCCAGCGCTTGTCTTTCCCGTCACAATCTCGTATTCAGGATTTGTGAACTGTAGCCCTCCGTTACGGCTCAAATTGACACGACCGTAGAGAATCACACGCTGATGCTTCGCAAATACGTCTTTAAGAAAGGGTTGGTTCAGAAAAGTAGCGCGGACACCACTCGATTGGTCCTCGACGACCATCTCGAATATGCAAAACCCCGGCCGACGTGTCGTTCGTAGGCCGCAACTGCGCACTTCACCGATGATAGAAGCAATCTCATCCGGTTTAACAGTCGCAATCGGTTGAAGGTGTTCGCGATCTTCGTAGCGACGAGGTAGTGTGAGTAGGAGATCTTCGATGGTATAAAGACCGACCGCTGCGAGATCAGCTGCCCGGCGAGGACCAACTCCCTTCACGTACTGGACCGACGTCCGGAGAACATCAGCGGTGTCACGGGACATGTGTCACTGCACGATTACCACCTGACCTTGCTCCACCCGAACGCTTTCAATATCGTGCGGTAGCCCAAACGAGGCTTCAAGGTCAACTCCGTCCGGCTGTTGCGCCGTCCGAGTATAGAACCGAACCAGCTCAAACAGCACCACCGTGGGAATCTGAACTGAGTCTATGCTAGCCGATTCAATCTCCAGCTGCCCTATATGATTACTCGCCTGCAAAACGGCCGTCGCGCTGACCTGCAAGCGACCACTCACGTAGCGGAGCGGGTCGAATGCCCCGCGCGCACCTTGATTGCGCACCCGATCGAGATCGACGGTAGCAGCAACTGCTACGCGGCCCGTGCCAAGTAACGCCAGTGTCGGATCCGCGACCCCACCCGGAAGCAACCGTGCGCCTTGAAATTCAAAGTAGGCGTTGATTTCTCGCTCGTCGATGACGACCGTGCGGAGTTCTTCGGACTGTGTCGCCGCGTTTCGAAAGATCTGGCTGAGCTTCTGCTCTAGCTGTCGTCCATCCTCAACCGTAAACTGCTCACCGGGTTGGTTCTCGGAAACTGACGCCAGTGCGACCACCACTAACCCTGTCGTCACCATACCCAACACGGTTACAAATACCCGTGATCTCGTCACATTGGGAATACACCCACAAGTCAAGAGGGCACCTCCCACGACTCTAGCACGCTGTCATCGCGTTCCAGAACGCGACACTGTCCTTAAGTCGCACAAGTACGATACCACGCCACATAGCACTATCGCCTAACTCCACAGCAAACACACCACGATGCACTCCTAGCCTCAGTAGTGTCGCTCCATAAGCCGATTGAACCAGTTTGCCCACGAGAAATGTTAACTTTCACGCTTGCCCGCTCACGTAATCTGTCAAATAATTATGTCGGTCCACTGGCAGACATCAATCAAAAACACCGCCGTCTTTCAACGATACACCAATGCCCGTGTCCATCAGTCCTGCGACGGACTCTAAGTCAGCTTCCAGCTTTTACTCTTGTAACGCTAATCCTTTATTCCTCTAAACAACCGTTCCCAATTAGCATTTGCCCATTTCCAGTCAATATCCGCTAGTCCGTGCGACAACGTGATCGCTAGATCGTCCGGTCACCAGAGCGAAGGAGCGCATCCACCTCCGTTGGCCGAGGTATACCGGTACGAGCCCCAAGACTTCGGCACTTCAGAGCAGCCGTTGCATTGGCGTATTCCATTACCTCTTCGACCTCTACAGTTGCTCCCCCACGTAACCACCCAGCAATAAAACCACCGCGGAACACATCCCCGGCTCCTGTCGTATCGATAACTGGCACCCGGTAGCCTCGTGTTCGAATTTCAACACCATCGACAAGTGCCAAGCTTCCTTTCGAGCCCAATGTCATACAGACCATCGCCGGACGATAGGTCTCTGCAAGCGCGCGGAGAGATTTGCCAGGATCCGAGACGCCAGTGAGCTCAGCCGGAAACTCCTCCGCCGTGATGATTACGTCAATCCTCTGTAGCAATTCCTCGATCCCGGGTCGCACTCGTTCAACATCGATAACGGTAGGAATCCCCAAGAACTGTGCATAACCGGCCGCGGCAGTCGATGCAGCTGTCTCGTGACAGTCAACCAGGAGCACCCGTCCCGAACAGACTGCGTCAGCCTGAACGTCCGCAGCTAAAAACGTAAGTCCAGGATGTCTCGACCAAAGGACCGTTCGATTACCTGTCCGCTCGTCAACAATGATCAGCGAGAATGCGTTAGTCGAATCTTCAACGGTTCGGGCGGCCGTCAAATCGACACCAAAGCGAAGGAGACTCTCCCTCCCCTCAGAAGCATTTGCATCCCCACCAAAACACCCGATATACCTCGCCGCCCACCCCAATCTCGCGCAGGTTGCCATCGCAGTAGCCGCTTGACCGCCAGGTGAATATTCTAGGGACCTGATCGCTTGCTTGGTATCGGGTTGAGGGTACTCAGGCACCACCGCTAGTAAATCGGTCGTATTCAGACCAAAACCGACGACGTCAAAGCGGTACCGCCCACGGGCCGGTAAGGGAACGGCTAGGTGCACTGTCTAAATGTTAGCCGATCCTTGATATTCGCTTTTTGTTTGCATATAGTATGGGCATTTTGGCACGGAAAGGAGTGAAGGTGCGGCCACTGACGAAACGCCAACGGGAAATTTTGAATTTCCTAAACGAGTTTATTGAGCATCAAGGCTACGCTCCTAGCCTCGAAGAAATCGGTCGACGCTTCGGCCTCTCTTCGCTAGCTACAGTGCACAAACATCTGACTAACCTCCAGGAAAAGGGTTTTATCAGGAGATCCTGGAACCGTAGCCGCTCTGTGGAGTTGATACCGACCCGTACTGGGGGACGTGCCCTCGAACTCCCATTGCTCGGCCACGTGGCTGCCGGGGTGCCGATCGAAGCAGTCGTTTCATCCGAAACGGTCGCCGTGCCTGAAGATCTAGTCGGAAAACGGGACACCTACGCACTCCGCGTCCGCGGTGACTCGATGATCGACGAGCAGATCCGAGATGGTGATTTGGTCATCATCGAAGACCGTAAAACCGCGGAGAACGGAGAAATGGTAATCGCCCTACTGCCAGGTA
>Ga0310345_10002334_pt1 | contig 19408 bp, 28 predicted proteins | sample HC15DNA20500_MG_FD_204667 | JGI IMG/M metagenome (GOLD analysis project Ga0310345, IMG submission 204667) | Marine microbial communities from station ALOHA, North Pacific Subtropical Gyre - HC15-DNA-20-500_MG | ecosystem: Environmental > Aquatic > Marine > Oceanic | place: Pacific Ocean: North...
GCAATGAAATGACAAGTTCCTGACTTTCCACCATCCAATCCAGAACCTCCTGTAACACCAGAGGCTAATGTTCCAGCAGTTGCTGTCCCAAGATTATTTCCTGTTCCTGACAGGGTTGCATTCTCTGCAAATGTCGTTGTTCCAGTTGCTCCTACAGTTATAGCTGGTGAAGCATCTGACCCCTGTATAACTAAGTCTCCACCAGCAGAAGGTTTAATAATCAAATTTGCCATAGTTTACTCCTTATTGTTTAAAATATTATTCTTCATATATCCATTCATTTACTGGTGGATTACTGCCAAGCACTGCCCCACATTCTAAGACCCCATCCCCAGTTATTTCTCTTACAGTAAGATCATTAATTATTTCAACATCTGTAGTTATTAATGTACCTAATACAAGATGACCAGATACTGTTATGTCTCCTGTCAGGGTATATGAATCATTGAGAAACAACTGCTCAGTCGAATATGTCCCAGAAAGATTCTGGGTTGTAGTCTTCTGCTGAATAGACCCATCAAATATTACTGCTCCATCAAACGTACCCCCACTTCTGGGGACTGAATCACTGACACTGAAGGTGTGGTTGGCCTCCAAGACAAGAATATCGTTTGGCGAAAGTGCAGCCAGACCAGTGATTGAATTTCCAGTAGTTGCCTGATAATCATTCCCAGATCCTCCTACAAGCAATACTCCATTAAGCCACACCCTTTCCCATCCCACTGTATAGTTAATGGCTCTGCTATCGTCTGAAGCAGTTACAGTGGTTTCATCACCACTTGCTGTGAATACATAAGTTTCACTTCTACCGGATCTTAGATCGTTTCCAATGTAGCTCATTTATCTCTTGCTCTGCTCATGTGTTACTCCTTATTCTGGTTTTGTGGGCCATGTTACACCTGTTAATTGTCCATTTTCATCTAATTCTGGTGAAGCAGTTGAGGGTAAATCCCTTAATGCTTTTCTATAATTCTTTTGCTCTTGAGTCATTGTTAAATCTGAATTTGCCCACCAATCGGTTTCTGCTAATAAAAAATTTCTCTCAAACCTAAATTTATTATCTACTGCTTCTTGAGTAAATCCTTTAAATACCCATTTATTGTCTTCCCATTTATGGGCTTTTGTTGGTGGTGCTGAATCAATTACAGTTGCTCCAGATGGGATAAAAACTCCCATAGCATATTCACCATTTTCTAATATTATATGTTCCATATTTTTTCCTTTATCACGAATAATCTATATTAGAATCCATCTCAAAAACTAACATATCTATATCTCTATAAGTACCGCTGGAATCTTCAGTCGTGTCTATCCGAATTGTATTGGTTCCTACGCCAACAGAAATTGCTCCAGCCCACGAAGGCGAATGTTCTGTTGGGCTACATACACCACTTCCATTAACTGATACTGTCCATTTTTCAACACCACGGTACCACATAGGTTGAGCACTATGTGACATTTGTAATGTACAATAATAATCTTTATTATTTTCAACTGTTACCCAATTTCCATCATCCCCTTTTCCCTGCCCATACGAATGACCGACAAATCTGCCTGGATTTATATTATTCCCAATAACCCCACTTTTCATTCCCTGATCTGTTCCAATTATTCCACTCATGGTTTCTCCTAAAATTCTTGGTCGATGAAGGTTACATAACAATCTATAGTTGCTGAGGCATCGGATGAAACTACTAATTCATCTGTTCCAGTAAGAACAATTTTATCATTCCAAACAAAAGTCCCTTTAGCAGTAATAGGATGTGCTGCCAGAAGAATAATCTCTGTTCCAGAGGCTTCAATATCAACAACCATATTAATTAATTCATCTGTATTACCTGCCTGTTCAGTAAAGATAACACTCAGCACAGTATAAATATGGTCTATGACACCATCAATTATTTTTACCCCTGAACTTGTTAGAGAATCTTTATATGCTCGTCTTAATACTTCTGTACCTGCTCCAGAACCTCCAGTTGTACTTGGGTTTGCCATATTAACCTCCTAATGTAAGTGCTTGATGTGTTGACGATTGCATAAATGCTCCTTTTTGTTTTATCTTAGTTGTTGTAGATGTTTCCACCCCATCATTGACTGCAAGCAATACTTCAGTTCCATCCTCTGATCTAAGTATCAACTTGTTGCCTGTTCCTGCTGCTGGTTTTATCTTGAAGTCTGCCATAACTTATTCTGGTTTAGGGTTGTCCGATTTTACTTTTGCCACTGCATCCTTCCAAGTTGTAGTGCCGTCTATCTCGTCATGGTATTGCATGTCTAACTGGTCACCTATTGAGGGATACTGCCTGTCTCTCTGGTACTGGTTTGCATCGTATTCTGCTTGGAGACGAGCTAATTCTGTATCAATAGCTGAATCAGATGGTGGTGTTTGACCACTTAAATATTCCATCACATCAGAACCTTCTGTTGTTCTTATTCCTCCTCCGACTAAACTTATAATTGCATCGACTTTTGTTGGCTTTCTCATTAGAATACCTCCCATAAAGACATTTTCATCCGATAAAACCACAATATTCTTCCATCTGCAATTTCATCAAAATATATATTATATGAAGCAGATGTTGCACCATTAATCGGAGTTATGATTTGGGCTATTGCATAGCCAGTTTGTGTTTGGGATAACCATACGTATCCAAACTCCTGGAAAACTTGAGGCCCAGCACTCTGATACCCTACACCACTATCTGCTTTTGTCCCAGTAGATGCTGCTTCTCCAGATAAATAGCCTTGTCCATAATTAGCACCAGTACTATTTGAATAGACACCAGCAATATGAAAGTGCATCCATATTCTTGATCCAGCAGTAAATGTACCTGTCGCAAGAGTCGTAATAAGATTTGTATCGTCAGCAATAGCATTAGCAGATTCCATATCAGATTCAGCTAAAAACCTCATATGCCCAGTAGGAAATGTTGTTACACCAGAAACATCTCCTGTTACTCCACTCTGAAGTGCCGATCCGTCAAATACTGTAGTTCCACCTACCGAAAGTGTTGCCATAATTTTACTCCTTTAAACTATACTTAGATTACCATTGATTGCCACTGTACCAGTGAAGTTGATTGGGCCAATTGCCATTGCACTATTACCAGCATCAATTGTTATGTTATCAGATATTGTGTCCTTACTCTGGAATATTGCCCCTGCATCCAATGTAGTCACAACTGCACCTCCAGCCTGATCCTGAATGATCACCTTATTTCCAGATGTTGCTTGTGGTTTTATTATTAGGTCTGGCATATGTTATCCTGCTATTTCCATTACAGTTATTGTTGATGCTAACCGTTCAGCCCACACATTATCAGCATCATTTGATGATCGGTTGACATATCCTGTAGCTCCGTTCCACATTTGAATTTTATAAGTTGTTGCTGATGTAGTAGACGGTGAATCTAAAAAATTATATGGATGAGCAAGAGTTTCGTAAACATTCCTTATTGAACCACCAGTGGTGGTACTCGTCTTAGAACCAGAGGAGTCACCTATGCAGATAGGTGTGCTCCCTCTAACTATTCTTGTCATTACATCACCATCCGTGGCTTGGCCTGTATAGGTAACTCCAAAAACCAATATCTTGTTAGATGTTGCTGTAGGTGTTATTGTCACAGACAAACCAGTTATATCATCCCAAGCAGCATTACCTGAAGAAGTCCAAGTATCTGTTTTGGTTGTACTAAGAACTTTCAAACAATGCCCAGTAGGGAAAGAGGTTGTAGTAGTTAAATTAAGTGCAGGACTACCCACAACAGCACTTCCAATCGTCCCTGTCATTCCAGTTAAACTCTGGTTAGGAGTCTGGGATAGAGTGGATGCCTCAATACTGCCTGATCCAGTTATCGTTCTGGAAGAACCATCATTAGTCATTGTTATGGCATTGCCATCATCTGAGATCTTAGACAGTACAAGATCATCACTTATCGTTACATCACCTGTAATTGTTACTCCATCGGCAAGCCTCATTGTGTGCTTGTCAATGAGTCCAGTGATGTCCATGTTCGTGGGCTGGTCAGTAAAGTTGATGTCATCCAACGTCACTGCACCCTGTGCAATGTCTGCACTTGAAAGAATTCTATTCTGTGGTGGTGGCCCTATATATGGCATATTAAGTAATTTCCAATACTGACATACAAACGTCTAGTGAATTAGTTGCTGAACTCTTAACTTTTATTAAGTCCCCAGTAACCATGTTGAGCTTCTGATCTCCCCCCACTAAAACCAAAACCGAGCCAGAGGGAATCGGTACTGAGGAGGCCAATGAGATATCGTCAGTTATATCATCCATTGTATCCGAAATAGCTACATCCACATCCACTGAACTCCCAGTCACATTGGTTATAGACAACCCGATAACTGTAGTTGTTGTATCTACTCCAACTTCATAACGTCCAGTTTGATCAGCCCCGGCACTACTGGCCCCAACCTGCCACCAGGTAGAGTCACTGGCTGCAATACCTACCGACTTAGATGTCTTCCTTAAAAACGTATTAGCCATAATTCTTCTTTAATATCAGTGCTATCCAAGAGCAATGCTCATTGCAACGCTAGCATTGTTTGCTTCTGTTTGAACTTGTGCTAAAGTAAGTCCTGTTGATGATGTAATTTCCCAAGCAGATCCATTATAAAACTTTAACTTATTGGCAGTGGAATCATATGCCAAGTCACCTTCTGCTATAGCATTACTGCCACCATCCGTATTAGGGCCAGCACCAGAATTTTCTGTAAAGTCACTTATCTGATACAGCTCTGCAAAATTATTTACAGAACTAATATTATTAGAACATGTCTCCATGTCATCTATTACTCCATCAGCACCTAATAAATCCATATCAGTAATAACTGCTGGAATAGCTAATAAGGCCATATCATCGGTAATGACTGTATCACCTAATATAGCCATGTCTGCTGTTACTGTGGCATTACCAAGTATCTTCAGATAACCATCTGTGGTATTAGCCATATCAGTAGTACCCAGTAATGCTAGGTGAGAAGTAGCACCTACTGACATTGCACTTGTTCCCAGACGGGTTATCTCAGTATCCCTTCCTGCTACTGTGGTAACATCTGCACCATTACTACCAAGACCTGCAACAGTAGTTACATTCCCATCTATAGTTGCAACCTTTGTAACATTTGCACTATTCCCAGCAACCACTCCAATATTTGTTTTTAATGGATCGGCAACAACAGTATTAATATTTGTTTGATGAGTGGAGGTAGGGGTAAGTTGTTCCCATGCTGGTGTATCAGAGTTGTACACCTTCATTACATTCACACCAGAACTTGTATCAAACCATAAGTCTCCGTCTGATACAGTTCCACCAGATGGTGCTGTCCCTGAAGATCCATGGAAAAGAGACTGGAAGGTAGCTAATGCAGCAACTGCTAAATCTTTTGCATCCTCAGCTAACCCCTGTGCTGTCTCAGCATTTGCTTCTGCTGTTTCAGCATTAGTCTCTGCTGTCTCAGCAGCATTTTTAGCAATAACTGCATCATCTTTTTCATCCTCAGCTAATCCTGCTTGCGTGGTAGCTGTAGCTGCAGAAGTTGCGGCAGCAGCAGACGGGGCATCCCAGCTAGATCCATTATAAAATCGAACCTCTGATGCAGTACTGTTGTAATAAACAGCTCCAACTGATAATGCATTATCATCATTATCTAAAGTTGGTTCATTTGGTGTGGTAAATGTACCAAGAAACCTATCATCAAAATTGTCAAACGTATTGTCAACTGCTAGCTTAGCAGCTTCTGCTAAATCCTTTGCATCAACAGCATCATCCTTTGCATCATCAGCATTAGATTCTGCCAGTTCAGCAGCAGTCTGTGCATCCTCAGCTTTTGCTGCATAATGAAGTGCTGAGTAGAGAGTTCCGTCAACTGTACTGTTCTCTGCCTTTGCAGCCCATTCCATTGCTGCTCCCTTAAGAGCAGTGTCTGTTATACCTGCACCTCCTATAGCCCAAGCCTTAGCCGAATGATCTGAAGTAGCACCACTTACACCACCATTTACCTTCTGGGCATAATCCTTGGCTGATCCACCAGTAGAAGCCTGTGTTCCATGAGCATATTCCTTAGAGGAAAAGAAGGTTCCATCTACTGTTCCACTTGATTCTACAGCCCATTCCTTAGATGCACCCTTAAGAGCAGTATCTGTTACACCATCACCACCTACTGCCCAGGCTTTTGAAGAATGATCTCCTGCTTCTCCACTAATTTCTCCATCAGTCTTCTGTGCATAATCTTTTGCAGAACCACCTGTACTTGCTGTTGTTCCTTGAGCATATTCTAATGCTGAATACAGGGTTGTATCTACTTCTGTTTCTTCATTAACTACTGTTGAACCCGTCAGTTGGGCAAATCTACCTGTAGTAACTACATGCAATGCCATTGTTGCGGCATTTTCAATAATATTTCGTGCTTCTGAAATAGCTAAATCAGCACTACCTGCACCAATATATACTGGAGACTTACTGCCACTCATAATTTATACCCTTTGTACCATTGACAAAATAACAGAACATGCTGTTGTTGAAGTCACCCTTATAATATCTCCCTTTAGTACAGGAGTACCTGCATCATTCAATGCATGTTGCAGAACCATCTTACCAGGCATGATATCTACTGAGGTATCTGCTGGTAATGGTATTGTATCTGCAATTTTAGTTATTAAATTTGTCGTGCCATTAGTCTTATAATCTAAAAGTTCAACAGTTAATGTCCCTGCACTTGAAGTTGTTGCTGCTACAAAGAAGCCAATTATAACTGAATCGGCTGCACCTGGAGTACCTGCTCCATCATTTGGTGCAGTAACTAATGTTGTAGCATCTACAATAGGTGTTGCAGTATTAGCAGCAACATTAAATGTATACCTTATATATCTTTCTGCCATATTAATCTCCTAATATCATTTGAGTTTTTCTTGCCACACGACTTATCATCGCCTCTAAATCCTTTGTACTACCCTGATCTATTATATCTGGGTCATCTAATGTAAGACGACCTGCCCCCAACACAATCTTTCCTCCTACCACAGTACCAAGAAGATTCCCGGAGGTATCCTTAATTGTTCCTTCAAGAACTACATTTTTTAATGTTTTATTTTGAAGAGTAGCTACATCATCTGTTGCAGGAATCCAATAACCAGATGCATCTTCACCATCATGTACACGAAGACTCCAAGGGAGTCCTGTAGTATTTGTCTGTACAGTTACTTCTGCCGCTTCACCTTCAAATGAAGCATGTTCCGTAGCAGTACCTCTCCTAAATTTAATAGCTACACCCATTATCTCCTCACAACTAATCTGTTAAAATTAATCCCACCTGTTATACTGGCTGGATTTAAAGGTTCAACCATATCGGCATCTTTAATCATTCCCATCTTCTTCTTTCTAAAGTACTCACTTTTTTCTACATTACGTAGATCATGTTCCTTAAGATATGCTCTTTCCAAAGTGCCGAATGTCAAGGTATCTACCCATACTGCATCAATAGCACAAGTAGTCTGGTAATTAGAATCATCTACAGAAAAAACATCATCACCTAATGATATTGTCTTATCTGTTTCATTTAATATGAGACTTTGATAAGCATCATCAGTAAGAGTAGTCCCTGTAACCCAACCATTAAGAGCAGTTGTTATATTTCTAGTTACTAAATTATCTGCATCACTATTATCAGTATAATTAAAAGGAACCTCATCACTCATTCTTGTTGGTCTTAATGTCCCGGCAAGCAATAAGGTTAAATCCTCCGTTGGAATAGGCCATACCCTTATTGTCTCTGATGATCTCTGATCTAAGACTAAATATTGTACCTTACCTGAAGTTGCTCTCCAATCTTCAATAGATGACCATAAAGGATTACCGAATATCTGGGTAATAGAAGACTCTCCATCTTTAATTACAAGTGGTAAAGTACCTTCAGAGTGCATTCTTTTCATCTCTGACGTAGTAACCACAGGCAACTCCCGTCCTGCTATAGATCCACCACTGATATCCATCAACCCAGTTGGAAGAGGAATCAGATATACAGTGGAACTAATAGCAACACTTGATTCTGCCACAGGTAATCTAATAGCCCTTATAAGATCAAGAAGAGAGTCATGAATATAATTATTTAACTCAGTCTTTGACCATCTTATAAAACCCGTATCCTGCAGAACATTTACTACTCGTGATCTAATATCGAGTAACTCTATCATGCAACTTCTACCTCTTTCATGTCAGCCTGTATCTGTTCCTGATTAAGAGTAGATTCTTTTGGGAATTTAAGAACCTGAACATTGTATCTGTTTGCATCATATCCTGTAAGAGGTGCACCCTCACTTGGTTGGATATAACGTCTCTCAACACAATTCATTAATATATCAAAATGCCCAGGAGGAATTGCACGCCTGGAATTCCTTGGGAATCTCAGTACCCAGTCACCATGTGTTACTGTTACCGGCCCCATTTGTGATGGGTCGTCACCATACCCAATAATTACACAACCCCAGCCTTCAGGAACCTCAAGATCCTTGCCAACTTCTGAAGCTACGTCCTGTCCAAATTGATGATGTACTGATACTGTTTTCTTACGACCTGAATCATACATTGGATTATTAAGTGTTGATCCATATTCGCCCGGTGCTATCATTCCGCCTGCTACTGCCATATTAACCTGTGTTTTATAAAGAAAAGGATTCGTCCAGACTTAGGAGGATCATCTCCACGTAGCCTGAAACTTAGACGAATTACATTATTTGATTCGTCCGGTGGGATAAAAATAGATTCTGGCTTTTGCTGAAAGGAATAAGGAACATCCGGCAGCTCTGTCCAGTTTAAATATAACTCATCTTCTTTAGCCTGATTAACCCTGCCAACACAAATCTTTACATTTATGCCCAGGAATGGTTCTGTCATAACAACAGAGATCCTCTCCGGCAGTGCCTTCGGATAAAGACGATGATCAAACCGAGCATTCGTAATAGGAAGTTCTTCATTAGTGAGACTATCAGATGTAATCTCCATAATAGAACTTTCAAACAACTGCTCAGCAACAGGGGCAGGTGGTTCCCACCCCTGAAACCCTTTAGGCATTCATACTCTTAAGTTAAGAGAGAACATCCACACTCGATCCTATAAAGCCAATCTTCGTTCAGGATCTGGCAAGCATACCAGCTTTTCCAGCCCACTGAACCAGACTGACCCAAAGGATCAGTTACTGCAGGTTGTGGCATCACAACCTTAGGTATTACTGCATCATAACCAGAGAGTGTTACACACCCCAGAGATTCTGCAGAAAATATAATTACAGGATAAACCTGAAACTTAGTCCCTGAATCGGTTAATACCATAGTAGTATTACCACCATGTGCAGCACCAGGAAACTGAACTGATCCTGCTACTCCATAATCCCCGACACCAGCATCCGCAACAGTACCTGCAGTCGAACCAAATGACGTTGTGGTTCCATGACCAGGTACATAAGCTGCAGCCTGTGTTAGTGCTATGTTCAAGTTTTTGTATTCAGTACCAGCCGGATCTTTTCCGATTGGTGCTGCTTGGGTTGTAAGAATAAAGCGAATCACACCTACTGCCCCAATTTCTCCCGGCAACATTTGCTGACCATTGTTACTGTACTTCTGATAAGGAATAAATCCGGGAAGCCCTTCAATATCCTTACGAAGATCAGTATGACCTACAGCAACATATGCTTCAGGTACTGGTTCAGTATTATATTTAGGAGATGGAGTCATCTGATTAGCAATTTTACGAGCCTCCTGATATTCCAGTGTACGCACTGCAACATCGAGAAGATTTGTATCTGCTGTTTGAGATGAAGCATTCACGCCAATAGTGTTGCCAAGTGTTTTCGCAACAGTCGCTCTTGTAGTACCTCCGGCATAAGTTGCCTGAGTACCAGAACGTGCGTGTAAATAGGTGAGAAAATCCATTAATTCTGCAGCCTGAATTGATTGTCGTTCAGTAATCTGCTGAATGATTGGATCTTGTGCTGCTGCTACAAGAACATCAGTTGTGGCAACGTATGAACCAAACTGGTTCAACTTTACCTTTATGATGGTTTGCAGCAAACTGTCGGCAGGAGGCTTTACGCCCTCAGCCAACGGAACCAACGGGAGACTAAACTTCTCAAACCGCTTCCAACGAACCTCAAGTCCGCCTTGTCGTTCCTTAGTTTCTTTCTGTGCAAAACGGGCAAATATCATGTTCCGCTTTGCAATTGACAGAAACTTTTTTTGTATTTTAATGGCCTCCGTTTCATCCAGAGAGCCATATTTCATGGTTCCTGCAACAGTTACCTGTCCAGTCGCACCTCTATTGGCGGCAGTCCCCACAGTTGTCCAATTTGTAGCCATTGTCTTGTCCTATTAAAGATTTAAAATTATAAGTAAGAGGACAAGATACTAAAAACTTAGCCGTCTATTGCATCAAATAATGCTTCGCCAGTTAAGCCTTGAGTCGGATCTGCTGTTGTGGATTGAGACTGGGAACCACCCATTAGTTGTGAAGCCTGATGTCTCCTAAGATCCTGTGGATCTTGACCTTGATACATCTGCCCACCACTTCCCTGAAGTTCCATATACATTCTAATAACCTGTACTTTTGCCTCATTATCACCCTGAGTCATAGCTGTCCTATACATTGAATCCTTATTAACCCAGTCTATAAAAGACTGGTCGTCCTCAATATTAGGCCAAACACCATGTCCAAGATGTCCGTCAAAATATGTCTGCCTTGATATTGAATCAAACTTCTTGTTCAATTCGCTAATAGGCTCATCATATTTTTCCTCAACAAATCGACTTACCTTGTCATCAAACGATTCTTGTTGTTGTGATTTGAATGATGCCATCTGCTTCTTTACAATCCGATCTGCAAGTCTTTCTGAAGTTCTCATTACTTCAGGGAAATCTTCGATCACTCGTAAATCATCTTCCGACAATTCATCCTCATCTTTACTCATCTGAGCCTGGGTATTTAGTTCGTTCTCACGTTCTATCACCGCAAGCCTAGCTCTCAGCTCTTGATTCTCGCTCTCTTTCTTCTGCTGTGCACTGTATGCACGATCAGCATGAGGTCGAATATCATCATAGCTTTTAGTAACTGCAGCTAATTTCTTTTTTAACTCAATTACTTCATCTGCCCCTGTGTTTGTTGGCTCTTGCTCAGGCATTTCTCCAACGGGAGGTGCTTCTAGCATAGGTCACTCATCATTATGGGTTAATGTCTCACGAATCAAACGATCAAGGTCAAGTACATTCTTGATTTCTTTGATCTCTCCAATGAGCATATTAAAGGAGGCTACATCCTTTTCGTCATAGAGGGGCTTCTCTGAGAGTCTATCCTCTTTCCGTTTAAGTCGAGCCAGTAAAATGTCAGAGAGCTGCTTCCACCTCGGGTCGTCCTGAAGACTGAGGAGGTAATCCAGCTTCTCCCTGTCCAGGCTGAGATTCTTGTTCTGCAGCCTGTAGTTGTTGCTGTTGTTCTTCTTCTTGAAGTCGAACATTTTCTTGTTCCGCTAATTGCATTTGTTCAAGCATTAGTATTGATGTATCCTTAAGCAGATCTTCCAAATCTTCTGTCACTAATTGGTCACCTTCTTTTATTTTAGCCAATCTCTCCTGTATCATCCCCTTACGAATATCTGCCGCTACTGCTTTCTTCTCATCAATTACTGCTTTTGTTTCATATATCTCTGCCTCCATCCTTGCAGCTTCCTGTTGTTGCTGCTCGGCCTGAGCTTGCATTTGCTGTCCTTCCTCAGCTAACTCCTGCTCAGATTTAATAAGTCCATCAATCTCTAACCCTAATCCTGCCTTTAAAGGTACTGCAAGTTTCTCAAAATTAAACCTTCCCCTCATCTCAGGCACTTGTCCAACAACCTGTATTAATTGAAGCACCTGTTGAATCGTAACTTCTTTTGCCATGAACGTATCAAAGCTCTTGGCAAGACAAAGGAAGTCACCTTTAATTCCAACGTCCTCTGAGTCTGCCATCAACCAATGATAGATAGCTTGGACATTTGCAGTGATCATGTTATTAAGTGACCGCACCACTCCTGAGGTAAGCTTATTAGCATTCTCATTCAGGATCTGCATTCCTGTTGCAGTCTTAGTCTGGTACTGTGCACCTGCTCCCATTCCAATAGGAACCTGGCCTGATGAAAGATCTGTATTACGTTCAATAATCTTAAGCAACTCTACCAGTCCATTAGTAACATCTGGTATAGTTATGGATTTAAAGGCATCATTAACACTCTCACCAGCCTTAAGCCGCCATATTTTACCAGCATACATCTGGTAAAAATCATCACTGTTAGCATCAAAGGCATTCGGGTTAAGTGCAACCATTGGAAGAGATGCCATTGTTTTTCCCTCTACGATCATGCCATAGACGAAATTCATCATATCCTGGTCATCACGAATGGCATCATATATACCACCACCCCAGATGCTGTCTTCCTGTTCCTGCCAATAACAAAAGTCATATGGCAACCGACCATCAAACGGATTCGGCATTGCACGCAAGACCTTAGAACCAAGGACTGTAATGACTACAGGCATATGAATTGGTTCACCTTCCTGCTTAGGAGGGATATCCATATAAGGTTCAATATCTTCCCTGCCTAATCCCTTATGCCAAAGCTCCAGTATCGTAAAATTCTTTGTCTGCTCTACACCCTGGTGGAATCTACGTGGTGATATCCCACCAGTATCAGCAGTTGTCTGGCCTTCACCTGTCTCAATACAGCTTTCAACCAACAATGGATCAATGGCTCCATTACTTTTAATAGCCATCATCCTCAGTTCCTGTGCAGACAGATACCTTCTTTGTATTACCCAGTCAAGATCTGACTTAGATGTTGCACCTGGAGACGGGAACATATCCCAGATTGATATCCACTCAATATGAGGAACCATTTCAGACTCTGCTGCCTCCTCTATCATCTCCAACATTGGATCTTGACGTATCGTATGATAAAGAGGATAGTCAACCTTCTTTAATACTATTGACTTGGTAACCCCTGTTCCATACAGGGTCATCTCATTAATAGCCTTACTTAATGTATCTTCATAAAACGTCTCATCAAGGATATCTCTAATTTTCTGCTCACAATTCTTTGCCCTGTTAGTGGCCTCATCATATGGTTCAGGTGCTTCAAGTAAATCTGGAGAAACGAATCGTGGTCTCCGGGATGGAGATAGTTTAAAAGGGATTTTGCCTTGCTGGAGAGTGGAAGATAAAAGTTTTGTCCTGGCTTCATGTACTTTTCTTTTGGTTAGATTAACATAGATACCACGCTCTTTCGCTACATCAACAGCTTTAGATGTAGTATCAGGGAACTCTCCCCTCATTGCGTGCCATCCTGATTCCCATATTTCTTCCCGTGTTTTGCGGTCTGAATCAGAAGCACCACGTTGATATAACTCTTGGACAATCAAACCAAGGGAGTCTGGTATCAATCCCTTATTTTCTTCTGTATCATCTGTTATATAGTGGTTACTCTCAGCTTTTATCTCTGCCATTAAGTTTTACTCTTTTTCTTTTTGGCCTTACGTTTAACTTTCTTTTTTGGTTTTTTTAATCTATAGTCCATAAATTATTTACCTGCTGATTCTTTTTTCTTTGCCTCTGCCCTCTTTTGCATCTCTTCTTCCATTTCCCTCTGAGTAAGACCATCCCATGAAAATCCTATATCTTCCTCAACTTCCATTACTGTAATATTTCCTGGAGCTGATTTCTTTTTAGCTTCTGCCATCTTTATCTCCTTATAAGGTTATATATATACTTAATCAAGAGTTTAAGTATTTATATATGGTTCGTCAACATAAAGAATTCTTTACTAACTCTTTACGTAAAACTCTGTTCGTTGGGATTTTGGGAGGGAGAACACAGGTGCTGGATCATGAGGATACATGTAGCACATATATGCAGCAATTGCAAGTGACATCACTCTATCGTCATGACATCCATGCTGTGCTGTTTCTTTACCATCTCTGTTAATAACAAATGTCTGAAGTTCATCAACTGTACCCTTAGAGAAAATCTCAATTTGCCTTTCTCTTATTAATCTACGCAACAAATCAAGTATTAACTTCCTTGTTTTTACGTTAGTATTGAACCCCAATCTTTTCTTCTGTCTCTGACCCCGTTCATCAAGGGCTTTTTCTATATACAGATTATCGTATGTATGTATTGATGACAGGAACTTAAGGGTTAATAGTCCATGATTGTTATTTTCAACTGCAACAAGGGCCATATTGTACCATGTACCGATTGTAGCAACGACCCAAGCTAGAAGATCCGGGTCTATCCTGGCTGACCATGTTGCACACTCTTCATAAGTCTCTGCATCCAAGACTGTAATAACTGAATAGTCTGAATCACCACTCTGGCTGAGGATACCTTCCGATACATCAACACCTATCCTGTATTCTCTCTCAACTTGTGGAGGATTAAACACAGACAATTCCCCGTCAGGATGCTTAGACATGAAATAACGCATCTTTTCAGCACCATTCTTATATATAAAGTCATTGACAGGCACTTCAAATTTCTTAGGTGGAGATTCTCTCTCTCTTTCGTCTGCATTAAACCACATCTGGGTTAGTATCACACTGTCGAATGCACTACGTCCCGAAGCCACAAACGCTTCTCTGGCAGTAGTTGGATATTCCTGGTGGAATACACTGAGATCACCCTGACATTCCGGGGATACTATCTTATTCCTCCTCCACTTTAAGTGTTCAGGACTGATCTTGAACTCCATCACACCATTAGGTGTGTTATATGAAACCTCTACACCAAGCAATCCCTTCTCCTCTTCTCCACCAAAGGTAGGGTTATCTCCAAGGGATTTTATAAAGCTCTCATCTTTCTTTTCTTCTTCACTTAATTCAGTTGAGTATTCATCAAATACAAACCAGGGGAAAAAGATAGGCTTTAGTCCAGAATCATCCTTCTCTGCACGCCACCACTCACGTTCAAAATAATTACCAACTCCCTTGGCTGTACTCTCCAGCCAGATCTCTGTCCCATACCCCTGCATCACACAGTTCATTAAACCAGTTGCATATTCCTTTGCCCTTCCACCCCAACGTGCCACCTCCGAGCAATGAAGCATATCAATACCTGCACCTACAACCTCTGATCCTTCAACTGTACTCATACCATACCTGGAGTTCAATCCCTTACCATCTACTGACCCCCATGTCAGTTCCTGTTTACCACTGTAATGAGACAATGGTTTAATAAAAGCCGGATAGTTCTGTTCCATGACCTTAGTCATCTGGAACATTTCTGAAGTTGTATTCTTGGAATGTGTACAGATATGTACAAGTTGGTTGAACATGGTAGCAGCACGTTTGAACATTCGTGCCTGAACGTAGGTAGAGATACCGAAACGTCTTGCCTTCAATACTATTATTCTTACATGGCCTACATCCTTCAGTTGCTGCTGTGCTACCCCATGAAGTATCTTCTGAACTGAATTCATTTCAAATGGAATCAGCTTCTTTGTACCCAGCTCCTGTATTTTTAAACAATACTGAAAATATGTTGAGTGATCCTGAAGCTTATCCATAAGCTCCTGCATCGCTTCTTTATTGGATTTTCCTGTCTCCATCTGCCTTCATAAACTCATTATATGGAATAGAACCCTTCCTTATATTACATTCCTTACAACAAACAGAAAGATTATCCGGGTCAATGATCTGTTCCCTGGTCTCTAATCTGGAGAGGGGATGTTTGTGGTCTAGCACCCAATCACCATTAACCTCCAATCTCTTCCCACATATATAACATGGAGCTGTATAGTGGTCTTTCTCTTTTGCCTTGAGCCAGCATTTAATATATGTAGTCCTATTGTAACCACCTTTCCGCATCCTGATCTTACCAGCAGCTTTGTTCCTATGAAAAGCTGCCCTATCCTTACAGTTGCGATTACAATACTTCTGTACTGTGTGGCTATGAATATTAGGAGTGTATTTTTGACCGCAATAGTCACAGATTTTGACCATAGATTCCTTCACATTTAATATATTAGTTATGAAGGAACTTGATCTAACTTACTTCCAGACCTCTTGTCCCATTTCTTACTTTAAGTAAGTCCCCATATAACGTGCAATGAGTATTGCATCAGATATGCCATGATCTTTTTTCCTAGTCAGTTTTATATTCGGATAAATTTGTCCGACTTTCTGGATGGATGAACCTTTCTCCTTAGGCATGTCTGCCAACATAACCTTCTTCCAGGTTGGGGGGCGTATCAAGATGTACGGCAAGCCCATGCCCACGCATAAGCCCCTCAGAAATCCGTAACTAGCCATATATCTGCCACTTGATACGATCCCCTGGTTCGGCATCGTCTGTGATTTCTCTATACCTACAGTTAAATCTACATAATACGGAGAGAACCTACGGAATATTTCCCTCAACCCCGGCTCATCCAACTCACGTTTCTTTGCTACCTCTATAACAGGCATGTCCTGGTAGTGTATAACCTGCAGATCCTTATCCAATACTGCCAATGCTCCAGAAAAACCCGGATCAATTCCCAAGTACATTATCCAATCCCCACAAATGTGCTAGTTCAGCCTGAATATCTCTCTCTTCTGATCTGTCAATCTGCCACTTTATATCACCCTCCACCTCAATCTTTGCTGCCTGATCTCCATACTTTGTTATTTTACCGCCATTCTTTAAATATCTCTCAACAGCAGCCTGCATCTCTACTCTCTCTTTAGTGTCTGCCTTAGTAAACTTAGCTTCTGTAACTATTCTCTCACCAAAGACAGGAGAACACCATGTAGCTTCAAACCTCTTTGCCTTTCTTTCTTTAGGCTGCTTGGGCATAAGCTTACGCTTAGCATCCCTACGTCTAACCTGTTCAACTGTCCAGCAATCCTTACTACAATATTTTTGCCTGGTAGTTTTCGGAATAAGAAACTTACTGCAGGTGTAACAGTTGATTGGATCAAGTTGAAGTTTTTTGCGTCTCGTCTTAGCTTTTTGAATTGTATGGTAATAAGAACATGCCTCCGAACAGAATACGTACCGATGAGGTGGCAACTTCTTCTTACAAACAAAACATGTCTTCATTGCTTCTCTTCTTCAACCATACTGAACATTGTACCTATACTATCGGCTATGTCCAAGAAATATGTATCGGCTTTTAACTTTTCCCTTTCTGCCGTAGCCTGAAGATCTGCATAAGGTATGCCAGTTTTCCAGGATGTAGCTGCCGATGCCAGCATAACAGCCAACGTATTCCTTGACTCCATTATCTGCTTCTGCTCAAACCTTATCTCCTTTTCTGTCTTCTTCTTTCTTGCCATCCTCCTCCTTTACAAGTTCTCCTTCAATTACATCCTCTATCTGAGGATTCATTTGTATATCAAGCTCCTTAAGTGCATCCTCAACCCTGAAGACATTCTCATTCCTCTGCTCTATATACTTATACTCATTAGGCATTGCCAGTGCAATCCTCTCACTCCTTATAATATCCATAACAGTCTTGGCCTTGGCTGCCAACAGATCTACCTCTGCCCTCTCATTAGACAGCAGCACCAACTCCTTTAACCTGTTTAATTCATCAAGATGCTGATCTGATATAGTAGCCCTGGAGTCTGCATACTTCCTGATCATACGAGTATGAACATCCGTCAAAGCATCCTCCCTCTTAGACGCATACTCCCAGTCACCTTCTCCCACATATTTCTGCAGGGTACTCCTCCATATACCATACTTCTCTACTATCTGTCCTCTGGTAAGGAGACCAGACTCAAAGTCAACCTTCATTGCTGCCTTCATAACAGCACGATGATGTGCCTGCTCAGCCCTTGAACCAGTAGTAACCTTAGTGCTATTCTTATTACCCTGCTTCTTGACCCTTACCCTGCTCCCTGCCTTGCCCATCATTCTCTTTTAAGTTAATAAAATTACAGTAGTGGATGGGGATATTAAAAAAATCCTCACCACTGGGAATGCGTTTAGTTTGAATTTGTTTGATGTATTTGTCTTTGAGGTGGACTCCGTTTACCAAGACTGCCCAACTACAATCGTTATTCAATACCCAGAATACCAATCTGTCAGACAGTCCCAGCAACTTCTTCTTCCTTGCTGGAATACGTACTGTACCCCAGTTGGGCCACTTGCCGGTAGCCCAGCAAGTCTTTATCTCTACTTCGTGGTGTTCATCAACTACAGCCTTGATGTCAGCTTGATAGTCTTCAGTGTCCGGCTTTAAACGTAATCCCCTGTTTTCAAGCCAGTCCCTTACTGCATCCTTTGCACGTTGATCAAACTTCCTGTATTGATCAATGTAAAATGTTATAAAACCCCCCGGAATCCTTCCATGAGTTCCTTGATTGGTACGTTGTCACGTTTGCTACTAGGTATTCCGTCATGCAAACGCCTTGCCTTATGAGAAGGTCTTACCTCCTTCTCTTCCATTTCTGCCACTAATCTAGCTGTTTCTTTCTCGTGAAGCTTAATGCGATCATCATTAAGCATACCACCATCACTACCCCAGTCAGGGAATCCTGATATAAATAATAAGAATGGTATCCATAGTAATAGTATCCAGGGACTCATAATGCCTCCTTTTTTAATTTCGGTTATCCATCCTTGATGCTATCCATTGATCTACTTCAGACTCAACCCATGCAACTGCTCCACTATTTCTACCCTTGCCAAAAGCATTAGGCTTTTTAGTGGGATCACTTAATCTTACACTTCTAGGGAATCCATCATATTTCATTGCCCTCCATAGTGCAGTGTTCTTTAACCCTGTACGTAACTTAACTTCAGGTTTCCGTATAAAACGATGTTTTGGGGTCGTCATGTTCCTCCTTATGGGTGTATAATTTTACTTGGTTACCTATATTATAAATCATTTTGCATATTAGTGTCAAGTAATTTTTTGCATAGCCTTTGTACAAAAAGGGTGGGGTCAAAAAAAGTGGGGGGCGTTATATTTATACCATGCTGTAGAAAAAGTGGGGGGGTATTGGGGAGACGGATGAGAGTAGGAGTCACATATATATATAGGTGCGGGCGGGCGGTTGCCCCTGGGGGGGGTTGCGTGGGACGGAAACCTTTTTATTTTGTCTCCAGATCTACCCCTTTTTTGCAAAACACTTCGTCACCAACTTTCGGGGTTTTTGTAAAAAAATGCTATACTGGAATCAGATGCCGAGAGGCTTTTCCCTCACGACATCAGGCACATACCCGCATTATGCGTGCGTATGTGTCGGGCAACTTCGCCCACACGAACACTCACACGAAAGGAACACGATGAGTGATACACTGAACGAAGTCCTGAAGACCCTTCGGGAAATCAAAGCCGACCAAGAGCTGATCATGGCTGAACTTGGCTTAGCGAAGCAAAC
>Ga0310345_10002335_pt1 | contig 19403 bp, 15 predicted proteins | sample HC15DNA20500_MG_FD_204667 | JGI IMG/M metagenome (GOLD analysis project Ga0310345, IMG submission 204667) | Marine microbial communities from station ALOHA, North Pacific Subtropical Gyre - HC15-DNA-20-500_MG | ecosystem: Environmental > Aquatic > Marine > Oceanic | place: Pacific Ocean: North...
GCGCGACGCCGTCACCGGTCAGCGAGTAGGCGTTGGCAGTTCGGCCGCCGTTGCCGCACTCCACGACGATGTGGCTGCCGGGGGTGAACGACGGAAGCGGCGCCCCGTCCGGATCGGTGAGGGTCAGGGTGCGCACGTCGGTGACGGAGTCGTCGATGTCGGTGACGACCAGTTTGAGGGCGCTCGTGCCGGCGGTCACGATGCGCTCTGCTCTTCGGCGTCGACCATGTAGCCCAGATGTGCACCCTGCCTGCGGGACACGTGGTAGTACACCAGCAGGTTGCGGCCGCAGCCGCTGCACGGCAACACCTCGGACAGTTCGACGGCCGCGGTGGTGACGGTTCGGCAGTGCACGCAGTGCACGGCGCGCACCCTTACGTCGGTTGAGGCGACGGTGATCTCGTCGTCGGCGACGCCGAGGGCGACGGCCGCGGCTCGCAACCGCAGGCAGGCGTCTGCGGGTCCGGCCATCATCAACCGCCACCCGACCCGGGCGTCGGCGAGCGCACCCACCAACGCGGCCCGGGCCCGCTCATCGTCGCCGACGGCGACCTCGTAGCTGCGCACCGCCGACTCGCGACCGATCTGCGCGGCCCAGCGGCGTGCCACCTCGCCCCCGGCGGGGCCGAACGCGATGATCGTCCACCACCGGCCGGTGGTGTCGGCGCCCGGCTCCGTGGGCGTGATCGCCCATTCGGGGACGCTCGTCAGCTCGAGGGCAGGGCTCATCGGCCACCTCTCGGGTATAGCAGTGGTTGACAGAGTTGCCCTACAGGAAACCAGCATTGCGTTTCGTGGATGTGACTTGGCCGTCTCGTCCGTTTGACATGTCCCCGTCGTGGGGGCTGACATGTCCCCGCCGTGCCGGCGGACATGTCACCGCCGTGCCGGCCGACATGTCACCACCGTGCCGGCGGGACGGCGCCCGCTACTGTCGCGTCATGCCCGTGCAGATCACCGTCATCGGGGCCGGCGTCGCGGGGTTGGCCACGGCCATCGCGTTGCACCGGTCGGGCCACGAGGTCACGGTCCTCGAGCAGCGCACCGACATCTCCTCCGGCGCCGGCATCTCGATCTGGCCGAACGCTTTGGCCGCGCTCGACGAATTCGGGCTCGGCGAGGCGGTGCGCGCGTCGGGCGGTCGAGTCACCGGCGGTGCGATCCGCTGGCGCGACGGCGCCTGGCTGCGCAGGCCGGAACCGCACCGCATCGTGAAGGCTCTCGGTGAGCCCTTGGTGGTGATCCGCCGGTCAGTCTTGACGGAGCTGCTGACCGCGGCGCTGCCCCACGGCGTCGTCCAGACCAGCGCGCGCGTCACCGGGATCCACTCATCCGGCGGCTCGGTCCGAGTTCACCTCGCCGACGGCGACAGTCGCGACACCGAGGCTGTGGTCGGCGCGGACGGCGTGCACTCCGTCGTGGCGCGCACGCTCAACGGCCCGCTGACGAAGCGGTATGTGGGCTACACGGCGTGGCGCGGGGTCGCGGCCTTTCCCCTGGATCCAGCGCTGGCCGGGGAGACCATGGGGCCCGGAACCGAAGTCGGCCACGTGCCGCTGGGTCCCGACCACACCTACTGGTTCGCCACCGAACGCACGCCCGAGGGGAGTCGGGCGCCGGGCGGTGATCATGCCTACCTGACCGCCACGTTGGCGTCGTGGGCGCAGCCCATCCCGGAGCTGCTCGCCGCGACAGATCCGGCCGATCTCCTGCGCAACGATCTCTACGACCACACCCAACCCCGTCGGTGGGCGCGCGGGCCCGTGGTGCTCGTCGGTGATGCCGCCCACCCGATGCGACCGCACCTGGGTCAGGGCGGCTGCCAGGGGCTGGAGGACGCGGCGATCCTGGCGCGTTTCCTGCAGCTGCGCCCGGATCCGACGGACGCGTTCGCGAAGTTCGCCACGTTCCGGCGACGTCGGGTGCGGCCGCTGGTCCGTGAGTCCGCGATGATCGGGCGGATCGTCAACCTTCGCCCGGCCGTGCTGTCCGGGGCGGCCAGTCGCGCCACCGGACTGATTCCCGAGGCGGTGGTGATCCGGCATCTGGCGTCGATCGCCGGGCGGTCGGCATTCCGGCTGCCTACCGCCGGCGCGTTGCCTACGGGGTGAGCCGCGAGCTTGTCAGCGAGCGGAGCGCGGCGTGAACAGCGCGGTGCACATCTGACGCAGGTCGAGGATGCCGCCGAACACCGAGGTCGGCATGTTCTGGCAGCCGTTGGCCCGGGTGGGGGCAGTGGCCGGCATCTGCACCGGAGTGCTGGTGCCGGGGTTGCCCCACACCTGAGCTGCCATGCCCTTGGCTCCGCACTTCGGCCAGGCTTTCAGCCCCTGGGTACGCAGCACGTTCTCGGCAACGCGGATCTGCTCGGAGCGCGGGGCGGCCGCCGGGTTGCCGAGGCCGCCGTTGGCCGACCAGGTGGCCTGCTTGAACTGCAGGCCCCCGTAATGCCCGTTGCCGGTGTTGATCGCCCAGTTGCCTCCCGACTCGCACTGCGCGATGGCGTCCCAGTTCACCGAATCGGCGCGCGCGGTCGCCATGCCGTCCTCGGCGAGCGCCATCGGCACCACGGCCAGGGCACCGGTGAAGGCGGTGGCGACGAGGCCCTTGCTGACCAACTTGCAAACGTTCATCTCTGCGGTCCTTCCCCGACCGTTAATGACCCAAGGCCCGCGAGCGAAGCGATGCTGCGTTCCACGCTGCGGTTATCCAGTTCTTCGGGTGACCAACATCACCTGTTACGCGAGAGTCAAAAGTTTTAATCGTTACTTAATTGGCGTAAGAGGCTTCTGAGAAGGAATGGGTCGAGCAGGCGCCCGAAACAGCGAAAAGCGGCGCCGACCGAAGTCGGCACCGCTTTTCCGCGCGCTGAGTGGCGTCAGCCGCGCCCACCGCAGGTCGGCCACGCGCCGATGCCCTGCGACTGCAGCACGTTCTCGGCCACGCGGATCTGCTCTGCGCGGCTGGCGTTATGGGGCATTCCCGAGCCGCCGTTGCCCTGCCAGGTGCCCAGCGTGAACTGCAGGCCGCCGTAGTAACCGTTGCCGGTGTTGATCGCCCAGTTGCCACCGGACTCGCACGCCGCGACGGCATCCCAGTTCACACCACTGTCCGCATTCGCGGTAGCAGCCATCCCGGTGGCGACAGCCATGGGCGCCACTGTGAGCGCCCCGGCGAAGGTGGCCAGGCCAAGCGTCTTGCGGATGTTCTTCAACTTCGATCCTTTCGCCGAGCGCGCGCCAACACCACCCGCGCGGACACGCGGGCTGGCCACCTGCAGCACAGGTCGTTGGGTCGGGCCGCACCGTCTCGGTCTGGTGCGGCAGTGGGGAGGCCGTCATCCGCCTCACCGGGACCAGTCCCGGCCGCCGCCGCGGGCCAATTGGCTCACGGCAGTCCCACACACACGCTGGTTCGTGGTTTTGGGTTATTTGCTCCGTGCGAAGCTCTTAGGGACCGTACAAACCGATCAGGACAAAGTCATATCGGTCGAGAAGATGTCGCGGGCAGATCACGGAATGATCACGACCGCGCCGAATTCGCTTCACCGCAGGTCAAGCTGTACTTTTTCCGCGACGTCGGCCGACGACCCCAGATACCGGCAGGTGAGCCAAATCACCGGTGTTTTGTGACCTGAACCACCACAATGAGGTGCGAAAACGGGTTTAGCCGCACGAAAACGACCATAGGACAGCACAACCGGTGCGACATTACTCAGACCTGCTTACTTTGTTTCGCTGGGCGCATGGCTCGGGAGAATCGTCTGTCATGAGCAGGATCTGCTGCAGCACAAATTGTTTCGATACCGCGACGCCACCACGGTGGGATAGGTGCGCCTCCCGCCCGTGCGTACGCCGCGGAGATTCTGTCTTCGGCTACGGCACGTAAAGCAGTGTTTGGCAACACTTTTACCGGCATCTCGCACTCACGCACGCATACGGAGACGGCGCCCACTCTCGCGCCACCGAGCCAGCCCCGCGGGCCCTTGATCGCTCGACAAGTCTTCGAGCTGAGGCCTTGAATTGTGCGGGTCGCCGGAATCCGTTCAGCACTGCGACGATCAGTAGTTCCCTGGACTTCGACGTCCCCGAATCAGCTCTGCGGCAATATCATTCATACCCCGAAAAGCCAGCGCCACGCACCGCCCGCAGCCATGCTCCCGATCTGGCACGCGCCTATCACAATCACACGCGAATCAATGACCACAGAATTGATCTTGAACCATCACGAAAAGATAAATACAAAGAGGGCGGAGAATTTGCTGGACCAGGTGAGGAGGCCTACACCAGGCGAGGCGGAGTCACCGCGTCGAGATCAGCCGAGGTGTTGACGTTCGCCAGCGCGGGCTGTTGATCCGGCAGCACGATCCGCTGGGTATCCACGCCGCCCACGAGCGCGCGCATGCTGCGCTCGCCGGCCTCGGTCAATGCGGCGATCTGGCGGAACAGCGCCGTCCGGTAGATCCCGGCCAGGTAGTGGTCGCGGCCGTCCCACGGCAGCACGACGTCGACACCCAACCTCTGCGCGGGTCCGGCCAGCGTGTCGATCAGCGCTGTCGTCATCGCCGGCATGTCCACCGCACACACGAATGCGTAGTCGAACCCCGCCTCGGCCGCCGCCGCCAGGCCGCGACCAGTGGCCAGCAGCGGCCCCTTGCCCCACACCTCGTCCCGCAGGATCACCGCGGGCAGCTCCGGAAGCTGCTGACCGGCGGCGGCCACCACGAACACCGGCGCGCAGCGCTGGCCCACCACCGACACCGCGCGTTCCACGAGCGTCGTGGGGCCCGACGGGCCGTCGATGGTCACGGTGGCCTTGTCCCGGCCCATCCGCCGGGACTCCCCTCCGGCCAGCACGACCGCGGCCAAGGGCAACGAGTTCGTCACAGCAGCTGACGTTAGCGCACCCGAGTTCCCGGGCCGGGTCAGTCGACGGTCCAGGTGTCCTTGCCGCGCAACAGCGTCTGCAGTGCTTCCATGTCGTGGGCTCGCGACTCCCGCGCGGTGACGAGCTGCTGGCGCGCGGCGTCGTCGTAGGTGGGCATGCTGACCTGGCGGAAGATGCCCATGACCATGTGGTCGAGGTTCTGCTCCGAGAGCCGGGACAGTGCGAACGCATAGGCCGGATCCTGCAGGTGCGCATCGTGGGTGACGATGTCGCCGGCGGACACGTCGGCGGTCTTGGCGACCTCGAGCCCGTAGCCCGACTTGACGACGCAGTACTCGCCGTCGGCACCGAACGTGATCGGTTCGCCGTGGCTGAGGTTGATCAACCGCTCCTCGGCGCCCTCCTTGCGCAGGGCATCGAACGAGCCGTCGTTGAAGATCGGGCAGTCCTGCATGATCTCGACCAGCGCGGCCCCGCGGTGGGCGGCTGCGGCCCGCAGCACCTCGGACAACCCTTTGCGGTCGGAGTCCAGCGCGCGGCCGACGAAGGTGGCCTCCGCGCCCAACGCCAGCGACACCGGATTGAAGGGGTAGTCCAGGGACCCCATCGGCGTGGACTTGGTGATCTTGCCGACCTCGGACGTCGGCGAGTACTGGCCCTTGGTCAGCCCGTAGATCCGGTTGTTGAACAACAGGATCGTGATGTTGATGTTGCGCCGCAGGGCGTGGATGAGGTGGTTGCCGCCGATCGACAGCGCATCGCCGTCACCGGTGACCACCCACACCGACAGGTCCTCGCGGGCCAGCGCCAGGCCGGTGGCGATGGTCGGGGCCCGGCCGTGGATCGAGTGGAATCCGTAGGTCTCCAGGTAGTAAGGGAACCGGCTCGAGCAGCCGATACCGCTGACGAACGCGATGTTCTCGCGGCGCAAGCCCAGCTCGGGCAGGAAGTTGCGGATGGTGTTGAGGATGACGTAGTCACCGCAGCCTGGGCACCAGCGCACCTCCTGGTCGCTGGTGAAGTCCTTGGCCTTCTGCGGTTGGTCGGTGGTCGGGACCAGCCCGGTCTTGGTCAGCCCACCGGGGGTCAACCCCAGATCGCTACCTACGAGCTGTGCCGATCCGCGATCCGCTTCGCTTCTCGCTGTCGTCATGAGTTCGCTCCCACTGCGCCGTCAACGGTAGCCGCCGCCAACCGCGCGAACTTGGTCTTCTCGAGTTCCTTGTCGCCCAGCGTCCCATCCAGAGCTGAGTCGATGATGCCTTCTACCTCGTCGGCCAGGAACGCCATGCCCTCGACCTTGGTCACCGACTGGATGTCGATCAGGTACTTGCCGCGCAACAACAGTGCCAGTTGGCCCAGGTTCATCTCGGGGACCACCACGTGCGAGTAACGTCCGAGCACCTCTCCGAGGTTCGCCGGGAACGGGTTCAGGTTGCGCAGCTGGGCGTGCGCCACCTTGATGCCCTTGCGCCGGGCGCGGCGACACGCCTCACCGATGGGGCCGTAGCTGCTACCCCAGCCGAGCAGCAGCAACTCAGCGTCGCCACTGGGGTCGTCCACCTCGAGGTCGGGGACCTCGATACCGGCGACCTTGGCGTGCCGCAGGCGGACCATCAGATCGTGGTTCTTCGGCTCGTAGGAGATGTTGCCCGAGCCGTTGGCCGATTCGAGCCCGCCGATGCGGTGCTCCAGACCGGGCGTGCCGGGGATGGCGAACTGCCGGGCCAACGTCTCCGGATCGCGGGCGTACGGCTGGAACGGCTCGCCCTCCTTGGCGAAGGTGTGCTCGATCGGCGCGAAACTGCTGACATCGGGGATGCGCCATGGCTCCGAACCGTTGGCGATCGCTCCGTCCGACAGGATCATCACCGGTGTGTGATAGGTGATCGCGATGCGGGCGGCCTCGATGGCGGTCTCGAAGCAGTCCGACGGCGATTTCGGGGCCAGCACTGCGACCGGGGATTCACCGTTGCGGCCGAACATAGCCTGCAGCAGATCGGCCTGTTCGGTCTTGGTCGGCAGACCCGTGGACGGGCCGCCGCGCTGTACGTCGATGACGATCAGCGGAAGTTCGGTCATCACGGCCAGCCCGATCGCCTCCGACTTCAGCGAGACGCCCGGACCCGAGGTGCTGGTGATGCCGAGCGCGCCGCCGTAGGACGCGCCGATCGCCGCACCGATGCCGGCGATCTCGTCCTCGGCCTGGAACGTCATCACGTTGAAGTTCTTGTGCTTGGACAGCTCGTGCAGGATGTCCGAGGCGGGGGTGATCGGATAGGTGCCCAGGATCACCTGCACGTCGCCCAACAGGCCCGCGGTGACCAGTCCGTAGGCCAGGGCGGTGTTGCCGGAGATCTGGCGGTACTCGCCGGTCTGGAGCTTCGCCGGGGCCACCTCGTAGGTGGTGCCGAAGGCCTCGGTCGTCTCGCCGTAGTTCCAGCCCGCCTTCAGCGCCAGCACGTTGGCCTCGGCGATCTCGGGCTTGCGGGAGAACTTCTCGCGGATGAAGGACTCGCTGTGCTCGAGTTCGCGGCCGTACATCCACGACAGCAGCCCGAGGGCGAACATGTTCTTGGCGCGCTGGCCGTCTTTCTTCGTCGCCCCGATCGATTCGACCGCACCGAGGGTCAGCGTCGTCATGGCGACCGCCTGCACGACGTAGTCGGAGAGTTCGTCGGTCTCGAGGGGGTTGGCCTCGTAGCCGACCTTGGCGAGGTTGCGCTTGGTGAATTCGTCGGAGTTGGCGATGATCAGACCGCCGCGGGGCAGATCCGAGACGTTGGCCTTGAGCGCGGCAGGGTTCATCGCGACCAGGACGTCGGGCCGGTCGCCGGCGGTGAGGATGTCGTAGTCGGCGATCTGGATCTGGAACGAGGAAACGCCGGGCAACGTGCCCTGGGGAGCCCGGATCTCGGCGGGATAGTTGGGCTGGGTGGCAAGGTCGTTGCCGAACAGCGCGGCCTCGGAGGTGAACCGGTCACCGGTGAGCTGCATGCCGTCGCCGGAGTCGCCCGCGAAGCGGATGACGACCTTTTCGAGCTTCTGCCGAGGCGCCCGAGCGCTACCGCCGCCTCCGTTGCCGGTCGAGTTCTCAGCCGTGTTGTGGTTGTCTGCCACTCGCCTACCTTCCGTGCTCTCCCGGCCCTCGAGCCTGGACTGTCGGCCAAGACACACCGAGTCGCAGTCGATGCGACGCGCCGTCAGCGGTCTTCGCGCAAAGATTTGGTGTCACTGCCAGTACCGATTATTGCATCTTTCTTAGGCAGCCCTATAGCAGGCGCGGGGGTGACGCGCAGGTGTCTGCCAACCGAACGCACTGTTCAACGCGCCGAAGCGCGGCACAATGAGACAGAAGTGTGGTTTTCGTCACGTTTCCAGCCCGTGCCGGGAAGCCTCCGATTCTTATTTTTGGTTACCGATCAGTAGCGGCCGACGAGCAGCGGCTCCGCCCTGCGTCGAGCCACCACTCCGTCATGGGCCGCTTCAGCCAGGCGTGCAACGCCGGCGGTCTTCGTCGATATCGTTCAGGGGCCCGATTCAGGCAGACGGTGGCCGAAGACGGTCGCCAACCGGAGTCTCCGCAGCCGCCACCGAGTCGCTCCGTAGGGGCACACCGGTCCGTACCGAGGAGGTGATGTCGTGACCCGCGATAGCGCACCGAGCGACTGTGGCCTCCGGGACCGGGGACACCACCTCCCCGCGGGGCGGGCACTCTCCGCGATGCGCGGCGTCTTCGGCTCGGTGACGGTGTGAGGATCGGGATACTCGGCGCCTCCCGCATCGCCGAATCGGCAATAGTCGGGCCCGCCCGGGAGCTGGGCTACCGCTTGGTTGCGGTTGCCGCACGAGATCCGCTGCGCGCCAGAGCCTTCGCTGACAAGTACGGTGTCGAGCGGGTGCTCGGCTCGTATCAGGAGGTGGTGAGCGAGCCCGAGGTCGACATGATCTACAACCCGCTGGCCAATTCACTGCACGCGCCGTGGAACCTGGCCGCGATTGCGGCCGGAAAGCCGGTGCTCACCGAGAAGCCGTTCGCGCGCAACCAGGCTGAGGCGCAGCGCGTCGCCGACGCTGCCGCCGCAGCCGGGGTGACGGTCATGGAAGGCTTCCACTACCTGTTTCACCCGGCCACCCGACGACCCCTGGAACTCGCCGAGGAGGGCACACTCGGGGAACTCCAGCGGGTGGAGGTCCGCATGGGGGTGCCCGAGCCGGCACCCGAGGACCCGCGGTGGTCGCTGGAGATGGCCGGCGGGGTGTTGATGGACCTGGGGTGCTACGGCATGCACCTGATGCGCCGGTTCGGGGCCCCGTCGGTGACCAGAGCCACTGCGGTGCAGCGCAGTCCCGGCGTGGACGAGCGGTTCGACGTCGAGGTGACGTTTCCGTCCGGAGCCACCGGACTGTCGACGAACTCGATGGTCGACGACCGGTGCTCGTTCACGCTGCTGGTGACCGGCAGCCGGGGCGACGCGCTGGTGCACAACTTCATCAGCCCCCGCGACGACGACCGTGTCACTGTCCGGACCTCGGAGGGCAGCACGGTCGAGCATTGCGGAACTCGGGCCTCCTACACCTATCAACTGGAGGCCTTCGCCGCTCACGTGCGACACGGGGCTCCGCTGCCGTTGAGCCTGACCGATGCGGTGGCCAACATGGCCCTCGTGGACGAGGCGTATCGGGCGGCGGGGATGAGCCCGCGTTAGCCCTGCTGGCCGATCGCCAACCGGACGTAGGCCGACGCGGCCTCGGCGCGGTTGGTGGCGCGCAGCTTTCGCAGCACCCGCTTGACGTGTGACTTCACGGTGCCGGCGGAGATGACCAGCTCGTCGGCGATCTGCTGGTTGGTGCGTCCCGCGGCCATCAACCGCAGCACCTCCACCTCGCGGCGCGTCAGCATGGACAACACCCGGGTTTGGATGTCGGCCAGCGACTGGGCCGCTGGACTGCGTTCGACCGGTTCGATCTTGCGCAGATCGAGGTCGGCGTCCTGCAAGGCGCGGACGGCCTCGTCGGCCGACGCCAGGGCCCTGCGCACCTCGGCGTGCTGGCGACGCATCCGTTCCAGCAGGACCGTGCGCTCGTAGGCGTATCCGAACCCTTCGGCGAACGCCCACACGGTGTCACGGTCGATTTCGTCGACCGTGCGTCCGGAGTAGAGACGATCGGCGTGCAGGAACCCGATCACCTTGCCGGTCGGCATGATCGGCGCCGCGACATAGGAGTGGGTCAGCGAGAAGTCGATGATGGGCCGGTTCACCCGGGGATCGTTGCGGGCGTCGGTCACCAAGGCCGGCGCGTGCCGCCGGATCATCTGGGTTTCGAGCAGCATGTGATCCAGCGGCGGGGCGACCGCCTGAGCGAAGGCCACCATCTTCTCAGCGCCTTCTCTGTCGTCGCCGAAATAAGCGGACTCCATCACCATGGTGCCGTCGTGCACGCGGAACAGCACAGCCCGGTCGAACCCGCAGGATTCGACCATTTCCCGCGGCGCGCGGTCGACGATGGTGGCCACGTCGTCGACGTAGCGCAGCTTGCTGAGCCCCTCCTGCACCTGCAGCAGCGCGAACGTGCGCCGCCGCGCACCGTCCTCGATCAGCTCCCGCTCCAGCGCGGTGAAATCCAGCACCGCATCCAACGCGGCCAACGCCCCGACGTCCCCGGTCCTTTCCAGCGCGGCGCGCAACACCGTCGCCTTCGCCTCGACCGCCTCGGTGACGACCCCGACGGGATCGTCGGTCGGGTCGATGTCGCAGCCGTCGAAGGCCTCCCGGTAGCGGCGCTCGGCGGCGGACTCCCGGGCCGGGCGGGACGCCCACCCGGGATGGTCACCATCACGAAGCGCGGTGACCGGGGGCGTCTCGGATACGTCACGCGCAACTGTCACGACCTCGACTGTCCTCCCGTCACCGGGGATTCGCGGGCGGATTGTCGGATCCAACCGCAATTCACCTCATCCGGGAGTACGACTGCTCCCCTACGGGGGATCGATTTGCCGGACCGGCTGCTCGACGCTGGAGACATGACATCCACCGCTGTTCCGGCCCTCGGCTTGCTCACCACCCCCGACGGGGTGTCCAACCCGTATCCGCTCTACGACCAGCTGCGCGAGGTGTCCCCGGTACCGGGCTATCGCGACTGGCCACCGGGAACCGTTCCCGGCGCCGACGAGCCCGTCACCGCGTGGGCCCTGTTCTCCTACGACCAGGTGTTCGCAGCCACCCGCGACACCGCGACATTTTCGTCGCGCGACCCGCTGCAGGAGGCGTCGTCAGCGCCGAGCCTGATGCTGGTCAACACCGACCCGCCCAAGCACGACGTGGAACGCAAGCTGGTCAGCCAGGCGTTCTCGCCACGGCGGGTCAAGACGCTCGAGGGCTGGCTGGAAGGTCAGCTGGCGATGCTGCTCGACGACCTGGGCACGGGCGAGGTCGACGTGATGGACTTCGCCGCCGAGATCCCGACGCGGGCGATGGTGCGGCTACTAGGGCTGCCGGACGGAGACCACGTCCGGTTCCGCAAGTGGGCCAACGCGTTCATGCTGTCGTCGTCGCTGACCCCCGAGGAGCGGATGGCCAGCAACGTCGAGATGGTCGAGGCGTTCACCTCGCGGCTGGCCGAGCACACCGCGCGGCTGGCCGAGGAACCACCCAGCGACGATGTCGAAGACGCCAAGGACCTCATCTCGGCACTGCTGCGCGCCGAGGTCGACGGTCAGCGGCTCTCCCCCGAGGAGATCGTCCGGTTCTGCATGACGCTCGTCGTCGCCGACAGCGAGACCACGACGTTCCTGATCGGCAACCTGCTGCACGCGCTGGCCCGCGAACCGGAGGTCACCGCCCGGCTGCGGGCCGACCGCTCACTGGTGAACATCTTCGTCGAGGAGTGCATGCGCGTCGACGGTCCGCCCCAGCGGCTGTTCCGCACCGCCACCCGCGACGTCGAGATCGGCGGCAAGCTGATCCGCAAGGGCGAGTGGGTCGCGCTGTTCTTCGGCGCGGCCAACCGTGATCCCGCGGTGTTTCCCGATCCCGAGGTGCTCGACATCGACCGCCCCAACATCCGCCAGCAGCTCTCGATGGGCCACGGCCTGCACTTCTGTCTGGGCGCGTCGCTGGCCCGGCTGGAGGTGGTGACGATGATCAACGCCGTGCTCGACCGCTATTCCACGATCGAGCTGACCGACGATCCGGGGACCAAGCAGACCGCGAGCCTGCTGACCCACGCCTTCGTCCGGCTGCCGCTGCGGCTGTCATGACCACCGCCACGCGCGAGGCGCGCAACATCGAGGCCACCAAGGCCATCTACGCCGCGGTCCCGGCCGGGGATCTGCAGACCGCGCTGGACCTGATGGACCCCGAGGTCCGGGATCACCTACTACGGTGTTCCGGCGATCCCGTACGCGGGCGACTACCGGGGCATCGAGGAGGCGGTGAGGTTCTTCACCCGGGTCGGCGAGAACATCGCCATCACCGAGATGCAGGCGTGGAAGTTCATCGCCGACGGGGACGAACTGGCCACCTGGGGCCGGCAACGGTTCCGCCACTTGGCAACCGGCTATGAGTGGGGGTCGGAATTCGCCCACATCATCACGCTGCGTGAGGGCCGGTGGCTGCACTTCCGGGACTTCATGAATTCGGCGTTGACCCTGGAAGCGTTCACCCGGTGAGGGTCATCGCAGACCGCGAGGTCTGCATGGCCGCCGGGGTGTGCGTGATGACGGCCGATGCCGTGTTCGACCAGGACCCGGACGGTCTCGTGGTGCTGGCCACGGAAAACGTCGACGCCGCCCAGGAGAAGCTGGCACGCAACGCGGTGCGGATGTGCCCGTCGGGCGCGTTGCGCGTCGACGCCGATTGACCTCGCGCCCAACGCCTTCCCCCAGGATCCCCCTCGGATCCTGGGGGATTTTCTATCCGGACCAACCCGCGGGCGAGCATCGGACGTACTCGACGCGTCGTGACCATGGCAGATCACCTGCCCGGCAGGAGACGACAGCTCAGATTCCCGGCGGGACGAGCATCGATTGCCAGGTCTGCACGGGAGCCGTTGCGGCCAGGTCGGATTGGGCATAGGTCTTTCCGTCCGGACCGACATACGTGCCGGTGGCGGGGTCGTAGGGCACCCCGACAACCGGTGGCCGCGCTGAAGAGGGTGGCGTGCCCTCGGGTGACGACCCCGGCGGCAACTGCGGGATCTCCTGCCCGGAGAGCGCGGCGTTCGGGTCACCTTTCCAGTTGTTGCCGTCATTCAGCGGCACGTACTGCTCGTCGCTCTCGCACATCTTCACCGTGGGTGCGCGCTTGCCCGGCACGGTGACACACGGCAGGTTCTTGGCGCCCCGTACGTTGAATTCCGAATCCTGCGGCGTCCGACAGTAGAGGTCACCCGGCGCGCGCTCCGGATGGTCTTCCAAGCTCGGCGGCCGCCGCTGTTGCGCCGGGAGGAACCCGGTGGTGCACGGCGGCGGCAGGTTGAGGTTGAGGTTGAAGCTGAGGTACTCACCTCGGTAGTCCTGTTCGGTGTCACGGTTGGCCAGGAAGGTTGCCCCGGCCTCGGCGATCACCTGAGGGAACAGAACAAGGACCTGCTCGAGGCCGGCGTGGTAGGTGAGAGCGACCTCACCGACGCTGACGAGATTGGCGAGCACGATGGGAAGGGTGGGTCGTAGCCTGTCGAGCAGTCCCCGCGCGTCCGCGAACGCCGCCCCGCCGTCGTCGAGAAGACCTGCGACATCGGGGTCTCCGGCCTCCAACTCCCGGGTGACCGCCGCAAGGTTCGACGCCCACGCTGTGATCTCGGCGGCCGAGTTCGTCTGAGAGTCCAGTACCGGCTTCGACTGCTCGATCAGGGCGATGAGGGGATCGAGGTTCTCCCGCGCTTCGATCGACAGCTCGATCGAACCGTGTACCAGCCGTGTCAGTTCGGGGCCCAGTCCCCCGACAGCCGTGTACGACTCGTCGATGACGGTCCTGAGGTTGTCTTTCGGCACCGCATTGAGACCGGTGACCACACCGGACAGGATGTCGTTGATATCGGGCGGAACGGTGGTGTCCACCTCGGCCCAGGTAGCAATGAACGACCCCAGAGTGCGTCAGTCGCGCCGACGCTTCAACTCCAAATCACGAGGCGCGCCGACGCCCGCCAGCTCAGTGTGGATCGGTCTGGTCGACCGCCGCGGCCCTGCGCTCGTGCCAACGCAGCCGCAGCAGCAACAGACCACGGTGCGCACGCCATCCCGCCGACAGCGGGTCACGCCAGGCCGGGAGGTAGGCCCGTGCTTCGAGATCCCTGTCCATGCCCTCCATTGTGCCGAGGTATCGGCCCGAGGGCTCTCCGACGCGACAAGCGTCACCATGTCGAGACCGTGAACGTCTCGTGGCGACCGGCACACCTCGGCGTGACGACCTTCCTGTCGTCGAACGCGTCAAGCGGATCCACGACCTCGGGTTGGCCGCCGAGATCTGGAGCTGGCATGGCGACAACAAGCGCGTTGGACTTCTCGTCGAGCAGCTGCGCCTCCTGCCGAATCGCGCTGCGCGGAGCGAACCGGGTGTCTCGCTCGAGAGTTTCCGTTGCGGCAGGCGCGCCGAGCGGCGGTGAAAGTCCGTAATGGTTTGTAAAGACTGCCACAACAGTCGCCCGGGTATCCGTGCCGGCATGAGGAGACTGGGCGCAGCCGTCGCGATCGCAGTGCTGGTAGCCGGATGCGGTGGCGAGCCCGCCGAGCAGGCCGCGTCGTCACCGGATGCCGGCCCCAGCAGTACGCCCACCACCACCGGACTCATACCCACGGGTGTGCCCACCGAAGGCACCCGCCCGCCCACCGAAACGCTGCCCCCACCGGCCGAACCCCGGTCGGCGCCCGCGCCGGCGCAACCCCCACCCGGTCGGCAGGTTGCCGTCGGCGCGGCGCCGGAAGGCATCGTCGTCGACGCTGTCACGCGCACTGTCGCCGTCACCAAACGTGACCCCAACGAGCTCGTGCTGATCAACGCCGACACCGGCGAGATCACCGGACGCACCCCGCTGCCCGGACACGCGCGTCACCTGCAGTTGGCGCGGCCGGGCGGGCCGGTGCTGGTGCCGGTCGAAAGCGCCGACGCCCTGGTCCGGGTCTCGCTTCCCAGCGGGGACGCCCGTCAGGAGATCATCACCGGAACCTTCCCCCACGACGCGTCACAGGCACCGAACGGCACGGTGTTCGTGGCCAACGAACTCGGCGGTACCGTCACCGCGCTGCGGGGCGACGGCGATCTCGAGGTCGTCAAGGTGTTCACCGACAGCGTGCAGCCGGCCGGCCTCGCCCCGGTCGGCGACCGGATGGGTCTGCTGGACGTCCGCAAGAACGACCTGACCATCTACGACGCCGAGAATCTGACCATCGTGGGATCGACCCCGGCCGGCGCCGGACCGACCCACCTCGTCGCCGACAAGCACGGTCGGATGATCGCCGCAGACACCCGCGGGGACGCGGTGCGGGTGTTCAGCACCGACCCCCGGCAGCTTGCCGAGGTCGCCCAGCTCGGTGGCCCATACGGCATCACCTACGACCCGACCCGTGACCGGCTCTGGGTGTCGTCATCGGGGACCAACGAGGTGATCGGATACGACATGGCCGAGCCGACGCCGCGCGAGGTGTCCCGGGTTGCGACGGTGCAGAACCCCTACACCGTCGGCGTCGACGCGCAGACCGGGCGGCTGTTCATCGCCGGCGTCACCGACGGCGTGGTGCAGATCGTGGACCCGGACGCACCCTGACAGATCCGCGAGCGCGCGCCGTTGCACACCAGGTGCGGCGTGTCGGCGTACCGACGCGCGCGCTCGCGGAGCAGGGCGGCGTCAGAGGATGTAGAGCATCTCCTGATAGGTGGGCAGCGGCCAGAGGTCGTCGGCCACCACGGTTTCCAGCTTGTCGGCGGCGGCGCGGACGGCGTCCATCGCCGGCAGCAGGGCGTTCTGGGCGTGGGTCGCCTCGTCGAGCGCCGACTCGCCCGCATGCTCGGACAGCGCCGCCTTCAGCGTGCCCAGCGCCGCGGTCAGCTCGGCGATCGGAGCCGACACGGCCTCCAGCATCGTGGTGTCGGCGTCCACCCCGGCCGCTTTGAGCGTGGCGACGTTCTGCGCCAGCTCGGTCTGGTAGCGCACGGCCGCCGGCAGGATCACCGTGGTTCCGAGCTCGAGAGCCAGCTTGGCCTCCACGCCGATGGTCAGCGCGTACTGCTCGAGGCGGACCTCGTAGCGGCTGTGCAGCTCACGCTCGCTGAAGACGCCGTACTTCTCGAACACCTCCACGGCCTCGGGCTTGATCAGCTCCGGGACGGCGTCGAGGGTGGTCTTCAGGTTCGGCAGTCCCCGTGCGGCGGCCTCGGTCTGCCAGTTGTCGGAGTAGCCGTCGCCGTTGAACACCACCGCACCGTGCTCGGTGATGATCTCGGTGAGCAGCTTCTGCACCGCGACGTCGAAGTCCTCACCCTCACCGACAGCCTTCTCCAGCACCGTGGCCATGTAGTCGAACGAATCCGCCATGATCGTGTTCAGGATGATCATCGGCACCGCGACGGTCTGACCCGAGCCGGGGGCACGGAACTCGAACCGGTTGCCGGTGAACGCGAACGGGCTGGTGCGGTTGCGGTCGCCCGGATCGGTGGGCAGCGTCGGCAGCGTGTCCACGCCGATGTGCATGACGCCCTTGCCCTTCGACGACGTGGCCGCACCCTTGGCGATCTGCTCGAACACGTCGGCCAGCTGCGCGCCCAGGAAGATCGAGATGATCGCCGGCGGGGCCTCGTTGGCTCCCAGGCGATGGTCATTGGTCGCCGAAGCCACCGAGACCCGCAGCAGACCCCCGAACTTGTGCACGGCGCGAATGATGGCCGCGCAGAACACCAGGAACTGGGCGTTCTCGTGCGGGGTGTCACCGGGTACCAGCAGCGAGCCGAATTCGGCATTGCCCATCGAGAAGTTGACGTGCTTGCCGGAGCCGTTGACGCCGGCGAACGGCTTCTCGTGGAACAGGCATTCCATGCCGTGCTTCTTGGCGATGTTCTTGAACACCGTCATCAGCAGCTGTTGGTGGTCGGAGGCGATGTTGGCCTTCTCGAACATCGGGGCGACCTCGAACTGGGCCGGGGCGACCTCGTTGTGCCGGGTCTTGGCCGGGATGCCGAGCTTGAACAGCTCACGCTCGGTGTCCATCATGAACGCCAGGACGCGGTCGGGCACCGCACCGAAATAGTGGTCGTCGAACTCCTGGCCCTTGGGCGGCTTGGCGCCGAACAGCGTACGACCAGCGTTGATCAGGTCCGGGCGCAGCAGGAAGAAGTGCCGGTCGACCAGGAAGTACTCCTGCTCGGGCCCGCAGAACGACACGACCTTCTCGAAGTTCTTGTGACCGAACAGCTTCAGGATGCGCTCGGCGTGCGCGCCCATCGCCTGTTGGCTGCGCAGCAGCGGAGTCTTGTAGTCCAGCGCCTCACCGGTCATCGAGACGAACACCGTCGGGATGCACAGCGTGTTGCCGTTCGGGTTCTCCAGGATGTAGGCCGGGCTGGTGACGTCCCAGCCGGTGTAGCCGCGAGCTTCGAACGTGCTGCGCAGGCCACCCGATGGGAAGCTCGACGCATCCGGCTCGCCCTGGATCAGGGTCTTTCCGGCGAATTCGGCCAGCGTCTCACCGTCGGAGACCGGCTCGAGGAAGCTGTCGTGCTTCTCGGCGGTGAAGCCGGTCATCGGATAGAAGACGTGGGCATAGTGGGTGGCACCCCGCGACAGCGCCCAGTCCTTCATCGCCGCGGCGACGGCGTCGGCCACGGCCGGGTCCAGTTTCGCGCCCTTCTCGATGGTCGCGACGACGGACTTGTACACCGACTTGGGCAGCCGCAGCTGCATCTCGGCCTTGGTGAACACATTGGAGCCGAAGACCTCGCCGGGTGCTTCGTTCGGGTCGAAGCTGAAGGCCGGGGGTTCATACGCCTCGACGTTGTAGATGGCCTGAAGGCGCACCGCATTTCCACTCACTGGACTTCCTTCTCGCTGGCTCGGTCTGGGGCCGCCCCGACCCCTTCTCATGGACGGTTGACCGGCCCACCTTAGGAACGATGCGTGCCGATCTTGTTACGCCGGCGTCAACGCCAGAAGGCGCTGGTTACCAATGCCGCGCGCGCAGTGGCGAGCGCGCTGCGGTACGACGGCGGCGGCCCGTCGTCCCGCCAGTGCGCGCAGGCGCGCCCACGAGCGGGACGACGGGCGGGGCGCGCTCCCAGGACGCTGGGGCGGAGGGCAGCCGGGCCGAGAGATGGCAGGGGCAGAATGGGGAGTATGCCGACCCGCCGCCACCCCGACCACGACATCGACGCCGACATCGACGAGGGGGCGCTGACGGTCACCGACCGCGAGCACGAGGCGGCCGGCGTGCCGGCGGTGATGGTGTCACTGCGGCGCGGGCTGGAGTCGATGGGCCCGCTGCGCACCGCGGCGACGCTGGCCAAACTGAACCAGCGGCACGGCTTCGACTGCCCGGGCTGCGCGTGGCCCGAAGAGCACGGAGGCCGAAAGCTGGCCGAGTTCTGCGAGAACGGCGCCAAGGCCGTCGCCGAGGAAGCCACCACCCGCGTGGTCACGCCGGAGTTCTTCGCGCGGCACTCCGTTGCCGAACTCGCCGACAAACCCGAGTACTGGCTCTCTCAGCAGGGCCGCCTCACGCATCCGGTGGTGCTGCGCCCCGGTGAGGCGCACTACCGCCCGATCGGCTGGGACGAGGCGTACCGGTTGATCGCCGACGAACTGCGTGCGCTCGACGACCCGAACGAGGCGGTGTTCTACACCTCGGGCCGCACCAGCAACGAGGCCGCCTTCGTCTATCAGCTGCTGGTGCGCAGTTTCGGCACCAACAACCTGCCCGACTGCTCGAACATGTGCCACGAATCCTCGGGCACCGCGCTGACCGAGTCCATCGGCATCGGCAAGGGCTCGGTCACCGTCGAGGACCTGGTGCTCGCCGACCTGATCGTGATCGCCGGGCAGAACCCCGGCACCAACCATCCGCGGATGCTGTCGATCCTGGAGAAGGCCAAGGGCAGGGGCGCACAGATCATCGCCGTCAATCCGCTGCCCGAAGCCGGCCTGATGCGGTTCAAGGATCCGCAGAAAGTGCACGGCGTCATCGGTGACGGCGTCCCGATCGCCGACGAGTTCGTCCAGATCCGCCTCGGTGGGGACATGGCGCTCTTCGCCGGTCTGGGCCGGCTGCTGCTCGAAGCCGACGACCGCGCCCCCGGCACGGTGGTCGACCGCGACTTCGTCGCCGCGCACTCGGCGGGCTTCGCCGACTACGAGCGCCGCACCCGGGCAGTGGACCTGACCGAGGTGGCGGAGGCAACCGGCATCGACCGGGCGCAGCTCGAGCGCGTCGCGGCCAAGATGGCCGGCGCCCGACGGATCGTCGTCTGCTGGGCGATGGGGCTGACCCAACACAAACACGCCGTACCCACCATCTCCGAGATCTCCAACGT
>Ga0310345_10002336_pt1 | contig 19383 bp, 19 predicted proteins | sample HC15DNA20500_MG_FD_204667 | JGI IMG/M metagenome (GOLD analysis project Ga0310345, IMG submission 204667) | Marine microbial communities from station ALOHA, North Pacific Subtropical Gyre - HC15-DNA-20-500_MG | ecosystem: Environmental > Aquatic > Marine > Oceanic | place: Pacific Ocean: North...
GCCATGGCGGGCCTTTGGTGAACGAACATCGGTTTCTGGCGCGAGGAACTCGCCAGGGCCGCCTTAGATAAGATGAGGGAATTGCCCTACTACAATTCCTTCTTCCGCTGCACTACGCCCACCCCCGTGCTCCTTGCGGCCAGACTGGCAGATCTGTCGCCAAGCGGCCTCAACCAGGTCTTTTTTGGTTCGTCGGGTTCCGAGGCCAACGACACCGCGCTGCGGTTGGTGCGCCACTTCTGGGCGTTGGAGAGGAGGCCCGAAAAGAACATCATCATTTCGCGCAAGACTGCCTATCACGGTTCATCGATCACCGGCGCTTCTCTTGGCGGCATGTCACATATGCACGGCCAGCTTCACGGCGCGGTGCCGAACATCGTCCATGTGATGCCGCCCTACGCCTATGAGTTCGCCGAAACGGACGAAAGCGATCATGATTTCGGATTGCGAGCGGCGCGCGCAGTGGAAGAGGCCATTCTCGAAGCGGGACCGGACAACGTCGCCGCCTTCATCGGCGAACCGGTCATGGGTGCGGGCGGTGTTAGGATCCCACCCGCGAGCTACTGGCCCGAAGTCCAGCGCATCTGCCGCAAGCACGACGTATTGCTGATGATAGACGAAGTCATCACTGCGTATGGCCGCACGGGAGCGTGGTTCGGCTGCGAAACCTACGGCATCGAACCCGACACTATCACCACCGCCAAGGCACTGACTTCGGGCTACCAGCCACTGTCGGCGCTTATGGTAGGAGACCGCATCTCGGAAACCCTTGTCGAAAAGGGCGGCGAGTTCTTCCATGGCTACACCTATTCGGGCCACCCGGTCTGCTGCGCGGTGGCGCTCGCCAATCTCGAAATCATCGAGCGCGAGGGGCTGATCGACCGCGTCAGAAAGGATACCGGTCCCTATCTCGCCGAGGCGCTTGCAAGCAAGATCGGCAGCCACGCGATCGTCGGCGAGACGCGCTCCATCGGCCTGATGGGCGCTGTGGAAATCGCCCGCGAGAACGGTTCACGCGAGCGCTTTGACTCCGAGTCGGGGGTGGGCAACATTGTACGTGACATCGCGATCGAGCAGGGATTGATGATCCGCTGTGTCGGCGACACGATCATCCTGTCGCCGCCGCTGATCTGGACCCGCGAACACATCGACATGGCCTGCGAACGCCTTCGCCACGCGCTGGACGGTGCAGCAGCGCGGCTCGGCGCTTAGCTTTGGTTTAAGATCTGGCGTGGTTTCAAGAACCGCTCAAGCGGTCAGCCTGCGCCAGACTTCGTAACCGGCGGCCAGGTCCTGCGCAGCGGTGCCGAGGGATTTGTAGATGGTGATATCGTCGGAGGAAATCCGTCCGGCGAGCGTGCCCGCATATACCTCACCGATCTCGCCCAGCAGGTGCGTTTCGGTGATCGCACCGGATTTCAGCGCACCAAGATACTCACCCGCCTGAACCTCCACCCCGCTGCGTGTATCGGCGAAGAACCGTGCTGCGGCGACACCAGCGTCGTCGATCTCGCGCGCGGTGGCGACGCTTGCCCCGACAAGATTGATGTGCTGGCCAGCCTCCAGCCATGCGCCTTGGAGGATCGGATCCGGCGAAGCCGTAACCGTTACAACAACATCCGCGCCTGCGACCGCCTCCCGCGCCGTCTCGAATGCTGCGATGTCTGCATTCACATCCGCATGCCTGTCCACGAACTTGCGAGCATTGGCCTGGGTGCGCGTCCATACCCGGACTTCGCTCAAGTCTCGGACCGCAAGCTGCGCGGGAAGGTGATGGTCTGCCTGCTCGCCTGCACCGAGAATTGCCAGCACCGTTGAATCAGCGCGCGCCAGCGCCCGCGTCGCCGCGGCGCTTGCCGCCGCCGTTCTAAGCGCTGTGAGTTCGGATGCGTCAAGGCAGGCGATCGGCGTACCGTTGTCCGTGTCGAATATCAGCATCAAGCCCTGATGGCTCGACAATCCGCGTTTCGGGTTCTCGGGATAAAGGCTGATCAGCTTCATGCCATGCACAGGCGGCTCACCCATCGCACCCGGCATCATCCCCATCGCGTTACCATCGCCGACAGGCATGATCGATCGCAAGGGCTGTAGCGTGTCGCCGGCTGACACCGCCTTCATCGCCGCCTCGATCACATCGATACATTCGCTGATCGGCAGGGTTCGCGCGATCTCCTGGGCCGAAATCTGCATCATGTTGATTTTTCTTCTTCCTGTTCGTCTGTTTTCACCGGCCCCTCGATCAGCCTCGCCGCCAGATGGACGAGCAGTATGAGGCAACAAGTCGGAATTGCCGCTGCGATGAATGCTAGATTGATGCCAAGACCGGGAGTGGTCCGCGCTGCGCTTCGCATCAAAAAGCTCCTCGCGGGATCGAAATTCGCCCCCAGGAACGAATAATAGAGTATCGGCGTGATAAAGATCACCAGCGTAACGCTCACGGCAATCTTGGCCGCAATGCCTGCCTTGTCCCAATTCTTCTCATTCGCCTTCACGATCGACGGATCCGCCGCACGCCTGAAGGCAAGCGTTGCGCCGAGAAGCCCGCCCCACACCATCAGATATCGGGCGAGTTCCTCGGTCCAGCCGGGTGGCGAACGCAACCCGTAGCGGGCCACAATCTGCAGCCAGATCACCAGCACCATGCCGACGAGTGCCGCCTTGACGAGAAGGCGGCACAGCTGGTCAAGCGCGCTACTGATGGCGCAAATCATGGTTGCGGCGTTGCGCATCAGCGGGTTTGTTCAGCTGCTTTCTCGAACATCTCCAACGCCTCAGGGTCTAGCAGCTTGGGCCACGCTGCCTTGGAACGCTCCACGAACCCGGCCCGCGCCTCCGGCGTCAGTTCGGTCACGGTGACACCTGCAGCCTCGAGCATTTCAAGCTCCTTTTCGGCGGCAGCGTACGTCCACACCCGATTGTTCTCGTTGGCTTTGGCAATGGCCGCATCGACTTTGCCGCGATCTTCGTCTGCCAATCCCTCATACCACTCATTCGACATCAGCACCGAACGAAACGCCATCCCGGCCTTTGCGTTGGTGTAATGCTTGAGGAATTCCGTCTGCTTGAAGATGAGCGCCACGATTGGCGGATTGACATAACCGTCCACCAGTCCGCGCTGCACGCTGGTGGTGAACTCCGGCATGTCGATCACCACGCTGGACGCACCCCATTCGTCAAGCACGGCAGTCTGGGTCGTGTCGATTGCCCTCAGCCTGAGTCCTTCCAGGTCCTCGACCTTCTCGATCGGCTTCTTGGTATTGAATATCCCGATGGGGCCGCCAAGGCCGGACAGTGCGGCGATCTTGATGCCCTGCTTCTTCATGTTCTCATCAATCGACGGCACGATCTCCGTCTCGTCGATGGCACGGAACATGTGCTCGAGGCTGTCGAACATGTAGGGCATCAGGAAGCCTGTAACCCGTTTGTCGACTTGCGCAATCATCACGAAGTTGGTGAGACCGAGCTGCAACAGGCCCTGCGAGAGCTGATCGACGACTTCCGGATCCTTGCCGAGCGCCCCGCCCGTATAGACCTTGGCCTCCATGCCAGCCTCGTTGAGCTGCTTGGCAACATCCTCAGCATAGACCCAGTCGGCACAGGCCGGTACCGGCGGGCATCCAACGGCGATCTTTACCTCTTCAGCTTCGGCCCGGTCAGGTCCGGCGAACAGGCCCGCAAGCAGCGCGGCACCGATTGCCGGCATCAGCAAATTTCTCTTCAACATGGGATTTCTCCTTCCTTTGAGCTTGGTTGTAGTGTCACGGCACGAGGCCGCTCATGCGCGGTAGAAACAGGGTGATGTCAGGGAACAGGACGAGGACGAGCAGGATCACCACCTCGATGACGAACATCGGGATGATGGCGCGCGCCAGAGTGAGGTATTTCACGCCGCTCGTCGCCGAGACCACCATAAGGCAGCCGCCGAAGGGCGGCGAGATCAGGCCAAGCGTGAGATTGAGGCAGACAAGCACGCCGACATGAACCGGATCGGCGCCGCCTGCGATAGCCGCCGGCACAAGCAACGGCACCAGCAGCACCAGTGCCATCATCGCGTCCATTACCATCCCCGCCAAGACGAGGATCGCCATCACCAAGATCAGGTACTGCACACCAGTCAGGCCGGCCGAGGCGACCAAATCCCTGATCATCTGGGGAACGTCCTGAATGGCGATCAGATATCCGAAAATCGCGGCCGCGAACAAAATGACGAAGATCGCACCCGTCAGGATCGCGGTACGCTCAAGCGCAGCGTTGGCATTGCGCATGGTGATACTGAGGGCGCGGGAAAAACTCGTGTCCGGATCGAGTAGCGCGTAGAACAAGCTGACGGCGAGCGCCACCAGCACGGTCAATGCTGCGGCTTCAGTCGGGGTCACCACGCCGAACACAATGCCGGCAATGACGATGATCGGCACCAGCAAAGCCGGTCCGGCGCGAATGAGCGTCGGCAGTAGCGGCGGCATGTCGCTTGCCAGTCCACCTGGATGATCATGCCTGTGTGCGGCCCAGGCGTTGTAGGTAAAGAGACCCGCCGCAACACAAAGGCCCGGCAGAATGCCGCCTGCAAACAGCGACGCCACCGAAACATTCATCAGTGCGCCGTAGAAGATCATCACCAGCGATGGCGGAATGATCGGTCCGATCACCGAGGACGCTGCCGTTAGCGCCGCAGCATAGGTCCGCTCATAGCCACGCCGTTCCATTTCCGGCACCAATGCACTGGTCGTGGCGACCGCATCCGCAACCGCCGAGCCTGAAATGCCTGCCATGAAGATCGATGTCGCGACGTTGACATGGCCGAGCCCGCCCTTGAGGCGTCCGACCACAAGCATGGAAAAGTCGATCAGCGCTCTCGTTATGCCGCCGCGGCTGATGAGTTCACCAGCCAGTATGAACAGCGGCATCGCAAGAAAGGTGAAGACGTCGAGCTGGCTGAGCACCCGTTGCGGCAGGATGGCCAGATAACGTCCGGCATCGACGGCGAAGAAGCTCAGCACGGCGGTCGCGCCAGCGACATAGGCGATCGCCGCGCCGCTGGCCAGCGTCGCAAGTGCAAACGCTATGATTAGTATCCATACCATGCCGATCCCATCTGCCGGGTCCGGCAAGTGTTTTCCTATCGGAAATGTTTGTCAAACAAATTTTCCGATGATAACAATTGTCGGATCAAATTGCCTGGAGGTCAAATGCCAGCCACGCCGCAATTTTCTCCTCAAGACGCCACTGAATCCGGCACCCCGTTTGGCCCGCGCCTGCGACGGTTGCGCCAAGGCGCCGGACTGACGCTGAAGCAGTTGGCGGATCAATCCAGGATAGCCTCTTCAACGATCTCGAAGATCGAAAACGACCGCATGTCACCAACCTACGATGTACTGCTCAAGCTGGCTGGCGGTTTGGGAACCGATCTCTCCTCTCTGCTTTCGGACGGCACGCCGGAAGAGGTGCGCAAGATGCCGCTTGGTCGCCGTGACATCACGCGCGCTCAGGACCGCAAGCAATTGCCGACGGGCACCTATGTCTACGAACCGCTGGCGACGGGACTCACGCAAAAGGCGATGGACCCAACCTTCGTTACCGTAACCGCGCGCAGCATTGAGGAATTCGGAGGACTCATCAGCCACCCCGGTGAGGAACTCGTCTATGTTATCTCGGGCGCGATAGAAATGCATGCCGAGTTCTACGCCCCTGTCCGGCTCAATGAAGGCGACAGCATCTATTTCGACGCAAAGATGGGCCACGCCTATGTTTCGGTCGGGCCGCAGGATGCGCTCATCCTCAACATTTGCGCCGCCACCGATGGGCGTCCACTTGCCAGCACATTGGGGGTCGAACAGTCATGATGACGCGCGAGGAATGGGAAAGCCGCGATATGACGGCATTGGCGCAGTTGCAGCGATCCGGCGAAGTCTCGCCGCGCGAACTGGCCGAAACTGCTATCGAACGCATCGAGGCGCTCAACCCGCATGTAAACGCGGTGGTGCTGAAAGCCTATGGTTCCGCGCTGGCCGAGCTGGATGGGCGCAAGGACAAGCCCGCATGGTTGGGCGTCCCCTATCTCATCAAGGACCTCCACGCACCGGTGCGCGGCATGGCGCTGACCAATGGCAGCCGCCTTTTCCAAGGGATGCCGGCTCCGGAGATGGATTCCAACCTTGTGTCTCGGCTTCGCGCTGCGGGCTTTGTCTTTCTGGGCCGCACCAACTCTCCCGAACTGGGCCTCAATGCTTCGACCGAACCCGTGGCCTATGGGCCGACCAAAAACCCCTGGAACACTACCCACATCGCCGGCGGTTCTTCGGGCGGCGCCGGAGCCGCCGTCGCTTCGGGCATGCTGCCCGCTGCCCATGCCACAGACTCTGCCGGTTCCATCCGCATCCCGGCTTCCTGCAACGGACTTGTCGGCCTCAAGCCGACGCGCGGCCTCAACCCGTTCGGTCCGCATCGCGGTGACGCCAATCACGGTATCAGCCATGAGCACGCAGTAACGCGGTCGGTACGCGACACGGCAGCGCTGCTCGATATCACAGCCGGACCGGATGTCGGCGCGCCCTATTTCAGTGCGCCACCCGAGGGCGGGTTCGTCGCGGCGATCGCCAAGCCACCGCGGCGCCTGCGCATCGGCTTCTGGCCGCGAAACTGGCAGGGCGAGCCAATCGATCCCGAGCCGGCGCAGGCGGTTGAACAGACGGCCAGCCTGCTGGAGGAACTCGGTCACTCGGTCGAGGAAACGAAACCGGAGTTCGATTCCGGCGCCCTGATCGGCGACATGATGACGGTGCTGATGACCACGCTCGGTCCGTTGCTCAATAATATCGAACGCCAGATCGGACGTAGCATCGGGCCGGACGATCTCGAACCCCAATCGCTCGGCGTGCTGGAGCGTGCCCGAGCCACCAGCGTGGATACATTCGTCATTGCGCTAATGCGCATGCAATTGGAAGTGCGCCGGATGGCGGCGTTCTTTGAAACCCACGACATTCTTGTTACGCCAACGCTCACGATGCCGCCTCCGCCGCTCGGTCATCTCCCAACGGATCATGGAGACGTCGATGCGTTCCTCAAGAGGCTCTTCGGCGTTGCGCCGTTCGCCGCCCCGTTCAACGCCGCCGGTCAGCCGGCCATCAGCCTGCCGCTCGCGTGGTCGAAGTCCGGCCTGCCGATCGGTGTGCAGCTTGTCGGACGCTATGGCCGGGATGCCGAATTGCTGCAGCTTGCCGCGCAAATCGAGACAGCGCGACCGTGGTTTGACAAGCGCCCGGTGCTGGATGCTTGACCGTGGAAAACGCGTCTGCACCAATCCGCACCGGCTGAACACAGGGAAAGCTGAAAAGGGACAGGCAAATGGCAAAGGCTCCTGCAAAAGAGAAAGCCGCGAAAACTTCATCGGGTGGCACCGCAAGAGAGCTTATGGAAGCCCTTTTCGACGCGCTTATTCGCGGCGACAAGGAAGCATCTATCGCCGCGTTCGCCGACGATGCAGTGCTGTTCGATCCGCACTATCCCGAGCCTGACATGCGCGGCAAGGAAGCGATTGCCCGCGGACTGGACTGGGGTTTCGGCTCGATGCGTCAGTTCGGATTTGTTCCGGTCAACGTGTTCGAGACCGCAGACGGCAAATCAGCCGCCTTCGAAGTGGACACACATCATGTCCTCAAGAACGGCATCAAGCTCGATTTCCCGCAGGCCTTTTTCGTCGAGGTCGCAAACGGCAAGATCACCGGCGTGCGAGCGTATGAGCCCTATGGCCCGAACGGGATTGGTGGCGTGTTCCTTGCGCTCTCGCGCCTGAAGCGCAAACTCTTCGGCTGATCGTAGTTCAGCGAAACCCGTTTGGTTTGCACTGATCGACAGTCATAGCCTGCAACTCTAGTTGGTGCTGAGCGTCCGCCTGACCGCATCGCGCCAGCCTGTGATCGCAGTGTCCCTCGTCGCCTGGTCCATATTCGGTTCAAAGCGGCGTTCGCGCGACCAGCTTTCTGCAAACCCTTCCCTGCCGAGCCACACGCCTGCTTTCGACCCGGCGAGCCATGCCGCCCCCAATGCTGTCGTCTCCAGCACATCGGGCCTGTCGACCGGCGCATCGAGGATGTCGGCCAGTCGCTGCATGGTCCAGTCGGACGCCACCATGCCGCCATCGACACGCAGCACGGTCTCGCCGGTCCGCGATGACTGCCAGTCTCCGTGCATCGCCTCCAGCAAATCCAGCGTCTGGAAACACACCGACTCCAACGCCGCCTTGGCGAACTCGTTTGGCCCGGTTCCCCGTGTCAGCCCGAAAACTGCGCCGCGCGCATTAGCGTCCCAGTGCGGCGCGCCAAGTCCGACAAAGGCAGGCACCAGATAAACCTGCTGGTGCGGGTCTGCTTTGGCTGCCATCTCTCCGCTTTGGGAAGCAACATCCATGAAGCCCAGCCCGTCACGCAGCCATTGCACGGTCGCGCCAGCCATGAAGATCGACCCTTCAAGCGCATAGGCGGTCTGGCCGTCGAGCCGGTAGGCGATCGTTCCGAGCAGCCGGTTCTTCGAACGGACGAGTTCAACTCCGGTGTTGAGCAGTGCAAAGCAACCCGTGCCATAGGTCGATTTGAGCATTCCAGGCTCGAAACAGGCGTTACCCATGACGGCTGCCTGCTGGTCGCCTGCAACGCCCAGCACCGGGATCGCAGCACCGAGAATGTCCTTGTCGAGCGTGGCGAACTCGGCGTTGCAATCGAGCACTTCGGGCAGGATTGCGCGGGGTACGCCGAGCATTGCCAGCAACTCGTTGTCCCAGCGGTTATCCGCGATGTTGTAGATCAGCGTGCGCGATGCATTGGTTGCGTCGGTGACATGGCGGCTGCCGCCGGAAAGCCGCCAGATCAGGAAGCTGTCAATAGTGCCGAAAGCGATCTTTCCCGCTTCCGCCCTCTCGCGCAGTCCTTCGACATTCTCCAGCAGCCAGCTGATCTTCGTGCCGGAGAAGTAGGGATCAAGCAGCAGGCCGGTCCTGTTGGTAAAGAAATCCTCGTAACCGTCCCGTTTCAGCTTCGCGCAGAAATCCGCCGTGCGCCGGTCCTGCCAGACGATTGCATTATGGACCGGTTTGCCGGTATCGCGGTCCCAAAGAATTGTTGTCTCGCGCTGGTTGGTAATGCCGATTGCTGAGATTTCACCGGCCTCGATACCGGCCTTGTCCACGCAGGCGCGCATGGTCTCCACGACGCTTCGCCAGATTTCCTCGCCATCATGTTCAACCCAACCGGAATCGGGGAAATATTGCGGAAACTCCTGCTGTGCGGAGGCAACGATGCGCTGGCTGGTGTCGAACAGGATGGCGCGTGAAGAAGTAGTGCCCTGATCGATGGCGAGAATGTAGCCGCTCATTTTCTCCCCCTGCTGACGGACCGGTTGATAACCGGACGCACTCACATGTTCGTTTCCGGTAATCACCATCTGGTCTCGCCTGGAAGCTAGCAGCCTGTACAGCCATTTGCCCAGCCCTCTTTTTGGCGCTGGCAACTGGTTTACCGTTTAGAAGTTTGTAGTGCCGGCCTTCGCGAAGGCGAACACGCCGCTATGCCGCCGAGCAGGTCCGGGGCGCCGGATATTCTGGGAGGAAGTCAGACTGGGAGCAACTCAGCCAAACGGCCGGTCTCGCTCGCCAGAAAATCGGGTCTAGGCTGCCGGATAGTTCTGCGTAAACAGGAATCTCCGCGCTTCCTCGTCGGTCTCGGTTTTGAAGGTGTGAGTATCCTTGAGCGCCACCGCACGCTGGGCTGCCGGACGCGCCGAGACTTCATCGACGAGACGCTGTACATTGACCATCCGCTCTGCCGCCTCCTCGCCCATTACCATAACCATCGCGCGCGCCCAGCCCCACACTGCCATATCGACAATCGTGTAGTCGTCGCCGAGCACGTAGCGGTTTGCGGCAAGCCGGTCGTCGAGTATCCCGTAATGGCGCTCGGCCTCTCGCTGGTAACGGTTGCGCGCATAGGGAACCTCTTCCGGCGCATAGTAGCGGAAATGCACCGACTGTCCCGAGAAGGGGCCGACGCCAGACGCCACGAACATCAACCATGAGAGCAGAGCGCCGCGCTCACCCGGACCGCTGTCCGGCAGAAAGCGCCCATGTTTCTCGGCGAGGTAGAGCAGAATGGCATTGCTGTCGAACACCGGATGCCCGTCATCGACGATGGCCGGAAGTTTCGAATTGGGATTGATCTTCACATAGTCTGCGCTGAACTGCTCACCCTTGCGAACGTCGACCGGTATCGGTTCGTAGGCGAGATTGAGTTCCTCGAGCAGCAACGCGACCTTGTTGGGGTTGGGGGCACCGCTGAAATAGAACTGGATCATTTGTCTCTCCGTGGCCGCTGTTGAAGGGGTGACTTCAGGCTTTCAACTTGAGAGGGGGCAGGCATTCGCGTGTGCCATCTGGCAGAACCGGTTCGGCCAGCGCGATGGCGAAAGCGCAGGTCGAGTAGTAGCCGACGATTGCTGAAAGCTCGACGGCCCCCTTGTCGCCAAACAACGCGCGGGCCTTTGCCAAACCTGCATCGGAGATTTTGCCGGTTGTCAGAAGTTCCGATACGAACCCGTGCACGGCTGCCTCGTCCTTTGAACCGAAATCCGGCGTCTGGCCCAACTTTATCGCCGCGATCACTGTCGGGCTCACACCCGCTTTCTCGGCGATCGGCGCGTGGATTGCCCATTCGAAGTGCGAGGTCCAGTGCCGCGCCGTTACCAGTATCGCCAGTTCCGAAAGCCTCGGCTCGAACGACGTCTTGTAGCGTGCGAATTCGCCAAGCAACTGCGCCCGGTCAGCCAGTTGCGGGCTGTGCAGCCAGATCGCCAGCGGTCCCTCCACCTTGCCGCGGGGGCCAGAAGCGATCCGCTCATATGCCTCTGCCTGCTCGGGCGTGAGTTCCTCGCGAGCGGGCAGGCTTATCCGATTGTCGTGTGATGCACTCATATGCGGTCAGTGGCGGATATCGTTATTAGAAACTTGATCGCGGTCACGCCGATTGCTCCGTGTCGGCGGGTCATATCTGAAGCAGAATTTTGCCGAAATGCTGGTTTGATTCCATTCGTGCATGCGCGTCGGCGGCCTTTTCCAGCGCGAAGCTGCTGTCCACAGGCAGGACAAGCTCGCCGGATGATACGCCTTCCCAAAGATCGGCCTGCATTTTTCGCACAATCTCCGCGATCTCCTCCGGGCTGCGTGTGCGGAAAGTGACGCCGATATAGTCGAGTCGCTTGAGGGCATGCAGATCGAAATTGAACTGCGCATGCACGCCGCCCAACCTGCCAACATTGACGATGCGGCCCCTTACGCTGGCCGACTTCATGCATTCCTCAATGGTGGGACCTGACACCATATCGACAATCAGATCGACGCCCTTGCCATCCGTCACTTCTAGCACGGCATCGCTCCAGCCGGCTTGTTTCGGGTCGATGGCAAGATGCGCTCCGAATTCGTTCAGCCGCGAGCGGCGTTCAGCATTGGTCGATGTACCAATCACCAACTCCGCGCCGAGATATCGGGCGATCTGCAACCCCAGTAAGCCTACACCCGAACTGGCGCCGTGGATAAGCACGCTTTCGCCCAGTTTCAGCCGGCCATTGGTGGCGATGGCATCATGCATCGTGAGCAATGCCAGCGGCAGGATTGCCGCCTGTTCGAAGCTTAGCGAATCCGGAATTGGCAGGGCACGCGCCGCAGCACAAACGGCGAACTCGGCGTATCCGCCAGAGCCGGAGCACATGACGCGGTCGCCGTATGCAAAGCCTTCTACGCCTTCACCGATTTCGATGACAGTACCGGCCCATTCCATGCCGATCGGTCTGCCGAGTGCATCCTTGGTGGCAATGCCCGAGCCCTGCGACGCCTTTAGGTCAGCGCGGTTGAGCCCGGCAGCTTTTACCTCGACCAGAACCTGGCCGGGGCCGGCATGCGGCTTGTCGACTTCGGCGATGCGGATTCCGCTATCGGAAGCAATGCCTGCCCTCACCTTGCGGCCTCCAGCTTCTTCCTCTCGGCGATGGCCTGGCGGCGCTTCCTGATCCTGTCTTCCATGCTGCGCAGACTATCACCAGTTCCACCGAGATAGGCATCGCGAACCGACTCGTTGCCGAGCAGCGACGCGGCTGCACCCTCATGCGTTATTCGGCCATTCTCCAGCACATAGCCACGATCCGCTATGTCGAGCGCAGCGCGGGCATTCTGCTCAACAACGAGAATGGTGCTTCCAGCCTCTCTCAGGCGCGTGATCTCGTTGAAGATGCGCTCAACCATAAGCGGCGCCAGCCCGAGAGAGGGTTCATCCAGCAGCATCAGCCGGGGCTTCGACATCATCGCCCTGGCAATGGCCAGCATCTGCTGCTCGCCACCGCTCAAGGTCTGCGCCATCTGGCTCCTGCGCTCTCCCAGTATGGGGAAGAGTTTGACCTGTTCCTCCAGCAGACCAGGGATCGCGCCGCGGTCCCTGCTGGCATAGGCACCCAGACGCAAATTCTCCTCCACCGACATGGTTCCAAAAAGCTGCCGCCGCTCGGGAACTTGCGCTATTCCGCCGCTTACAATCCTCGCCGTGGAGGTAGAGTTGATCGAACTTCCCTCAAATCTGATCTCCCCTGCGGAGACTGCGACCAGCCCCATGATCGTGTTCAGCAAGGTGCTCTTGCCGGCGCCGTTTGCCCCGATCAACGCCACGATCTCGCCGGGTTGAACTTTCAGCGAGACTTCGTGCAGCACACGGATGTTCCCGTAGCCGCTGGAAACCTTGTCCAGTTCAAGCGATGGCTTCATGCTTTTCCGTGCCCAGATACGCCGCAATAACTTCGTCCGTCTCCCGCACCTGATCTGGCGGTCCGTCAGCGATCTTCTTGCCATGATGCATGACGACTACCTGGTCGGCCAACCCCATGACCAGCCGCATGTCGTGCTCGACGAGAAGTATCGTTATCCCCAATGCCGAAATCTCCAGGATCAGTTCGGCAAGCTGCTCGGTTTCGGTGTCGTTTAGACCCGAGGCGGGTTCGTCCATCAGAAGCACCGCCGGTTCGAGCGCCAGAGCGCGGGCGATCTCCACCAGCCGCATATGCCCGAAGGCAAGTTCCGCGGCAGACAAGTTTTCTGCACCGCGAAGTCCGACAAACTCCAGGCAACGCCTGGCTGCTTCCAGCGAGGCTTCCTCCTCGCGCCGCGCTTGCGGCGTACTGGCAGAAATCTGCGTAATTCCGGCGGTGTGAATGCGGTGCCTTCCGCACATCACGTTTTCCAGAACTGTCATATTGTCGAAGAGCTGAAGGTTCTGGAATGTCCGGCCAATCCCCAGATCGGCGATCTGATTGGGGATAAGTTCATGGATGGGCTCGCCATTGTAGGTGATCGTGCCCTCGTTCAGCGGTTGATATCCACCGATGAGGTTGAACAGTGTAGTCTTGCCTGCGCCATTCGGTCCGATCAGCGCGGTAATCGACCCCGACTCAACCGTGAAGCTCACGTCGTCGACCGCCCGCAGATTGCCAAACAACTTCGTCACGTTGCTGACCTCGATGACCGCCTTGCCCGGCTCGGTCTCAACACCCGGGATTGCGGTGCCTGCGGGCTCCACAACGGTGGGAACCTCATTGCTGCGCCGCCCGGTGAACCGGTCGAACCAAACGCTCAAATTGCCCGCAACGCCACGCTGGAACGCGATCAGCACAAAAACAGTTAACCCGCCCATGATGACCGCTTCCCACAAGGGCAGTGACAGTCCGCGCAGTCCCTCGCGCAACCCCGTGACAATGGTCGCGCCGACCGCGCCACCCCAGATCGACATCAAACCGCCGATGATGACGGCGATAACGAGATTGAGGCTGAACGCGAAGCCGAACACGGTCGGGTCCATCGCACGAAGGAAGTGAACGAACAGGCTGCCGGAAAGGCTCGCCATTCCGGCGCTGATGACGAACATCTGGACCTTGTACTTGATGGTGTCGATGCCGACCGACCCGGCGGTGGTCTCGCTGATCGCGATCGCCTTCAGTGCGCGTCCGATCCTGGAGCGATCGATATTCAGCCCTATGGCGATGGTCAGCAACACGCAGGCCCAGACGAAGTAATAGTAGATCTGATCGGAGGGTAGCGTCCAACCGAAGATCGCGAAACGCGGCACGCCATAGGTGCCGAGCGCGCCGCCTGTGAACTCCATCTCGAAGGCCACGACGACAAGAATAAGCTGAAAGGCCAACGAGCCCATTACGAGGACGAACCCCCGCAACCTCAGAATCGGTGCTGCGATCGGATAGGCAATGATCATCGACAGTGCCACACCGAACAAAAGTGCCAGAAACGGGTCCCAGCCGTAGTGGACGCACAGGATTGCACTCGAATAACCGCCCACCATGCAAAAGCCGGCCTGTCCCACGGCCAGCTGGTGTGCATAGCCGAGCAGCAGCACGAAGCCGACGGCGCCGGCCGCCAGCGCGCCTGCCGTAATGCCGATGCCGACTTCGTAGCTGTTGGAGAATATCAGCGGATATATCCCGACCAGCAGGACGAACGCCGCGACGGCCATCGCCGTCTTTCTCGAGGCCAACAGGCTGATCATCGGTCCTGCGTCCCCGCGACGAGCCCAATCCGGCCAGATAGAAACACGCCGCCGCGAATGAGCAGAAACGCCAGCAGAAGAGCGTAGACGATTGCGTCCTTCCAGCCGGACGACAGGTAACCCGCGGCCAGCGCCTCGGCGACGCCGACGCCAAGCCCGCCCGCAACTGCAATTGTCGGGGAGCGCAATCCACCAAGGATCGCGCCAACAAAACCTTTGAGCGAATAAACGAAGCCGGCATCCCAGCTTGCCAGGACGATCGGTGTGATGACCGCACCCGCGAGCGCGCCAGTACCGCCGGCCAACGCAAATATCAGGAGCGTCATTCTTTCAGCGTTTACCCCCATCAGCCTCGCGGCGATGACATTGATCGAGCATGCCCGCACTGCCCTGCCCGCGTCGGTGAACTGCAGGAACCAGAATATGCCGAGCAGCATGGCGGCAGTGGTTCCCCACACCCAGAGCGTCTGGACAGGAACCAATGCCGACAGGATGGTAACAACACCGTCACCGGTGAAACCCGGCATGGCGAGCGGATCCTTGCCAAACCAGATCAGCGCGAAACCGCGCATGATGACAGCTACCCCGAGGGTGACGGTGATCTGGATGAAGGCGGGACTTCGCCGGACGGGCGCAAGACTGAGCCGCTCCTGCGCAATGCCCAACACCGCACCGATCGCCGCAACGGCCAGGAGCACGAGAAACAACGGCACGCCCGCAATAGCCATCCAGGCGCCCAGGACCCCGCCGAGCATGACGTATTCGCCTTGCGCCATGTTCACCACGCCGGAAACGTTGAAGCAGAGAACGAAACCCAGCGCGATGAGCGCGTAAACGCACCCGGTAGTCAGGCCCGGCAAGACAAGTTGGGCCAGTACGTGAAACTCGTCCATGTCAGTCGATCACCCTTGAGGCATTGGCGGGAAGCATTTCCCGCCAATGGATGATGTAAGGTTCAAGAACGAACCGGTTACTGAGGCAGAACCGGCTTGCCGTCTTCCAGCCTGCCGATGGCGATCGACTCGTGGTTCTGGCCGGTGTGATCTTCCGGCGTGTACGTCACCGGGCCGTTGACCGCAGGCAATTCCTTCAGCGCCTCCAGTGCATCGCGGATGCCCTGGGTTGTGCCATCGGAACCGGATACGCCAGCCTCGGTAATAAGTCCCACGTCATAGCCGAAGGTGTTGAAGTAGTTCGGCTGCCTGCCGAGGTTCTTCTCCAGTTCGGCATATAGCCGGGCGGTTTCCCCGCCAACACTCGGACCGAACGAGCCGAGCTGGATTGGCGTCATCAGCCCGTTTGCTTCTGACGCTCCACCAATACCTTCGAAGAAGGATGCGGTAACGACCGACTGCCCCATCACTAGATGCGTATCCAGGCCAAGCTGCTTGAACTGCTTGTAGAACAGGATGGCCGCGCGCCCGAATGCACCGCTGTAGATGATGTCGGGATCTGCTGCGCGAATATTGGTGAGCTGGGCATTATAGTTCGTGTCTTCGGCAGTATAGGTCTCCTCCGCCACGATCTCGAAGCCCATTTCCGGCGCCAATTCCTTCATCGCCTTGATCTCGGCCTGCCCGAACGCATCGGTGCCGTTGAACATGGCAATGCGCTTGTAGCCGTTGTCCTTGGTGTAGTTGGCCAGCACGATCATGAAGTCGCGAACAGCAGGCGCCACCTTGAACAGCCACGGATCGGCAGGAATGCCGATCGCATCGGCGGCTCCTGCAGTAACCAGCGGTTTCTTGAATTCCGATGCCAGCGACTTGATTGCAAGCACCGAACTCGACGGCACGATCGCGTAGATCATGTCGATATCCTCGTCGCTCGCAAGCCTGCGAAACGCATTGGATGCGCCCACCGGGCTGGTTTCGTCATCGAGCACTTCAAGGACAATCTTCTTGCCTTCAAGGCCGCGGCCATCGATCCAGGCCTGAATACCGTCCATCGAATCCTTGGCCGGTCCGGCAAAGCCGCCTGTAAGCGACGCCACGACGCCGATCTTGAATTCTTCCTGAGCGCTTGCCTGCTGGCCTGACGACAGCAAGGTCGCAAGCATTGCGGACGCACCAAGAGCGATTGTTAGCAATCTTCTGTTGATCATGAGCTTCCTCCCAGAGCCATCCAACCATCGTGCATTCCGGTTGAACGTCCCCCATCATCACCCAACAATTTTTCAATTGCAATCGAAAATCGATTTTTTAGCTTTCGTTTGGTTTGGCCTTGGTTTACCTTCAGGCGAAGCTGTCGCATGAGCCCGCTCCTAACGATGCAAACAGGCGGGCGCAAATATTCAGAGGAGGCTCAGGTGAATATCGAGAAGATGCATCATGTGGCGTACAAATGCCGCGATGCCGAGGAAACACGCCATTTCTACGAGGACATCCTGGGACTGCCGCTGGCACATGTAATCAGGCTGGACAGGGTTCCCAGCACTGGCGAACCGGTGCCCTTTGCACATCTGTTCTTCGAGATGAAGGACGGTTCCTATGTTGCATTCTTCGACCTGGGGGACGGCAAATCCAGCGTGCGTGACCCCGCAACGCCGGAATGGCTGGCGCATCTCGCCGTTGAGGTGCCGGACCGCAAGGAACTTGAGGAATGGAAGTCCAGGGTGGAGGCACATGGCATCAAGGTGGTCGGGCCCACCGACCACGAGTTTGTCGATTCCATCTATTTCTTTGATCCGAATGGAATCCGTCTGGAAATAACCACCAAGACTGTTCCAAGCTCGGTGCTTGAAGGCTATGCAGCCGATGCTCACGAAGAGCTGAGGCTCTGGATGGCGCGAGACAAGCAAACAGCGTAGTAAAATCGATTATCGGCTGGAAAATACGGGGTAGATTGAGGCGGCTTTGCAGGATTCCATCGAAATCACGGTCAACGAAGCTGGCACAGGGTCCCCGGTACGGGGGCATCGCACACTTGCGTCAGCGATTTTCTCCCAGCTGCGCAGCGACATTGTTGCATGCCGCATCCAGCCCGGCGAAAAGCTTATCGTCTCGGCGATCAGCGCCCGCTTCGATGTCAGTCTCGCAGCGGTTCGCGAGGCGCTGTCGCGGCTCGTCGCAGCCGGCCTTGTCGTGGCGGAAGACCAGCGCGGCTTTCGGGCAAGCCCGCTGTCCATTGATGACTTGATGGACCTGACCCATACGCGCATTGAAATCGAATCTCTCGCGCTGCGCCGCTCGATCACTCGTGGTGGTGATGACTGGCGCGCAAATGTGGCCGCCGCCTGGAACGAACTAAAGGTTGTGCCGCGAACGCTCGCCCATGATCCGGGCCAGCATAACCCTGCCTGGTCTGTGATGCATGCAAGATTTCACAATACGCTTGTCTCAGGCTGCGGTCTGAGATGGCTCATGGAATTTCGTGACAAACTGTATGAGCAGAGTGAGCGCTACCGGCAGATGGCTGTTGCCATAAAACCGGAAGGGCGCAATGTCGATGACGAGCACCGCATCATCGTTGAAGCCACCCTGGACGGCGACGCTGAAACTGCCTGTGCAGAAATGGCCAGGCACATCGAACGAACTGCCACCGACATCGCGCAAGTCTACCGGTAAGCGCACTTCCCGATGTTCGACATAACGCTCACCTTCGACAATGGCCCTACCCCCGGCGTGACCGATGCAGTGCTCGATGTGCTGAGCGGGTATGGCATTCACGCCACTTTCTTCGTGGTCGGGCAGAAGCTGACTGACCCTGACGGGATGCGATCGATTGCACGGGCACACGCGGAGGGGCACTGGATAGGCAATCACACTTGGAGCCATCCGGAGCCGTTTGGCGAATGGGCCGACAGCGAGGATCCTGCCGCCGAGATCGTCTCCACCCAACGTGCCATTGCCGAGTTTGCCCATCGCGACAGGTTTTTCCGGCCCGCCGCGGGAGGCGGCTATCTGGACGACCGGCTGCTCAGCCCGGCAGCGCTGGCCTGCATCAAGGCACAAGAAATGACGCTAGTGTTGTGGAACTGTGTCCCCCGCGACTGGGAAAACACACGCCACTGGGTTTCAGTGGCAATGCAGCAGGTGCGGCAGTCGCCGTGGTCACTGATTGTCTTACACGACACCGACACCGGCGCGATGCACCAACTGCCGCGCTTCATTGATTCCGTGCTGGATGCCGGAGGACGCTTCCGGCAGGAGTTTCCCGCAGAATGCGTTCCCATCGTCCGGGGAGAAGAAACGGCGCCAGTCGACCGTTACTTGGCGGCTGCCAGAAGGAGGGAGCACGTGTAATGAAACTTGTCAGTTTCGAAATCGACGGGAAGGCATCCTATGGGGTTGTCTCAGACGGCGTGGTCGTCGATATGAGACCTGTGCTTGGGTCAAAGGCGCCTGACCTGCGCAGTGCGATTGCGATGGGACTCTTGAGCCCGTCGATGAATCCAAGCACCTCGCCTGTCAGCCACCCGCTCGACAAGGTCAAATTGCTCCCGGTCATACCCAATCCCGACAAGATCATGTGCGTCGGGGTGAACTACAAGAGCCATCTGCGCGAAACGGGCCGGCCGCAACCCACCCATCCGATGATTTTTGTCAGGTTCGCAGAAAGCCAGATCGGCAGCGGCCAGCCCATGGTTCGTCCGAAAGAGTCCGAGAGATTCGACTTCGAAGGGGAACTGGCGATTGTAATCGGCAAGGCCGGCAGGCGCATCTCCCGCGCCAGCGCGCTCAACCATGTCGCCGGATATTCCTGCTACAATGATGGCAGCGTCCGGGACTGGCAGCGTCACACGACACAGTTCACTGCAGGCAAGAATTTCCCGGCGACCGGCGCTTTTGGTCCGTGGCTTGTC
>Ga0310345_10002337_pt1 | contig 19383 bp, 17 predicted proteins | sample HC15DNA20500_MG_FD_204667 | JGI IMG/M metagenome (GOLD analysis project Ga0310345, IMG submission 204667) | Marine microbial communities from station ALOHA, North Pacific Subtropical Gyre - HC15-DNA-20-500_MG | ecosystem: Environmental > Aquatic > Marine > Oceanic | place: Pacific Ocean: North...
GGGGCCGGGCCGGCGGCGCGGGCCGCCGGTCATCCCGGGTTCAGGCTCCGGAGGCGCTCAGTTCTGCGCCGTCGCCGGCTGGCCGGAGGCGGAGGGCCAGTCCTGGGCGACGCGGGCGGGGGCGAGGGAGATCCGCTTGACCACCTCTCCCGGCCGGCCGAGTGGGCCGTGCAGGGCGCCGTCGACCTGCAGCCAGACGCCGCCGGCGTTGCCGGCGCGCAGCTCGGCCCCCGGCTCGTCGAGGGGGACCTGCCAGGACTCGCCCGATTCCATGATCCGCTGCACCAGGATCGAGCCGTCGCGGGCCTTCACCTGCACCCAGGCCGGATCGGTGACCACCAGCCACACGCCCTCGGCCGCGTCGGGGGCGGCGGCGGGGGCGCCGGGGGCCGGGCGCGGCAGGGTCGGGTCGCCGGCGGAGGCGACCAGCGCCCCGCCCTCGGCCGCGGGCTGCGCCGGCAGGCCGGCGAGGGCGGAGGCGACGGGGAGGTTCAGCGCCTCCCCCGTGGCGGGAAGGGCCGGGCCCTGCAGCGGGGCGGCGGGCTCGGCCGCGGCGACCGCGACGGGGCCCTGCGCGTCGAGGCGCGGCCCGGCGTAGAGGCCGGAGGAGGCAGGGTCGATGGCCGCGATCGGGCCGTCGCGAAGCTCCACCACCGGCGGCGCGATCTCCCGCGGGGCGTAGAGCTCGGCCAGCGCGGCTTCCTTCTTGGGGTCCCAGTCGCGGCGCGGGGCGACGTCGAGGCCGGGCCAGCCCCCGGGGGCGGCCTGGGCGTCGAAGCCGGGCAGCGCAACGTTGGGCGGCGCCTCGGCCATCGCCGGGGTCTCGTTGGAGGGGGCGAAGTCGACGCGCTGGATGTCCTTGACCAGCGCCCAGCCGCCGTAGCCCAGCCCCCCGATCAGGCCGGCGAGCACCAGCACCGAGGCGAGGTCGGAGAGCGAGACGCCCAGGCCCACCGGCCGGGCGCGCCCCACGGGGGCGGCGAAATGGGAGCGCGACAGCGCCGGATCCGGCGCGGTGCGGCGCGGGGCGCCCGAGCCGGCGAGCCCGCCGCCCAGGCGGAAGCCGCCCGCGGGGGCCGCGCCCGGCGTGCTGGCGCGGGTGGTCTGGCCGACGAAGCCGCTCTCGGCGCAGAAGCGCGCGTAGACGCGGTCGGCCTCGAGCCCGAGATAGCGCGCATAGGCGCGCACGTAGCCCGGCACGAAGCCCTTGTTGGGGATCACGGACGCGTCGCAGTTCTCGATCGCGTCGATGTAGGAGGCCTTGATCCGGAGCTCGCGCTGCACGTCGAGCAGGGATTTGCCCAGCGTCGCGCGGTGGCCCCGAAGCTCGTCGCCGAGCCGGACCTCGTAGGAATCGAACCCGCGCAGCGCGGTGGGGTGGTCGGTGTCCATCGCCTGCTCTGCCCTGCCGCAGATGGTGACGCGTTCGCGCGCTTCTCTAGTCGTCGCGCACGAGGGCCGCAACCGTCCGCGCGCTCAGCAGACCATACCCTGAAAATTACGATTCGCGCGCGAAAAGCCGGGGCTCCCCATGAAATCCAACAGATTTTGGTGAAAACAGGGTTAAGAAATCCGCAAGGGCGCGCCGTGGCGCCTCCGACACGGCGGGCCCTTTTTCGCGGCGCGGCCCGTCCCGCCGTCGCCCGGGACGGGCGCCGCGGCGTCGCTCGGGACCGGCGTCCTCGTCCCTGCGGGACGGGGCCGGCCCCGGCAGGCATGTGTTCCGCAGCGATACGGCCCCCGGGCGGCGAATCGCTCCCTCAGCCGCCGCCGGCGTCCGCGGGCCCGCGGCCGTAGCGCCAGGGCAGCACGCGGGGGTCGCGGAAGCGCAGGATGTAGAGGCCGAAGGGGATCGAGGGGATCACGAACCAGGGCGTCGACAGGCCCGTGAGCAGGTTCAGCCCGAAGAAGACCACGATCACCGCCGCCGCCCGCTGCACGCGGCGGGGCTGGGCGGCGGACCAGGCGGCCCAGCGGTTGATCTCGGCCACCACCCCGCGGCGCGGGGGCGACCAGGGGGCGGCGGCCTCGGGCTCCGGCTCCGGGTCGTTGCGCCGCTCGATGCGCACGCGCCAGCCGGGGACCGGCTCCTCGAGGCTCTTGACCTCGAGGTCGCCGGCGAAATCGAACTCCACGGCGAGCTGCTTGCGGGCGAGGTCGCGCACCGTGCCCGAGACCATCACGCCGCCGGGCTCGGCCTGGCCCTGCAGCCGCTCGGCCACGTTGACGCCGTCGCCGTAGAGGTCGTCTCCGCCTGCGGCCCCGTCGACCATCACGTCGCCGAGGTTGACCCCGATGCGGAAGCGCATGCGGCGGGCGGGGGGCTGGTCGAGGAAGGCGGTCTCGATCGACTCTTGCACCGCCACGGCGCAGCGGACCGCCTCGACCACCGAGGCGAACTCGGCGATCACGGCGTCGCCCCAGGTGTTCACCTCGCGCCCGTCGTGGGCCTCGAACTGTTCGCGCATGATGGCGCGGGCGCGGCGCAGACGCTCGAGCGTGGCGGCCTCGTCGGCCTCCATCTGGGCGCCGAAGCGCACCGCGTCGGCGTAGAAGATCGTCGTCAGCCTGCGCTTCACCGGCCCGGCCCCCCGAGGTTCGCCTCTTCCACGCCGAGCATATGGCCGATCCGTCGCGCCCGCGCGACGGTTGTGCGCGCGAAGGGTCGCGGGCGCGGCCCCGGGGCCACGCCCGCCCTGCGGTCAGGGGGCGGTCACTCGGCCATCACGCAGAGCAGCTCGAACATCGCGTTGGCGCCGTTCATAGCGGTCAGGCCGCCGACGTCGAAGGGGGGCGAGACCTCGACGAGGTCGGCGCCGACGATCTCCCGGCCTTTAAGCATGCGGATCATGCCCTGCAGCTCGCGCATGGTCAGGCCGCCGGATTCGGGCGTGCCGGTGCCGGGCGCGAAGGCCGGGTCGAGGCTGTCGATGTCGACCGAGACGTAGACCGGGCCGGGGCCGGCGAAGTCGAGCGCATCGAGCATGACCTGGCGCCAGCCCTTCTCCTCGACCTCCTCGATATAGGCGACCTTCATGCCGCTCTCGTAGGAGAACTTCCACATGTCGCGGTCGTAGAGGGAGCCGCGGATGCCGATCTGGACCGAGCGCTTCGGGTCCAGCAGCCCCTCGTCCGTCGCCACCTTGAACGGCGCGCCGTGGTGGAAGCGCGAGCCCATGTAGTTGTCGCCGGTGTCGGCATGGGCGTCGATCTGGATCAGCGCCACGGGACGCTCCTTCGCGACCGCGCGCAGGATCGGCAGGGCGACGGAGTGGTCGCCGCCGCAGGACAGCGGCCGGATGCCGGCGGCGACGACCCGCTCGTAGAAGCGCTGGATCTCGAGATGGGCGCCGCTCAGTTCGTAGGGCTTGGCGATGATCACGTCGCCGAGGTCGGCGATGCGCTTCGCCTCGAAGGGGCTGGCGCCGGTGGCCTGGTTGATGCGGCGGATCAGGGTCGACTGGGAGCGGACCTCGCGGGGCCCGTGCCGGGCGCCGGGGCGGTTGGTGACGCCGCCGTCGTAGGGCACGCCGATGACGCCGATGTCGGGGGGCGAGGTCTCGAAGTCCTCCTGCCAGGGGAGGCGGAAGAAGGTGGCGATGCCGGCGAAGCGCGGCCGCTGCATCGGGTCGGAGAAATCCAGCGTCTCGCCGTCGTCGGACATCGTGCGGGTTCCCTTGGTTGGAGCGGGCTCCACCCTGCCCTGCGGGTCGGGGGCCTTCAATTGCGGAGGGCGGCGAGGGGACGCGGCAGGGCGCCGCCCTCCGGGGGGTTCTGGGCTCGCCGGCAAACAGGGCCGCGCCTGTTTCCCGGAGCCGTCCGTCGCCTGGGCTGCCTGAGCGACCTGGCCCCCCGGGGTCAAGGACAAGCCCGCGCAGGCGCGGGTCGCGTGCCGCGATCCCTGACCCCGGGGGGCCAGGTCGCTCTGATCGGCGCCCGCGACGGACGGCTCCGGGAAACAGGCGCTTCGCAGCGGGGGCTGGCGGGGCGCCGGGGCCTGGCGTCGGGGGGCGCGCGAACTTTCGGGGGCGCGGCGGGGACCCATGGGGCGGTGAAGCCGCCGGCGCGGCGCGTCTGGGGGTCGTCAGGAGAGGGGCGAACGCCTATGTTGCGGCGCGACCGGCCATGGAGTCGCGCGGCCCTCCCGCGCGACCGGACGAGGACGACCTGCATGAGCATCCGACCCTGGCGCGACATCGCCCGCCGCCCCAGCCGCAAGATCCGCGTGGGCAAGGTCGAGGTCGGCGGCGACGCCCCGATCTCGGTTCAGACCATGACCAACACCCTGACCACGGACGTGCGGGGCACCATCGCCCAGGTGCGCGCCTGCGCCGAGGCGGGGGCCGACATCGTGCGGGTCTCCTGCCCCGACCAGGACTCCACGAAGGCGCTGAAGACCATCGTCGCGGCCTCTCCCGTGCCGATCGTCGCGGACATCCACTTCCACTACAAGCGCGCCATCGAGGCCGCCGAGGCCGGCGCCGCCTGCCTGCGCATCAACCCGGGCAACATCGGCTCGGACGCCAAGGTGCGCGAGGTGGTGAAGGCCGCCAAGGACCACGGCTGTTCCATCCGCATCGGCGTGAACGCAGGCTCGCTCGAGCGCGACCTGCTGGAGCGCTATGCCGAGCCCTGCCCCGAGGCGATGGTCGAGAGCGGTCTGCGCCATATCCGGCTGCTCGAGGACAACGATTTCCGGGAGTACAAGATCAGCCTGAAGGCGTCGGACGTGTTCCTGACCTCGGCGGCCTACATGGCGATGGCGGACGCCACCGACGCGCCGCTGCACCTCGGCGTGACCGAGGCGGGGGGGCGCGTCTCGGGCTCGATCAAGTCGGCGATCGGCCTTGGAAACCTGCTGTGGATGGGGATCGGGGACACGCTGCGCGTCAGCCTCTCGGCCGATCCGGTCGAGGAGGTGAAGGTCGGCTACGAGATCCTCAAGTCGCTGAACCTGCGCCACAAGGGGGTGACCATCATCTCCTGCCCCTCCTGCGCGCGGCAGGGCTTCGACGTGATCAAGACGGTCGCGATGCTGGAGGAGCGGCTGGAGCATGTGGCCACGCCCATGACCCTCTCGATCATCGGCTGCGTGGTGAACGGCCCGGGCGAGGCGCGCGAGACCGACATCGGCTTCACCGGCGGCGGCGCGGGGTCGGGGATGGTCTATCTCTCCGGCGTCGCCGACCACAAGATCGGCAACGGCGAGATGATCGACCACATCGTCGAGCTGGTCGAGAAGAAGGCCGAGGCGCTGGAGGCCGAGCGCGCCGCCGCCGAGGCGGGCGCCCCGACGGGGACCGCCGCGGGGGCCGAGGCCGCCGCCGCCGGCCAGGCGGCGCAGTAGTGCCCTCGCGCATCCTCACGGGCGGCGTGCTCGCGGTGCTGGTGGTCGCGGCCGGCGCCGCGGCGGCGATCCGGCTCGCGCCCGACACGCCCGCGGCCTGGCACGTGGACCCGATGACGGCGGACGTGGGCCCCTCGGACAACTCCTGGCGCGCGGCGCCGGCGGAGGCGGCGGGCACGCCCGACGGGCGGGGGCCGGACTATTCCGTGCCCCCCGACGAGCTGGCGGTGGCCTTCGACGCCGCCGTGCTGGCGCAGCCGCGGGTGGAGCGGATCGCGGGCGACCCCTCGGAAGGCTTCATGACCTATCGCCAGCGGAGCCTGGTGTTCGGCTTCCCCGACTACGTCTCGGTGCGCACGCTGCCGGCGGCGGGGGGCTCGACGCTGGCGATCTGGTCGCGCTCGCGCTACGGGCGGTCGGACTTCGGGGTCAACGCCGAGCGGGTCTCAACCTGGCTCGGCCTGCTGCAGCCGCTGGAGCAGTGAGGCGGCGGGCTGCGGGGCGCAGCCGTCCTCCACCTTCCGCCAGGCGGGGTTGTTGAGCGACATGCCGCAGACGGCGGTGTATTCGACCGAGCCGATGCGGATGCAGGTGCGGCCGCCCATCTCCACCCGCTCGCCCCGGTTGGTGCAGTAGCAGTCGGGGTAGGCGAACCCGTCCTTGGCGGGCGGCGGCGTCCAGCCCGACTGCGCCAGCGCGGTCGGGGGCGAGGCCAGGGCCGCCGCCAGGATCATCGGCGCGGCCAGGATCGGGAGAACGGTCCGCATGACCCGACGATAGGCGCGCCCGCGGCCGATCCAAAGCGTTTTCGCGCGCCCGCCCCCCGCTTGACGCCCCCCCGCTTGACGCCCCTCTCGGCGGGAGCGATGACGACGCCATGATCGCCCGCGACGCCCTCGACCAGCTTCTGGCCCGCTTCGAGTATCTCGAGGCCGCCCTCGCCGAGGGCCGGGGCGACGTCGCCGCCCTGTCGCGCGACTACGCCCAGCTTCGCCCCGTGGCCGAGCAGGCCCGCGCCTTCCTCGCGCTGGAAACCCGCAAGGCCGAGGCCGAGGCGATGCTCGCCGACCCCGAGATGCGGGCGCTGGCGGAGGAGGAGCTCGACGAGCTTCGCGCGCGCCTGCCGCAGGCCGAGGCCGCGATGCGCCGCGCCCTCCTGCCCCGCGACGCCGCCGACCCGCGCCCGGCGATCCTGGAGATCCGGGCGGGCACGGGGGGCGAGGAGGCCGCGCTCTTCGCCGCCGACCTGCTGCGCATGTACGCCCGTTTCGCCGAACGCCGCGGCTGGCGCTTCGAGCTGCTGGAGGAGAGCGCGACCGAACTGGGGGGCGTCAAGGAGGCCGTGGCCGCCGTGCGGGGCGAGGGCGTCTTCGCAGCCCTCAAGCACGAGAGCGGGGTGCACCGCGTCCAGCGCGTCCCCGCGACCGAGAGCGGCGGGCGCATCCACAACTCGGCCGCCACCGTCGCGGTGCTGCCCGAGGCCGAGGAGACCGAGATCGAGATCCCGCCCGCCGAGATCCGCATCGACACCATGCGCGCCTCGGGCGCGGGGGGGCAGCACGTGAACACCACCGACTCGGCCGTGCGGCTGACCCACCTGCCCACCGGGATCGTCGTCACCAGCTCGGAGAAATCCCAGCACCAGAACCGGGCCCGGGCGATGGAGGTGCTGCGCGCGCGCCTCTTCGACCTGCAGCGGCGCGAGGCGGACGCGGCCCGCGCGGCGGCGCGCAAGGGGCAAGTCGGCTCGGGCGACCGCTCGGAGCGGATCCGCACCTACAACTTCCCGCAAGGAAGGGTGACCGATCACCGGATCAACCTGACGCTCTACCGGCTGGGGGAGGTGATGGCCGGCGACCTCGACGAGATCGTGGCGGCCCTCACCGAGGCCGACGAGGCCGCGCGGCTGGCGGAGATGGAGGCGTGAGCGCCCCCGGCCACGCCCCCGTGACCCGCGCGGGCCTGCTCGCCGACGCGATCCGCCTGCTGACCGAGGCGGGCGTGGGCGATCCACCCCGCGACGCCCGCCTGCTGGCGCGCTGGGCCTCGGGGCTGGAGGCGGCGGCCTTCGCCGCCCGGCTGGACGAGCCGCCGGGGGTGGAGGAGGCCGCGCGCTTCGCCGCGGGTCTGGGCAAGCGCGTCGCCCGTCAGCCGATGTCGCAGATCATGGGCGCGCGCGAGTTCTGGGGCCGCCGCTTCGAGGTCTGCGAGGACGTGCTCGACCCCCGGCCGGAGACCGAGACCCTGATCGCCGCCGCGCTGGAGGGGCCGGCGCCGCGGCGGATCCTCGACCTCGGCCTCGGCTCGGGCTGCATCCTGCTGACGCTGCTCGCGGAATGGCCCTGCGCCTCGGGCCTGGGGGTGGAGCGCTCGGCCGCCGCGCTGGCGGTGGCGCAGCGCAACGCCGAGGCGCTGGGCCTCGCCGGGCGGGCGGAGCTGCAGCCCGGCGACTGGTTCGACGCGGTGCGCGGGCGCTTCGAGCTGGTGGTCTCCAACCCCCCCTACATCCCCGAGCGGGAGGTGGAGGGGCTGGACCCCGAGGTCCGCGGCTGGGAGCCCTTCGGCGCGCTCGCCGGCGGGGCCGACGGGCTCGACGCCTACCGGGCGATCGCCGCGGGGCTCGACGCGGCGCTGGCCCCGGACGGCCGGGCGATCCTGGAGATCGGCGCGGGGCAGGAGGACGACGTCGCCGCGATCTTCGCCGGGCGCGGCTTCGCCCTGGTCGCGGCCCATCGCGACCTCGACGAACGGCCCCGGGCGTTGGAATTCCGCCGCGCTTCGGAGCAGCCGGGGCGATTTTGAACGAAATCCGGGCGCCGCGCCCTTGCGCCGAGGCCGCAACCGCATATAACGGTAGACGTGTTCGTCGGAGACGCCCCCTGCGCGAGGGGTTTGCAGGCGCTGGGCGTGACGAACAGCCAATCGCATCGTAGTCGCGGAAGGCGGGTCTCTGGCCCCGAACCGCCACGGTGACCGGCCGACGCCCCGGACGGGGGGTCGGCTGGGCATGGATCGGGCAGAGAACCGGACGCACATGAGACCATCGCAGAAGTCGAACCGCAATCGCGGCAAGAACAACCGGCCCAAGGGCCTCGGCAACGTGGTCAACCGCGTGTTCGAGAGCGCGGGGCCCGAAGGGAAGGTGCGCGGCACCCCCCAGCAGATCATCGACAAGTACGAGCAGCTGGCCCGCGACGCCCAGACCGCGGGCGACCGGGTGACGGCCGAGAACTTCCTGCAGCACGCCGAGCACTACCTGCGGCTGCTGTCGGCCGCCCAGGCGGAGCAGCAGGCCCACCAGCAGCAGAACCAGCCCTCGGGCCAGCAGCCGCAGCCGAACGGCCACGACCGGCGCGATCGCGACGACGAGGGCCGCCAGCCCCAGCCGTCGGCCGAGCAGCCCCAGCCGGACCATCCGGGCGGCGAGCCGCGCCGCGAGGAGGCCCGCCGGGACGAGCCCCGCAAGGACGACGCCCCCCGGGAGGCGCCGCGCGAGGCGCCGCGCGCCGAGGGCGGCAAGCCCGAGGGCGGCGGCAAGCGCGGCCGCAAGTCCGACGCCGCGAAGGAGGCCGCCCGGGAGGCGGCCGAGCCCGCCGGCGGCATGCAGACGATCGAGTCCGACGGGTCCGAGGACGGCTCCTCCCTCGTCGCCACCCCCGAGGCCGGCGAGGAGGCTCCGCGCCCCCGCGCCCGTCGCCGCCGCACCCGGCGCGACAAGCCCGCGGACGGCGAGGCGGGCGACGAGCCCAAGGGCGACGCCGACGCCGCCGCCGTCTCCGGCTGACCCCGGCCGCCCAGGCCCCCCGATCCCCGCCCGCGCCCCCCGGCGCGGGCGGTTCGCGTTTCAGACCCTCCCCGGCGCCCCAGGCCGCGCCCCGACGCAGCCCCCTGCCCGCGCCGCGCGACATCCAGCCCGGCTCGGGCCGTTCGCGTGAGACAAGCGCTCGGCCGGCTCCCTCCCCCGCAACCCGGGGCGTTCCTGCGCAGCGCCCCCTGCCCGGCTCGCACCCGTCGCACGGGATGCGCCGCCGGCCGGGGGACCGCGCCGCAACCCTGCGCGGCGGCGCCTGTCGCCGGACTCTTCGGCGCCTGCCGGACGGGGCGGGGTCAGTCGAGGGGGGGCGTGTCGCCGGCCTCGATGCGGCGGGCGAGGGCGAGGCTGGCTTCGGCCAGGGCCGCGGTCAGGGGGATCGTGCGGATCTGGCGCGGCGTCCAGAGGGCGAAGCCGGCGCCCTCGCCGAGGCGGATCTCGCCGGCCGGCGCCGGCAGGCGGCAGAGATAGGTGTAGAGGCGCATCCGGCTCGGCCGGGTCGAGATCGCCCGGGCCCAGGGAACCAGCCCTCCGGGGGCGAGGCGCAGGCCGGTCTCCTCGTGGAACTCGCGCACGGCGGCCTCGCGCAGGGTCTCGCCCGGCTCCACGCCGCCGCCGAAGGGGGACCACTGGCCGGCCCCGGCGAGGCCCGGCAGGTCGTCGCGAAGCTGCATCAGGATGCGGCCCTCGGGGTCCAGCGCGTAGACCGCGGCGGCGGCCTCCGAGCCCGGATCCTCCCAGGGGGCGGCGAGGGCGAAGGCCTCGTCCGGGTCGCCCTGCGCCGCGCCGAAGGGGCCGGGATGACGGGTCACTTGCGCCTCATGTGCTCGTCGAGCCGGGGCATGATCTCGACGAAGTTGCAGGGCTTGTGGCGGTAGTCGAGCTGGGCGGCCAGGATCTCGTCCCAGGCGTCCCGGCAGGCGCCCGGAGAGCCGGGGAGCGCGAACAGGTAGGTGCCCCCCGCCACGCCCCCGCAGGCGCGCGACTGCACGGCGGAGGTGCCGATCTTGCCCATCGAGACCACCGCGAAGACGGTGGCGAAGGCGTCGATCTCCTTCTCGTAGACGTCGCGATGGGCCTCGACGGTGACGTCGCGCCCGGTCAGGCCGGTGCCGCCGGTGGAGATCACCACGTCGACCGCAGGGTCGGCGATCCAGCCGCGCAGCGCCTGCGCGATGCGGGCGCGGTCGTCGGGCACGATGGCGCGGGCGGCGACGCCGTGGCCCGCCGCCTCGATCCGCGCGGCCAGCGTGTCGCCGGAGCGGTCGTCGGCCCCCGTGCGGGTGTCGGAGACGGTCAGCACCGCGATGCGCAGCGGGATGAACTGACGCTCCGCGGGGCCGCCATGCGCGGAATCGGGGGCGGCGTCGGCCGGGGTCATGCATCGTCCTCCCAGGGTTTCGCACCGTCGAGCGCGGCGCGCAGGGACAGAAGGTCCCGCCAGCTCTCGCGCTTCTTGTCGGGCTGGCGCAGCAGATAGGCGGGATGGAAGGTGGGCAGGCAGGGCACGCCGTTCCAGACCCGCCAGCGCCCGCGCAGGCGGGTGATGCCCATGGTCGTCTCCAGCAGCGCCTGGGCGGGGGAGGCGCCCATCAGCACCAGGAACTCGGGCTTCGCCAGCGCCACGTGCCGCTCCAGGAACGGGGCCAGCATCGAGACCTCGTCCCCCGAGGGGCGGCGGTTCTCGATCGGGCGCCAGTAGACGACGTTGGTGATGTAGCAGCCGCGGGCCGGATCCTCGGCGGCGCGGTCGAGGCCGATCGCCCCCAGCATCAGGTCGAGCAGCTGGCCCGAGCGGCCGACGAAGGGTTTTCCGAGCCGATCCTCGTCCCGCCCCGGCGCCTCGCCCACGATCATCACCCGCGCCGCCGGATGGCCGTCGCAGATCACCGTGTTGCGCGCGCCCTTCTTGAGGGGGGAGCCCTCGAAGCCGCGGATCGCCTCGTGCAGCGCCTCGAGGCTGGTGCAGGCGGCGGCCGCCTCGCGTGCGGCCTGCTCGGGCGTGGGGTCGGGACCGACGCGGGCCGGAGTGGCGCCGGACGAGGTCCCGGGCGGGGCGGCGCGCGGGGTGGGCGGGCGGGAGCGCGCCGCCCCGCCGGGCGCGACGGCGCCGCCCTCGCGCCCGCCGCCCTCCTGCGCCGCCCGCTCGGCTCGGGCGGCGAGCTCGGCCGCGCTTTCGGCGAAGCGGTCGCAGGGGGCCTCCGCGAGGGGCTCGTCCGCCCCGCATTCGAGCTGGAAGGCGAGCGCGGCGAGCAGGGCCTCGCGCCCCGCGTCCCGCCACAGGGGGCCGCCTGCGCCCGCCTCCGCGCCTGCCGCCCCGACCCTGTCCGCCTCGGTGTCCATGCGCCCTTCCTAACCCGTCCGCGCGGGGCTGCGGAAGCGGGGTCTGGGTCGCGGCGCCGCGCGCCCCCTCGCCTGCGCCATGAGGGCGGCCGAGACCGGGGGCGGGAGCGCGCCCGCGACCGGGGGCGGGACTGGACTCCGCGCCCCTTCGCCCCACCGTTGCGTCACGGGCGCGCTGGCCCCTCGGCAGCCTGTTGACGACTTGCCGAGCGGTCATTAACCCCGAAGACGATCCCGTCCCGGTCCGTCCGGGACGCCCGAACTTGCGTCCGCCCCCGCCGATCCGCCGGCGGGGCCGGGCGGCGGACCCCCGCCTTTCGGCGGCCCGGCCTCCGCGCACGAGCCACGAGACGAGGTAGCCAGAGATGAGCCAGATCGAACGCGAAACCATGGACGTCGACGTCGTCATCGTCGGCGCGGGGCCCGCCGGCCTCAGCGCCGCGATCCGGCTCAAGCAGCTGGGCGGCGACGATCTCAACGTCGTGGTGCTCGAGAAAGGCTCCGAGGTCGGCGCGCACATCCTCTCGGGCGCGGTGCTCGACCCCTGCGGGCTGGACGCGCTGATCCCCGACTGGAAGGCCAAGGGCGCGCCGCTGAACACGCCGGTGACGGACGACCGCTTCCTGATCCTGGGCGCGCACGGGGACGTGAAGATCCCCAACTTCCCGATGCCGCCGCTGATGAACAACCACGGCAACTACATCGTCTCGATGGGCAACGTCTGCCGCTGGATGGCCGAGCAGGCCGAGGAGCTGGGGGTGGAGATCTTCCCCGGCATGTCCTGCTCCGAGCTCGTCTACGGCGAGAACGACGAGGTCGTGGGCGTGGTCGCGGGCGAGTTCGGCAAGAACCCCGACGGCACGCCCGGCGACGGCTACGAGCCCGGCATGGAGCTGCGCGGCAAGTACGTGCTGCTGGCCGAGGGCGTGCGCGGCAGCCTCTCGAAGGTCGCGATCAACAAGTACGGCCTCGCCGAGGGCAAGGAGCCGCAGAAATACGGCCTCGGCATGAAGGAGATCTGGGAGATCGACCCCGCCAAGCACAAGGAGGGCACGGTCACCCACACCATGGGCTGGCCGCTGGGCTCCAACGCCGGCGGCGGGTCCTTCATCTACCACGCCGAGAACAACCAGATCTTCATCGGCTTCGTGGTGCACCTGAACTACCAGAACCCCTACCTGCGCCCCTACCAGGAGTTCCAGCGCCTGAAGCACCACCCCGCGGTGGCCGAGCTGCTGGAGGGGGGCAAGCGCGTCGCCTACGGCGCCCGCGCCATCACCGAGGGCGGCTGGCAGTCGATGCCGAAGCTGACCTTCCCGGGCGGCGCGCTGCTGGGCTGCTCGGCGGGCATGGTCAACGTGCCGCGCATCAAGGGCAACCACAACGCCATGCTGTCCGGCAAGGCCGCGGCCGAGGCGGTCTTCGCCGCCCTCGGCGAGGGCCGGCAGGGCGACGAGGTCGCGGCCTACGAGGACGACGTCCGCTCGGGCCCCATCGCCGCCGACCTGAAGCCGGTGCGCAACGTGAAGCCGCTGTGGTCCAAGTACGGGCTGTGGGGCGGGCTGGCTCTGGGCGGCGCCGACATGTGGTTCTCGAGCGTCTTCGGCGGCACGCTCTTCGGCTCGATGGGCCACGGCAAGTCCGACGCGGAGGCCACCCGCCGCGCCCGCCACTACGAGCCGATCGAGTATCCGCGCCCCGACGGCAAGCTGAGCTTCGACCGGCTGACCAACGTCTCGTTCTCGAACACCAACCATGAAGAGAACCAGCCCTGCCACCTGACGCTGAAGGATCCGGAGATCCCGATCGCGTGGACCCTGCCCAAATACGCCGAGCCCGCGCAGCGCTACTGCCCGGCCGGGGTCTACGAGGTGGTGAGCGACGAGGACGGCTCGAACCCGCGGTTCGTGATCAACTTCCAGAACTGCGTGCACTGCAAGACCTGCGACATCAAGGATCCGCCGCAGAACATCAACTGGACCACGCCCCAGGGCGGCGACGGCCCGAACTATCCCAACATGTGAGCCGCCCTCGCGGCCGCGCAGGAGAAAGAAAAGGGCGGGACCGCAAGGCCCCGCCCTTTCCTTTTCCCGAGGCCGCGGGGCCGGGGCGCCGGCTGCGGGCGGCCCCCCGGCTCACGGCCCCGCTTCGGGGTCGCTCGCCCGGATCAGGGTCGCGATGCGGGCGCTGTCGAGCGGGGTCCAGCCCTCGCGCGCGGTGACCGAGGCCCAGGCGTCGGCGTAATCGCGCGCGGCGTAGTCGTGGCCGTGGCCGGGCGGCACGTCGGCAGCCGAGAGCATGTCGGCCGCGGTGAGCAGGAAGCTGATCAGCGGACGCCACTGGAACAGCGGCGTCACGTCCGCGCCCCGCGGCGGCTTCATCCAGTCCGGCTCGCGCCACCACATCGCCTCCTCGAAGAAGGCGATGGCGTCGGAGGGGTTGGCCATGAACACGATGCGCAGCGGCCCCCAGGCCCCGCCGTAGGCCGCCTCGGGACGCGAGGGGCCCAGCACCCGCACCAGCTCCCCGTCCTCGAACACCGGCCGCCAGTCGGGCGAGCCGGGCGCCCGCTCCCGCCGGATCTGGCGCCAGAACGGGTTGCGGAAGGTGGGCCCCGCCCACAGCGCCCCCGCGATCGGGTCGCCGACCCAGGCGTTCAGCGGCAGCGAGGCCTCGGAGCCCAGCGACCCCAGGCTGAGGCCGAAGACGTAGAGGCGCGGGCGGCTCGCCTCCGGCAGCTCCCGCCAGCGGGCGTGGATCGCGGCGAAGACCGCGCGGGCCGAGTCCTGCGCCAGCCCCGGCTCCAGGATCAGCGACAGCGGGCTCTGCAGGTAGGAATACTGCACGCCGACCACCGCCACGTCGCCGTCGTGCATGTATTCCAAGGGCGCGATCGCCTCGTTCTGCAGCCAGCCGGTGCCGGTGGGGGTGGCGACGACCAGGATCCTGCGATCGAAGCCGCCGGCGCGCTCCAGCTCCGCCAGCGCGAGGCGCGCCTGCGCCTCGGCGTCGTCGGCGGCGCGCAGGCCGACATAGGCGCGGATCGGCTCGCGGGCGGGGCGGCCGGTGGCGGCCGCGATGTCGGCGGCGCGGGGCCCCTCGTGCACGAAGCGCTTGCCGGCGCGGCCGAGGTCGTCCCAGGCGACCAGCGAGCCGGGGCCGGAGGAGCGCTGCGGCTCGGACGGGGGCCGGGCGCCGGGCGGGTCGGCGACGTCGACCGCCGCCTGCAGCCGGTCGATCAGCGCGACCGAGCCGCGGACCAGCGTGCCGTCGACCGCCGTGACCAGCAGCGCCAGGAACGCCGCCACCCCCGCCGCCGAGGCCGCCCGGCGCTGCGAGACCCTCAGCGGCGCCCGCGCCGCCGCCTTCAGCCCCCAGGCGAGCAGCGCCCCCAGCCCCAGCAGCGCCAGCGCCAGCCCCGAGGCGGCGATCAGGGTGCGGACGTGGAACATGCTCTCGACCGGGGGCATGCCCATCAGCTCGCGGGTGGCGTTCTGCCAGTCGGCCGAGCGCCAGAGCGACGCGGCGAGCCCCGCGGCGGCGAGCGCGCTCAGCGCCTGCCCCGCGCGGCGGGCGCCGCGAACGTCGGGCTCGGGCAGCTCCAGCCAGCGCCAGGTCCAGCGCACGGTCACCGCGATCCAGGCGCCGAGCGCGAAGGAGACCCCGGCCAGCAGCGCCTGGAACGGCCAGGGCCGCGGGATCAGCGAGGGCGCGAAGGCCGGCGCGCAGGCCGCCAGCCCCGCCGCCACCACCAGCCAGGAGAGCCAGGCGAAGCGCCCGCCCCGATCATCCCGACGGGGGGAGGGGCGAGGGCGCGCCTCGCCGTCCAGAGCATCTTCCGCAGCCGCCCTGCCCGGGCCCGGGTCGGCGGGGCTCAGGTCTGCGGAGTTCAGGTCTGCGGAGCTCAGGTCGGGGGGTCTCTGGTCGCCGGACCTAGGGACGCCGGGGCTCGCATCGATGCCGTTCGGATCGACGGGGTTCGGCGGGGTGACGCCGGGCTCGACGGCGCGCGGCCCGAGGGGGCTCGGGGCGCCCGCGGCGGCGCTGCGGGGCGGCGCGTCGGGGCGGTCCGGTGGAGGCGGCATGGCGGGGCTCCGGCGGGCGCGGGGGGTCGCGGCGCCCGAGCCTAGACGGGGCCGTCGCCGGCGGGCAACGCCCCCCGCCGCGGCGCGGGGCCGCCGCCGCGCGGCCCCGCCGGGGGCTCAGCCGTCCTCGCCCAACCGGCGGTAGAGCGTCGAGCGGCCGATTCCCAATCGTCTGGCGGCCTCCGAAAGATTGCCGCCGTAGCGGCTTACGGCGAAGCGGATCGTTTCCGATTCGATCTCGGCGAGCGGCCTGACGTGGCCGTCCGTTCCCACCAGCCGCAGGCGGACGTCGGCGCCCTGCGCCTCCGATTCCCCCGTTCCGAAGCGAGTCCTCATGTGGCTTTCCCGTATCACCCGGTCCGGAAAACGCGGGTTGCGCCGCCTTGGCGGCCCCGGTCTTCCACAGAATCGCCGCGAACCTATCCCCCAGTCCCGAATGTGTTGTTAAAACGCGACGTGATGTGAAATCTGCGGCACGGGCGTGGCTTGCGGCGGCTTTGAAAGGTTGATCGTCAAGCGCGAACGTGCGATCCGGTCCCTGAGGGTGCCAACCGTCAGGCCGTCGCCCGAACCCCACAGTCCCGGCGGCCGCAGCCGGGCGAACCGAGACGGAGAGAGGGATGAACTACATTTCCCGGATTGTCATGGCGGGCTCTGCGCTGGCTCTGGCCGGCTGCTCGTACCTGCCGGGCGCGAACCTGGCCGGGACCTTCACGGCCGAGGACTACCTCGGGACCAGCATCGAGGGCTCGTCCTTCGACGCCGCGCTGGCCCGTGAGTATCAGGCCCTGGCGGTCCGTTCCGCGCGCACCGACGTGAACTGGATGGACTCCACCGCCTACGTGGCGAAGTCCCAGGCCGCCGCCGCCGGCGGCGTCGCCCCCTGGACCCCCGAGGAGATCGGCGTCGACGCGTCGGGCTACTCCGAGATGGTCGCGGCGGTGAACGCCAACAAGGCCGCCCGCCCCGAGGCGTGCGCCAAGGCCCAGGCCTACTGGGACCAGTACCTCGAGTCGCTGGTCGAGGGCGCCTACGCCTGCGTCTCGGCCGAGGACGCCAAGGCCATGTACGATGAGGCGCTCGCCGCCTGCATCGGCGCCGCCGGCGACCTGACGGTCTACTTCGGCTTCGACCGCTCCGACATCACCGCCGCCGCTCAGGAGGTGATCAACGAGGTCGTGGCCCTGCTGTCCGGCTACGGCTCGCCGCTGGTCTCGATCGTCGGCCACACCGACACCGTCGGCTCGGTCGCCTACAACCAGCGCCTGTCCGAGCGTCGCGCCACCGCCGTGGAGCGCGCCATCCTGGCCCGCGCCGCGTCCGAGGGCGTCAACGCCGGCACCATCACCAAGGCCGGCCGCTCCGAGCTGGAGCTGGCGGTTCCGACCGGCGACGGCGTGCGCGAGCCGCGCAACCGTCGCGCCACCATCGCGATCTCCGAGTGATCGCGACCACCGGCCGGGCCTGACGGCCCGCCGGACGGTCTGAGACAGGAACGCCCCGCGGATCTTCCGCGGGGCGTTTCTCTTTTGCACGAGGCCGGCGTCCGGCCCTGCCGTCCTGCCGCCGAAGCGCGCCGGATGCTCCACGGACCGACGGTCCGACGCGCCGGCCTGGGCTGAAGCCGCCGACCCGGCGCCGCCCCGGCCGCTCCCGCCCGCCAGGGGCGCCCCGTCGGCCCTGCCGCGGCGGGCGCACCCTTGCCGCCGGCGCGACCGTCGCGCCGCGGCGCCGCCGGCAGGCGGCGCTTCGCCGTCCGCCGCCCGCGCGCCGGCGGTCGCGGTCGCGGCGCCCGCCGCCCCGCCCCGGGCGCCCACGGCCGCCCCGCCGCGGCGGGCCGGACCGCGCCGCTCGCGCGACCGTCGCGCCGCGGCCTTGGCGGAGAGGGCGCCGCGCCCCACATCACGCCCATGACCCCTGCAAGACCTCTCCCCCTGCGCGGCCCCGCCGCGCTCGCCCTCGCCGCCGCGCTGGCCGCGGCCGCGCCCGTCGCCGCCCAGCAGGCGCCCGCGCCGCCGCCCGCCGCCGAAGAGGACGGCTGGCTGCCGGAGATCCCGGGCCTCGACGAGATGACCGACGCCGCGCGCGACGCCATCGAGCGCCTGCGCGAGGAGCTCGGCCCCGCCCTGCGCCAGATGCGCGACGCGGTCGCCATGCTCGACGACTACGGCGCGCCGGAGATGCTGCCCAACGGCGACATCCTGATCCCGCGCCGGGAACCCGCCCCGGGCCTCGAGGACGCTCCCCAGACCGGCCCCCGCGCCGCGCCGGAGCGCGCGCCGGAGGGCGAGGGGAGCGCGCCGCCCGCCATCGACCTCTGAGGCGGCGGCCGCCCTTCCGTCCGGCCCGCCCCGCGTCTATCACTGGACCCGACCCAGATCCCCGACCGGTGCCCTGCGCCCCACGGCGCGGCCCCCGGCCGGCCCGCTCCGACCGACCCGAAAGGACCCGCCATGCGCCACGCCCCCCGCCCGCTCCCGCTCCGCGACGCAGCCGAGGCGACGTCCGGCGCGACGCCGCTGGGCGACCTGCCGGAGTGGAACCTCGACGACCTCTACGTCGGCCCCGACGACAAGGCCCTGCGCGCCGATCTCGACGCCGCGCGGGAGGAGGCCGCCAAGCTCGCCGAGGACTACGAGGGCAAGCTCGACAGCCTGACCGGCGACGAGCTGGGCTGGGCCGTCGCCCGCTACGAGGCGTTGCAGCAGAAGCTGGGCCGGGTGATGAGCTACGCAGGGCTCCGCCTCTACCAGAACACCTCCGACCCGGCGCGCGCCAAGTTCATGGGCGACCGGCAGAACGAGGTGACCGAGATCACCGCCCCCATCGTGTTCCTGACGCTGGAGATCAACCGGCTCTCGGACGAGCGGCTGGACGAGATGGCGGGCGAGAGCCCGACCCTCGCCCGCTACCGCCCCTGGCTGGAGCGGGTGCGCGCCTACCGCCCCTACCAGCTCTCGGACGAACTGGAAAAATTCCTGCACGACCAGTCGGTCGTCGGCGCGACCGCCTGGAACCGGCTCTTCGACGAGACCATGGCCCGCCTGACCTTCGAGGTGGAGGGCGAGGACGAGCCGCTGCCGCTGGAGTCGACGCTGACGCTGCTCTCCGACGCCGACCGCTCCCGCCGGGCGGCGGCCGCGGCGGCGCTGTCGGAGGTCTTCGCGCAGAACCTGCCGCTCTTCACCCGCATCACCAACACGCTGGCGAAGGAGCACGAGATCGAGTGCCGCTGGCGCAAGATGCCCACGCCGCAGACCGCGCGCCATCTCGCGAACCACGTCGAGCCGGAGGTGGTGCAGGCGCTGCGCGACGCGGTGGTCGCGGCCTATCCGCGGCTCTCGCATCGGTATTACGCGCTGAAGGCGAAGTGGCTGGGGCTCGAGAAACTGCAGCACTGGGACCGCAACGCGCCGCTCCCCGACGAGCCCGACCGCAAGGTCGGCTGGGAGGAGGCGAAGGCCATGGTGCTCGACGCCTACGCCGGCTTCGATCCGAAGATGGCGGCGCTGGCGCAGCCGTTCTTCGAGAAGGGCTGGATCGACGCCCCGGTGAAGCCCGGCAAGGCGCCCGGGGCCTTCGCGCACCCGACCGTCACCGACGTGCATCCCTATGTGATGCTGAATTACCTCGGCAAGACGCGGGACGTGATGACCCTCGCCCATGAGCTGGGCCACGGCGTGCACCAGATCCTCGCCGCCGAGCAGGGGGAGCTTCTGTCCAACACCCCCCTGACGCTGGCCGAGACCGCCTCGGTCTTCGGCGAGATGCTGACCTTCCGCAAGCTGCTGGACGCC
>Ga0310345_10002340_pt1 | contig 19373 bp, 22 predicted proteins | sample HC15DNA20500_MG_FD_204667 | JGI IMG/M metagenome (GOLD analysis project Ga0310345, IMG submission 204667) | Marine microbial communities from station ALOHA, North Pacific Subtropical Gyre - HC15-DNA-20-500_MG | ecosystem: Environmental > Aquatic > Marine > Oceanic | place: Pacific Ocean: North...
GAGCGCGTGGATCGCCTCGTCGAGATCGCGGTGCTCGCGCTTGAGCACCTCGAGCTCCACTCGGAGCACCTCGATCTCTTCCATCTTCGCCGACTTGTTCATGCTCGTCTGCCCTACGTCTTTGCCACATCATAGTTGCTGCGCCGCGGCCCGCCTAGCCCCGCACCTTGCAAGGCGGATTTTCGCCTCCCATATTGAAGCCCAAGCGGTTGCCGATGCCGGGGCCGCTGATGGACGGTCGCTTGTGCAAAAGGACGTGTCGCATGACGAAGCTGACATTGGGGACACACCCCTTCCTTCTGGGGTTCGAACAGCTCGAAAGGCTGGTCGAACGTACCGCGAAGGCGTCGGGAGATGGTTATCCGCCCTATAACATAGAGCAGACCTCGGAGCGGTCCTACCGGATCACGCTGGCCGTGGCCGGCTTTGCCGAGGCGGATCTGTCGATCACCGTGGAAGACAACCAGCTCGTGGTGCGCGGACGACAATCCGACAGCGCTGAGGAGCGCGTGTTCCTGCATCGCGGCATCGCCGCCCGCCAGTTCCAGCGCAGCTTCGTGCTCGCGGATGGCGTCGAGGTGGGCGAGGCGGTGATGGAGAACGGCCTTCTGCATATCGACCTTTCCCGTCAGCCCGCCGACAGCGTCGTGCAGACGATCCGCATCAAGAGGAGTGGAAAATGAACACCCAGTTCCGCCATCACAAGCTCTCCGCCGATGACGAAAGCCGGCTCGTCTACGTCAAGCCGGTCAGCGTCGCCGATCTTCCCGAAGAGGTGCAGGAGCAGGCCGAGGGGCTCGAGGTGCTTTTCGCGGTGCATGACAGCGACGGCCAGCAGCTCGCCCTCGTGGCCGACCGCAAGCTCGCCTTCACCTTGGCGCGTCAGCACGACATGCAGCCGATGACGTTGCACTGAGCCGCACCTTTTACCGGCTTTGAAGGGCTGGAACCTGGGGCCAGGCTCTCACCCCTTCGACCTCTCGGCCCGTTGCCCGTGAAGGCGACGGGCCTTTCCGTGCCGTCAGGCCGGGTCCACGACAGAAGCCGCAGGACGTGACGCATCGCGCCGGGGTGGCACCGGAATCGTGATCCAGAACAGGCAGCCCACGATCAGTGCCACGCCGGTCCAGCCGGAGGGCGGCAGCCTCTCTCCGACAAGAAGGACGGCAAGCAGCGCCGCGACCACCGGTTCAAGCAGGGTGATCGTCGTGGCGAGGCTTGAGGAGATGCGTGCCAGCCCCTGGCCGAAAGCGACGTAGCCCAAGAACATCGGCACCACGGCCATGTAGGCGCCAACCCCGAAATTCCGAGCGCTCTCGAGAAAGGGCGCGCCGGTCGCTACGAGAATCGGCAGCAGGAGCAGCCCGCCCAACCCAAAGGTCGCGCCCATCGCTGCCGGGGCGGGGACGCCACGCTGCATCACGCGGCGCGCGGTCCAAGAATAAAGGGCATAGGTGCCCCCCGCGACGAGGCCGAGGCCGACGCCCAGCGGAATGTTCGGGGCGACCGCACCATGATCCGTTTCGGCGAGGCTCAGAAGCACCATCCCAGCGAGGCCGATGAGCGCACCAATCCCCCAGCGGAATGTCAGTCGGCTTCCCTCCAATCGGTTCTCGATAAGCGCCGAAATGAGCGGCGCCGATCCGATCGAGATCACCGTGCCGATGGTGACGCCCGCAAGCCGCATCGAGGAATAGAAGGCGAGGGGGTAGAGCGCGACGGAAACCGCCCCGACGATCAGGAGCCACCGGTGCCGCAAAAGCGCGCCTCGGTCCCTGTGGATGCCGCGCCAGGCGACCATCGCCTGCATCAACCCGCCCAAGCCCATCGCCGCGGCGCCGATCGCCACCGCGGACACGCCCGGCGCAAAGCTGGCCGCGGTACCGGTGGTGCCCCAGGCGATCGCGGCGAGCATGCAGCAGATCACCCCGACGCCATGTCCGGGGGCCCGCGCCACCCCGCTCACAGCGCGTCCAGCATCTGCCGGGCCATCGCACGGGCCTGCCCGACCCGTTCCGCGGAGCCTTCGAGACCGGCCCGGACCATGGCGCCTTCGAGCAGGAAGGCCAGATGCGCAGCGAGCGTCTGCGCGCGGTCAAGGTCGTCGGGCAGGATCTCGGCGAGCTCCGCGACGAGAATTGCCTCGACCTCTTCCTTGTGCCGACGAACGGCTTCGCGACCGGCGTCCTCTGAGGTGAATTCGGCCGCAGCATTCAGCAGGCCGCAGCCCCGAAAGCCGCGCTCATAGGCACATTCGGCGTGGTCGCCGTAAGCGTCGAAGACCGCGAGAATTTTTTCGACCGGGGTAGGGGCCTGCTCTGCCCGCCGCGCGTAGAGGACGAGCCATTCCTGATGCCGATGGTCGATATAGGCGGCGACCAATTCGGCCTTCGAGGCGAAGTTGTTGTAGAGGCTCTGCTTCGCCACGCCGGCGCTTTGGGTGATCGCGTCGATCCCTGTCGCAGCGATGCCGTCATCATAAAACAGGATCGCAGCGGCCTGCAGAAGCCGGTCGCGCGCGGTTCGGGTACGAACATCGGTCTCGGTCATGTCGGATCTCGCACTAGGTAGACCGGTCTACCTACTCAGGTGGCGGTCCTCTCGTCAAGCCGTTTAGGGCGAGGCGGGGAGGGTACAAAAAAACAGCCGGCCCGAGGGCCGGCTGTTCGTGATGTCCTTCGCCTGAAGGCCGCGTCGAGGCCTTCGGGCCGGGGGTCAGCCTGCGATCAGGCCCATCTGCTCAAGCTTCAGGATCACCTGATGCGCGCAGTTGTCGACATCGGTGCCTTCGGTTTCGACGCGCAGTTCCGGGTTCTCGGGCACGTCATAGGGGTCGGAGATGCCGGTGAACTCCTTGATCTTGCCTTCGCGCGCGAGCTTGTAGAGGCCCTTGCGGTCGCGCTTCTCGCACTCCTCGATCGAGGTGGCGACATGCACCTCGATGAAGGCGCCGAAGTTCTCGACATCCTCGCGCACGGCGCGACGGGTCGCGGCATAGGGCGCGATCGGCGCGCAGATCGCGATGCCACCGTTCTTGGTGATCTCGGAGGCGACATAGCCGATGCGACGGATGTTGAGGTCGCGGTGCTCCTTGGAGAAGCCGAGTTCGGAGGAGAGGTTCTTGCGCACGATGTCGCCGTCGAGCAGCGTCACCGGACGACCGCCCATCTCCATCAGCTTGACCATCAGAGCGTTGGCGATGGTCGATTTGCCGGAGCCGGAGAAACCGGTGAAGAACACGGTGAAACCCTGCTTGGCGCGCGGCGGCTTGGTGCGGCGCAGCTCCTTGACCACCTCGGGGAAGGAGAACCACTCGGGGATCTCGAGCCCTTCGGCGAGACGGCGGCGCAGCTCGGTGCCCGAGATGTTGAGAACGGTCGCGCCCTCGGGGACCTCGTCGATCGGGTAGTACTGCGCCTTCTCCTGCACGTAGACCATGTGCTTGAAGTCGACCATTTCGATGCCGACCTCTTCCTGATGCTGGCGCACCAGTTCCTGCGCGTCGTAGGGGCCGTAGAAATCCTCGCCCTGGCTGTTCTTGCCCGGGCCGGCATGGTCGCGACCGACGATGAAGTGGGTCAGACCGTGGTTCTTGCGGATGATCGCGTGCCACAGCGCCTCGCGCGGGCCGGCCATGCGCATGGCAAGGTTCAGCAGCGACAGGTGGGTGGTCGAGGACGGGTACTTGTCGAGCACCGCCTCGTAGCAGCGCACGCGGGTGAAGTGATCGACGTCGCCTGGCTTGGTCATGCCGACGACCGGGTGGATCAACAGGTTGGCCTGCGCTTCCTTGGCAGCACGGAAAGTCAGTTCCTGGTGCGCGCGGTGCAGCGGGTTGCGCGTCTGGAACGCGACGATCTTGCGCCAGCCCATCTTGCGGAAATAGGCGCGCAGCTCGTTGGGCGTGTCGCGGCGGGCACGGAAGTCGTAATGCACCGGCTGCTGGATGCCGGTGATCGGGCCGCCGAGATAGACGGCACCGGCGTGGTTGTGCAGGTAGTTCACCGCCGGATGGGCGAGGTCATCGGCGCCGAAGACCTTCTCGGCCTCGCGCGACTTGTTGGGCACCCACTTGTCGGTAACCGTCATGGTGGCGAGGATCACGCCCTCCTGGTCGCGCAGGGCGATGTCCTGGCCCAGCTCGACGGTGTCGGCGAATTTCTCGGAAACGTCGAGCGTCACCGGCATCGGCCAGAGCGCGCCGTCCTTGGTGCGCATGGTCTCGACGACGCTGTCGTAATCCTCCTCGGTGAGGAAGCCCTTCAGAGGGTTGAAGCCGCCGTTCATCAGCAGCTCGAGATCGCAGATCTGGCGCGGGGTCAGGTCGTGGGAGGCGAGGTTTCCGGCCTCGACCTTCAGCTTTTGGGCGGACTCGTATGAAACATACAGCTCGGGGATCGGGGCGAGGTTCGAGGCCATCAAAACAATATCTCCAGGGGGCCGGGGGGTCTGTGCCGCTCCTAGACTGCGCATAGGCCTCTATTCAAGGGCGCGATGACGCAAAACGGACCGTTTTCCGCCGATCGCAGGGCTTCGGGAACACGCGGGCGGGGCCGGGGCATGGGAGGAGAAATTCAGCCTAGAAACGGAGCGAAGGGCTGAGCCAAGGCGATGACGGCCCGCCGCGACAAAGGCCGCGGATCGAAAACAGCACCAAGTGACCGTGTTCCGGCGATTTGCGTGAGGGGTAGAGAAAACCCGATGCGCCCAAGTCCCGGAGCCGGTCCGAGGCGCGCCAGCTGCGGGCCGGGCGCCCCGCTGCCCGATCATCGGCCCAGCGCGCCACCAGATCCTCAAGGTCGACGCCGAGTGACGTCCGAACGTTCTCGTCGCGCAGATCGGCCAGATCGGCCGTGACGAGATCGAGGGGCCAGAGCCGCCGTGGGGCATCGGCGGGCGCCGCGTAGGTGGCGAGAGCCACGGCAGCGCCCTCCGGGCTCAGAGAGACGTAAAGCGCTGGCTGACCATCATGGTGAAACCGCCCCTCCGGCGATGCGACGGGGGCGAGAGGGTCGGCCGCATCGTCGCAGATGCGCCAGACCCGGCCGGAAAAGGGGCGGAGATGATCCGCCCCCGATCTCACTTCACGCCTTCGGTCACAGGGGCGCCGTAGCCCAAGGGAAGGGATTCGTCCTTCTCGTGGCCCGCCACCTCGGCGGCGCCGCCCTGCTCGGCGAGAAACCGTTCCGCATCGAGCGCGGCCATGCAGCCCATGCCGGCGCTTGTCACCGCCTGGCGGTAGACGTGGTCGGTCAGGTCGCCGGCAGCGAAGACCCCCGGGATCGAGGTGCGGGTCGTGCCCGGCTCGACCTTCACATAGCCGCCATGATGGGTTTCGAGCTGGTTCTTGACCAGTTCCGAGGCCGGGGCATGGCCGATCGCGATGAACACGCCCTTGGCCGGGATCTCGGTGATCTCGCCGGTCTTGACGTGTTTCGCGCGCACGCCGGTCACGCCCTTGGGGCTGTCCTCACCCACGACTTCCTCGATCTCGTGGAACCAGAGGGTTTCGACCTTGGGATGCTCGAACAGGCGCTTCTGCAGCACCATCTCGGCGCGCAGCTCGTCGCGGCGATGGATCAGGGTCACCTTGGAGGCGAAGTTGGTGAGGAACAGCGCCTCTTCGACGGCGGTGTTGCCGCCACCGACCACCACGATCTCCTGACCGCGATAGAAGAAGCCGTCGCAGGTCGCGCAGGCCGAGACGCCGAAGCCCTTGAAGGCTTCTTCGGAGGGCAGGCCGAGCCATTTTGCCCGCGCCCCGGTGGCGAGGATCACCGCCTCGGCGACGTATTCGGTGCCGCTGTCGCCCTTTGCGACGAAGGGCCGCTTCGACAGGTCGAGATCGGTGATGATGTCGGTGATCACCTCGGCGCCCATCTCGCGCGCATGGCTTTCCATGCGTACCATCAGGTCGGGGCCCTGAACGGAGTTGTCACCGGGCCAGTTCTCGACATCGGTGGTGGTGGTCAGCTGGCCGCCCGGCTCGAGTCCCTGTACGAGGATCGGCTTGAGCATGGCACGGCTGGCATAGACGGCCGCGGTATAGCCCGCCGGTCCCGAGCCGATGATGAGAACCCTGGTGTCGCGGCGCGTGGTCATGGGACGTCCCCTTGCAAGCCTGAAGTCGGCTGCATATAGCCACTGTCCCTGCCGGTGCAAACCCCGCCCCTCAAAGGGCGCGGCCTCGCTGCGGCAGCCACGTCACGCAACGGGTCACGATGTTGCGCGGACCTGCAATATTCTTGCGCTAGCAACCGCTCTGCCCTAGGTCAGACGCAACATTCACGGAGATGAAGATGCCCGGGGCGAAACTCGACGAGATCGACAGGATGATCCTGGCCGAGCTGCAGGCCGACGGCCGGATGACCAACGTGGAGCTGGCGCGCCGCGTCGGCATTTCGGCGCCGCCCTGCCTGCGCCGGGTGCGGACACTCGAAGAGCAGGGCTACATCCGGGGCTATCATGCCGATGTCGATCCGCGGGAGCTGGGCTTCGATGTGTCTGTCTTCGCCATGGTGCGGCTGGTGAGCCAGTCCGAGGCCGAGCTGTCGGCCTTCGAGGCGCGCTGCAACGACTGGCCGCTCGTGCGCGAGTGCCACATGCTCAACGGCGAGGTGGATTTCGTGCTGAAATGCGTGGCCCCCGATCTGCGCAGCTTCCAGTCCTTCCTGACCGGCGAGCTGACGGCCGCGCCCAACGTCGCCTCGGTCAAGACTTCGCTGGTGATCCGCAACGCCAAGGCCGAGCCGGGCGTCCCCTTCGACGTGCTGGAGAGCCGGCTTGCCCGCAAGGCCTGACCTCCGGGGGTAGCCGCACCCCCGAGGCTGGGTTCAGGCCACGAGATCGAGTTCGGCCAGCCGAAGCCGCGGCAGGGCAGGCGGGCCGAAATCCTCGATCCGATCCAGATGCGGAAAGCAGGAGAGGAACAGGCCGCGCTGCTCGGGTTCGAGATTCGCGAGGCGCGCCGGGCCGGGATGATAGCTCTCGATCTCGACGCCGTTCGCGAGAATCCTCTCGTGGCGCTCGAAGCCCAGATGAAACACCCGCACGGCCGAAGGTGGGGTCAGTTCGACCACGCCCATGCCGTCGATCAGGTCGCGGGCCGGGATCGCGGCGGCGCGCCGTCCGGTCAGGCGTTCGATCACCGCGCCCTGGCGCACCAGATGTGCCATCGGACCCAGTACGAGGTCATGCATCGGTCGGGCTATGCCCAACGCATCGGCCGAGATCCGGGTCAGGCGACCCATCTCCGGCGGTTGTCCGGGAACATTGGCGACCAGCGTCGTGGCGCCGCGCCACAGCAGCGTGCGGAAGCCGCGATCGACGGTCTTGACCCGATCGCCCGGCAGAAGATCCTCCACCGCGACGAGGCCGCGCTCGGTCGGAACCTGCGCGCCATGGGCAAAGGCGGCCACCGCCTCCTCGAAAATCGGCGTGGCGGGTACAACGCGGCTCGTCTCGGCGATGTCGCCGGGATGATGCGGGCAGAGGGTAAGGATTTCGATCCGGCGCATCAGCGGCGCCTGCGTCACCGGCGCGCGCGGTGCCGCGCGATCAATGGTTCCGGCACGGGTCGGAGCAGAGGTAGAGAGCAGGGGCAATGCCATGCGAACGCCTTTCGGTCATCGCATCGGTTGTCGGCCCCCACCGACAACACCCGAAGCTGTTTGGATCACGGCGACACTGCGCGGCCACAGCTAAATTGTCAAAGCAAGCCTGTGAAACGAATTGTTTCGAGAGCTTGCGGGTGCGAGTTGTCGGAGCCCTTTCAGAGGCGGATCGCGGCGATCAACCGGCCGTAATCGGCTTCGCGGGCGTGGGTGGCGCGGCGATAGCTGAAAAAGCGGGCCGGGTCGGAATAGGTGCAGTGCCGGGTCCATTCGGCCGAGGCGATTCCGGCAGCGCGCAGTCGTCGCAACCCGAAGCCGGGCAGGTCGAAGAGCAGCCGGTCGCCCTGACCCTGGGCGAAATGCCGCTCTGCCTGCGGATCTTCGGCGAGAAACGCGTCGAGCAGTTCGGGACCGACCTCGTAGCAGCGCTGGCTGATCGAGGGGCCGATCACCGCGCGAATGCCCTCGCGCCGTGCGCCGAGCGCGATCATCGCCTCCACAGTGGCTTCCAACACCCCCGCAAGCGCGCCCTTCCAGCCGGCATGGGCGGCACCGATTACCCCGGTCTCGGGGTCGGCGAACAACACCGGCTGGCAATCGGCGGTGAGGATGGTCAGGGCCAACCCGGGCGTCGCCGTGACCAGCGCATCGGCGCGGGCGGGCGCCGCGGGCGGAGTGTCGATGGTCACCACATCGGCCGAATGCACCTGATGTACGCCGATCAGCGCCTCGCGGGGCACCCCCATCGCCTGAGCGACCTTGCCGCGGTTGATCAGCACCGCCTCGTGCTGGTCGGAGCTGCCGGGGCCGCAATTGAGCCCGGCGAAGACTCCCGACGAAGCCCCGCCGGCGCGACCGAAGAAACCATGGCGCAACGGTGCCAGGCTGTCGGAGGTGATGATGTCGAGCGGCGTTGCGGCGTTCACGTCTCAATTCCGGGTGGCGGCGGGGCATTGCACGGATGAAGTGCGGCTACCTTGAACAGGTCGCCCATTTCTTCGGGGTGGGTCAAGCGGCGATGCGCGGCGACATGGGCGTCGAGCGCTGTACCTTCGAGCTTTGCCGCCAGCGCTTGCGCCCGTGCCGTGATGCCAAGCCGTTCGAGAAACACGCCTTGCGGCACCGGTCCGGCGCAGGCGGCGGGGGCGGCGGCACGGGCCAGCGCCTCGAAATCTACATGCGCGGTGAGGTCGGCTTCGCCCGGTGCGGCCAGCGGATCGACCTTCTCGTGATCGCGCACCGCCTGGAAGCTGTCACCGGTGCGGCCCCGGCCGCCGTAATCGACGATCAGCGCCGCGCCGCCATGGCGCGCGATGCGACCACCGATTTCGCCCGTCAGCGCGGGCAGGGCGGGCGACTGCTCCACCATGTCGCCGTCACGCGTATCCGCAAGGCGGTGTTCCAGTTCTGCCAGCGGCGCGGGCGCGGTCAGGCCGAAGACGAGCTTGTCGCCTTCACGCCCCACGACGCGTTCACGCCAGCCCGCGCCGTCGCGGACGAATTGCCGGATCGGCAGCGCGTCGAAGAACTCGTTGGCGACGAGATAGAGTGGCAGGTCGTCGGGGATCTGGTCGATCCGGTCATGCCACGTGGCCTGCGGCAGGGCACGCGCCTGCACCGCCCGCAGCGCTGGCGAGGCTTCCACGAGATGCAGCCGCGCGGCGGCGTGGAAGCCGGGCACGCGGGCAGTCGCACGCAGCATGTCGGCCATCAGCGTTCCGCGCCCCGGCCCCGGTTCGGCCAGCGCGAAGGTTTCCGGCGCGCCTTGGTCCAGCCAGGCCTGTGCGAGGCACAACCCGAGGAGTTCGCCGAACATCTGGCTGATCTCGGGGGCGGTGGTAAAGTCGCCCCCCGAGCCCAACGGGTCGCGCGTCGTGTAGTAGCCGTGGACGGGATGCAGCAGGCATTCGGTCATGTATTCGGCGATGCTGATCGGCCCGGTGGCGGCGATGCGCCGCAGCAGTATTTCGTGCAGCGCCGTCACGCCGGGACCATCCGGCGGCGCGCGGCGGCGATCACGGCGATCCCGGCGATGATCATCGGCAGCGACAGGATCTGTCCCATGGTCAGGCCCCAGCCATCGACGTGCAGCGCGAGACCCAGAGGGTTGCCGGGGCTCACGAATTGCGGGTCGGGCTGGCGCACGAACTCCACCAGAAAACGGCCGATGCCGTAGACGAGGAAGAAGGTTCCCGACAGCAGCCAGGGCCGCTTCAGCGCGCCCCAGCGGAACGCCATGAGGGTAAACAGCACCAGCAGGAACAGCCCCTCGATCCCCGCCTCGTAGAGCTGCGAGGGGTGGCGGGCGCAGAGCCCTTCGACACCGGGACAATCCTGCGCGGCGGCACCGGGGAAGATCACGCCCCACGGCAGATCGGTCGGGCGGCCCCAGAGCTCGGCATTGATGAAGTTGGCGAGGCGGCCCAGCAGGATCGCGGGCGGAGTGGCCAGCGCGATGGTATCGGCGACGCCGCCCAGCGGTAGGCGGTGGCGCCGTGCGAAGATCAAGATCGCGAGGATCACGCCGATGAAGCCGCCATGGAACGACATGCCGCCCTGCCAAAGGAAGGGGATCTCCCACGGGTGGGACAGGTAATAGCCCGGCTGGTAGATCAGCGCGTAGCCCAGTCGGCCGCCGCCGATGATGCCGAGGATGATCCAGCTCAGCAGGTTCTCGAGCTCGGGCGGGGTCATGGCCGGGCGGTCGCCGGGCCATAGGCCGGGGCGCTTGAGCGCCGCGACCGAGAGCCGCCAGCCCGCGATGATGCCGACGATATAGGCCAGCGCGTACCAGCGCAGCGCGAAGTCGAACCCGCCGAGCGAGATCGAGAAGATCTCGGGCGAGATCTCGGGGAAGGGGATGCCATTCATGGCGCGATACCTGCGGCGGCGTGCCGGGACTTGTCAATCCGGGCTCCCGCGCGGGAGGGCGGGGCCTCGCCATGTCGTGACCGGCTCGGCTGACGCGGTCGCGGAGGCCGCCGCCTTGTCGCCGCCCATTGCGCCGCCCATATAGGGACCAGCCCGAAACAGCGGAGACCCGCCATGCAATCGAGAAACAAGATTTTCGACGATCTGTCGCAGCTGATGACCAACGCGATGGGCGTGGCGCAGGGTGCGAAGGACGAGGCCAACAACGCCATGAAGTCGATGCTCGACCGCTGGCTGGCCGACCGCGACCTCGTGACCCGCGAGGAGTTCGACGCGGTGCGCGCGATGGCGCAGAAGGCGCGCGAGGAGAACGAGGCGCTCAAGGCTCGGATCGCGGCACTGGAAACCAAGACCTCGAACTGACCGCCCAAGGTCTTCGAGATGTGAAAGGGGCGGCCCGTCGGGGCCGCCCCTTCGCCTGTCAGGCCTCGAAGCTTTCGAGATAGGCCGCAAGGATGTCGCGCGCCGCCGCGAGATCGGTGCGGTCGACCATCTCGGTCACTGTGTGGATGTAGCGGGTGCCGACCACGATGCCGACGGCGCGGGCGCCCGCCGCCGCCTGCTGCGCCGCTGCGCCGTCCTGGCCGCCGGCGGCCAGCATGGTGCGCTGGAACGGGATGTCCTTGTCCTGCGCCAGCTTCTCGATCTCGGCGACGAGGCCGCGATCGGCGATGAAGCTGCTGTCGCGCACATGCAGGCCGAAGCCCTTGCCCTGCACCGTTGTGCGGTCCTTGTCCGGCACGCCGGGCGTGTCGCAGGCCAGCGTCGTGTCGACACCGATGCCGATATCGGGACGCACCTTGTAGGCGGCGGTGCGGGCGCCGCGCAGTCCGACTTCCTCTTGGGTGGTGAAGACGACGTGGATCTCGGCGCCGCGACCCTTATCGGCCAGTTGGCGGATCGCCTCGATGCCGAGCCAGCAGGCGACGCGGTTGTCGAGCGCCTTGGAGACGAACTTCTCGCCCATTTCGAGGAACGGCTCGTCCATCACCACCATGTCGCCGATCTTCACCTTGTCGGCGGCGGCTTTGCCGAGACCGGTGTCGATGTAGAACTCGCCCAGCTCGGGCACCTTCTTGCGGTCCTCGGCCGAAGAGATGTGCAACGGCTTGCCGCCCGGGTTCATGACGCCCTTGATGTCGCCCTGATCGGTGCAGATCAGCACCCGGCGCGAGAAAAGGTTGCGCGGGTCGAAGCCGCCGACCGGCTGCAGCCACACGAAGCCCTTCTCGTCGACATGGCTGACGAGAAAGCCGATCTCGTCCATGTGACACAGCAGCATGATTTTCGGCGCGCCCTCGTTGGCCGCGTCGCGGCGGCAGATCAGGCTGCCCATCGGATCGGTCTCGACATGGTCGAACAGGCCTTCGATCTCGGCGGTGATCAAGTCGCGCACACGGTGTTCATGGCCCGGTACGCCGGGCATCTCGCACAGGCGCTTCAAGAGGTCGGTGTTCATGGCAGTCTCCCGTTTTGCGGCGGAGGCTGACGCAGCCCGCGATCGGGTGCAACGCCCGTCGTGACGGCAGCGTGCCCCTGCGGAACCGCCAAGAGGCGATTCGGTTATCCACAAGAAATGTCGGGAGTGATTCTCGAATCGGTCGAATCGGGGAGATTATCCCCAAGAAACGACTTTACAGCGACTCGGTCGAGACTCACCATATACACTCGAAGCCAAGCGGGTGGAAGAACCCCTGCCGCCGCATCCGAGACGGGCCTCCGCGTGCCCGTCGCCGCAAAGAAAAGAGGCCGTCATGGCGCTGTCAGAGTCCTATCTCGACGACGAGATCCACCCGATCGACCTGGTCGAACAGGTTGCCGACCTGCACGAATGGGCGGTCGAAAGGGTGGCCGAGGATCAGATCGCGATGACGCTCAAGGGGCAGTGGCGCGATTACGCGGTGACGCTGGCCTGGCAGCCCGCCGACGAAACGCTGCGGTTGGCCTGCATGTTCGAGATGGAGCCGCCCGAGCCGCGGTTGCCGCAGATCCACGACCTCATCAACCGCATCAACGACCGTTGCTGGGCCGGTGGCTTCACTTGGTGGGGTGCGCAGGGAATGATGGCCTATCGCTATGGGCTGGTATTGTCCGGCGGCCAGATCGCGGGACCCGAGCAGGTCGACACGATGATCCACACGGCCTTCAACGCCTGCGAACGCTTCTACCCGGCCTTCCAGCTCGTGTCCTGGGCGCATCGCGACCCGGCCGCCGCGATGCAGATCGCCATCGCCGAGGCCTACGGCCGGGCCTGATCGGAAGCCCCGTTCAGAACCACTGCCCGGGTTCGATCAGCCCCAGTTCGAGAAGCTGCCTCGACCGCCAGGCAAAAGGCGTGGCGCCGGGCCAGTCGAAACCGTCGTTCACCTCGCGCGTGGCGGGGTTGCGGCGCAGCGCCTTCGCGGTGCGAAACGAGGCGGTCGCCGCCGTGGGCGAGCGGTGCCACGGGCTTTGCAACGTGTTGTATTCTGCTTGGTTGAGCCGGTGATCTGCGCCGAGCCTGAGGCCCGGCGCCGTGCGGAACAGCGCGATCCGCAGGACCTGCCGCCGGTCGGCGGGCACGTGCTCCTCGAGGCGCCAGCGCAATCCGCCATGGATATCGGGTTGCCGCTCCATCAACCGGCCCTGCGCGTCGTAGCGATCGCGTGCGTAATAACCGATCCGGTCGAGATGCGCGGCCTCGCGTGTGACGCCGGTTGGATGGGCCTCGAGATCGGTGGCGAATAGGTCGAGCGTGACGCAGGGCACGCTGTCGCGCCGCTCCTCGGCCACGAAGGCGCAAAGATCGGCCACCCCGCGATGCTCGGAGAACGGGAAAAACAGGTATTCGGCGTTGTAGCAGTAGAACAGCCACTGGCCCGGCGTCGCGGCGGCGATCACGGCGTTGACGATATTGGCGCAGGCGCCGTCGCGGCGCGTCTCGCCGCGCACCCAGTTGAGGCGGGGATCCGAAAGATCGGGCCGCGGCAGATCATCGGGGGCGATGGCCACGACCTGCGAAAACCCCAGATCGAGGTGGTGGCGCAGCGTACTTTCGACCTCGATGCCGTCCTCGATCAGCACCAGCGCGACCGGCCCCGACGGGCCCTGCCGCGCCTTGCGCAGCGCCGCCGCGAACTGCTCGATGCCGTCATGCTCCATTGCCGTCTCCCGCCGTTCGCCCACAGGGATGGCGGGGGCGGGGCGACATTGCAAGATGCCGGGCTTTGGCTTAGACCCGGCCCCTGATCTCGCAAAGGATGGCCGCGATGGACCAGGCGCCCAAGAAGCTCTTCATCAAGACCTATGGCTGTCAGATGAACGTCTATGACAGCGAGCGCATGGCCGAGGCGCTGGGCGGGTCAGGCTACGTCACTACCGAGACGGCGGACGAGGCCGACATGGTGCTGCTCAACACCTGTCATATCCGCGAGAAGGCCGCCGAGAAGGTCTATTCCGATCTCGGGCGGCTGCGTCCGCTCAAGGAGGCCAAGCCCGGCCTGAAGATCGGCGTCGCGGGCTGCGTCGCGCAGGCCGAAGGCGAGGAGATCCTGAACCGGATGCCGCTCGTCGATCTCGTGGTGGGTCCGCAGAGCTATCACCGCCTGCCGGAGATGGAAGCCCGGGTCGGGCAGGGCGGTCGTGCCGTCGACACGGATTTTCCCGAAGACGACAAGTTCGCGGTGCTGAAATCCCGCCCTAAGGCCAAGCGCGGTCCGACCGCCTTTCTCACCGTGCAGGAGGGCTGCGACAAGTTCTGCGCGTTTTGCGTGGTGCCCTACACCCGCGGCGCCGAAGTCAGCCGCCCGGCTGATCGCATCGTCGCCGAGGCGCGCGGGCTGGTCGAGGCCGGGGTTCGCGAGATCACGCTGCTCGGCCAGAACGTCAATGCGTGGCATGGCGATCTGGGCGGGGCCGAGGGCGGTCTCGCGGCGCTGGTGGGCCAGCTCGCGGCGATCGACGGGCTGGAGCGGATCCGCTACACCACCTCGCATCCCAACGACATGGACGAAGCGCTGATCGCGGCGCATGGCAACCAGGCCAAGCTGATGCCCTATCTGCACCTGCCGGTGCAGTCGGGCTCGGACCGGATCCTCAAGGCGATGAATCGCAAGCACACGGCCGAGCAATATCTGCGGCTGATCGAACGGATTCGCGCGGCACGGCCCGACATCCTGCTGACCTCGGATTTCATCGTCGGCTTTCCCGGCGAGACCGACGCCGATTTCGAGGCGACGATGCAGCTCGTGCGCGAGGTCCGCTACGGCTCGGCCTTTTCGTTCAAGTATTCGCCGCGTCCCGGAACCCCGGCCGCCGAGCGCAAGGTCCAGGTCGAGCCCGCGGTGATGGATGAGCGGCTGCAGCGGTTGCAGGGCTTGCTCGGCGAGCAGCAGCGAGCCGCGCAGCAGGCGATGGTCGGCCGCGAGACCACGGTGCTGTTCGAAAAGCCGGGGCGGCTGCCCGGGCAGATGGTCGGCAAGTCCGAGCATCTCTTTGCCGTGCATGTTGACGCGCCCGAGACGCGGCGCGGCGACATCGCCCGCGTTCGCATCACCGCCTCGGGGCCGAACTCCTTGGCGGGCGAGCTTCTGGAATAGGCGCCGGGCGAATCAAGCCCACTTCGTTGTGAATGCGGCGGAAGCAAGGCGCGTTCAGTGACTTGGCACGCCCCAAGGGTGAATGAGTTGCCTGTGCTGTGACAATGCCTGGGGCCTTGGGTCTACTGTTGCCGCAATTCTCGGCAATTTACTGCCGAGGCCTTCCCAAGTCCTCGATCCGCATTAACACTCCTGCAACAGACCGCCTCCCAGCTGCCAGAGGAGGGGTTCGTCGGTATGTGTTCGGGAAGGAAACAGTCAATTGGCCTCATTCATCAAAGCTAAGCTGCGCGCCGCGGTCGGGGGGATCGTCGTGGCCGGGCTGGCGCTCGGAGTATTGAGCGTGCCGGCTGCGGCGCAGGATCCCCGGATCGTCGATGCCGAGCGCTACAGCCCGAACATCTGGATCGACCCGGATGGTTGCGAGCACTGGGCCATGGATGACGGGGCCGAGGGCTATATGGGGCCGCGACGGCGTCGTGACGGCAGCCCGGTATGTCACCGTTCCGAGATCTGTGGCGTGGTGCCGACCGACACGCTCTTCGCCACCGATCGCTACGATATCTCGGCCGCGGGCCGCGAGCGGCTGCGCCAATTCTTCACTCAGGCGAACGCCTTCGGTTTCCTGATCTACGGACATACCGACAGCCGCGCGAGCGATGAGTACAACATCACCTTGTCCGACAACCGCGCCCGCGCGGTCGCCAGCGTGGCGCAGGGGGTCGGTGCCCGCGTTGTCGACGTGCGCGGCTTCGGGGAGCGCAAGCCCAAGGCATCGAACGCTACCGCCGCCGGCATGCAGACCAACCGCCGCGTCGAAATCTACTGCCTGCGCTGAGGAGCGAGACATGACCATTCTCAAGAGTTTCGCGATCCTCGGCCTGTTGGGTTCCGCAGCCGCATGTACGCCGATCGGGCCGGACAAGACCGCCGATCGCGGCATCAACTCGCACGATCTGTCGACGATGGTCGCCGGGATCTGGGTCGATCCCGATGGCTGCGACCACTGGATCATCGATGACGGGTTCGAAGGCTACATGAGCGAGCGCCTGACCCCCGACGGGCTGCCGGTCTGTTCCGGCGTGGCGCAGCCCGGCGTCGCGGTGGGCCCGTTCAAGGATGGCTCGCCGATCCCCGACCCCCTCTGACGAAGAAGGCGCTCGAACGCCCGGAAAACGGGCGCCGGAGCGGGGCCGTGCCGGAAGGCGCGGCCTTTTTCGTGCGAATGACCGGAAACGTGATCCGGGCTTGCGCGTTTTCTTTCAGGCTCCCATGTGATGCGCTTGCGCGGCCAGCCGCGAATTGCGACCATCGGGTTGCCGCTCGGCACCATCCGGCATGAGGAGTCCTGCTTGTCCATCGCCACCCCGACCGAGACCGTACTCGAGTTTCCGAACAATTTCCTGCTGATAGATCTTTGCGGTGAGCATGATCGCCACATCGCGGCGATTGAGGAGCGGCTGGGTGTGCAGATCCTGCGGCGCGGCAACCGCCTGTCGGTGATCGGCGAGGACGAGGCGGGTGCCGATGCGGCGCGCGTGCTTCGCGCCCTTTATGCCCGGCTCGAGGCCGGGCGCGCCGTAGAGCCCGGCGATGTGGACCGCGAATTGCGCATGGGCAGCCTCGAGCCCGCCGGCAGCGGCGAAGCCGACCAGATCGACCTGTTCAAGGCCGATCCCGCCGCCGAGCGCATCGAGATCAAGACGCGCCGCAAACTCGTCGAGCCGCGCACAGAGGCGCAGAAGGCCTATGTGCGTTCGCTGTTCGAAAACGAGCTGTGCTTCGGCATCGGTCCCGCCGGCACCGGCAAGACCTATCTGGCGGTCGCGGTGGGCGTGTCGATGTTCCTGCAGGGTCATGTCGACAAGATCATCCTGTCGCGGCCGGCGGTCGAGGCGGGCGAGAAGCTTGGCTACCTGCCCGGCGACATGAAGGAGAAGGTCGATCCCTACATGCAGCCCCTCTACGACGCGCTGAATGATTTCCTGCCCGGCAAGCAGGCCTCCAAGATGATGGAGGAAAAGGTGATCGAGATCGCGCCGCTGGCCTTCATGCGCGGTCGCACGCTGTCCCGCGCTTTCGTAGTGCTGGACGAGGCGCAGAATGCCACGACGATGCAGATGAAGATGTTCCTGACCCGTCTGGGCGAGGGCTCGCGCATGGTGATCACCGGTGACCGCAGTCAGGTCGACCTGCCGCGGGGCGTGACCTCGGGTCTGCATGACGCCGAGCGGCTGCTCAAGGGCATCCCGAAGATCAGCTTCAACTACTTTACCTCGAAGGACGTGGTGCGCCACCCGCTGGTCGCCGCGATCATCGATGCCTACGAAGCCGATGGCGCAGCGTAAACCGGTCCGGCCGCCATTGGTCGACTGCCTGATCGAAGATCACCGCTGGGAGGCCGCTGGGCTCGAAGCGCTTGCCGAGGCCGCCTGCACGGCGGCGCTGCGCGGCGTCGGGCTCGACCCGGCAGGCTTCGAAATCAGCCTTCTGGGATGCTCCGACGCGCGGATCGCCGATCTCAACGCCGATTTCCGGGGAAAGCCAAAGCCGACCAACGTGCTGAGCTGGCCTTCCGAAGAGCGCGGCGCGGACCGGCCCGGCGCACGGCCTGCGTCGCCGCGGCGCGATTCGATGGGACCGACCGAGTTGGGCGATGTCGCCATTGCCTGGGAGACCTGCACCCGCGAAGCCGAGGCAGGCGGGCGGACAACCGCCGATCACGTGACGCATCTGTTGGTGCACGGGACCCTGCACCTGCTGGGCTATGACCATGAAACCGACGCCGATGCGGCGCTGATGGAAGGTCTCGAGACGGAGATACTTGGCAAGATGGGGGTGGCAGACCCATATGCCGCAACAGAGGCAGCACCGGAAGGAGACGATGGGCGACGCGTTTGACACGGCCGAAGCGGGACAGACCCGTGACGGCGACGGAGATGGTCCCGAGGGGCCAAGTAGCGTCACCGCCGAGAATGGCGGAGGGCGCGGTTTCTTCAGCCGCATCATCGGGGTGCTCAATCCCCCTGAGACGGACCTGCCGCCGATAGAGGCGCCGCGCAGCTTTGCGCAGGTGCTGCCGGTTCCGGGGATGCTCAATTTGCGCAGGATGCGGGTCGAGGATGTGATGGTGCCCAAGGCGGACATCACGGCGGTGCCCGTCACCATTCCGATGGAAGAGTTGGTCGAGGTGTTCCGCGAAAGCGGTCTCACCCGCATTCCGGTTTTCGACGGCACGCTCGATACGCCGATCGGGCTGGTCAACCTCAAGGACTTCGCGCTCAAGTTCTGCTTCGTGGCGGAGCGGCCCGATTTCAGCCTGCGCGATATGCTGCGCTCGCTGCTCTACGTGCCGCCTTCGATGCCGCTGGGTGTGCTGCTACAGAAGATGCAGACCGAGCGGATCCACATGGCGCTCGTGATCGACGAGTATGGCGGCACGGACGGGCTCGTCACCATCGAGGATCTGATTGAAACCGTGGTCGGCGAGATCGAGGACGAGCACGACGTCGACGAGGCCCAGAGTTTCCTGCGCGAGAAGCCCGGGGTCTGGCTGGCGCTTGCGCGCACGCCGCTCGAAACCTTCGAACGGGCGATCGGCATGGATCTCACCGATCACGAAGAAATCGATGAGGAGGAGATCGATAGCCTCGGCGGCCTCGTGTCGATGCTGGCGGGTCACGTGCCAGCGCGGGGCGAGGTGATCGAGCATCCGGCCGGCATCGAGTTCGAGGTGATCGATGCCGACCCGCGCCGCATCAAGCGGCTTCGCATTCGCCTCCCCGAGAGCCGGGACGCCTGAGCGGATGAGTGCCGCCAGCTTGCGGTCCGGGGCCCGCCCCGCCGTGCGACGCATGGCGGCGCGGCCTTGGCCGCGGGCTGCAATGGCCGGTTTCGCGGGCGTGGCGGGGGCGCTGGGCCTCGCGCCGTGGGGGGCGTGGTGGCTGACGCTGCCGGCGATCCTCCTCCTTCTGGTGCTGCGCCGCCATGACGCGAGGCGCGGCGGCGCCTTTCTGACCGGTTGGGCCTTCGGCGCGGGCTGGTTCGGGCTTGGTCTGTCCTGGATCGTCGAGCCCTTCTTCGTGGATGCCGCACGTGATGGCTGGATGGCGCCCTTCGCGGTGGTGCTGCTCTGTGGCGGGTTGGCGCTGTTCTGGGGTGCGGTCTTCGCACTCGCGCATCGCCGAAGCGCGGCCCTGCTGGTGGCGCTGTGGGTTGCGGCGGAGATGGCGCGCGGCGTGGTCTTCACCGG
>Ga0310345_10002341_pt1 | contig 19368 bp, 16 predicted proteins | sample HC15DNA20500_MG_FD_204667 | JGI IMG/M metagenome (GOLD analysis project Ga0310345, IMG submission 204667) | Marine microbial communities from station ALOHA, North Pacific Subtropical Gyre - HC15-DNA-20-500_MG | ecosystem: Environmental > Aquatic > Marine > Oceanic | place: Pacific Ocean: North...
CTTGTAGGCGAGTGGCTTCTCACTCTCATCGAGTGAGAGATACCGGTCGCGCAGCCTTGTCTGACGGCTCTCAAGGCTCTGTTCCACGCCGTCAATGAAGATCTTTGTCGGCGCGCTTGTGACTTCCAGTGGGTCGCCGTCCCAGATGACGACATCCCCGACGCTGCCACTCTGGAGGCTGCCATAGCCAGCCATTCCGTAGATTTGTGCGGGAACGGTGGTAATTGCCCGCAGGGCATCTTCGTGATCAACGCCATTGGCGACCGCGTTGCCAGCGACCTGCAGGATCAGGCGCGTCTGGTGGCTGTCATCGGTGAAATAGGAGAAGGCGGTAGGCACGCCAGCATCAATCAGCCGTGCAGCATTGTATTGGGTGGCGCCCAACGACTCAAAGCGGCTGGGAAGGTTTGCGAACGGGTCAATAATGACCGGAATGCCTGCCTTAGCGAGCTCATCAGCGACCATCCAGCCTTCCTCGGCGCCGACCAGCGCGATGTTCAGACTGCTGCTCTCGGCCTTCAGCTCGATCACCTTACGGATATCGCTGGCGCGGCTCACGCGAATAAGGATCAGCTGGGATCCGCGGCTCGCCGGGCCGAATGCGAGGGCATCAACACGGCTGAGCGCATCACCTTCATTGTGCGCGAAGTATCTCGCTGGATAGGTACGCGCGTCGACCAGAGCTGCGCGAAGCTTAGCCCAGGCAGCTGGCCGCGATCCGCCGGAAAGGCCAGAGCCTGCTTCACCGAGATTGATGAACATGAAAGCCTTTTGCTTGTCGACTGAGTTCGCCGCTCCCGACGTATTGGCGATGAAGCCCTGTCCGCCGAAGAGTGAAGCGCCGAATCCCGGTGCCACTGCAATCCGCGTGACGCCCTGAATACGCGTGACCGCGACGTTCGTCTCCAGCGGATTGAAGCCATCGCTCATGTCGAGGGCTGCGGTGTACGCCGAAGCGCCTGCAGCCGTATCATTCGTCGAGACCTCAGAACCGACTTCGACGATTCCGGCGCGTGAATAGGGCGCGAAGATACCCGGCGTCACCCAGGCGCCCTCGGCATCAATGGTCTCCATGCCGACAGGAATTGCTGCACCGGTGCCCACGGCTGTGACTTCGCCATCTTCTATGACAACGGTGGCGTTCTCTATCATGCGATCGCCTGTCCAGAGCTTCGCATTCTGAACCGCAATGTCCTGAGTGCTCGCGCAGAGCGCACCAATGGAAGAGGCTGCCAGCAAGGCGAGAGTAGTGCGGATCATTTGGTGTCTCCTTCGCCAGGCTGTCCAAGTTCGAAATCTGTAACAGGGTTTCCGTCCGGATCGTTAAAGTCGTACATCAGCGCGCCGTCGATAAAGACTTTCTCGGCTTTCGCGTAGACGCTGAACGGGTCTGCAGTCCACAGCACCACATCGGCATCCTTTCCGGTTTCCAGCGAACCAGTCTGATCAAAAATGCCGAGGGATTTGGCCGGGTTCGCACTCAACCATGCCCAGGCTTCGGCGTCGGATATCTCGATACCCGCGCGGCGCCCGTCAGAGAGCGCTTTCGCTGCTTCCTGATTCAGTCGTTGAATACCAATATCGCTGTCAGAGTGGACCACCGCGCAGGCACCGGCATTGTGCACCATCGGAATGTTTTCCGGGATGCCGTCATACGCTTCCATCTTGAAGCCCCACCAGTCTGCCCACATCGACGAACAGATGCCTTCCTCTGCAAGCTTGTCTGCGATCTTGTAACTTTCGACAGCATGGTGAAAGGCAGTGACCTTGTAGCCGAACTCCTTCGACATATCGATGATCTGCGCCATTTCGTCGGCGCGATAGCAGTGCATGTGGACGAGGATTTCTCCATCTAGAACGCCCTTCAGCGTATCAAGTTCGAGATCCCTTGCAGGCATGTCGCCGCCTTCTTCTTCCCACTTGTCCCACTTTTCCTTGTATTCCGCCGCCTTGATCCAGGAGGTGCGATAGCCCGCCAGATTGCCCATGCGAGAGAATGGTGCGCCGCCGGGGAAGCCGCCGCCACCGTATCCATAGACGCGTTTCGGGTTCTCGCCGCAGGCCATCTTCAGCGTGTAGGGCGCATCAGGAAACTTCATGCCCTGCGCTGTCCGGGAGAGGACATTCTTCACAATCACGCCCCGGCCGCCGAACAGGTTGGCGGAGCCAGGAAGGATCTGCATGGAAGTGACACCGCCAGCAAGGGAGCGGGTGAAGCCCGGGTCCTGTGGCCAGATGCTGTGCTCGGCCCAGACTTCCGCAGTAACCGGTCCTGACACTTCATTGCCATCGCCATGCGCGCTGACGCCTGGGGAAGGGTAGACGCCGAGATGGGAGTGATTGTCGATGATGCCCGGGGTGACGAACTTGCCGGTTGCATCAATGACCTCCACATCGTCGGTGGCCTCGATCGTTTCGGTGATTTCTACAATCTTGCCGCCGGAAAGCAGGACGTCATGGCCTTCAAACACGCCGCCAATGCCGTCATAGACAGTGGCGTCCTGTAGCAGGACGGGCGATGATGGGTAGGGCGTGTAGGTAGAGGGGTAAGGATTCTTGTTGATCCCGCCTGCGTCGGCATTTGCCGGGCTCCCCTTTTTGTCGCTTGATCGATCATTGTCGCCGCAGGCGGCAAGTCCGGCTGCGAGTAACAAGGCTGACGCAAATCCGATAGTTCTTTTCATGATCACCCCTACAACCACTTCCAGGTTGCCATAGTGAGACTCTGGTATCGAGTTTCAATGCCCATCAGTCAGTTTGTGGGGTTGCTCAAGCGATTACATGCCTATGCCCCCGTCAGCAGACGGCAGCAGTCAGCAAGATTGGCGGCGCGACTGAATTCAGATCAGCGCCAAGTGTCAGAATCAAAAATGCATATACGGCGCGGAAGGCTAGATCAGTGCTCGGGTGCAATTTGGAGCGGTTAGGTCAACAGCAAATGTCGTGGGTGTGACTGCAGCGGAATTTTGCGGCTTGCCGACGCGTTTGAAGGCTCGTGCGAGCAGCGCCTTGGACACCGTGCCTGCAGAGACAGAATGAGCCCGCGACGGCCTTGCGCCAAAGTCGCGCCGCAGCCGCCCATTGGCGTAAGTTGCGTTTGCCTTGATGAGTGCCGGCAGCGTCATGAATTCGCAGGACAAAGAAACGTTCAGCATGTTCCCATTCTGCACGCGGTGCGGCGCCGTCTGGGGCCAGGTAACACCCATGCCTGGCCGAAGCGGAAACTCCTGCGCCATCAGGTCGAAAGACGCGCTGTAGGGCAAGCCTTCTTCCTTCTCTCGCAGCGCAATGGCTTCGACATGGGCAGCAGGCGCGAAACGTTCAGTCGGTGGATAGAACCAGACCGTTTTTTCCCCGCGCACCTGGAACAATGCGACCATCGGGATGTCCAGATGGTAGTGGACGTGTACGTTGGGTGACGAGATCAGCACGCCCATATCGCGCTTCAAGACGCGTTGGCCGCTCATATGTTGGATACTATTGAAGACCTGGTCGGCGATTGGGGCATAGTCTGCGACATGGCTGTTGGTTGCCCGAAGGTTCAGCCAGATGCGCCCGTTCTTGACTGCTTCGAGCAACCTCTCGCCCGACATGTCTGGCGCTTCGCCCTTCACGGGTGCTTCTTCGCCCTCGCCATGGTCCGCGAATGTCCAGATGCCCAGCTGATCGCGGGGGTAGAGATCGAGCAGGGCGGCCAGCGATCCGTCACAGAACAGCGGTGAATTGTGAATTGAGTGGCGCGCTTCGATGATGGATTTGCCGAATTCTGCGCGCGCTGCCTGTGGCCAGTCTACCATGGGTCTCGTCCCGTCCTGATACATAACGGGCATTCGCGCATTAGAAAACATCGCTTTAGCCCTACTCGCCTGTCAGGAGAGCAAGATGCGGGCCGATGTTTGAATGTGAGTCTTCAGGCGGCAGCCAGATCAGACGTCGAGCTCATCCGCGAACTGCGCATTTTCCTGAATGAAGCGGAAGCGATGCTCTGCTTTCTTGCCCATGAGCGTATCGATGAGTTCTGCCGGTTTCATCTCCGTCAACTCGTCGAGCGAGTCGGGCAATGTGATGCGCGCAAGGGTGCGGGTGGAAGGATCCATGGTCGTTTCCTTCAACTGAGCCGGGTTCATCTCACCGAGACCCTTGAAGCGTCCGACTTCGACCTTCTGATTGGGCTTGAACTCAGCTTCGAGGAGGTCGGCTTTCTGTTCGTCATCCATGGCATAAACAGACTTGCCCTTGTAGCTCAGGCGATAGAGCGGCGGCATGGCCATGTAGAGGCGGCCGCTCTCGATGAGGCCGGGTGTCATCTGATAGAAGAATGTGATGAGCAGTGACGCGATGTGTGCGCCGTCAACATCGGCATCGGTCATGATGATGACACGCTCATAGCGAAGATCATCGATATTGAAGCGCGTCTTCAGGCCTGTGCCGAGCGCCAGCATCAGATCGGACAGTTCCTGGTTCTTTTCCAGCTTGTCGTCAGATGCCGATGCGACGTTCAGGATCTTGCCGCGCAATGGAAGGATCGCCTGGGTCTTTCGATCGCGCGCCTGCTTGGCAGAGCCGCCAGCCGAGTCACCCTCCACGATGAAGAGCTCAGTGTTTTCTCCGCCGCTCGCCGAGCAATCGGCGAGCTTGCCAGGCAGGCGCAGACGCTTGGTTGCCGACTTGCGCGCGACATCCTTAGCCTTGCGGCGCTTGGCGCGTTCGTCGGCGCGCTCCATTGCCCAGTTGAGAAGTTTGTCTGATTCTTTCGGACTACCGGCCAGCCAGTGGTCGAAGCGGTCACGCACAGCATTCTCGACGAGGCGGAACGCCGCTGTGGTCGAAAGTTTGTCCTTGGTCTGGCCAACAAATTCCGGTCCCCGAATAAAGACCGACAGCAGGATGCCAGCATACGACATGATATCGTCGGCAGTGATGGTCGAGGCTTTTTTCTGGCCGGTCAGCTCGCCGTAATTGCGAAGGCCTTTTGTGATGGCTGAGCGCAGGCCCGCCTCATGCGTGCCTCCATCCGGCGTGGGAATGGTGTTACAGTAAGAGCGCGAAAAACCGTCCGCCTCGCCAAAGCCAGCTGCAGTCCACGCGATCGCCCATTCGACCTTGCCTTCTTCTGTTTCAACCAGGCCTGAGAACGCTTCAGATGTGATCGTTTCCTTGCCCTTGAAGACCTCGCCCAGTTGGTCGGCCAGACCGTTCGGATAGGTCAGGATGGCTTCGCTCGGGATCTTGGAGTCTTCCGGCAGCAAGGACGGGTCACACGACCAGCGCACTTCAACACCGCGATAGAGATATGCTTTCGACCGAGCCATCTGGAACAGACGGGGTGGCTTGAAGCGAAGCTTCTCTCCGAAGATTTCATGGTCTGGTTTGAAACGGACAGTGGTGCCGCGCCGGTTCGGTGCTGCGCCTTTAAGTTCCACCGGGCCGAGTACATGGCCGCGCTCAAAGGATTGCACATAGAGTTTCTTGTCGCGCGCCACTTCGACATCGACGCGTTCGGAAAGGGCATTCACGACGGATATTCCGACCCCGTGAAGGCCGCCTGCGGTCGCGTAGGCCTTGTCGGAGAATTTTCCGCCGGAGTGAAGCGTCGTCATGATCACTTCCAGCGCAGACTTGTTCGGGAACTTCGGATGCGGATCGACCGGGATGCCGCGGCCATTGTCAACGACTGTCAAATAGCCTTCGGCGTTGAGGTGCACTTCGATCCGGCTCGCATGGCCTGCGACAGCTTCGTCCATCGCATTGTCGAGAATTTCAGCAAAAAGGTGATGGTAGGCTCGCTCGTCGGTCCCGCCGATATACATGCCGGGGCGTTTGCGAACGGGTTCGAGGCCTTCAAGGACTTCGATGTCCTTGGCGGAGTATCCGGATTCATCTGGAGTCATACTGTCGAAAAGCTGCGCCTGGTTGGAAGCTGCCATTGGGAATCCCCGTCTAAACCGACTCATCGGAACGATACGAGGCCTAATGTCAGGAGGACAGTGTTAATGCCGCGTTAACCTTCGTTCTGTTGTGGGCAAAGTCTGTGGATCATGCGGAAACCGCTTCCATCAGTTCCTTGGCGCGGCTGAACACATTTTCGAACATTTCGGTGGTCAGGCGTCCAGTGTTCGTGTTGTACCGCGAGCAGTGATAGCTGGAAACAACGATAAGACCGTTCGGCGCGTTGTATTCTGATCCATGTCCGAAGGGATGGTCTTTCACCTTCATGCCAAGCGCCCGACACGTGGAGTCGTGAGAGATCTTGCCCAGACACAGGATGATCCGCAGATTTGGAAGTGCCGCAATCCGGGCGGCCAGATAGTCGCGGCAATTGTTCACTTCTGCGCCAACCGGCTTGTTCGCTGGCGGAACGCACCTCACGGCATTGGTGATCATGGCATCCTTCAGCTCCAGCCCGTCATTCGGGTGCGCACCGTATTGGTCATTTGAAAAGCCGAGCTTTCCAATGGTGTCGTAAAGGAGATCACCAGCCCAGTCGCCAGTAAACGGGCGCCCCGTCTTGTTGGCCCCCGAAACGCCCGGTGCGAGGCCGACGATCAGCAGCCTCGCTTTCTCGTCACCAAATGAAGGCACAGCGCCATTGAACCAGCCGGGATGTTCGAGGCGGTTCTTCGAGCGGTATGCGACCAGCCTGGGACACAAGTCGCAGTCTGCCGGAGCCTCAGCCGGCAAGTTCATGTTTTTTGTCATACGGTTCTCCAGTTCGCGGCCTGTATCGCGAGGCATCGGCGTATTGCCGGCCGGATCAAGCGATACACACGAATTATGATGGGGGGAGGTTGATCGGGCTTGCTACAGCCAGCCCGAGATGCCCGCCATTTTTATTGAATGTGCAATGCTGGCCGGAGGCTACCGGCGCACTGCATTCAACGCAAGTCGTGGGTTGTGCTGGCGTGCTGCGGCGCATATAAAGTGCGGCTACAGGAGATTTCCCATGGCACGCGTAACTGTTGAAGACTGCATTGAGCAGATTCCAAATCGTTTCGACCTGATTCTGGTGGCCGCACAGCGCGCTCGCATGATCCGCGAAGGCTCGCCGCTTACGGTTGACCGCGACAATGACAAGGATCCAGTTGTTGCCCTTCGCGAGATCGCTGAGCGCTCTGTGAGCCTCGACGTCGTCAAGGAAGGCCTCATCGCAAACCTTCAGGAAGTACGTCCGGGTGAAGAAGAAGAGCGTGAGGCTGACCGCGTTGCACTCGAGGCGGCACCGGCTGCCAGCGAGGAAGACGTGATGCGCGCATATCAGGCTGAGCTCGAATCAGGACGCGACGATAGGTTCTAGACCAGCATGACCAGTGCGACCGTAACGATCCCTGATCGGTCGCCCCCCAATATGGAGCGGCGCGTCGAAGGAGTACGCGCCGTAATTCCATCCAGGGAAGACCTGATCGAAGCGGTCAGGTCATATCACCCGAACGCAGACGCCAAGCGCCTTGGCATCGCCTATGACTTTGCCAAGAAGCACCATGGCGAACAGTTGCGTAAATCGGGTGATCCTTATTACTCCCATCCTGTAAAAGTCGCGATGCTGCTTGCACACATCAAGCTCGATGAGTGCACGATCATGGCTGGACTCCTCCACGACACGGTCGAGGATTGCGATGTTTCGCTGGATGAAATCGAATCTCTGTTCGGCAACGATGTTGCTGAACTGGTTGACGGCGTAACAAAGCTGGGAAAGCTTGACTACAAATCCGAAAAATCGAAGCAGGCCGAAAACTTCCAGAAATTCATTCTGGCCACGGTTCACGACATTCGCGTGCTGCTTGTGAAGCTCGCGGACCGGCTACACAACATGCGCACGCTTCATTTCATCCCGAAGGAAGAAAGCCGGCTGCGCATCGCCCGTGAGACGATGGAAATCTATGCGCCGCTAGCGCGCCGGGTTGGTCTTTACCAGGTCGCATCAGAGCTCGAAGACCTTGCCTTCTTTCATGTGAATGCTCCCGCACGCGACAGCATCATCCAGAAGCTGGAAGAGCTGACATCGGAGAATGCCGACGATCTCGAACGGATACGCTTTGCCATCAAGCAGGTTGTGGCGGAGCAGGGGATTGAGGCCCGAATCAAGGGGCGTCGAAAACAGCCATATTCGATCTGGCGCAAGCTCGAGAAGAAGTCGATCTCCTTCCGCGACGTTGCTGACATCTTTGCCTTCCGCATCATCGTTGAGCGGGTCGACGAGTGCTACCAGCTGCTCGGCGCTTTCCACACCGTATGGGCATGTCTGCCAGACCGGTTCCGCGACTTCATTTCCGTGCCAAAGCCAAACGGATACGCCTCACTGCACACGACTGTTCGCGCCTCCGGAAATCGTCTGGTTGAGCTTCAGATCCGTACCGAAGCAATGGATGATACGGCGGAGCACGGCGTTGCGGCGCACTGGACCTACAAGAATAGCGAGTATGGATTCGACCTTGAGTCGTCGAAAGCTGCCGGTCTCGACCCTGGCGCCAACCTCAGGGCGTTCGGCGAACTGCTGGCAGACGGTGCGGAGCCAGATGAATTCCTGGAGCATGCCAAGCTCGAAATGTTCCGCGAGCACGTCTTTGTTTTCACGCCGAAGGGGCGACTGATCATCCTGCCAGGCGGCGCGATGCCGCTTGATTTTGCCTATGCGGTTCACACGGCGGTTGGCGATACGTGTGATGGGGTCAAGATTAATGGAGTGGTGCGAACACTGCGGACGCCGCTCAATAATGGTGACGTTGTGGAAATCCTGCGCCGCGACGAGTCCCGGCCGGTCATAGGCTGGGAAGCCCTGACTGTCACTGGGCGTGCGAGATCGGCCATCCGGAGGCTGATCCGGGGCCGGGAACAGGCCGAATTCATCCGGCTCGGCCGGACATTGATGGACAGGGATCTTCGCCGGGCTGGGCTCGACCCATTTGAAATCGATCTTCCGCGCATAGCCACGCGCGCGGACTTTGACAGCGCAGAAGCGCTTGCCGAAGCGATAGGCAGGGGCCGTTACGATACGAGCGATTTCATCCGCACGGCGTTTCCAGGCCATGAGCCGCCGGCTGCCGGGGCGAAAGACCGGACTGTTCTGGATGATGAGTATGCAAGCCAGATCGTCGCTGGTGAGGATCTGACTCCTGGCATTACGCTTCATCTCGGCGAATGCTGCCACCCAATTCCGGGGGATCGCATCATTGGGCTGCGCGAGCCAGAAAAGGGGCTCGTCATTCATACGATATTCTGTAACCGTGTGGCGGATTTTGAGGACCGCCCGGACCTCTGGGTCGATCTACGCTGGAACGAGCTGTCGAAACAGGGCGTGGTCGCAATCGGTCGTATCAGCGTCCGCGCGGTGAACAAGCGCGGTGTGATGGCAAGCCAATGTTCAGCGGTTGCGCAGGCGGGCGGAAACATCACGCGCGTCGAGACAGGCGAACGCACGTCGGACTTTCTTCAGCTGATCTTCGACATTGAGGTTGAGGACCTGCGCCATCTGGAGCAGATAAAAGCCGCATTGCGGGCGCTTGCGGTTGTCGAGAGCGTGGAACGGCTGGAGGAGGTTCAGACTTGACCAATGAAGATGTGCTGAATGTGTTTCGTGAGGCAGGCGCTCTTCTCGAAGGTCATTTCATACTTTCCTCGGGCCGACGGAGCCCTGTCTTCCTTCAAAAAGCGCTGGTCTTTTCGCAGCCAGAGCTCGCCGCCAGGCTGTGCAGTGCGCTCGCCGATCTGATTACCGAGAAATTTGGCCGGATTGATGTTGTCGCCGGCCCGGCTGTCGGCGGGATCGTGCCTGGATATGAGCTTGCGCGCCAACTCGGCTGCCGTTCGATTTTCGCCGAGCGCGTTGACGGCCAGCTGCAGTTTCGCCGTGGCTTTTCCATCGCAGAGGGTGAGCGCATCCTGATTGCAGAAGACATTGTCACTACGGGACTTTCATTTCGCGAGACCGTCATCGCGCTCGACAGGCTGCCCGGTGAGCTGGTTGGCGGATCCTGCATCATCGACAGATCCAATGGAAAGGCTGATGTCGGATGCGAACTTGTGGCGCTCGCCAGTGTCGACTTTCCTGATTATGCCGCCGATGAACTGCCTCCAGAGCTAGAAAAGCTCCCTGCCATCAAGCCAGGGAGCCGGGGGCTCGCCTGAGCGGGTTAGTGTGCGCCATGATCATCGGTATGGGAAACGACCTCTGCAACATCGAGCGGATCGAGCGGTCAATTGCGCGTTTCGGGGACCGTTTCAAACAACGCTGCTTCACCGAAACAGAAATTGCGCTTGCTGAACGACGCAGGCGGTCGGCCGAAACCTACGCCAAGCGGTTCGCGGCCAAGGAAGCCTGCGCCAAGGCGCTTGGGACAGGTGTTCCGCGTCGTGGGGTGCACTGGAAGCATATGGGCGTTGTCAATTTGCCAACCGGCAAGCCGACCATGAAGCTGATCGGCGGTGCTGAAAAGCGGCTGGCAGAGATTATGCCGCCCGGGCACGAAGCGCTGATTCACCTGACCATCACGGATGATCACCCATGGGCCTCAGCGGTTGTCATCATAGAAGCTGTGCCGCAAATAGCCTCGTCATGAGCAAACCGCGCCCAAAACGAAAACGCCTCCGCGCCGCAGGGCGAGCCCTGCCGCGTAAACGCCCTGAGCTTGAGGCAGAAAGACGCGAGGCGCTGGAGAAGCGACTGGGGTACACCTTCAAGAATGTGGAATGGCTGCACCGCGCACTGACACACCCAAGCCTGATCGACAATTATGATGGCGACGCCCAGTTCTCCAATCAGCGACTGGAATTCCTGGGGGACCGGGTTCTGGGTCTCGTCATGGCGGAACTGTTGATTGCCAAGTTTCCTGCAGAGCGCGAAGGCTATCTTACCAAGATCTTCCATCAGCTTGTAAGTGGTGAAACCTGCGCCGAAGTCGGCGAGGCCATGGGGCTGGGAGACTACATGTTCGTTGATGCGTCCATGCTCAAGAACAAGAAGGGCAGCTACGACAAGAGCGTCGCGGACGCTGTAGAAGCGATTATTGCGGGTATCTACCGTGATAGTGGGATGGATGCGGCCCGGGATTTCATCAAGCGCCACTGGGTGATGGAAATCGTCGAGCGCGAGGTGTCACAGCAAAATCCAAAAACCAGGCTGAGTGACTGGTGCGGTGCCAATCGCGCGCCATATGCGGTGTACAAGATCATCGAACAGTCCGGTCCCGATCACGAACCTGTCTTCACCGTCCAGGCAAGCGTGGAGGGCAAAGGGGCTGCAACGGAAACTGGTCGATCGCGTCAGGAAGCCGAAATGGCAGCCGCAGACCGGCTTTTGAGGGATTTGTTACGTGGTTGAAGAAAGCGACATCAGGAAAGCGGGTTTTGTGGCCGTGATCGGCGCACCGAATGCTGGCAAGTCCACGCTGACCAATGCCATGGTCGGTGCCAAAGTGGCGATTGTGACCCACAAGGTCCAGACGACCCGCTTTCCCGTCCGCGGGGTGGCGCATCATGGCGACGCTCAAATTGTGATTGTTGATACGCCCGGCATCTTTTCTGCAAAGCGGCGTCTCGACCGGGCCATGGTCAAGGCCGCCTGGGCTGGCGCAGATGACGCAGACGCAGTGGTACACCTGATCGATGCAGCCTCATGGATTGCCGACAGCAAAGGCAAGGCTGCGCCCGCCCAGAAGCGCTCGGTTGAAGATGATGAGCGGGTGATCGAAACGCTGCGCAAGACCGGCAAGAAAGTCATCCTGGCCCTCAACAAGATTGATCTCTTCCCACATGACGAGATCCTGCCCTTCATGCAGAAATTCAACGAAGCTGGTGTTTATAGCGACATCTTCATGATTTCTGCGGAGAACGGTGACGGTGTTGACGCTCTGATGGCGGAACTCGCGAACCGCATGCCTGAGGGCAGCGCGATGTTCCCGCCAGACCAGTCTGCCGACATCCCAATGCGGCTCCTGGCAGCCGAGATCACGCGTGAGAAGCTGATGCTTCGCCTGCACGAAGAGCTTCCATACCAGCTCATGGTCGAAACCGAGTCATGGGAAGATTTTCGCAATGGCGATGTGAAAATCCAGCAGGCTGTGATTGTCGGGCGTGACACACACAAATCCATCGTGCTGGGGAAGAGCGGCCAGACGATCAAGGCCGTTAGCCGCGCGGCGCGCCAGGAGCTTAGCGACCTGCTTGAGAGGAAGGTTCATCTGTTTCTTTTCGTCAAGGTCGATGAGAAGTGGCAGGAGCGTCGTGAGTCCTATTCCAGCGTCGGGCTGGACTTTGATCTCTGATGCAGTGGCGCGATGAGGGTCTGATCCTCGGCGGTCGCAAATTTGGTGAAAGCGGCCTGATCCTCGACGTGCTCACTCGGACACGCGGGCGTCGTTCGGGGCTTGTCTACGGTGGGGCATCGCGAAAGAAGCGACCCCAGTTCGAGCCGGGAAACTCTGTCGACCTGTCCTGGTCGGGCCGGCTCGAGGAGCAGCTTGGGCGCTTCGATGTGGCCGAAGCGACGCGGTCGCGCACTGCCCGACTGATCGACCTGCCGGAAGCATTGTTGGCTGTCGCTTCAATTGCGGCATTGCTGCGGGGCACATTGAATGAGGGCGATCAGGCTGGTTCCTATCTATTTGAAGCAACCGAGATGCTGCTCGACAGCCTCGAAGATGGTGAAGTCTGGCCCGCGCTCTATGTTCGCTGGGAGCTAGGATTGCTTTCAGCGCTCGGCTTCGGGCTGGACCTCGATGCGTGCGCAATCAGCGGTGAGAATGATGGCCTGACCCATGTCTCTCCGAAAACGGGCCGAGCTGTACGGGGGTCTGAGGCGGAAGAGTATGTTGATCGGCTGCTAGCTCTGCCTGCATTCCTGATCGATCCAAAACAGCCGGCTAGCGCCGCAGATGTCGCGGCCGGTCTCGAATTGACGGGCGTGTTCATCGAACGCCGTCTTTTTCACACAAACAACAGGGACATGCCTGAGCCACGACGGCGGCTTTATGCGAGGCTGCAAAAGCGTACTTAGCGGCAGATGCTGGCGTTGCCCATGTCGAAGTGGAAATGGTCTGCATGCGCTGCATTATAGTCCGGGCCCAGTACGACAGAGAACAAGCGGCACCCGCCATCATGGACTGCGTCCAGAAACGCGCCGAGATCGCTGTCTTCGCGCCAGTGCCGCCGCACATTAACGGTCCGACCATCGGCAAGTCTGAAACCACGAATATCGATCGCATTTGCGCGTCCATGTTCGCTGAGGCGATTTGAGCCTGCTATGGTGCGGCAGGAGAAGCTGCCATAGGTCAGCACTTCCTCCACCGGCGAGCCCAGGATCTCTTCCGCTGCCGGTCCGACGATTTCCCGTTCCCAGATGTAAAGCGAGGCCATCTGGTGGCAGGTCAACTTCAGCGGCGCGACGGAATAGGGCAGGGTTGAGTTGTTCAGAACGGCTGTTCGCGAGAGCGGGCATCGCTCTGTGCTTGCATCTTCATCGGAGAGCAGCGTGTATTCCACGCCGGCCTTGAGCAGCACGTCATAGCAAAGGTCGGTATCGGCCTTGATGCGTTGCAGCTTGAAATGGGTCGCCACACCAATCGGTTCATTCAGGCTTATGGGCCGGAGCGGATTATGCTGGGCTGGAAGATAGCGATTGGCAATGAAGATCGCGAACACAACGATGGCGACGATGCCGACCTGTTTTATCGTTCGTTCGAGCGTGTTGTTCATTCCTTAACCAATCGCGGCAATCTGTTAACGTTACGTCTGCTGGCTGATTCCCGACCGGGAACAAGAATAGGGAGCCGACATGTCCGACCTTCTGGACCATGAAGATGGCAAGATTATCAACGAGCCGCTCAGTGAGGCACTGACGAAGCGCTATCTCGCATATGCGCTGTCGACGATTACGTCGCGGGCGCTTCCAGATGTCCGGGACGGCCTGAAACCTGTCCAGCGCCGCATCCTGTACGGCATGCGAGAACTAAAGCTTGATCCCGATGCAGGGTTCCGCAAGTGCGCCAAGATTGTCGGCGACGTGATGGGTAACTTCCACCCGCACGGCGACAGCGCAATTTATGACACCCTGGTGCGTCTGGCGCAGGACTTTTCGGTTCGCTATCCGCTCGTCGATGGTCAGGGCAATTTCGGCAACATCGATGGTGATAATGCGGCCGCCTATCGTTATACCGAAGCGCGAATGACCGAAGCAGCCAAGCTGCTTCTTGAAGGCCTCAATGAGGACGCGGTAGACTTCAAGGACAATTATTCCGAAACAGACACAGAGCCTGTCGTCCTGCCGGCAGGATACCCGAACCTGCTTGCGAACGGCGCGACGGGTATTGCGGTCGGCATGGCGACCTCGATCCCACCACATAATGTGGCCGAGGTGATCGATGCGGCGCTGCTGCTGATCGACAACAAGGACACGTCCATAACCGAGCTGATGAATGTCATGCCTGGGCCGGATTTCCCGACAGGCGGCGTCATCGTCGAACCGCGCAGCGCCATTCGCGAAGCCTATGAAACAGGTCGTGGCGGCTTCCGCATCCGAGCGCGTTGGCACGTCGAAGACCTGGGACGCGGGACATGGCAGGTTATTGTCACCGAGATTCCCTATCAGGTTCAGAAATCCCGACTGATCGAGAAACTGGCCGAACTCATCGAGAGCAAGAAGGCGCCACTCCTGAGCGATGTGCGGGACGAGAGCGCAGAAGACATCCGCATCGTGCTCGAGCCCCGTGCAAAGACCGTCGAGCCGGACGTCCTGATGGAGAGCCTGTTCAAGCTCTGTGATCTGGAATCGCGATTCTCGATGAACATGAACGTGCTGCACAAGGGCGCGCCGCGCGTCATGGGTCTGCGCGAAGTGCTTCAGGCCTATCTCGACCACCGACGTGAAGTGGTGGTGCGCCGGGCTGCGTTCCGTCTGGACAAGATCGAAAAACGTCTGCACCTGCTCGATGGCTATCTGATCGCCTATCTCAATATTGATGAGGTCATCCGCATCATTCGTGAGGAGGATGAGCCGAAACAGGTCATGATGGACCGCTTCGGAATTACCGACGTCCAGGCCGAAGCGATTCTCAATCTCCGTCTGCGCGCCTTGCGCAAGCTGGAAGAAATGGAAATCAAGCGCGAGCATGAATCGCTCATGGAGGAGCGCGCTGAAATCGAAGCACTGCTTGGGTCGACCCGCCGCCAATGGACGAAGGTCGGCAAGGAGCTCAAGGAAGCGCGCAAGTCCTTTGATCCGGAAAGCGAACTTGGCCGCCGCCGGGCTGCTTTTGAGGACGCGCCGGAGATTGATCTGACCGCTGCGCTCGAGGCGTCGACGCCGAAAGAGCCGCTGACTGTTGTCCTGTCGTCCATGGGCTGGATACGTGGCTTGAAAGGCCATGGTGTCGATTTGGAAACGACCAAGTTCAAGGATGGCGACTCGCTGTACCTCAGCGAGGAAGTCTACACGACAGACAAGATCATCCTGATGGCAAGCGATGGTCGTGCCTTCACACTACCCTGTGACAAGCTTCCTGGCGGGCGAGGACATGGTGAGCCAATCCGACTGTCCATCGACCTTGAAGACAATGTCGACATCGTTTCCATGTTCAAGCTGGAGCCGGCTCGCAAGCGACTCGTCGCGTCCGACATCGGGTACGGTTTCATCGTGCCCGAGAATGAGCTGGAGTCGAACCGTAAAGCGGGCAAGTCATCGGTGAATACGGGTGGCGGCAGGCTGGTGCTGTGCGAACCGATCGAAGGTGACCGGATTGCCGTTATCGGTACGAACAAGAAGCTCCTGGTCTTCCCGCTGGATGAGTTGCCTGAAATGCCGCGCGGCAAGGGCGTGAAGCTGCAGAATTACCGTGGCAAGGAGACACTTGCCGATGCGATGACTTTCTTCCGCGAAGACGGTCTCTTCGTGAAGGATGCAGCCGGACGGTCCCGTGGCTTCCCGGAATGGGAAGAATGGCTCGGCAAACGGGCACAAGCTGGCAAGGTTGCGCCAAAAGGGTTTCCGAAGTCGGGCCGGTTTGCGGGCTAACTTGCCACGATCCGCTGGCGCGGCTACTGCATTGATTGATTTAGAGGGTGGAGGTCTTCAATGACTGTTCTTTACGTACTCTTGGGGGCGCTTGCGATTATCGCAGTGTTCCTGATCGGTATCTATAACTCGCTGGTTTCCAAGAAACAGCGCGTGAATCAGGCCTTTGCCGACATCGACGTTCAGCTAAAGCAACGCCAGAACCTGATCCCGAACCTCGTGGAGACGGTAAAAGGCTATGCGACGCACGAGCGGGAGACGCTGGACGCAGTCATAACGGCCAGAAATTCGGCGGTAGCCGCCAACTCTCCTGGCGAGATGGCGCAGGCTGAAGGCATGCTGACCAGTGCGCTTGGAAAATTGTTCGCGCTGGCTGAGGCATATCCGGACCTCAAGGCGAACGAAAACTTCAAGGACTTGCAGGATGAACTGTCCGTCATTGAAGACAAGCTTGCCGCCGCGCGGCGCTTCTATAACGCTGCTGTTCAGGACTACAACACGTCGCGCGAGCAGTTCCCGAACTCCATCGTCGCCGGCATGTTCAATTTTCCAGAACGCGAATTCTTCGATCTCGGTGGCGACCGCACGGCGCTTTCCACGGTACCGGAAGTGAAGTTCTAAGCTGCGATCGATACGGTAAAATCGTTCAGAAGAGCCCGCCGGATGTGTCCCAGGCGGGCTTTTCTATTTTGCGACAAGCGACGGAAGCCAAGTCGCAAGGCCGGGCAGGAAGGCCACGAGCAGGATCATAAGGATCTGTAGCCCGATGAACGGCAGCGCGCCCTGCCAGATGTCGCCAGTTCTGACAGTATCCGGGGCCGCGCCACGAAGATAGAACAGGGCGAACCCGAACGGCGGCGTCAGGAAGCTAGTCTGCAGGTTGAGCGCCATCAGGATGGCGAGCCAGACCGGGTCGAAACCCATGACAATGAGCGGCGGCGTTACCAGTGGCACGACAACGAATACGATCTCGATAAAGTCGAGGAAGAAGCCCAGCAGGAACATGACCAGCATGGCACCTATCAAGGCGCCCCAGCGTCCGCCGGGAATGGAAGCGAGAATGTCAGCAACCGCTTCATCCCCGCCAAACCCTCGAAAAACGAGAGAGAACAGGGACGCGCCGATCAGGATCAGGAACACCATGGATGTAATGTGGACGGCGCTCTTGAAGGCCGGTTGAAGCTGCTTCTGGCGATGCAGGATAAACATGCTCGCAACAATGCCGATCAACAGGAGTACCGCGGCCAACATCGTGATCATTGCACCGACAATGGCCTCTGTGGACAGAGTGTCTACGCCAAGACGCAGATCGGTCAGATTGCGCACGGTCAAAATAACAAGCGTCGCTGCGAAAGCGACAATTACGAGCCGCTGGAGCAGAGTGTCCTTGTCTGTACTGAGGCGAAGCCCCGCGAGCAGGAGCGCGCCGGCGACACCAATCGCGGCCGCTTCTGTTGGCGTAGCGACTCCGCCGAGAATCGCCCCTAGAACCGCGATAATGAGTACAAGAGGCGCTCCAAGTCCGAAGAGGATTTCCTTGCGGGTGAGCGGCGGGCCGTCCTCATTGATGGTGGCCGGGCATGCTCTTGGCCGGGCGAAGGCCATGAACGCAATATAGCTGAGATAAAGACCAACCAGGATCAGGCCGGGAATGAGCGCGCCTGCGAAAAGATCGCCTACGGATACCACGAAACTCGCCGATCCGATCTGCGATGCGGCCTGACTCGCGGCATTGGATACGGCGTCGGCCAGCAGAATGAGTACGATGCTCGGAGGAATGATCTGTCCGAGCGTACCAGAGGCAGCGATCGTTCCGGTAGCGAGTCTGGGATCATAATTCTTCTGAAGCATGGACGGCAGTGCAATGAGCGTCATGGTGATGACGGTGGCGCCCACGATGCCGGTTGACGCTGCGAGTAGCGCGCCTACGAGCACGACGGCATAACCGAGGCCGCCTCTGATGCGTCCAAGCAGGCGGCTGGCAATGTGCAGCAGATCCTCTGCGACCCGTGAACGCTCAAGGATTACGCCCATGATGACGAACAGCGGTACCGCAACCAGCGTTTCGTTCTGCATTATTGAGCCGCCTTGTATGCGGCTTGGCAAGGAACGCAGGAGCGGTTCGGGAAACACTCCTAGAGCGATACCGAGAAGGGCAAATAGCAAGGCAACGCCGCCAAGGGTGAGCGCGACGGAATATCCTGCGAGCAGGGCGCCGATCGCGGTTGCGAACATCAGGAGAGCGAGGAGAACTTCAAGCTCCATAGTGTTTGCTCTCTGGTTCGGTATGGCCGCCTTTGCCCGGAGAGGTGCCCGTGAGGCGAAGGGCCGCTTTCAATGCGATTGAGAGCCCCTGCGCAAGAAGGAGCACAGCGAATGCGGGCACGAGCGTCTTGAACAGGAAGAGGAGTGGCAGGCCATCGGTTTCACGCGACCCTTCGAACAGGGACCAGGAGCGGGCGAGGCCCTGCTCTCCGGTCATCAGAATTCGGATGCAGATCGGGAACAGAAAGAAATAGGTTCCGGCGAGTTCGATCCAGTCGCGTCCTCTTTCGCCAAAACGAGGACGCAGGATGTCCACACGCACATGAGCGTCATCCATCAGCGCAGAAGCGGCGCCCAGCATGAAAATTGTCGCGAACGCATAGATCACGGTCTCCGAAAGCCACGTCCATGAGAGCGCAAATGCATAGCTCGCGATAACCACAGTCAGCTGCAGCAGGAACAAGAGGACCGCTGCCACGATAGCGACCGACAGGGCGAGCCGCGTCAAACCGTCAAGCTGGCGTGAGAGGAAGGTTGATGCCGCTTTAGAAATCTCGGGCAGAACGAGCGTGATCAATGGCAGCAGAAACAGGGGAAGCAGGCACAGCCCAATCCATTTCAGGACGCCACCGAGTGCAAGAAAAAAGTCCGCCCCCATAATGCCTGGATTACTCCGACGATCCGAGTTCGCGTGCGGCGTAATAAGGTCCGTCCGAGACCGCTGCCCATTCGCGCATTGTCTTGAGGCCTGCCTCAAAGCTTTCGTAAATGCGCTTCTCAATTCCGTCCCGCCCGGAAGCGGCGCGGACATCAGCAGCGGCTTCGGCCATGGCTTTTACGACATCGTCCGGGAACGAGCGCAGCTGGACACCGTGATCATCTTTCAGAATATTGAGGTAGACCGCGTTCTGATAGGTGAATTCGCCAAGCGAAAGGTGGTTCACGGACTGGCAGGCCGCCTTGATCAGCGCCTGTTCGCCGGGCGTCATGCTTTCCCAGACCTTGAGGTTCACTCCTACGGCTAGACTGGCGCCCGGCTCATGGAAGCCTGGCCCGTAATAGTAGGGCGCTTCACGGTAGAAGCCGAGCGAATAGTCATTCCA
>Ga0310345_10002342_pt1 | contig 19367 bp, 14 predicted proteins | sample HC15DNA20500_MG_FD_204667 | JGI IMG/M metagenome (GOLD analysis project Ga0310345, IMG submission 204667) | Marine microbial communities from station ALOHA, North Pacific Subtropical Gyre - HC15-DNA-20-500_MG | ecosystem: Environmental > Aquatic > Marine > Oceanic | place: Pacific Ocean: North...
AATTGGTCGAGGGAAACTTCTTGAATCTGGGGAAAGACTCCCGATGAACATAAAGGTTGGAGATCATGTTGTTTTTGCAACCTACTCGGGATCTGAGATTAAGTTAGGCGATAATGATTACATAATTATGCGGGAAGAAGATGTTTTAGCTCTCCTTGAGAGTACTAGTTCAAAAAAAAGTAGTTCAAAAAAAGGTAGTTCAAAAAAAAGTCGAAAAAAATAGCAACCTTATAGATTTCTACTTCGTTAAGAATTGCTAATTTTCCCACAGATCTAAGTGCTGTTTATAAGGTCGGTAATCTATAAGTTAAAATATTGCCGACCTAAGAGAAACTGTTCGGCTCTGGCTATTCTGCGTTTACTATAAAATTCTCTAAACCGAATGTAGTAACTAGAATTGTTAGTCTAACCCATGAAAAATTCTAGGCATTCCATTGTGTTGATTGTGGTTTCTATCATCACAAGCTTATTAATATTCATTTTACCGATATGTGGATTCCTTTTTAAGTGTGGCTGCACTTGGATATGGTCTGATGGAGCTAATCACTGTAACATCTATGATCAATTACCACCGAACTGCCCTTGGTGTTTGCATCATGGAATCTTTGGATTATTAGCAGGATCGGCAATCTTTACTTCCCAACTTTTTTGTAGTTTTGTTATTTTAAACTGGACTGGTCATGCAGTTCTAGCATCTCTGGTTGGTATTTCTGCATTATTTCCAGTTGCCATTATTGTTGGTTGGTTTACAAGGCTATTCTAGATGGTTTAGAACTTTATAAAGATTAAGTTTTAAGAGAAATAAGTAGAAGCCTGTAGTTATTGTGTTGCGGTCAAGAATTAAAAGAAAGTATGCTAACCAAGACTCTCAGAGGATAAGTCTTCTGAGGCAAAAGAAAAGAGGATGCATGAAAAAATTCTCTCCTCCCAGACGTATATTGATGGGGCCGGGGCCTAGTGATGTTGATCCTCTAGTATTGAAAGCTATGGCTGCTCCACTGATAGGACACTTAGATCCCGCCTTTTTGAATCTGATGGATGATATTCAAAAGCTTTTAAGAAAACTCTTTGAGACAAATAATCAACTTACAATTCCTATTTCAGCAACTGGAAGTGCTGGAATGGAATCAGCCTTTGTTAATTTAATCGAGCCTGGTGATTCAGTTACGGTTTGTATCAACGGAGTGTTTGGTGAACGAATGAGTGACATTGTGGTTCGTTCGGGGGGAGATTTGAGTAGAGTAGAGGCTTCGTGGGGGAAGGGTTTTGACATGAATGCAATTAGGGATAATCTTCTTTTAAACCATCCTAAGATTCTAGCTGTTGTACATGCAGAAACCTCGACTGGCGTTTTAACTCACCTTTCCCAAATTAAGGAAGTCCTTAATGAATTTCCAGAAACTTTATTATTAGTTGACTGTGTAACCTCATTAGGGGGGCATTCTGTTGGTATTGACCAGTTTCGTGTTGATTTTGGCTATGGTGGTACTCAAAAATGTATGAGTTGCCCACCAGGCCTCGCTCCAATAACGGTATCAGATAGAGCTATTAAAAGAATTCATAGTCGCAAAAGAAAGGTCCAGAGCTGGTATCTTGATTTAACCATGGTTGAAAATTACTGGGGAGATAGCAGGACATATCATCATACTGCTCCAATATCAATGAACTACGCGCTTTATGAGTCGTTAAGGATTATTCATGAAGAGGGATTAAAGCAACGCTGGAATCGCCATCATAAAAATCATTTAGCATTTGTGGCAGGAATTGAAGCAATGGGATTGGAAATGTTAGTTAGATCAAGAGATCGATTGTGGTCGCTTAATACCGTGAAGATTCCAAATGGTATTTCCGATGGAATAGTTCGGACCAAACTCCTTGAAAGATTTGCTATAGAGATCGGGGGAGGCCTTGGACCTTTGAAGGATAAGATATGGAGAGTAGGCTTAATGGGTGCATCATCACAGAAAAAAAATGTTTTACTACTCTTAAATGCCCTTGAAGAGATTCTTGTTGAAGAGGGATTATTACTTGACAAGGGTGCCGGAATTAATGCTGCAGAGAGAATTTATGTTTAGACCTACATTTATAGCCTGAGTAAGCCCTACCAAACCTTAAGCAAATCATCAGAGGCCAAACTCTTCAAAAGATCTGGATCAAATTCAAACATAGATTCCCTATTTGCTAAATTCCAAATAGTCAAATAGATTAGCTTTGAAATTTTTTCCATCTTATCAAAGTTTATCTTTTCAGGAGTATCAGAAGGCTTGTGATAATCCGGATGAAAACCAGTAAAGAAAAAAAGCGCTGGAATCCCTCTTTTAAAGAAAGACCATTGGTCACTTCTCTGGAAAAGTTTTATTGCTTTTAAGTCTGATTGGAATTTAAGATCTAACTTAATATGATCATTATTTTCTTTGATAATGGTCCTAAAACTTGGAACTAAACTTGTTCCCATAACATTCAAAGAATTATTATTTTGCATGCCTTTTTCAGAAGGTAATCCATTAGAAACATTAGCCTGATGATGAGCATCTCTACCTATCATGTCCATTTGTAGAAACGCCACAGTCTTATCAAGTGGTACTACAGGGTTCTCAGTGTAGTATTGTGATCCCAAGAGACCTATTTCCTCTCCGGAGAATGCAGCAAAAGCAATAGATCTTCGTGTTTTTAGTTTATTGCTTTGAAAAGCCTCTACCAATTCTAATAATGCGGCAATTCCAGAGGCGTTATCGTCTGCTCCAAAAAATATCTGATTATTGATCCCCACCCCGATATGATCATAATGACCACCAATTATTACAAATTCATCTTTCAAATCGTCATCGGATCCGTGAAATAATCCGATTACATTGCTCCCTCGGAATTCTAACCGCTGATAACTGGATCGGAAAAAAAACTTTCCCTGGAATTCAAAATAATGTCGAGAAACCTTTGAATTTATTTTTCGAATTAAAGTAGGGAGAGTATTGGCTAAATTTTCCTTTTTAAATAATGCTGAAAACAGAAATCTTGCAGCATCGAAACTAACTATAAAAACCGGAAGATCAATTTGCCTTAATTGAGCACTTAGGTATCCTTTCCCCTGGTTAAGATCATTTGTTTGGTAAGAAGATAATTGTTCATTTTCTCCTAAGACTAAAATTACTCCGGTTGCACCTTTATTCTTTGCAAGGATTGTTTTTCTTATAGGATCTCCATGAACAGCTTGACCTTGAAGGCTAAGGTCAAGCTTCCTATAGCTTTCAGGTAGGCCGCTTAACATAACCACTATTTTATTGGTTATATTAACTTCCTCATAATCATCGTAACCCAATTCAGGTACTGATATTCCATACCCTATAAACATCCCTCGGCTCTTTAGAGCATCAGATGGGGCTCCCCATGGAGCAGCAACAAGATCCTTTGCCTTAAAAGAATATGAAATGCCATCCTCTGAATTATATTGGAGATCACTGTGGGGAGTAGATTGTGATTGAGTAAAATCAAAATATTGGAGGTATTTAGATATTTTTGAACTTGAAACCAATCCGTTTGTTTTAAAACTACAAGCAATATACTCAGCGGCTAATTCAGCCCCTGAAGTTCCCGTTTTACGACCTTGAAACTTTGCTGAAGCCAAGATCTCTAATTTGGTTTTAAGCTCTCTCTTATTAATTGACTGAAATCCTATTAAAGCACTCTTATCAACTGAGTAGGCTAATATTAAAGGCTGAAGGACAGCCAACGTAATTCCAATAGACAAGTGATGAAATAACTTATTAAAAGTAATTCTTTTGGGCATTATATTAAAAAATTATTTAACCTCAGGTAGGAAAGATGTATTTAGGGCGGCACTCTTATTAACGAACATATTTCTGGTATAACTGGGGTGTGTCTATATCAATTAAAATCTGCTCCGATTGCCACTTTAAGTAGGTAATTTCCTTTTGATATTTTCTTAATAGATCCACAGCACCTTTTTTTAGTGGAGCTTCAAGTAATTCTTTAAATAAATTCCTTCCAAAAATTACTGGATGACCTCGTCTATTGTGAAAACTTGGAATCACAATGGAGGTTTCAGTATCATTAAATTCTTGAAGTAAAGCATCAATTAAAACACGATCCACAAATGGATGGTCTACTAAAAAGACCATTAACCCATCTACTCGAAGTTTGCTTAGCGAATTTATACCTTTTCTTAATGATGAAAGTTGGCCTTCCTCATAATGTGAATTAATAACTGAGATAGCTTCCAAATTCGGTAGATGATTGAGTATGGCTTTAGCATGATATCCAACAACAATTCTGCAATCAGTTAGAGCAGAATGCCCTATTTCATCCACTATATGTTCTATAAATGTTTTCCCTCTTAAAGGTAATAATGCTTTAGGTTTTCCCATTCGTTCAGACTTACCGCCTGCAAGGACAACTCCAGCAACCTTTTTTTTCATTGTTCTTAGCTTTTATCTAAAGGTAATGGGTTTAAAATAATCACGGAAAAAAAATAGCTTTTAACTATAAGCACCTTATAATTAGTAGATTAAATATTTAAAAGTAAACCTATCCTTGATTAATATATTTGGCCTATATCTAGCATTGAAACACCCTAAATCTAGATAGGGGGGTTTCCTGAATACTATTAGTAGATCTTATTATAATGAATAAAGTATTAAGATTTAGAGAGATAGTTTAAATCTCTTTGATAGGATCCAAGAACTTTAAGGTAACTCGTCAATTCCTGTAAATCTGAAATTGCCTGTCTACATTTAATATCAGATAAAGTACCAGCAAAATCAATATAAAAGAAGTATTCCCATGGTTTACCATGTAACGGTCTCGATTCAATTTTATATAGATCTATATCTCGTAGTGCAAACACACTAATTGAACGGAAAAGGGCACCAGGTGAGTTTTCAATAGAAAAAACTATGGATGTTTTATCAGAATCTTTCTTTATTCTTTCTTTTTTGGATAATAAGAGAAAGCGAGTGTAGTTTTCAGGACTATCTTGTAACTCGTTCTTCAAAATTTTCATCTTATAAATTTCAGCAGCAAGATCACTAGCTATAGCTCCACCATCCATAATTTTCTCTTCCTTAATTTTTTTTACACTTCCCGCTGTATCATAAGTTGGAATGATAGATTTATCTCCTAAAGATGCGATATTGGATTGGCATTGCATAAGAGCTTGGGGATGAGAAAAGATCTTTTTTATATTAGCTAAGCTAACTCCTGGATTTGCAATAAGATAATGTACGATTCTCAACTTAAGCTCTCCAATAATAAACAGTTCGTGTTTTAAAAGTAAATCATAGTTTTGGTGGATGCTACCAGCCAAAGAGTTTTCAATAGGGACAACAGCAAATTCGGAATAGTTTTCCTCTACTTGCTTGAAGACCAGATCAAACGATTCATTTGGAATTAACTGAATTTTAGAAGTAAAAAACTTTCGTGCTGCAATTGTACTGTAAGCACCTGGCTCACCTTGATAAGCAACACTAATTATTTTTTCTGACATCATAATTTGGGTTGGATTCAGCTGTTCTTTTAGGGATTAAGGCTAAAGTCAATTAATTTAACGCAGCTGTGATTCAATTAGATGATTAAATTCTAGTAATACTAGTTCCAGCTTGAATTGACAAAGTATATAGGTCTATTCAACAATATAATTAGATCAGCTTATTCTATTGCTTACTAATTAATCTTCAATCTTTCATTTTGTTAAATTAAATTCAAGCTTATTTCTTATGAAAATATTACCTTTTAGAGGATACCGATACAATACCCAAAAAATATCATGCCTAGATGATGTGATCTCCCTGCCCTATGACCAATTCAAAAATGGTTGGGACAAACGTTTTCATGGACGTCACCCTTATAATATCTCCCATATTATCATGAACCCCGAGTCACCTGAAGATACTCGAATTAACAATAGGTACACTAGGTCAAGAAAGTTGCTTAATTCATGGATAAATGAGGATATATTTATTAGAGATGATCAACCGTGTCTTTATCCATATTATCAAGAATATCGTACCCTCAGTGGAGAATATGTGACAAGAAAGGGTATCGTAGCACTTGGTGAGATTAGTGATTATTCTCAGGAAATTGTATTTCCCCACGAACAAACTCTTACTAAACCTAAGGAAGACAGGCTTAAGCTCTTGCGCTCTACACTGTTAGATTCCGGCCTAATCTTTATGTTGTATTCAGATCCAATTGGCAGAGTAGAAGAGAAAATTGATCAGTTAGTTGTAGAGTCAGCTAGCTGGTCTGCTAAGAGTAATGATTCCATTAAGAACAAAATTTGGAAAATCTCAGATTCCAGTAGTATTGCTAGTATACAAAAATTACTCCAAGAGAAGTCTGTTATCATTGCTGATGGACATCATCGTTATGAGGTTGCACGGGAATTCAAAAAGGAATCATCTAAAAAAGTTAAACATGATATAAGATGGAACTCTTACAGTTATAAGCTTATAAACCTCATCCGAATGGAATCACCAGCACTTACAATACGTCCAATCCATCGTATTTTGTTTAATTTAGAAGAGTTTGATGGAGGAACTTTTCTTAATAATTTGAAAAAGTTCTTCATTATTAAGCCCATAAAACTGAATCTTACTAAGAAAAAGGAATCCATAAATAATTTGCTCTTATTACTGAAGAAAGAACAAGGGAAAGGTAGCAATACCTTTGGTGTTTTTATTCCCTCTTTAAACTTAATTGCAATCTTATCACTGAATCCAAGTTCAATGAATTTAGTTAAATGGCCTTCAAATAAATCTTTACTGTGGAGAAAATTAGATGTTTCAATTTTACAAGTGATAATTTTAAATTATCTGTTGGGAATTGGGGAAAATGAGTTGGCAAAAGGAAATAAAGTTGAGTATGTCAGTAATTCTCTTGAAGCATTTGACAAAGTAAAGGATTTAAAGGGACAGTGTCTTTTCTGGCTAAATCCTACACCAATTGGAGAAGTAAAAGCGGTTGTTCACTCCCAGGATCTTTTACCTCAAAAATCTACACACTTTCACCCGAAGCTTATGGAAGGACTAATCTTCGCAAAACATTTATAAACCGAAAGGTTTTTAAATGGCTTAATTAAAACTAATAAATAATAAGAAAGACGGAAATTTATTCAAGGTAACTGCGGCAGTTCTTTAGTGGATTGTTAACATTCTATCAACTGCTTTCTTGGCACGTTGTTGAATTTCTCTTGGCACAGTAATTTCATACTGATTAAGCCAAAGTGCATCTAGGGTGTCTTCTAAAGTTATTTGACTCATATGAGGGCAACGAACACTGCATAGCTGGAGCATTTCCTTGTTTGGATTTTCTGCAACTATATTATCTGCCATACTACATTCAGTTAGAAGGAGGTAGTTTTTAGCTTTAGAATTCTCAACAAATCGAATCATAGCTGTAGTGCTTCCAGAAAAGTCAGCGCTTTCAACTACTTCGGGGCTACATTCTGGATGGGCTAAAACAACAACTTCGGGGAACTGCTTTCTAACATTTTCAACATCTTCCACATTGAATTTCTCGTGAACTTCACATTTCCCATGCCAACCAATAAGATGATACTCCATATTGGGATCTTGTAGCTTTTCTGGAACAGGCTTGTCCACAGGAAAAATAATGTGTTTTCCACATTCACGAGCTACGTTTTTAGCAAGATACTCATCAGGCAGAAAAATGACCGTTTGAGAATTCAGTGACTCAATCACTGCTTGGGCATTACCGGATGTACAACAAATATCACTTTCAGCCTTCACATCAGCATAGGTATTGATATAAGTGACCACTGGAACACCTGGAAAACGTTCTCGCAACTGTTTAACATCGTCTGCTGTAATACTAGCTGCCAGAGAACATCCTGCTTCTAAGGACGGAATTAGAACTGTTTTCTCTGGATTTAAAATTTTGGCAGTTTCTGCCATAAATCTAACGCCACAAAAAATAATGGGATCACAATTTGTTTCCGCCGCTTTTTGACTCAATTCAAATGAATCGCCCTTAAAGTCTGGAATTGAGTGGTAAAGACCTGGTTCCATGTAATTGTGACCTAGAATTATCGCTCCACGTTCTTTCTTTAAGTGGTTGATTTTTACTGCTAACTCAGCCTTTTGTTGAATCTCAAAATCAGGCAATATGTCCTTAAGTTTCTCTCTTAAGTTCTGGTATGTTGCAGTTTTTATGACACTCATAAGAATAATCCTAATCTCAATATAAAAACATCTTACCAAATTAGACTATACGCAGAAGGATTTAGTGCCTGAGTATGCTTTAATTAAAAGATTAATGCAAATGGCACAATAGCTTTTACTAATCCTTTTGATACTACACTACCCTATTCTTGGGATAATCGCATTATTCTATGCCACCTAATATATGCAAATACATCACGTAATCTAATATTTTTGAAACTTTTATCACCATATGCCGTTTCAATTCTCCATTCAATATAATTTCGTGGGGGAATTGGTATATAAGGAAAGTATCGATACCAATTTTTTTTTCTAAAGGTCCAACATATAAGAATAAGTTCAAAAAGAATCGTCATTGACTATTAAATTAATGAAAGTTAGGTAATGTCCTAATATTCCGAATTTCTTTTTCTTTCTCAGCTGCAAACTTAATGCTGTATTCCTTGTGTAACGGATTAAGCGGAAAGTTGTAGTATTTGGTGTAACAATCATAACAGATGGTTATCTTTGAATATCTCCGGAAATGCCAGTTAAACATAAATAGTCCTGGAATAATACTGAGCCCATACGTCCAATAGACACACCCAAGACTTATAGTAAGATATAAAATTCCTAGTATTCTCCTAGGATCATCACGAATAAAAAAATCGTGAGATTTACAAATAAGACAATGAAAAACCGTATCGGTTTTTCGTTGTTGATCGTAGGGATACAATTCCCTGTTTCTACCACAGGATGGACATTTAAGGGTCTTTATTTTCGCCCGAAGAGATGAATAACATTCAGTAAAACAATTTTGACAATTAAATCTTATGTGCATAGTAAATATTAGCAATAATTAACTATGGAATACCTATAGAGGAAATCAATAACAACTAATAGTTATTATGCATAATTAATTTGTACTAACGAATACCCTCAAATTTCTTTTTCAAAACTTCAATCTTTTCTGAAAATGAGAGATTGGAAATGTCAGGTTTATAATCGACTTCAGGCATGATATAACGAACAGCTTGCTTTAAAGGTTTTCTACGATTCATTTTGGTTCTCTCTTTTTTCTTTTTGAAAAAAGCATTTTTTGAAACCGATTGAGCATTTGGTTGTGCTTTTATTTTAGTAGGTTTACGAGGCTGTTCTTTCTTAGCAAAGAGTACTTTTGAAGATTTTAAATTAGATTTCTTAAAGCTAGGTTTCTTTTTTATTTCTGTCTTTTTAGTCTCACCTCTTTGCTGCACGCCCTTAAGAGAAAGTGAAATTCTATTCATCTTTCCGTCTATTCCCAAAATTTTTACTTTAACTAATTTACCAATATGGACAACTTCAGTAGGGTGAGTCAAAAATTGACTAGATAATTCAGAGATATGTAGTAGTCCATCCTGCTGTAATCCAAGATCTACAAAAGCTCCAAAACTGGTGACACTTGTCACTATACCTTTCAAAACGGTTCCTTCAGTTAAATCACCAATAGAGTCATGTTTCAACTGAAAATTGGGTAAAATAAATTTCTTTCTAGGATCAATTCCAGCTGTAATCAAGTCTGATTTAATTGCCTTTAGGGAGAACACTCCACAAATGTCATCAGAAAACTCACTAAGATTCAATTCATTTAGTTTGCTTTTATTACCAACAATATCTTTGATCTTAAGTTTAAGAGATTCAGCAAATTTTTGAACAATTCCATAGGATTCAGGGTGAACTCTCGTTTCATCTAATGGGCAGAGGCCCTTTTGAATAATTAAAAAACCAGATGCCTGCTGGTAAACCCTTTTACTAAATCCAGGCACAGACATCAGCTGATTCCGATCGGTAAAGGGTCCATTTATTTTTCGGTAATTTACCAGATTATCTGCTAAAACGTTGTCTAATCCAGAAACATACTGCAGCATTTGTGGAGATGCTTGATTGGGATCAACGCCCACAAAATTAACACAGAATCTAAAAGTTGCTTCAAGAGCGTAGCTTAATTCATTCTGATCAAAGCTACTTTGACTTTCACTCAGATTAATATGTTTTAGCGGAATCTTCACTAACTCAGCTAATGGATCTTGTAAGCGACGGCCGATAAACACCGCCTCCCTTATTCGAAGATCTAACTTGGAGAAATTTATTCTAGCTTCCTTAGATCGAGAAAAACTTTTTGAACCTACTTTGTTGACTATGAGAGATAAGATCCTCTTTTTTATAGCTTTTGATTCTTCAGTCATCCCAGATTGATTTTCTCCATTAATTTCCTTATTTTGAGCAGCTGAATTAATGGATGATGTAGTATCATTCCCATTTTGAGTTCTTAGGGTGCCAGGATGATTCATTTCAGTGCTTGATAAATTATTTGGCTCAATGGCGTGATTTGCACAACTATTTTTATCCTGCACGGGATTAAAAGGCTTTTCAGAGTGATATTTTTTAAGAAAATCTTTAACGAAACGATCAGCTTCCCTCGCTCCTAATCCGCTTGCAATTCCTATTACTCTTACCTGATAATCTTGAATCAGGGAAAATAGTTTTAATTCTGCTTCTTTCGCCTGTTTTTTTGAAGAATTTAGATTGATGGAGAAATGTTCTAAATAACTTCCATCCTGGTTAATTACTACAACTTTACAATCATTTTTCTTGGAAGGTTCTATCCCAATGACAGGAACACCTTTTACTCTAGGAGACAAAAGAAGGTTGCTTAAATTAGATTGTACAATTCTTAATTCTGCTGTATCAGATCTTTCTTTTAAAAGGTCATGAACTTCTTTTTGAATGCTGGATTTCAAAAGACTTAGGTAGGATATCTTTATTGCTTTATCTAGATGTGTAGGAAATTCCGTTTTTTCATTTTTGACCAATTGTTTTCTGATTTTGCTGAAGATTATTTCATCTTCCACCTCAAACTTAACCTGTAATATTTTCTCTTTTTCTGCTCTAAAAATAGATGCCAGACGATATAGCGGCACCTTATTAATAGGTTTAGAAAAATCATTGAGATCTTTATACCGGTTGTTTTGACTAGATTTACTTGAAGAAAAACTAGTAGCTAGTGAACCTTCGAGTAGGGTCGTTTGACGAACGATCTTACGAATATTAGACTCTTCCGAAATTAATCTAGCCAGAACAGTTACAGTCTCTTCGATTATTTTTTCAGCACTTAATTCCAAATCTTGTTGTTGAACCATTTTCTGGAATTCATCTTCAGAAGAATTCTTTTCCAGCATCTGTTCCCAAATATATTTCGCTAATGGAAGTAGCTTCATTTTCCTGCTGGAATTAGGCTCTTCATTACCATTAGGTTTAAAAGGAAAATAGAGATCCTCTAATTTTGTTTTGTCATGACAGGAAAGAATATCAGACTTTAAAGAATCACTAAGTTTGTCTAAATCTTTAATTTTGGAAAGAATTAGCTCTTTTCTTGTTAAAAGAGATTTGTAATTTTGATAACTTGCTGCAACCTTTTGAATCTTTATTACGCTTAGGTTTTCTGTTACGTCCTTTCTATAATAATTAATGAAAGGAACAGAATTATTCTCTTCTAAAAGTTTAATGACAGCAAGAACCTGTTTAACCGAGAGTTTAGATTCTTTTGCGAATTTTTTTAATACAGAACTATTTAGACTCATTCCTTAAATTCTCATATGTGAAGGCACGTATTATAGCAGAACAAATGGTTTGGAAGATCTCCTTGGTTAATTTTTCTAAACTTATTTAAAATTTTCTAAAAAAGAATCGACTACCAGATTCAGAGCCAAATCAAGCCCCATTGATAATTTTCTTGGGTTACAGCCTCCTCCCTGGACAAACGTGTTGCTTCCACCACCTTTTCCTCCAATCAGTTTGACACATCCATCCAGTACAGACTGAAGGTCTATAGTAGAGGGACCTGCAAAAACAAGTTGGGAATTTTTCGATTGACAGGCAAGAAGTACAATGGCGAATCTTTCTTGCTTAATTATCGCTTGCGCAATCTCCTTAAGTGGGCAGTCCTGTTCACTTAAAAGGTGTTTAATTACCTTTGTTTTCCCAAGTAGTTCTCCAAAATGCTTTATCTTTTCCCACCTATCAACCTGAGCTTGAGAAGGTTCTAAGAAATCAAACGAGCGATCATCGCCGCTGCCATTATTAAGAGATTTTTTATAGAGAACTTCTTCCTTCAATTCAGCTAATAAAGGTGAAAAATCCACAACTGTTTTAAACAAAAATGCCTCATTACATAATGTGCGGGCTATATCGCGCGCGCTATGTAAATTCCTTTTTTGAGCTTCCTTGCGTAATCTTTTTAGTTCATCTAATAAAATCCCCACACGTTTAGGGGCTTCCTGTGGTGTAATTGAAAGCTGCTTAGCGATATTCTCTAAAGAGCTTAGATCATTCCTATAGGACTCAATAATTCGTTGCCCACAAAGAAATTCAATTCGAACTCCCCGATTTATTCGGTCTACACTTTTGACAAAAATTCCTCCGATTTCAGCTGTTTTTTTTACATGAGTACCGCCACATGGAGAGATATCAAACTCTTCAATTTCAATAATTCTAATTGGGCCCTTACGATTGGATTTCTTTCGAACTTTCAAACTAGAGACTTCTTCCTGTCCCAGTATTTTCATATAAACCAAGCGATTCTCATAAACTATACGATTAGACAACTGTTCAACTTTTTTAATTTGATGATCAGAGACATTATCGATATCAAGATCAATGGTCGAATAATCACCACTTAGGTGAAATCCAACTGTAGTTGCACCTGTTACTTTAAGAAATGATTGTGAGAGTATGTGTTGACCAGAATGTTGCTGCATATGATCAAAACGAGTTAGCCAGTTGATAGTACAATCAATATTGATTTTTTTGATATCTTTTTCAAGCAGATGAAGGATTTGACCGTTATTGAGATCAACTACTTTAACTATCGGGATTCCATTGACCGTGCCCTGATCATGTGGTTGGCCTCCTGATGTAGGATAAAATGCAGTTTTATCAAATACCAGGCCAAAAAACCCATTCTCTTTCTGTCTGTTAACGACTTTAGCAGAAAATTTAGTGAGGTAACTGTCGTGATAATAAATTCTTTCTGTCATTCAGCTCACCACTAAAAGAACTGGAAACCTCTTATATAAGACCTAAGAAATCCTCAATCACCTTCAAATAAATGAAGGTACTTTAGTCCAGATCCAGTATTAAATAACACTACTTCATCTTCTGGATCTATAAATCTTGATTCAACTAATTTCTTAAAAGCGGTTAAGGTAGCACCACCTTCGGGGCAAACAAATAATCCTTCTAATTCCATAATTGTTCGAGCATCCCTCATCATTTCATCATCACTTGCTGCAACAGCAGTGCCTTTACTCACTTTAAGGATCTCTAACATTATAAAATCGCCAATAGCGTGAGGAACCCTCAGACCAGATGCACAAGTTCTAGCATTATTCCAGGTAACACTCTGCGACAATTTCCGATTAAAAGCATCCACTATTGGAGCACAACCTTCAGCTTGGACGCTAACCATTCTAGGAAGTTTAGGGCCTATCCAGCCAAGATTTTGCATTTCTAAAAATGCTTTCCACATTCCTATCAATCCTGTACCACCTCCTGTAGGATAAATAATAACATCAGGTAATCTCCATCCAAGTTGTTCTGCAAGTTCTAAGCCTAGGGTTTTTTTTCCTTCGATCCGATATGGTTCCTTTAGTGTGGACAAATCAAACCACTGTTCCTTCTTTGATTTTTCAGCAACCAATCGACCACAATCATTAATCAAGCCATCAATTAAGGTAACCTTAGCGCCTAATTGCTGGCATTCAACCCTATTTGCTAGGGGAACATCACGTGGCAAAAATATATTAGCTTCCAGACCCGCACGAGCAGCATATGCGGCCAAAGCTCCTCCAGCGTTCCCTGCAGATGGAATTGCCAATTTTTTTGCACCCAGTAATTTAGCCATAGTCACAGCAAGTGATAGTCCTCTAGCCTTAAAAGAACCTGTTGGGTTAGAGCTTTCATCTTTGATCCAAACTCTATCATGGCCTAACAACCTAGCGATCTTTCTTGATTCGATTAAGGGAGTAAGTCCCTCCCCTAAACTTACTATTTCACCCGTATTGTTAACTGGTAGAACTTGACTATACCTCCACATGGAATTAGAACTGTCGTCCAAGTTTTTTAAAATGTTTTGATTCCTTGATTCACTGAACGTATATTTAGCAAACAAGGGTTTTCCACAGTGACATAGATTTATAAGAACATTATTAGGATAAGTTGACGAACAAGAGCTGCACTGAAGATAACTAAAATAGGGATTCACGCTGTGGTAACATGGTTGGAAAGCTTAAAATCTATCTTGACAATAAATATTATAACCTAAAATAATATTTAAAACGGAAAATCGTTTTTAAATACTAATTAATAAAGGAGTCCGGATGGTTAACTAATTCTGTCGGAGTCTGTTTTTGAAACTTCCTTTATAAATCACTTTCAAAAAGATTTATGAGCTGGTTATAGTATTGACCTTATTAAAAATTATCTTAATAATGTTTAAGAAACTACTTTTAAGATTCCAAAAGGAATAATTGAAATTGCTAACCAGTAGGCTTGGAGAATTGACCGATGATGGGGCCAAAGACTGTAATCACAACCTTATTATTTTTTATTATAATTATTTTCAATCTTAATGCCCAAGCAGATAAGACTTCTAACCCTCCTCAAGCTAAATCAAAAGCTGAATATGACGCATATTATGAATTATATTCAGAAAAGGATATGAGTAAGAAGGCAAGGTTATCCGGCAGATTTTTGAGAGCCTTTCCAAACTCTGAATATAGAATTTCTGCAGCTCAAATAGGGCTTCGAGCAAACAGAGCCCTAGGTAGACATAATGAGATAGTTAGGATAGGAGAGAAAATATTAACCGATCTTCCTCAAACTAAAATTAAGTTAAAAATTGGGATACTAACCCTAATGATGAACAGCTATCAGCAACTTAACAACCTCAACAAGACTGTCGCCGTCTCTAATCGGCTACTTAGGCTGGATCCTAAACATTTACCAACTCTCCTTAGATTATCTTCTATCTTAACCCTTGGATTACCTGAAGATTTAGATGCGCGAAATTCTCAACTGAAACGGGCTCTAGATGTTACTTTTCGGGCACAAGAACAGGTTAATATTTATTTAAGTCGTCCTAAACCTTCTAAATTTACTGAATCTCAATGGAAGAAAAATCGCCTTACTTTGTTATCACAAATCCATACTGCCCTAGGCGCAATTCACTTTCACCAAAAAGAATTCAATTTATCTGTGCAAGACTATGAACGTGCCACTGAATTGATACAAAAAGATGGGACCTCCTTTTATAGAATGGGAAATTCCTATCTATACCAAGCTGAAGCTATCAGCGAAGAAATGACTCAATTCGTAAAAAATAACCCTTCTGAGGTGTCAGTAGGAGATAAACAGCTACACCAATACAACATCTTAAGAGATAAAGCCATTGAAAGTTTTGCTAAAGTAATAGCACTGAAAGACCATGTTTCTACGGAGATTTTTCAAGCAGCTAAAACTCATATAGAACGGCTTTACATGCATAAAAACAATAATTCTCTCGTCGGATTAGAAGCCTTGATCCTAGATGTAGGTCAGCGCCTTAATAACAACTAGGTCAATTAACCGAACCTTTTTCAATTAGTTGATATCATTAAGATTCAAAGATTTTGCAAGATTGTTCTCTTATTTAGAGGCAAAGCGGTTTTTAATCTTATTGAATAAATTTTTCGCGGGTCTTCAGAGTGAGTAACCGAATAATCATTTTTACCAAAAATAACTTTACATAGCCCTTTAAACTTTGGGTCTACCATCTGATAGAATTTCTCTTGGTTTGAAACAAAAATTCGGTCATTAACAAGAATTTCAATTTCTTGGCATTCAAAATTTATTTTATCAGTCAAACGTCCATCCATTTCTATCTTTTCACAAGCAAGGAGTGCCCCCCGTACAGCTTGCCTAAATCTTTCTTCATCAGTTCCTTCTGTAGCAAGTTTTCTGTTATAACATAAGATGATAGATCTCTGATTTTCGGTTAAACTAATATTAGCCTCATGGCCTATTAAAATAATCCCTGGACCATCAGAAACGTGTCTATAATCAGCCACATCTATCAGAAGTTCATCAGAATTCTGTTCACTAATCCAATCGTGAAAAATTGAAATCAATGGTTCCAGATTAGTTTCCAATGATTCATTAAATATCAGCTTGACGTTAATATGTTGTAGTTCCATTAAATAATTTCTAATTATTAGTTGCAGGAGAAATACTTCCAATACGGTTATAACAACTATGGGACGCTTCAATGAATAGCTGTGCTTCTTCAATTAAGCGTCTAGAGGAGTCGGATGTATGAGAATTCTCTCTAGTCCGATGAGCTGCAAATAAATAACTAGCGAACTTTCCGCCTGCAAAGGGGTCAAAAATCTTTTGTGTATCATAAAATCTAGTTTTGAACTTATTTAAGATTTCGTCTGAATCGTCTCCAATGTTAGCCTCTTCCAGATGGACAAGACCTTTAGCAGCACGTAGCATAGCCTCATATGCCTTTCTTCCAGCATCTTGAAATCCTCCCTGTTCAGCTAGTATTTGCGCTTCAAACACCTTGCGTTCTGCTGCTGCAAGATCAAATTCTACTGCAGTAACAACCTCTCCAGCACATTCACCTTTTCCTAGATCATCTAAGCTGTATTCTCTAGGATCTCCCCAATCACTGTAATATGAACTATTCACCTCATGAGAAGGTACTTTTATTAGGTCTTCAAGGATAGTTCTTATTTTTGCTTTTCCACATCTTTGGACAAAAGCCTGAAATTTTTCTCCATTAGTACAATTATCAACATAATATTCTGCTAATCGTAGTACCACCTTTGGAATATTTTTAGAGGGAATTGCGACCATTGGCAGTCCGAATGATTCTGCATTACCTTCCCAATGGCCACCAAGAACCACCTGGAAGTGTGGCACTGCAAATCCATTAATTTTCCGGCTCACTCCATAAAAACCCATGTCTCCCACATGATGCTGTCCACAACTATTAAAACAACCACTGATTTTAATGTGCAAATCCTTGATAGCTTTATTAAGTTGCAAACTCTTTTCATCTAAGTCCTTCTTTAAAATCGCAGCTAACCCTCTCGATGAGGATATTCCGAGTTTACAAGTATCGGTGCCTGGACAAGCGACAATATCCACAATATTGCTTGCACCTGGTTGTCCAAGTTTTATTGAATCGAGCTCGTCATACAGCTCAAAAAGATCAGAGTGACTGACCCATCGAATCACTATATTTTGCTCAACCGTAGTTCGAATTGTTTCACGAGTATATTTACGAACTATGTTTGCCAGGCCTCTTAATTGATCTGCGGTTATATCACCTAATGGGAGGGTAATAGTAACTGCTGAATAACCGTCTTGTTTCTGTTGTCGAACGTTTGTTTTGAGCCACTCTAAAAATACTGGAGAAGTAACTTTCGGGATAATTCCGGGGCCCTTAAGGCCCTCTTCACGAGTATCCAATTCCTTTTTAATGTATTCTGTCCATCTTAGATCAAAAGCCAGTGTTTTCCGTTCCTTCTCAACCAACGCTTTAAATTTTTCGATACCTAAATCCTGAACTAAGAATTTTATACGTGCCCTATTACGATTCTTTTTCTCACCTAATCTGGCAAAGACCCTTGCAATTGCTTGACTAATTGGCAAAAGTTCCTCTACTGGAAGAAAACTGCTAAATAACTTAGCTTTATGAGGAACAGCGCCTAAGCCACCCCCAACGTAAAATTCAAATCCCCGAACAACCATTCCATTTATTGTCTTAGTAGTGGCAATACCGCCAATATCATGCATGCTGGTCAAACCACATGAATGTTGTCGGCAACCACTAAAAGATGGTTTAAATTTCCTTCCAAAATTTTGACAGTCAGGATGACCCAAGAGAAATTTTGATAGAGCTTTAGCATATGGCGTAACATCAAAGTTCTCATCGGCACAAACGCCAGAAAAAGGACAGGCTGTTACATTTCGAACTGAATTGCCACAAGCTTCTCGAGTAGTAATGTCGACTGATGCAAGCCGACGCATCAGAGAAGGTGTATCGTCTATATGAATATAATGCAGTTGAAAATCTTGTCGGGTTGTAATATGAACAATCCCATCAGAGTATTCCTCAGCTAGTTCCGCCATAACCTCTAGCTGCAGTGCATTTAACCCCCCGAAGGGAATCTTGATTCGTTGCATCCCAGGCGCATCCCAAACAGTATTTGGACCTTTGGTCTCCTGTTCTTTCGGATACCGCAATGGCTTGTTTTCTTTACCATCGTGTCTCTGACCATTATCATAACGTTGTCCATATGCGCCCCGTCTAAGTCTTGTTTCGGCGAAGATTTTTTCTTCAATCTTCCCGGTTTGTCTTAGAGCAATTTCGGTTTCAAAGATGTCAATTTCCCGTCCTAAGTCAGTAGGAATCCTTCCTGAAAGGCGATCCTTCCAGAGGCTATTAGAGGATTTCATTTATTTAGCTCCAAGATGGGTAATGTTTACTAAGCCTGTTTCTAAAATAAAAAAATAGTGCTAATTAATCTTTTAAAAGCAGTCTCTATTAATATGACAGAAAATGTCAAACTTTTCCTTCTAATTCATTTTTTATAATCTTTTTTTAAAGCTTCCTGGCCGGCTTCCAATATTTTTACAATTTCATCTACGTCAAAGACACACCCACCCCAGGTTCCTCCACTAACATTTTGTAATGCCGCCCAAAGACGTGTGTCATCTGGAAGATCTTCATCTTTACTAAGAGTGAAACTTGGCATCCGTTTTTCCAAAACCTTAGCACCTTCCTCCGGACTTAATATATTATCTTTGGTTCCGACAAAATCCACAGTTCCCTCTAGTTGATTTCGATCAATAAGTATCTTTATCAGGTCTCCATCCTTTAATTTTGATATTGGACCTCCAGCTAAGGCCTCAGGACCCACATGCCCAATACAAGCTCCAGTAGAAACTCCAGAAAAACGGGCATCTGTTATTACTGCAATATGTTTTCCAAAAGAAAGGTGCTTCAAAGCAGCCGTTATCTGGTAAATTTCCTCCATTCCTGTTCCAGCTGGTCCTCGACAGATCAAAACTATTATTTCACCTGGTTTGACTTGATTCTTGCCA